>JGI24021J15306_10004363_pt1 | contig 16417 bp, 10 predicted proteins | sample Ectturendosymbi1_FD_15306 | JGI IMG/M metagenome (IMG submission 15306) | reverse complement strand
AGTAAAAATATTTGACTAATTAGCTAATTAGATAATTAATTAATTTGTTTATTTTAGATCATAACTTTTGAACCAGAAATGCTAGAAAGTCGATCAAGGGCTAGAAAGACTCGGACTCGAGGCTAGTTTCCAAGGAAAACTTCAGCGAAACACTTTGGCCTATCAGTTGGGCCCTAGGCCAGGCAACATGAGCCAAAATGACCCCAAAACTACTTAAACTTATGACATCAGCCACAAAAAATCCTCACCCCCCAACCAAAAAATTTTTTTCGAGTGCAATCTACTAGACTGGCCGATCCATTTGAGCCCTTGAACAGCTCTCTAGCGCAATCTCCAGAGGAGCTAGGGCGTTGGTAAGGCAGCCAAAAACTGCAGCTTTTTAGGCTGAAATCGAAGTACGAATATGTTGTACACCAGCTCTCAAAGTGTTAAGCAATATTCCTGCAATTTATCTTGTGACACAGCAGGTTATTTGTTGTGACACAAATCTTTTAAGTTTTTAACACATTCAAAGACAGCCGACTTTCCTTTAAGACATGCGTGAGCCATTTTTCTTGTGTGACTGTGCAACACCATAACTTGCCAGTCAATGGAGATAGAGAGCTGTTCAAACCCTTTGAAAATGTGAGAAGTCTTATAGTTTGAATTAAAAAAAAATTAAAAAAATTTGGATTTTATGTGGGTGATGTCATAATGGGGATAGGCTTACGTATTTTTGGCCTAGGTCATCAGGCTCTGGGCGCCAACACCAAGACCCATTATTTTGACCCAAGCATTTAGTGGAAACTAGGCAATAGTAGGAGTCTGTAGAGCCCTTGATTAACCGTCTAGCGTTTCTGGTTAAAAAATTATGGCCAAAAAATGAAATTTGGATAAAAAAACAAACAATTTTTTATTCAAATTTGAGTTTTTGGCTGTAACTTTTCAACCAGAAATGATAGATGACCAATCAAGGGCTTCAAAGACTCAGTGTGTATCCTAGTTTCTACTAAAATTTTGAGTCAAAAAATTGGCTCTTGGTGTTGGTACCCAGGGCTTGGTGACCTGGGCCAAAAATGCCTAAACCAACCCCCATTATGATGTCACCCAAATAAAACCCCAAATCCAAGACTTTCCAACTTTTAGAAAAATCTGAACCAGAATGACTTCCCGCATCTTTAGAGGGTTGGAACAGCTCTCTAGCTCAATTGGGCTGCAAGTTGTGGTGATGAAAAGTTATGCAAGAAGAGTGGCTCACACATGATTTCAAAGTACGAGTATATTGTACAACTCTCAATGTGTTAACATGATTTCATTTGTGTGTTCCAAGATAGGATAAGGTTTCAGGGCTGAGGATGAGCGGAGTTATGAAAAGTCAATTTTCTATTTAGATTTTCTGGATGGTTCAACTGCAGAACTTTTTTGGAGACGAATCACCTGAACAAGGATATGTGAAAGTTTCAATGATCACAAACCATGTGTAAGTAGAGCCTAGTCTGCTGATATCTCAATAGCTTGCAGCAAACAGTTTTTTGTTGCATGACATGGTGTAAATGAAATACTGGTTATTGCTTTAAAGAAAATGAAAAAAAAACAGCAAAACAAAAGGTTACTATCTATTGAAGGGAATCCTTTCCCAGCAAAGAATCACACACCAATATCTTACAGAGTATATATTTCACCTACGAAGTGGGCATCATCAGCTCTGCGAAGTGCATGAAGTAGGAAAAACAATTAAATAAAACCCACAAGCAGTGAAATTACCATTTAAGAGAATCTAATTGAAAAATTACAACCCCAGCTCGCCACTTCACATAGGAAGAAAAAGATTTTTTAAACTGAAAATATAGTTGAAAACACACATGCAAATGTTTGTCTAAATCAAATTTAAAAACACATACAAACCTGCAACTTCACTTCAGTTTTAAAGTCTTCAACACAAACTTGGGCAATGTTTTGAGCACAATCACAGCAAATTTTATTTGGTGAGTGGAACTGTGTGGCCAAGTAAGGAAGTAAAACTATAATGTTTATAGCAAAACCAGTACCTGAAAATACCAAATTTTGTTAGTTAATTTCACATTCCAGAAAGGTTATCATCACAAAGGTGAATAACAGTGTACTGGAAATGTAATGATATTTATTCACTACTACAGACAGAGCTGTTAGTAAATGTACATCAGTTATGATACCTTAGAATTGGACTAAGTTTCCACAAACATCTCAAGATGCATTTTTGCGAATCTTTCCTAGTTTTGAAGGGTTCAGGTCTCATCTCCATTTCTAACATCGCAAGGCTCACTCTCTAACCCTTTGTTTTAAAGTTTTTAATGCTCTAGCAGTGTAAATTTGTTTATGCTCTATCAGTGTAAAATTTTTTATGCTGTCAACAATCTGCAGTTCACTCTGTTTCTTATCCTTGGGAATGAGTAAGTTGGTAGATAAAATTTGAAGGCAGCGAAATTGAAGCTTGGGTGTGTGGATGACCTTTACTGATAAATTCAACAAAACCTTTTGCAAAGCTGATAAATTTTGGGTTTCGAGTTTTGCTCTTGACAACTCAGGTCTCAGACATAGCCTTTTTGACAGCTAATATATTCATGACGAACTTTCAACTTGGTCTCAAAGGTTAAGGTCCTTACTACATTGATGATGCACACAGTTAGAATAAATTTGAGTGAATGCTCTACAGAATTCTGAGGTATCTCATTAGAATGAAGAAGTAGTTTATAATATAACAGGTAAAAATAAAGACATGTGAAAAACATCATACACTGAAGAGGAGATGAGCATGTAAGATACAATGTGCAGTGTGTACTTCAAACAAATCCTTTACCATATCCACTAGTTTTGGAAACAATAGGCAGATGTGACATTGTGGTCATCTTGCAGAGAGCATGAAACGAAAGTTCAAACGTAGATACTAAAGTCAATCCCTTCAGCAACAATGCTTGTACACCTTTAAACGTGGTCCACTGCAAATACTCCAAGTACCTGTCACAACAAAACATAATAAAAAACTATTTACAAAGCATACTTGTTTTAATTAACCATGAGTACATCAATGTTAGCTATTTTATAGAGTGTTAATGGCTGATAACTGAGACACCCAACATTTCATATGCTTTAAATGGAGCCACTGAATGGTAACTTCAAATAATCTTCTTCCTGGTATTTGTCTGGTGGGTGTGGGGTCTTCTCAGTTGGAGTATGATCGTCATAATTGTCTGTTGTTAGCATTGGGTGGTCGTAATCCAGTTTTCCTGAGGTCGTTTTTTATTGTGTCCTGCCATCTTTATTTTGGTCTTTCTTGTGGCCAGCGTCCATCCACGTGTCATGTGCAGGTTATAAGCCATGCTGGAAACTGTGGATGGGTTTGCGCGGAGTACATGTCCATGCCAGCATAATCTATGCTCCTGCATTTTCTCTGTAAGTGGCGGTGTGTCTGTCCTTCCTCACGGTGCCACTGGAAACTGCACCTACACTAGGTGCTGAGCCAAACACGGCCTTCTGGCACTAGGATATCGTGACAAGCCGGTCAGGAAAATTACTTTTTATCACAAACTTCATGGAATTGTAACTTTGAATAATGATAACCACAATTGAACTTTCTTGAATCATGAGAAGTAAATGGGTTTTACAACCACCAACTCTTTTTTCTACTTTTAAACAATTCTGACATGACACAAAAATCTTCGGTAAACCTATGAGGAAAGAATGCAAGGAATGTTTGTGCAATAAACAACAGTATATGTAGAAATTGGAAACAAATTGACAAACACTGAAGACATTATTCCCACAACAAATAGATATTTTTCCAATTAAATTTTGACATACATGCTAAATGCTCACTGTTTATTAAAAGTCTGTATATTTCTACAAACAACATTAATTGCACTACACAAAGTTTCTTGAGAATCGAACCTTTCCAAATTTGTTGTTTTACTGATTTCACTTAGAGCAGAATGGTCTAGAATTTTGCATAAAATGCGAAGAGCCAGTAAATATTCAAACTCATATTCGGATTCCAAAAGACCAATGGCAATCCAAAATATCTGCAAGAAATAAATGTCAACAAGTTCATCAATGCAAATTGCACATAAAGTTTTACTGTAAGGGTAGGCATTCTGTGGAGAGGGAATTAAGATTTTGTCACATGAAAAAAAAGTTTACAATTGAAAACCAAATGAAAACTTGATTAGTGTTGTCTTAAGCACCAAATTCTTATGATCTAAAAATAAGATGCTTGAGGTCACACAAGGATCAGATATTTCAAGAATGAAGGTTTGTACACAGAAAGTGTGGCAAATAGTTTTCATTTTCTAAGGCAAACTGAGTGACACTAACAGTGCCAAATTGGCAACAGTGATTAATGCACATAAAAATGGTCATCCAGTGTACAAATGAAGGAGGTAAATATTTACATGAACAATGCATTACAACAAAAATATATTCCTTGGAATGGTTAGTACATGATCACCATGCCATGAATATGACAATAGAGTTATCTCTTGAAGATCCACACATGAAAGTAGATAACTTCTTGAACTTAGAAAGTTTAGCCATTTGCATCAATGAATTTTTGAAGACCTAATGATAAGATCACAGCACCAATAAGGCTTGGCCACTTTTTCAGTATGGATGTTGAACATATGTATATATATATAATTGTTTTTTGTTAAACAGAAGTGGGGCTACATACAATGATGAATCTGGTTTCTATCACATACCAGCTGTAAACTTTTTCTTTTACAAGTTTGCACGTTTATGTATGAAACCTATGGACAGGACTGTACTCATTTCTCAGAATTGTTGTTATTTTGAAGTACTATATCTTAGTAAATATTATTGTGCTCATTTATCAGAATGTCCTTAAATGTGATTTGCGTCCTTATATTTTTGTATTTTCTGTGGCATAACAATTTTAAATAGTCAATATTTGATAATCATTAAGACTATTTCTATCTCATCTTGCACATTTGTAATCAATGTTTTGTGAGGTCACAAAAGTAATGTGGTCTTGCAGCACAAAGATGTAACACATTGACACTGTAAGCTGTCTAGGCTGGTTAAGAGCCTGAGAAAGATTAACATTTGAAAAAGCCAGAGCCATGCTATGAAAGAAGAGAGCACTGGTACAAGAGCTGCATACATGAAAACCAAGAGCTCTAGAGCTGGAGCCATGTTAATGAAAAGAAGAGCTCCGGAGCTGGAGCAGTGTCATTTTTACAACGGCTCTGCAACCCTGGTTATAAGTGGGGCAGGTTTAGGAATTTTTAGGTGAGGTTATTGGGCCCTGGGCCCCAGCCGCAAGAAGGAAGTGTTCTGTACAAGTTTTTATTGGAAACTAGTCTAAATTCACTGGTTATAACTGGGGTAGGTTTAGGCCTTTTGAGCTGAGGTTATTGGACCCTGGGCTCCAACTGTAAGAAGGAAGTATTTTCACTCAAGTAATGGTTTTGCAAGAATGGATGTGCGAGTTTCGCTTTCTAGGGTTTGGGTTCAAAAGTTAAGGTGAAATAATCTTTTTGGGTAATATTTACCCGAAGTTAGTTTTTTGCCCATACCTTTTGAATTAGAAACCATAGATATTTAATCAAAGGCTCAAAAGACCAGATTTTAGACTAGTTTCCACTGAAATCTTGAGTGAAACAATTCCTCTTGTGGTTGGGGCTCAGGGCCTGATAACCTCGGCCAAAAAAGGCTTAAACCTACCCCGCTTATGACGTCATCCACGAAAAAACTAAACCTAATCTTTAAATTTTTTTCATTGCAAATTAAAAAATACACTGAGTCTTTTGAGGGTTTGAACAGCTCTCTAGCACATTCGAACAGCGAGTTATGGAGTTGCAAAGAGATGCGAAAATATGGGACTTGCAGCTGAACCCACCCGGTAGTGAAGGTGTTAAAAAGAGAGATCCACACAGAAAGCCAATAATGAATGAGTTTCTGAGGTCACACAATGAAAGGTTTCAAACATCGCAGGACACTCAGTTTTCATATCAGGTATTGGTTTCGATCTCACCTTATGATCATGAATTTTATACAATGCTTAAAAGCATGCTATGGAAAATATCTGTGGCAAAGACAGTGTTTTTAGAGTAGATATGTATAGTCCAGGGTGTGCACAATGTGGCACAGCTCAGGCCTGCAAACGAGCAAGTGGGTTTAGGGAAAAAGTGAATATTCTATTTGACTTAAATTGCAGTGATTTGCATTTATGTTGTAACAATCTATTAAGCTAATTCAGACATAGCTAACTGCTCGCAAAAACTAATCTCAATTTGCAACACTTTGTTACTAATCTGCATAAGCGATTTTGTTTGCAATGCCAGCTATTAATCTAACATGGTATGGGACACGAATAGCTGGTATGAAAAACTTGGGCACACATCCACTTTCCAGTTGGAGACCTCTGGTAATGCTATGTGGCTAAGGAACAACTATGAAATTTATAAAGCTCTAAATGTTTAGGCTCTTATCTTCTCAATGTGATCCCAACTAAAAGCTCAAGGCTTGCTGCAAGCTTTGGATTCAGTCGACTGGGGTCTGTTTTCTTTTTTTGGCGATGATTTAGATGTGCACACATCTGTGTTCAAGTAATTTGTCTCTACAAAAGCACCAAGGTTGAATCAATCAGCACATAGTTTTTATTTTGCTGATAAAATAAGAACACAATTGTTGACTGATTTACTTCATGGCCTTTGTGGAGACTAGTTACTTGAATAGAGAGATCCCACTCAGTAATGTTTAGGTATGAGACCGGCATGCCCAAAATAGGTCATTGCAGCAAGTACTGCTATATCTTTGGACAAACACCATCAACTGATTAGATGATTCAGGACCTAGGCAGCTAAATGTGGCCCTATGGAAAGGAGATGTGGATTTGAAATGAATGCATGGGTATATCCTCAGTGACTGGTGCATGAACAAAAATTGCATGAAGTAGAAAAAATTATGAAAGCATTCAATACCATTGATTACAAAAACAATGCTATCATTTTCTTGTAAACAAGTAAGTTGATGTGTACATCTTCAAGAAGCTATGCAATGCACACATGTTTCCGAATTGCTGAACATCACATCTACTCTGACATCGATTGAACTAAGTTTTCAGGCAATCTTGAAATCAAACTCCATACTAATCACAAATTGTCACTTTGTAAATGATTGTGAATACAACAGTTACATTTAGATGATCAAGGACTTACCTGAGTCATAGTTGAATTGTTTTCTGATAGAGGAAATGATGTCTGAGACTTGGTTTTTAGCTCACCATGGCTAAGAACAGCTTTGTTACTTGCTGAAAAAAACAAGGTGATAAGTTTTAACAGTCACACCATGTTGGTCCTCACAGCAAACAGATATGACTAGTTTATAGTGTATATTTTATTGTAGTTGTTTGCATCCTCTTTGAAATGGCGTGGGTGGTTTGCAGTCATTTGTTTGCCTAAACTGCACTGTGAACCATGAAACCAATTGCAGTGTAAATCACGATGGGGGCATTGAAGGCGTATATGATCAAAGTTTGTCTTTTTCATTCATCCGTTGTTATCAAGGTTTTATTTCTATTTCAAACATAACAACAGCATTGTCATGTTGTTTACTGACAGGAATTGTTTCAGAGCAATGATTCAGACTCTGTGACATTTACTTTGTAAACATTTTTTCCACATCAACTCTGTAAAGTCCATGAAGTACAAAATTGAAGTCCATGAAGTACAAAAACACAAATCTACCAGCTGAGAAAAATTAATTGAAAATAATGCTACACAAGCTACTTATTTTCACAAAACAAATGTGGGTATATTGATGGTCGGGACTGGTCATGAGCTATAAACAAGCTGAAGTAGCACAACTACAACCATCCCAAAACCTTCCATTATGTAGGAAGATTATATCAAACCAGTGTTTCGCAACCTTTTTAAGCTTGACTTGAAAACCACAAAGTCCTGGCAGCTTGACTTGAAAACCATGAAGTTACTTTGCAGTCTCCTGGCAGCTTGACTTGAACACCACAAAGTTTCCTGACAGCTTGACTTGAAAACCACAAAGTAATGGCAGCTTGACTTGAAAACCACAAAGTTACTTTGCAGTCTCCTGGCCGAGGCCACTTGACAAATAAAGTATAAAAACTCTAAAACCAAGCAATTTAATTTATAATCCTCTGAAATTGACACTTATATTCTCTGGAATTGGCACTCCTGTCTGCCACAGCGTCTTCCTATCCCATACTAATTCAGAAATAATAATGCATCGATCAATACCGTGCCTAGTCGTTCATTGCTCAGAACTGCATGGAAACCTTAAGCTAAGCATCACGTCTAATATTTGTTGTCTCGGCCAACTGTGAACTAAACCTTCCACTTTGCTTTAAAGCAGTAATGTTTCGTTTCGTATGTTGTATTTTTTAAAGCTCAACATGACACAACAAAACTACCAGTCAAACTGCCGCCTGTAGCAAAATTATTGTCAAATAAATGAATACTGGGTTGTTTCAGAACAATCCAAGATTCTTGGATCCATTGTTCAATGATGTCTTTTGACAAAGGGACTAAGGCTAACTTAATAACAATGGCATGGTCTTTTCTGCGGTTTTAATTCAGACTTTCTCTCACTGAATAATACACTTTTCACTTGAGCAATAGTCCAGGCAACAAAAAGAGTGTGCACCACTTTATTATGAGATGAAGTCAATCCTCCCCAAACAGCTGGACAATCAACGCAACACCGCTTTACTTGGTGTTCCTTCTACTCAAAAAAATTAAGTTATTCCTTAGAGTACTTGGTATGATTTGTCTTAAAAGTGTTGAAAAAGTTTAGTTTCCTTCAAAGAGCTGTGATTTGTGAGCACAAAACATGCTGCAGCTTGATTTTATCATTGATCTGAATCAAAGCAAAACCTAATATCATATAGTTTTTGCTTTATGTAAGCACATGCTTTTGTTTTGCCATGGCAAACAAGCAACTAACCACACTTTGTTTGCAGATCTAGACTAGAAATAACAAAAGTCATTCCCTTGTGGAACTTATCACACCACCTTAAAGGCTTCATAAAGTAACAGATGTTGGTGTGTGTAATAGGCACTTGTAGCTGAATGAACATCATTCTTCATGGAAAAATTGTATGTTTTTTTTGGGAAAAGAGTGCTTGCAAAAACACTGGACACTGTTGAAAGCAAAAAGTTCCTATGATTCCTATGACGTGAACTAAGTGAAGCAATTTTGCTTTTACTGAAATGTCAAGCATGTTGCACAAGAAGTCATAGGCACCAAGTAAGGAGTGTGGGCATGTGCGACACTCCAGCTAATTTTTTATTTTTTAATTGAGCAGTTCTTTGTTAAAAAGTACTAGGACAATATTCTGAAAATTTTGAAACTTTTTCAAATAAATATGGAATAGAAGACATAAAAATTGTAGGATTTGATGTCATAATTTGTGACATCATGATTATCAAACTCCCATATGCTTATCAGACAACACCTTTCTACAGCACAGTACAGTTTAGCTCCATGACACATGGTAGCAGCATGATGCAACAAACCTCTTTCTGGTTTGGGAGAAGATTGGTTGCTTGCACAGCTCACTGCATCTAATGCTGTTTGGCTGATAGTGACAGAGCCTGACCTTCGATGCATATGACCTTTGCGAGTCCCAACATGAGATTTACTTTCACAAAATTTGATCATTGGATCAACAACATTCAAGGTAATTGATGGTCCTCTGATACTTTTAGGGCTGTAGGTATAAAATACAAAAACAAATACTAATGTGCAAGTTGTATTGAGTTCAAATTTTACATCACATTTCCAGTACACAAAAAGAAATAAAAATAAACATCAAATACAACATTAGTTTATTGCAAAAAATATTTTATACCTGGCAGTGTCTTCAGCAGATATACGATTTCCAGCGTCACATGACTTCAGTAATGTCAAAAGAATTTCAATCATGAAGCTTTGTGCTTCAACATCATTTGCATCAAACAAACATTCTACCAAACAATGAGACAAACCAGAAAGGTCCATCATACACAGTGGAATATCAAGAGCTCGATAAACCTGAAACATTTTTATTTTAAAGATCAATTTGAGTTTTCAGAGCTACCTACATTTTTAATTCAACTTTATAGTTTACCAATGAAACTTGGTTAGTTGTTGTAATTGATAAAATTCTGAATTAACTGATTCTGTACAGTGACATTCAAAGGATATAGAAATAAGGTTAGGAGATATAGAAAAAAGGATACAAATAACCATTTGATTTTTGGACAACAAAACTGAGAAAACAACTACTTTGAAGATACTAATCACAAATCACCTTTGATCAGGTTTCTAGCATTTCTGGTTCAAAAGTTATGGCCAAAAAAACATAAAATTGGTCATTTCATCAAAAATAAATAATTTTACAAAAATTGGTAATTTTACCCTCACTTTTGAACCAAAAACACTAGAAAGCTGATCAAAGGCTCAAAAGACTCGAATTTTAGCTTAGTTTCCAATAAAAACTTAAGTGAAATACTTCCATCTAGTGATTGGGCCCAGGGCCAGGTAACCTGAGCCAAAATGGCCAAAAACCTACTACTCCCCTTATGACGGCACCTATAAAAATCCTGAAACCCAAAACCAAAATTTATTTTTTCATCGCAAATTGAAAGAATTGCCAAGTCTTTTAAGGATTTGGAAAGCTTTCCAGCACAATTGACTGGCGAGTTATGGAGTTGCAAAGTGGTACAAACTTAGCGGCTCAATGTGTGATTTCAAAGTACACTATATTCATATATCAGCTCCAGATGTGTTCCAATCAAGTCAACTTGAAATTTGCAAACAGCAATGTAACCTCTTCCCTCTAAGTTAGTAGCTGTTTAACATTTGAAAATAAGTGAAAAAACAAATATACAACACCAGTGGCACAAAAACATGATGCAACAACAAAAACAGCCTAATAACATGACTTTAATTGACACTTATGATGCAATAAAGTCAGGAACTTGCAACAAGTTTAATTTGCCTTGTTTTTCTGTTACCACTTTCAGTACCAGGTGTATTCCCCCATAAAACGAGCCGCATACCAGACAGTTTGAGATATTTCAATATTTATGCTAGTTTTATAAAGCACCTTGCAAGTGCCTTCCAAACAGCCAACTATTGCTTCAATTGTTAAATCAAACATTCCTGTTTATAGTTTTCATATCCAAATGTACAGACATTTGATTGAAAAAGATTACAGCCAGTATCCAATAGAAGTCCAATTCGTATTTGTTCATAGCCCCATATCTGTTCTGTAAAATCCAATTTCATATGCAGTAGAATTTGCCTAATTCGTCACCTCAAGGGGATTAGAAAAGAGTGATGATTTAGGTGAAATGACGAATTATGCAAACAGGTGAAAAACTCTATCATAGAATCTCATATAGTTTATCATAGTAACTTGTATACATAGTGCTTTAATTTGCAGAAAAATACAAGTTTATGATGTTATGGTTCAAAAATTGTATTCCCTACTCTATCTAGACTCCTCCATTTAATCTAACATCTTTTAAATCTTTATCAAACTTTTAAGACTTCCTGCATTTTATTAATGGGGAGTTGGGTTGCGCTTCACACCTTGTGTATGAATTAGATAAACAAATTGCAATGTGCAACAATTCTCAGACAAAGATCATTAATTTGTTTGAATTTAAACTTGCACTAGATGCTTAGACATCAAAGAGAAACCCCAAATGACGTATTAGCCAAACAAAATGCTTCTAAGGGATAGAAAGAGGTGACGAATTGAGCAAATCAGCGAATTAGGTGAACAGAAATGTGAACAAAAGATAGGGATTCTGCCTGGACCGTCAAAAAAGTAACGAATTGGGCGAATTAAACGATGATGATTAGACAAATTCTACTGTATCTACTACTGTCGGTACAGAAAGTGTTAACTCTGGATCATGCATATATGATTACCAAGATGATTATGAATTAGTGGTATAGTTTTGATATATGAGCTATAACCATCTAATTCTTCTTGAGCGGTATGGAGTTTTTGCTGAATATTCTTTCAACATTCTTCATCACTCTGGTGTTCTTTTATGTGCTCTTTCATGGAACTTATCTAGAGATCAACTGTTGCACTGCCTTTATAGCACTAAAAATAAACTGACACCACCACTAGCAGCACCCTGCTGAGAAACAATTTACAAAGCTGTAGTAAAACTGGGGATTTTGCTTGTACAAATTTTGAACATATCAAGATCAGACGTGGGGTAATTGTAATCGATTAGTTTTTTGAGCAATCATAATCGATTGACTTGACCAAAAATGAAATGTAATCCTAAGCAATTACATTGTCAATTTAATTGCAATCGACAGTTACTTTTGCGATTAAACTGGGAAATCTTCACATCATATGTCACTGTACGATGGACCACGGTTGTGATGACTGGGTTTTCTCCTTTATCATGATTATGTTAAGGGAGGCCATTTGCCCAACTGTGTGCGTTAAATCCAGATAGTCCAGTGGGAAGCACAGTATTTGTAGCGAATTCTCACTTTGGTCCAGCTAGCCTTACCGTTGGCCGTCAGATGTAACGTAGTGCATCTAGTATAATGAGACCTAGCAACAAAAATATCTTTTGCTTAAAACGAGTTGACACTTCGGGAACAGATAGCGGGACCTTACCAGGAGAGGTGTTGGTTTTATTTACATATATTCAGAGTGAACTTATGAATGTATGTGCTGGAGTAGGCTATGAATATAGTCAGTGCAGTAGTTTATATACAGTAGATTAACTTTTTTCAGAGGATTAAGGCACTTTAAGTCGTACACAACATTGATAACTAGCATGTCAACCGTGATCCACCAGATGCTGGTAGAAAACTCAACAAAACCAGTTGTGTTTTTTTTTGACAATTGACTTTTGGTTCAATAGATAGTAATATGCATCTATACTGGCATCACTGCTCATTTCATTTCAAATTAAAAACTGCAGAACGCTATGCTAGCTTGCAGACAATCATAACCCGCAGTTACAAGAAATAGCCAGCAATTTTGAAATTACTAACAAACGAATTTTCAGCGTTGCTGGATGAATGTTCAAGTCAGACAGATGTCATTTGACTGATAAGATTTGAAGTGTGTTTATTGAGTGTAACAAAGATTTTAAACATTTGTTATTTTTCTTCAATCAATATTAGAAGTGCTACTGATCTGTTGCTGTGGAGTAACTGATGGGAGGAAAGAGGAGTGATTTGACCCCCTGGGCCAGCTAAATGTAAAAACCAGTCACCCATATAGCTTTGGTTTGGTTGTAGTATTCTTTCAATTGGGTTTTAGTAGGTTGTCATCTTTTTGCAATTTGAGGTATTTCCCATCCATTTGGGTTTTTAGTATAGGCATCCACACCTGGCTTCACCATCATTTCTCAAGTTTTTTTCTGAAGTGTTGACTGGGTCCCAGAGGACAGTGGGCTCAAACCTCTAGTTACGTCACTGGTTTGTTGACTGCACAAACATCTCAGTCAACAATCAATGTTTTTTTACTTTTTTCCAGTGCTTGTTCCTTACTGATTAGTAATTTGTTTATTGCATTGATTCATATAATGAAAATATACTTGCATCAAACCATGCAAAAGAGTTTGTTTTTGTTCTAAAGATGTTTCAAGACAAATGTAATCGCGATTGTAATAATGATTATTTTCAGTGTAATCGTAATTGATTACATTGTGATTTTGTTTATTCGTAATCGAGCAGGTGGCAAGTAATCGTAATTGATTACATTTGTGATGTAATCGCCCTATGTCTGATCAATATATTGTGTTTGTAAGAGCCAAAATTGTAAAGCATTCCTATTCTGCAATTAAATGCACATGGATTCAAAACATGATATGTACAAAAAAATCTGCTTACTTGCAAGGCTCTTCGTCTGTAATGCTTCATTCGACCATGCACAGCAAACCATAAAGCTTGCTTTGATAATTTTTCCACAAACAACTTATGACCCTTAGAAAGAAAAAAGTGTTTTATGAAGCATATTTAACACTTTTGATACCAGGTGGATTCGCTGTGGCGATATCCACCATTACTGGGTGTTTTAAGGAGCACAAGAGCCACTGTATTGGCAGAGCTTTGCAGCACTGTTACTTGCCAACCAATTGAGTTAGAGAGCTGTTCAAACCCTCTACGGACTCAGCAAGTCTTTTAGTTTAGACTAAAACATTTTTTTCGTTTTGGGTTTGGGGTTTTCTTTGGGTGATGTCATGATGGGGGCATGTTTTTCGCTTTTGTAGCCAAGGTTTGTGGTCATCTGGCCCTGGGCACCAACCCAACAAGTCATTTTTTTGCTCAAGTTTTTTTTTATCTAGGCTATCATCCATGTCTTTAGAGCTCGTGATTGGCTTGCTAGCACATCTGGAGGCAAATTCATGGATCAAAAACCAAACATTGGCAATAATTTTACCCCCATAAACGCTAAACCTGGGTATATATTACAGCAATGGCCATAACTCACCAGCTGTTTAGGCTAAAAAGCTGTTCAAACCCTCTAAAGATGGGGAAAGTTGTGTAGTTTACAATGAAAAACAAATTTTACATTTGGATGTATTTATTGATGTTTGCATGATGGGAGTATGCATATGCATATTTTGTTTAGATTAGTGTGATGTCATCAGGCTCTGGACGCCAATGCCAATAGCCATTTTTTCACTGGACTTTTTGTTGGAAACTAGGCCATAATGAGTCTTCAGAGGGTTTGATGGACTTTCTAGCATTTCTGGTTCCAAAATTATGGTCAAAATGCAGTAAATTAATAAGGGAAATCCCAGCAAATCCCCTAGAGCAGGGGTGGGAAATGGCGGCCCGCAGGCCACAGCACACACACAGCCACAGCATTTTCAGTGGCCTGCGGAAGCATTCAGGAAATATGTTCAAATCTGAAATCTACTCCAAGTTATCACAGTAAATGTTAGTGCTGACGCTAACTCAACACTTTGAGAGCCGGTGTACGATATATTCGTACTTTGATTTCGGCCTAAAAAACAGCAGTTTTCGGTTGTCTTACTAACGCCCTAGCTCCTCTGCCGATTGCGCTAGAGAGCTGTTCCGTGCAGGTTTTTCCCTTGTTAAGAGTTGTGTTTTCTTGAACTTTCCTTGTACAAGTTGATCACAAATTCCGCAACGGTGATTGTTGCATTGTTTCTGCCAGCAAATGATTTATTCTACACCGAGCATGGATTCGTTTTGCGCGCTCTGTACCTCTTGGTCGGTCGCCAAATACTGTCGCCTTTATTGGTAACTCATTCTATTCAATGCTCTCTCTACAACTCTACATTACTGTACTTACACCGTAAGCAGAACTGTCTGCCTTGTTTTCCGTTATCTTCTTTGCATAAAGTACAGTGCATTTTGTACAAGGTGCTCTGAGTTTTGAAACTATGTCACGGAAAAACACAATAGAGTTTTACTGGCGACGAGGATTCTCACTCTTTTCTTCTGGACCAGTGGTTCTTAAACTGGGGGGCGCACCCCCCAAGGGGGCGTGTGAGGTTCATAAGGGGGGCGCGAAAAAGGTGAAAATCTCCACGAAGTTGATCTTAACACGCTTTTACAACCACCCTTCTGGACAGTCAATTACGTTTGATTGCCGAAAATGCGAAACCATGTATGAGTGCTTTGATTCGCCATAATATCTTTATTTTCACCAAAATGTTAGGTCTGCTGCAGTTGAATCACAATCAGAGTTCAGACCGGACAAAATACACCACTAAGCCTACAGAGTACAAGTACTTAGTATAAGCACAGTGCTTTTAGTATTATTCCACGATGCGTTATGGTAGCAGTTGCCAGCGCTATACAGCGAAAGTAAGCTAATGTGATATTAGTTAGTCCCTTACTATGAAGAAGCTAGTGGTGCTGGATAAAGTCAATCGTCAGCCAAAAGTGAAGTGAAAGCAATAATGCGAAAATTCAATTTCAGCTATCAGTATCATCGAATTAACAGTTAAATTTGCGTTTTCGTATAAATCTTAACCATGTTTTTGGCATCAATTTCTAGCATAGATAATCAGGTGTTTGCAGTAATTAGGTTCTCCAACTTTATTGACACAAAATGAGTGGAAAAAAGCGTAAATATTACAGATTATCTGAAGTAAGGCTTTATAGATACCATAGTGAGTTATGGTCAAGTTGTACCACAATACATGAGGTGTTTTGAAACTCTGAGCAGCGATGCTTAGAGACCAAGCCTTCTGCAGCTTCATCTTCACACAAAATACCCTGGTCATCAAGGTAAACCTTGGGCTTTTTTTCAAAGCCAGCAAGACTCTTTCAAAGACATGAAGATCAAGATTGGCAGTAGTCATCGAGTGTTTTTGCCACTCGTCATCTCCAGAAGTGGCAGAACATAGAAGCATCTTTCGAAATCGCTCACATGATTGCCAAAGAGAAGATACCCAAC
>JGI24021J15306_10004362_pt1 | contig 16418 bp, 9 predicted proteins | sample Ectturendosymbi1_FD_15306 | JGI IMG/M metagenome (IMG submission 15306) | reverse complement strand
TAATTCGTCATCGTCTAACTCACTCAATTAGTCACCTCTTTCTATCCGTGAGAAACGTTTTGTTCAGCTAATCCGTCATTTGCAGTTTCGATTTTGAAGTTTAAGCAGCTAGTACATGTGGGAATTCAAAAAATTTAGGATCTTTATATCAGAATTGGTGCATCTCGCAATTTGTTTATTGAATTTATAAACGAGGTGTGAAGCCTGACCCAACTTCCCATTGAGAGAACACAGAAAGTCTTTATTAAAGATTTAAAAGATGCCAGATTAAATGCAGGAGTCTAGATAGAGTAGCGGATAAAGAGTTTAATTTAGTAAACAACTATAACGTAAACAACCATAACATCATAAAGTTGCATTTCATTGCAAATCAAAGCACTACGTATACGAGGTATTATGATAAAGTATACAAGCTGCTATGACAGAGTTTTCCCCTGTTTGCATGATTCATCAGTTCACCTAAATCGTCACTTTTTTCTAATCCCCTTGAGTTGAGGTGACGAATTAGGCAAATTCTACTGTACTTGTGTTTGCACGTTTCAATTCATGGGACCGCTTTTTCTATACTTTTTTCAAAAGTTTCCAAAGTTTAGGGGTTAGGGTTAGCGTTAGGGTGAGAGTTACGGTTTAAGGTTTACCTTATATGTTTAGTACGTTTCTACACTCTCGTCATTATACTATCATGTTACAGGTGGCAGTCGAATAAGGTTTCAAATATGAAGATCCAAGGGTGGTGCTGTAGCACCTAGGTCAACTAAGCCACCAGGTCTCTCTGCCTCGCAACCCATATTGTTGTTCACATCCTTCATCTATGTGCTTGCTTCAACTGCCCATCTATACATGCCTCAAGTCTTCACCCATTGCTTGCCCACCATGATCTGTGTTACATTGATATGTATTGTGTGTACTATAAAACAACTGTTTTATATACTTCTTTGTGTATTATTCTCCGCCCCTTAGATTTTGTTTAAGTAAATGCTTTTTGTCACCATGTTGCTCCTGCACACTCTGTTGTTGTGTGAACGTTGTGTTTGATTCTTTCCCATTGTTTGGTTTGATTAGAAAAAAAAATTTGCAGTAGTGAGTATATGGCATCAGAAATGCTTACATTGTGGCAATGTTTAAATCTACTTATTGTTTACTGTTGATTACTGAATTTTCAGAAAAATGCCTGGGTCATTTCTAACCATCACCATGTGTTCGTGGTAGTCTAGCCATTTTTTATCAATTTCACCAATTGTTGATGAAAACGTATCGGTCATAATGGTTTCCAGTTCTAGACCAGTTTGCAGGTAACATTCAATAGACCCCATGTTTGTGTGTAAAACTCGTTTTAATTTACACTATTAAATCAATTTTATTATAATTCCTGCCTTGTTATGAAATGAAGTTATCCAGTTGTTCAGTATCTTATGTGGCTGCAAATGGTTGTAAACTAGAGTACAGAACTGAAAACAGTGGGAGGGGAACTCTTTGAATTTATAAAAACTTCAATTCCAAGATCACATCAAAAAATGAAGAGAATACTGCTCCATTTTCAAACAAGGTTGGAGGTGGTGGTGCTTGTTAACTACACCACTGGTTGTAAATTAGGTTATTGCTAGTATGCTTGCAGTTAGAGTTAATTTCACACTCACCTTTTCACTTCATTATGCCATTTTTCAAATGATGAGTCTGCACTTCCCAGAAGTTGTTTGTTTGATTTATTGCCATGTTTGGTATACTTTGATGAAGATGAGCAGAACTTGGAACTGCTAGTTTTGGTATCGTTTTGCTTTTGGAGTGCTGTTGCTTGATGTCCCTTACCATTTGAAAACATAGGTTTTTCATGTTCAATCATTTGAGCATTCGAAGGTATCATGCCATTGCAGGAATCCAGTAAAGTGTTTCCTTGCAGATAGCTTTTCAGATGGCTCTTCTGTAGGTGAATATCATTTTTCATTTGTTTTTCAAACAAGTTGTTATTTGTCATTGAAGTATGAAGTTTCTGAGTTTTTGTCTCATTATTTTTTGTTTCTTCTCTTTGCTTTTTATTTATTAGTTTATTGGCATCATCATTGTTTGCAGGATTGTTCTCATGCTGAATACTCAGCTTCATTATCTTCTGTGTTGGTGCAGCATTTCCCATGATGGAATACCATTGCATAGATGGCTTCTGCTTTTTTCGTCCTACTGCTTAAACCAGACTACTCTGCAGCATCTGCATTCATGTTGATCAAATATTTTTTGTTGCTTTTCCACATTAATGCACAATTTTAAAATATCACTACTGTTGTTTCTAAGTACTATGTTTTACTTCAGTTTGTCTATTCATTACCAAAAGTATTATTCAAAAGCTTAAGGTACAGTTTTGTTTTCAGTTTTTTATCAATGACACTTTTTTATTTTAACCTGTATAAGACACATGTGTCACATAATTAACAGTGAAAACTGTTAACTGTGTTTAAGTACAAGCTATTTCATGTGTAACTTAAGCACATTGGTAGAATCTCCTTAATACACCAGTTACTATTTTGTGTGAAGTGTTATATTTCTCTCTTTTTTACTCTGTACCTCTCAATTTGTTTCTTAAACTAAAATGTATGATTTTAAGATATCTATAATGAAAGAGAAGAAGCTGATGCTGATCGAAGTGAACAAAATTCGGTCTTGTAGTGTTTTTAATGAATACTTGCCCAGTTAGCTTTAAATTTTATTTTATCAAATTAATTGGGCTTTAACAATTAAGTTGGAAACAAGCAATGTTGGAAAGTTTTAGGGTTGTTTAGTATGAGTTAGAAAAAATGTAAACCTTATTAAACTTCAAAAAAATTCCTTTCATGATTTTTGAATAGACATTAATTGAAAAAATATAAATCTTTACTTAATGGTCTGTCCAACCATTTTCTTATCCCTGTTTATAATGAGCAATTTTGAAGAAATGCAAGTCTGAAAACAAGATTTTTTATAGCAGGTTCATATCATCCAAAAACCAAAACATTCAAACATGAAACTAAGTATATTTGTGAGACTGGCTTCACCAACTTTTTCCACCATTGGCGTTCTTAATCTGTGCACTTAGGTCTGNATTACACTTACTATAAGCAAGCAGCAGCCACTCAAATATGGGAAGATGTCAGTTACAACGGATGGTATATCTGTGAAGTACATTTTTCAAATAGATGTACATTTCCAATAGTTTGGATGTGTTAACTGTCTATGTCAACATTGCTATTTTTTTTAAAATTCTTAGCTGCATTTTAGCATGTTGTTCCAAGTAGCAACTATGCTTTAGCACAGTGGTTCTCAAAGTGGGCAGAATCGCCCCCTCGGGGATGATTTTGAAGGGTAAGGAGGCGAAAAAAACAAAGCTGGTGATAGGGGGTAAAATAACACAGAGGGGGCAAAAATCCTCAACCACTAGTTGATCATTGAATTAACTTCAGTAGCCTAATATTATGATTTGTTCGTTTCTTGCAAATTTTATAATTGTTGGAGGTGGTTGCTAAAGCAATTTATCCATTCAATTTTTACTCCGGATCATCTATGTGCCCAGCTACAGTATGGATTTTTTTCACAAGAGTTCTTAACATAATATTAGCATAGTAATACAGCTATTTAATGGCTTGGTTCAGCTATTTAATACTTTCTTTAAATAAAATTCTGTAGATTACTGCCATGTGTTTGCTTTATCAGGCTTGGGGGGTGAAAATGGCGTTTCGAGAGTGAAAAGGGGGAGATGGAATAAAAAGTTTTGAGAAACATTGCTTTAGCAGATAAGCTCATATGAATCACTGAAGTTGTTGTACATAAAGACATGATGCATACTGAGGAAAAAAATTTGAAAATCTGTTTGTTTTATGTGGCACAATTTATGATGAGTTTGAAACATTTAAAAAGATAGGATTTATTAAGCTGTCAATCATAACTTTTATGTAAGAAAGATAGCCATCCTAATGCTGCTTAGACATCACACAAACAGTATCAATAGCTTATGAATACAAAATCACATATATATAACAGTAAAAACTAACTGTTGTGTAGGAAAACTGCATCCAACTAACCCTTAAAACCTGTTATACATTTTACCCACTTTTAGCTAAACCCTTGTGCATAAAGTTTGCTTGATTAACCCCTCTATATTCTACTACGCATTTTTTTGTGAAAGTTGTACCGTTTGAGCTCGTGTTTACCAACAGACTTCGATCGGTGCAGAGAAGCCAGTAGGTGACTTTCGTTTGAATCACAAGACGATTTGATTGATTGTTTTTCTATCGACTATAGTGAACTCGCCATATTTTTTCATGTGTGCCCTGCTAGTTCACCTGTAAGTACCAGCATTTGTATGCAAAATTTCAGGCATCAAAGACAGTTTTTTTTAATCATATACATTCTACAAACTTTGGTTAGGTTAAGGGCAATGAAAGATCATGCATGCATTGCATGAATTATACATGGTTCATTGCAATAATGAAACTATGCTAGTTGTTACTTAAAAGAGTTTTTTTCCTTGGCAGTTTGTCAAGAGGTAAACAATGACCTCAAGAATAATAGATATTTTGAACTTCTGTTGTAATCTTTTGGGTTAAGTTATGAGAGCAACATAGTCGCGATCTTCAATTAAACACTATCTTCAATTAAAATAATCTCCCAATGACCTGAATGCTGCTTGGTACAAAACACAGAAGATCTAATGTCTACTACCTTCCTTTCATGTGTTACTGTATTTCGTAGCTCAGAAATGTTGAGTGATAGCTTTTGCACTAGTCGGCAAACATTGCCTTGTGTCAAATCATTCTAACTTGCCTTGTTTTCTTTGAAGGACCAGCCGACAAGGGCTCTACACCTACTTAAGACACTTTTTTCTTCTGTGAAGCTTTTAAAGTGTGCTCGAAGCTGGTGTGGCTATTTATGTCTCACCAAAACTAATTGCTTCACTGCCTTTTGTTGAGGTCCAGGTCAATATGCTTCAGGTTTTTAGGTTCTTGCCAAATTCTCAGCGTTAAAAACGCATCTGATTGTTCACCACAGTCATTAGGTTGCGATCTCTGCCTTGCCTTCTATCCGCTTTTAATACATTGCAGATACTTGGAAAAATATTGCTGCTTAGCTGTAAACCCTGGTCTTAATGATGACAAAAGAAACGGTTGTTTTGGCTTACAGTGGAGGACTTGATACCTCTTGCATTCTTGTCTGGCTTATCGAAAACGGCTATAAAGTAGTTGCGTTTTTAGTGAGTATTATGCATGTTTTAGTTTATTGCCAACATCGGCAAATAGCTACTTCCATGGAAACGGCTCTGTGCTGTCATAACCAAATCGTTTTTTCCTAGTCAGCTTAATTATTTCGAATCTGCCGTCGATCTTGCCAAACTAACGATGTATTTGCAATGAATAGAAAGCACAAGACATAGTTGAAGCTGGCCCGTTGAAGGATTAATGGAAAATTGTCCAAATGAATGTCAGTGAGGAACTTTTCTACATTATTTTAACCCGAGGATTGTCACTGTAGTTGCAGTACAAGTTCTTTTTTTAACTTGGAGTGAGTAAATTATTTGGTTCTCAAAAATTGGACTTGTAGTACATTTGTGAAGCTTATTGCCTGACACGGAAGTAATCGAATTCGTCATTGTTTTATCCCGTTTTTTGATAGCGTATAGCGATTCCGTCTTCGCTCTTAACGTGTGACTGAAGGCCTTCTGTGTATTTTCCTGATATGCCTTTACCGTTTGGTACTTGCTTGGAGTAGTTTTACATTTTCTAGCTCCTAAAACTTTTAGAATATTTTGCCAGTTGACATGGAGGTCACTGCGTAGTCGAGAAAGATGCTTCGATGCTGAAGAAGTTTTTCCACACTTGATTTGAGTCAATTCAAATTTCAATAACTCCCAGACAAATCCCGTTTTCAAATAAAGGAATCTGCTAACTTGTCATACTGCTGTTGGCCTAACATAAGTTAACGCCTTGGTTCAACTTTGAAAGGTGGTTCACCCGCTATATGCTTGGAAGCAAGTTTGATATTGATGCACTGATGAAGAATCCAAATGTAAACGAGTATTGGTTGTATTTGAAATTTAATGGCTGCAGTTTTCGTTATTGAAAAAAACTTCAAGGATGAACCACGAAACCCTTTTCGCGCTTAAGGGTCCGACGTTTCAGAAAGATCAAGAAATCCTGGTCTGCAAGAAGGCATTTACTGAACGTTGATAAAAACCATATTTTTTATGAACTTCTAAGTGCGATTGAAGGTAATGCTTGAGAACAAGATTTTGTCGATTGATTCATTACCATAAGCTGTCAAGCTGAGATGTAACAAGATAAAACTTTGCTGCAAATTCGTATAAGAAGTAGAGACAGTTACTAGTTTCTATTTCAATAGCATGCAAAAATTGGCTGTTTAGTGGTTTTCTTGCGTAGGCAAACTTAATAGTTAAATAGTTGTTTTATGTCAAAAAATTTAAAATGTATCGAACTCAAGGCCCCCGCAAAATAGGGCCCGTCATGTCCTTTTTCATTAAAAGGTATCTTCCAATAAGTTTACGCTGCTAACAAAGCACATTGATCATAAAGTGCATCTGCCAAAATGCATTTTGATTGCGGCACGCCCTCGCCAAACTTGTGTGCATCTATTTGTTTTTGTGAAACGCTGCATCTGCCGCATATATTCTTAGCAGCTCGCAAATTTTTGGTTGTGCTGTAGCGTGTATGCACATTTCTACTGTCTTAACAGTTACAACCAGCCCTTCGAGAGCAAACTTGATGCAGATGTGGCCCTCGGTGAAAATTAGTTTGACACCCCTAGATTGTAGGACAAGTTTTTAGACCTCACGAAGAGTATATCGTCACATTGTTGCATTGAATTTATTAAAAAAACATTTTGCGCAATTCTGCATTTTCTGGAAACAGTAGGTCAATAGAAGGACCACTTTGTTAAATGCTCTAGATTTTCAACAAGCTACTGTTTCCTAATATTTGTAAGATGCTTGATAGCGCCTCATTCTCACTTTTTCTGAAGAACGCTCACATTACACTGAACCACTGGTTTAAAATGACACGACGATATAACACGACGATTTGTACACATATGGTTCGATTACTGAAAGTGTACCGATCCCCCAATGATCAAATTGTGTGTAGTGTCAAAAATGGGAACTATGTCAGATAACTTCAACCAAGACCTAAAAGCTCGTTTCTGAGATATTCTGTTGCTGAGTTTCAGCAAATGACGGGTTAAAGGGTGGGGTGATTTGCGGTGATGAGTTGCCACGGTTATCCGGAGGCAGTGTTTGTGGCTTTTGATTGATGTGCGTGCTTTTCCTCGTTGCGTTCGCCACGTCCCTTGAAACAGTCTCATTCTGTTATGTGCTTTGCAGCGGCGTGGTTTGAAGTGTATTTTATTTTGTCATTAATGCAGTTTCGCTCAGCCGTGATCAGGTAGTTTACTTTCAAGATCGCTTAAACTTCATTAAAAATCTAGGAATTCTGATTGTAGTTCAGTTCAAAGGGTTCCAACGACCTGCTGGTAAGCTTAAATCAACAAGCGAATGATATTAATCTTGCAAAAAACTCAGTTTTCACTCCGTTGTGTTTTTCGAAACGAAGCACTGCGATGCCATGCTCGAAAAACAATGGAATGTGACTTCCAATATGATTAATAGAACAAGATTTACGCGAAATATCCAGATTAAACTGCATAGGCTACGCTACCGAAAATCATGTTTAAATGCATCCCTGATCATTAGCAACCACTCTATGAATGCTTAGCAATGTCGTAGCGAAACTCAAGCATTGTTTCTCTTCAGATGACAGCGCGGTGAGCTTCTTACAAACTAAGTATACTCATACCGATTTACAAGATCAAAAAATAAGTTACCAAGACCCACAAGTATAGATTTTGTGTTACTGCTGGGAAGTTTGGTAAACAAGTTTCTAAATCTCGGAAATTTTCTTGTTGAGCAGAAAAAACTGGAAGTAATCCGCATGGGTTCCGGCATCTTCAATATTGTGGCTACCACTCTAACTCCAGCTTCAGCTATCAATAGTTTCGTACTCTCCGGACTTCGGCTCCATAGTCCTGCTTTTAAGACTAGCTTCAAATACGTTGTGTTGTACACTGCAAATGCATGACGTATTAAAACGTCCAAATACACTGCATATGTTAAAAAACTATGCGGTACATGTAGTTAAACCGTAACAAAATTTTTGAAAATAGCTTCGGCTCCAAGCATCCGATTTTTTTACTCCGACATCTAAAACGTTCTGCTTCGGCTCCAGCTCCAATCATCCAAAACTGTTATGTGCTTCGGCTCCGCATTCTTGGTTTAAAAGGCCGTGTTTTTTCGTATGGATGCTCAAAACTCACAAAACCACAGCTTTTTCGACCCAAGCGCAAAAAACGAAAAATAACTTTTTGCGGTTCATCTATACTTCAGTTTTATTGATTTGGGCGTGTTACATGTTCAACAAACGTCTGATTGCACGAGCACTGAAGTTGCCATAATTGTTTTTTTGTGGCTGAATAGTCTGGTGCAAAAGAGCTCCTTTTATTCCCAAGACACTCCTTCGTCCACGTCTATGGATGTCATAAATCGAGCATACGTGTAATTCTGGAATGTTGCCAATCAACATTTCCTTTCAAAATATAGAAATAAAAAGTTCAATGTCGATGGAGAAACGGGCACTTCAGCTCTTGCTTTTCCGACCCTAAATATGAAGTAGCAATAAGCACGAGTCTTGGTTTACATTTCGAAGAAAGGCTGCTTCTCTGCATCAAAATTCCAAGTTACTCGCATTCAACCCTGGGTTGAGTCATTGAACAAGGCGAGTGAAGTTCGAGTCATCACCTGGAGGCAGTCACTACGCGTCGGAAACTTAGTACTGAAATTGTTTGTTCAAATGTTTCTCAGTCAAAAATAGCTGAACCATGTTCAAACGTTTATGATATGTCAGCTGGGAAACTTAGTTAACCGAGAAGTTGCCCTGTGACAATGTAGGGGATTGTTTAACATCTTGCGAAACTTTTATACATTTTTCCGTTGTTTCCAATTTTTTTTCATATTTGGTGTTAGTGTGGGACAATTTTTGATGGTTGTCCAAAATCTCTTTCATAAAATTTCAGGCTAATGTTGGCCAAGAAGAAAATTTTGAGGCCGTCAGAGAAAAAGCACTGAAACTTGGAGCAGAAAAGGTATGGAGAAGTGCCATGTACCTGTTCACAAATCTGGTTTCCTCTCAAGTTATTTCGTATTGTTTCGCCACTGTTGGTACAGATTAGCTAGAGCAGGAGTGGTCAAACTGCGGGCTGTATCCGACCCGCCAAATACCTTGAACATTTTGTCAAGCACCGCGTTTCCGACTGTGGACAGCAGTACAACAGCACTGGCTGCTGTCTGCCGCAGCAGTACTTAGCTGCAAGCAGCGCTATTTTTAGAACAGGGGGCTTCCTGTCGTGACGTAAGTGGGTAACATTGCTGAGAGGTGTTTTTAGCTGCTAATTAGTCTTTGTCTTTCAGTACTTGTGATTTTATTGTTATTATTGTACTACAATACATTTTAACAACCTATTTTTGTATAGATTGCGTAAATAGCACAGTATCCGGCCCTCCACTGACCAGGCAGTCGCGAATTCGGCCCTCGCGTCAAAAAGTTTGGCCACCCCTGCGCTGGAGCATGACGTTACGTGCGTGCGACTAAGACAGCCCACTGTATGCGCAATCAATGAGACATGACAATTTGTTCTCAAGTCAAATCGTATGCATTAATTAAGCCCGTTTGCTGTTTTACCTGTCCCTTAACAGATCGACACCTCTTGCGTGACCTGAACGGTTTTGGTTGTATGTATTGCTTGAAAATATGTTCATGAAGTTTATCGGTGAATATGCTGCTTTATATTGTCAGGCATCGTAAGAAAAGCACTCATTAATTCCATAAAAGCACTCATTAATTCCAAGACATCTAAACCGCATTCGGTACACTTTGTCATTTTTCTGGGAGCGCGCCTACTTCCACTGTTTCCTTATTTTATAGATTTATATCGATGACTGTCGCAAAGAGTTCGTCGAAGAATTTATCTGGCCCGCCATTGAAGCGAACGCAAAATATGAGGGAAGGTATCTGCTCGGTACTGCCCTCGCGCGACCGTGTATTGCTCGGCAAATGGTCAAACGCGCCAAGGAGGAGGGAGCGAAATACATCTCCCATGGTGCGACAGGGAAGGTGGGAGTCTTCGTTCTAACAAATAATAGTGTTTGGTCCACCATGTATCGCAAAGGTCTGTAAGGGGAAAATAATTTTTGCCATGTTTTTCATATTGGATTTCAACGGTGTACAACTTTCTGAATTCACGTCTAAGTTTTTTTGAAACCTGTTTTCTGTTGCTTGCGGATCTGCGTGAATCATGGATTTTTTTCTCGAAAATTCAGCGTATTTTAAAACTTACAACTTAGTTTCAATACAACACATTTCCTTGAAGTATAAAAATGCTTGTTAACGTTTCTATTTCCGCGATTTATTGATAACATTGACCATAATGATTTTTTAATGTGCCGCAAAACATTATTTCGCAAGTTTTAATGCACGCATTTGCGATTGGATGATTTTTTGTAAGCCGGATTAAACCCGAATGTTCCAGACTTCGAATGAGTCGGTTTTGAAAGCTTTTCCATTCCTCCACCTAAGGTCACAGCCAAGTGCTTTCGCTACACTGGCAAAGGTGTAGCTTATGATCATTGATGTGGAGCAATACCTCTAGTTTTAATTTGGGCGAGCACCCTGTGCGAAACTTCTTCGTCAGTTGCACACAGACTGCCTTTGTATGCAAATTGCCTTCTTTCAGTCGATTTAGGAGTGGATGCGGTTTGTAGGGAAACGACCAGGTGCGGTTTGAGACGGCCGTGTACTGCTTGTACCCCGGCGTGAAGGTGATCGCGCCATGGAGAAACGCCGATTTTCTGCGACGGTTTAAGGGTCGAAACGACTTGATGGAGTATGCCCGTCAAAATAACATACCCATCAAAGCTACGAAGCACGACCCGTGGAGCATGGACGACAATCTAATGCACATCAGGTGAGATGAAAACCAAGTTGTGGAAATCTTTGCATCAAGCGCAGTTTTTGTGCTGCTCAGCTGCAGTGTTGCAACGAAAAGGTGGCAGTTGATGATTTCAAGTGAAAATGCCTGTACCTGTAGACGTCAAGTTTTGAGCTCCGCAGCGTGGTATAGCAACTTAACGTTTAGAGGTGAACACTTTTCAACACACGCTCAAAGATGTATCGCCCCAGTTACTCGTGCTTTCTGTCTGTAGTTCAAGTACCGGCAATCGTCGATAAAAACAACTCTCCTGCCTCCACCCGTGTCTGTGTTTTACGGCAAATCGTCAGTCGTTTTTGAATAAGGTGTTTTGAGCATTAGCATATAGCATATAAACATTTGAAATACGTTTGTAGTTCTGGGCAATGATTTTCTCAACATATTTTGTAAATTTTGGCTGCTGAAGTTATTTTTTGATGTGATACTTGGAACATATACGTAGACGACTTTAAAGACAAGTCGAAAAAAATTGTGAAATCAGCAGTATCATTAATTAAGGGAGCTAAAAGTTAGTTGACATTCTTGTTATATGTGAGGAAGCAGGCTTTAATGCCAAATTGCATGTTTATTTTACTGGAGATATCAAAAAACGATCTAGGACATGTTCGGCGATGGTGGTCGCAAATTTTTTATACGAATACAAGGGAGTTTTTGAAATTCCTCAAAGGTTAGACTACAGAGGATGTTTGCTTACCCTAAAGCCAAACCCAGAACGTTTTTGTTAAAGTGCAAACGCTCCCATCAAAAGTGTCATGTCTTATATAACTGATTTGTTGCCGAACTGTCCCATTCGGTCAAAAAATTTCGGCCAAAGCAAATATTGTCCGAGACATACCGTAAACGTTTCGGTAACCACTGCTACCACCATCAGTACAAGTAAACAGATGTCAGTAATGTCCAAAAAACTGGCACAGCATTTACAAATACGATTTCTAAGTTTTTCCCTCCCTAACTCTTGCAATTCTCGGTGATTAACAGTTACGAAGCTGGCATTCTGGAGAACCCAAATACTCCAGCAAGATCAGACATGTATTTAATGACTGTTAACCCCGAATCGGCCCCGAACGAGACAGAGACCATCTCGGTGACGTTCAAAAACGGCCATGCAGTGTTCGTAACCAACAAGGATGATGGCACGGTTGTTAGCGGCGCTCTGGATCTTTATCTGTACCTAAACAAAGTCGCGTAAGTCTGCATTTTGTTGATACAGAGCGGACTGTGCAGTTGTAGCAATGACGAAGTGTGAATCGTTGTTCATCTTACCTGCATCTTATCTTTTTTTCTGTTTGTTTCTTTGCAGTTGCCTACTGATTTCGGTCTCGATAACAAAAATGACAACACGTTCGTTTTTAGGCGAACGATACCAAATGGGTCGTATCGTAATTTACGCATTTCTTGTCATGCGACATGAAAAAACATTACTGCATTGTTATATCGTTTTTTAGCAGTACGTTTGGGATGTTTGCAACAAAGCAGTGTTTATGTTGTTTCACCGGCGACAGATATTGTGATTTCCCCTCTACTTCGTAACCTTTTCCTAGATTTTTTGTAAGGTACAAAACAAAAACGCAAAAAGCAATGAGTTAAACGTTACAAAATTGGAAATTTTGAAAGTAATTTTTTTCATCGTCAGTAAAATTCAACGAATTACGTGGCGTTAGACCACAACTCACGAAGGTGATACGATGTGCACACAGAGGGTGAGCGGATATTCCGTACATTCTTAACCAGGGGCTCAAAACCTTTCTCTGACCATGTACCCCTTCAGCATTTCGACGAAGAGCATGTTCTCCTAAAATTTCCTATGACAAAAAGGCTGCGTAAACAACGAAAATCCACTGAATTTTTAATAGAACTTTTATATTTTTGAGTACTTGGAAATAAACAATACATTTTTCCTTGCTATTGCTAACCTTAAATTACCCCAGGTTGAGAACCCCTGTTCCCTTGTTCTAAACAATTGATGAGGTACAGTAAACGCAGCGCCTCAATTTCCGGTATGCTCGCTCAAGCGGTGGATAAAACCTAAGGGTGAATGATGTATGGATGGTTGATGAGAGGTGCTTTTTGGTTTTGAATTCGTTTAAATCATTAGTTTTTTGTTTTGTTTGTTTCGCCACTATGCAAGACAAATTTAATTCTTCAGCGGTGTTAACTACATGGCTGGAAATTGCTGCCGGCTTCCTTCCTGCTCGTTTCAAATCGCGCAAAAATGATTTTTTGCTGAATAAATTCACTCATCCAACGTTTGCCGGACTTTGTGCTCCATTTCGTCAAGTGGCGCCTTACTTTTAGGGGCAAACACGGGGTTGGTCGCATTGACATAGTCGAAAACCGCTTCATCGGTATGAAGTCCCGCGGCTGCTACGAGACGCCTGGAGGAACTGTTCTTTATGCTGCTCATGAAGACCTTGAACTGATCACCATGGACAAGATAGTGCGCAGATTGAAAGAATCAATGGGTGTGCAGTTCGCCATTCAAGTGTATGAAGGTTTGTGTGAATTTGTCGCGTGTTCTTGAGGTCGGCTGCATGGAAAGACCGATCTATCAGGGTTGTGGTGTCGGAGGTAAAATGTCCAGCACCGACCTTTCCAAAATTTCCGACTCCAACTTTTCAAAATTTCTGCCTGAGACTCCCGACTCCGGCTGCTTAACATAACCTGAATGAAGTTTGGCTGTCAACAATTTTGTAGCAACTAGCAATCAATGGAAATCGTGGTACACAGCAAGAATTCTCTGTTCCAGTAAAACTTTCAAAAGAAAGTTTGACTTCCGAAGTGGGACAAAAAATCTGATTCCTAGTGTTGTTAGGAATCTGACTCCACCCAAAAACCTGCGACTTCCACACTGACTCCGCAACCCTGCTAGCTACAGCACCAGAAGATGAAATCATTGCTACTTTTCTGCCATTATAACAATATTATCCATTTCACAAGTATTGAAGTTCTCACGACCACCAACTGAATCGAGATGTCATTCATTTCAATTACATATCATGCCTTTTCCGCTTAGCGTCTCTCGCTGTGACGTAGCAGAGCTCGTTGTTGCAACGTGTTGACATTCTCCACAGTGTATTGTACGGCTAATCCCTGGTGTTATTGTTGTTATTATCCCTGGTGTTATCAAGGAATTAAATGCACAATACACTGTGGAGAAATGTCAACACATTGCTCCATTTCTAGTATAGTTAGTTGTTTGAAGTATTGCAGGTACTTGTCTTTAATATCTATTACAGAGGTCACCAACTGTGTTGAAACTGAAAGCTACTCCTTGAGTACCGCTTAATGCGAAGAGAAAACTGTTTGTTGCACACTTGTGAAATAAAAACGTTTGCTCAATTTACCTTTAATTGTGCTATTATTAAATAATGTTCATATGTGTGAAGACACCGGTCATGCCAATGGTACTTTTAGAACAGGCCCGCGGGCAACCAAAGTGGTCGTTGCGGGCACCATGGCGGTGGCCCTTGATCTATTGTGACCAGTTTTACATTCAAGTCGTTGAGGTGTTACAACTATGTCGCCAAAATCCCACCAGTTTCCCTTTATCATTCCCTAGAAAAGCTGAAAATGCCTTAGCTTTTCTTCACATTTTGTTGACTTCCCGTAAAAAAACAAAAGGACAAATATCTCTGCAAAACTCTTCCCTTACTCAAGCATCTTTTATAATTGTGCACAAGTAATTTGCATAATCGCATTGTTTTCGGAAAGAAACGGTTTCATCGCTATTTTCTAGCCTTGAATCCACTATTTCGGCCAGGATAGACATTGTACTGACGAGCTATTGTTGAACAATTATGACGAAACAATTACTTTGAACCAGATAAACATAACCAGCCCAATTCAGGTGTGCACTGCAATGTAGCAGATCAACAGCTTGATCGACAATCACTTAATACAGTTGGCGAGGAGTTATGCTTTAGAAGAACGACCAAAAGCGCAACATTTTGGTATAAAAACTTCTGGATACAGAGTACACCTTTAAGAGGCTGACGAGGTCCGGCCGTCACCATCCAAAGGTCCGGATTCGGACCGCAGTCCGCCATTTGAGTAGCCCTGGTTTAGCATCTACTTGATTCAAGAAATAAGCAAGCGAAAAAATGTTTTCAGTGGCGATTGCAAGGAGAAATTCGAGAATAAGATATTGCTGAAGCAAATTGTTCCTGGAGATAAATAGGCAAATATATGAACTGACATAAGTTGTGCAAACAGAAACATTCGTTATCTTTTTAGGTAATACAATCAAAATTTTCTCAGCCGTCCTTATTTTTGGTTCTAGATCGATGGTAGCCCTGGTTATAACAGATGCCAACACTGCTGACGACCGTTGTTTCTAAGCGAGGTCTTGCCACCAAACATATGTTTGTGCCCATGCTGGTAGTCGACTACAAAAGTCCAAGTCAACCTGGTCACTGGTTACAGTTCAGGGGTGGATCCAAGAGGGGCGACGCCCCCCCAAGTTGTACAGAATCATGGTGAATAAAATTACTTTCGTAACGGAAAACAGCATTCGCTTTATTAGGCCATTGTGGCGTCCACAGCTTTGTCACAGCAGTGTTGTAAAGCATACTTCAACTTTCTAGCAGTAGTGAACCCGTAATCAGACTTGAATGCCAAATATGACTGAAATCGCCCCCCTAAACTTACTGGCTGGATCCGCCCTTGTGTCAGTTCGTATTGATCAGATCACTTACAGTAGCGTTGTTTGAGAATATGCCGTTCGTTATTTCGTCGCAAACACTTGATGCTATATTTGTCTCTGCTGAAAACTCCGCATTGAGCTTTTGGGAAATAGGCTTTTAAGATTGCGCTGTTGCCAGTGTCAGTTTTTTTGCAAAACAAGGCTTGTAACTGATAAATGCTGGGTCGACATGAATTGAAGTCGTCGACCCGGTGTATGTGTGGATCATGTGTCACGCATTACTTGCAAACCTAACCCAAACATCCGCACAGGAAGTTAGGCAGCGACTTTTCGTTTTCATGTCTTTTTCTCCTCGCAAATCGTGCACTCGCCTAAACCTTAAGCCGAAACTGTGCCCTAGTAAGAACACATTATATCTTGGTTCTCTGAATTTTGCTACAGCAATATCGCTTCACTATATCAAAACAAAATTCTGGATATAATGTTTTCAGGCTGAAGTGTCTTCTAATACTTGTTTTTAAACCTTGAAAATATAAAAACTGAGAATGATTCCTGAGTTGTATTTCGTAGTACTGCAAAGGTATGCTCCGCATGCTTAATTGCCATCGGTGGTTCATCAGTGTGGGATTATCGAGTGAGGTCCACCCTTTTCGGGAATTGGGATTCGAATTCTCAGCAAACGTGCTGGTCTGTTTCACGAATAATCTCC
>JGI24021J15306_10004361_pt1 | contig 16420 bp, 11 predicted proteins | sample Ectturendosymbi1_FD_15306 | JGI IMG/M metagenome (IMG submission 15306) | reverse complement strand
ACATTGCAGGACCGAATCAACAGCACGGCGGGTTCCAGCCACGCATGCCTATGCACCCTCCCCACCCACACCGTCCTCCGTTCAATCAGCAACCACCGTTTCAAGATCCAAACCAGGTTTGTGTGAGAGAATGTTCCGTTGGCCGTACTACGGTTGCTATGAAGGTGTTGCGCGATGTAAATCCGGAGAAAAATCACACCAATCTTAGGTGGAGTGAGTGACTGTGCTCAAGTATTGCTATCTTTTGTTGTAGGCGGTACCACACATGATGCCTCCTCAACAGCGCTTTCCTCAGCCAGACCACACCCCCTTACATCAGTTCCCTCCTCCCGAAATGGAAACCCCTGAAGATAGGGCTCCTGGTACGACTCCTCCCCCAGCTTCAGGTAAGGCTTTCCCCTGTCTGTGTACTGTGACGTGTATTCTCCCTCCATCTATTTTTTTCCGTTCTGACCCAACACACACCTGTAAAATTACTTTTCTCTTCCATCTCGCGCCCTCCGGCGTTTTTAAGTAACGAATATTTTTACGCGGTCCTGGAGGTGTGATCCGGTTGTGCACGTGGCCAAACGAAATGTTCTTTGTGCTGTGATTGTATTTATGTTAAAAGCTACGAAGTTAGATGGTTTGTCCGATGAACGTTTAGAAGCATAAATTGTTACATGGCCTTATGAAGCATGAATTGCCACATTGCTCTGTTTGACGTCGTCGTTTGCGACCGTCAGTGATCGCAAATTTTAATTTTTTGGTTTCAAATCGCATTTTAGTTTGGCTGTGATCGCTCACCTTGCTCACCGCGTGATATCCTTTCTGTACGATCGCAGACTTGCCACCCCCTCCCGGTGATGACGCAGCCGTGACGCAACAAGCTCCGCCGCCCATGAAAGTTCCCCCTCCACAGCAAGTTCCACCGCCGGCTCAACAAGCCGTGCCAGCGACGAAGTGAGTGAAAATATTGCTGGGGTGACTTTCGAAAAAATGCATTTCGTTTTCGCAACGCATCGATAAAGCTTTTCCTTGCTTCGTTAAAACTTTCCTTGCATCGATAAAGCTTTTCCTTGCTTCGTTTGAAAGAATGTTTCACACTGCCTTAAGTCTGCAAGGTCAGGCCTTGCAGACTTGGATGACCAGAATTTTGACGACTTTTCCAAATGGAATAGAGCTAAAATAAGAGCTACTCTATTTTCGGAAATTAGAATTACAAACCCGAATTCGCGAAAACTAAAAGCTTAACCAAACTCCGAGCTGGAATTACATTCAGTGATTATGCCGAAGTATTTCATTCGCATGATTATGAGATTGGCAAAGATTCATTGTGCAATGCGCATAGGTAGCTGAAAGCTCACTGCGATGGAGCCGAGGTTGTTGTCATACGTTAGTAGTGATGTACCAGCTGTTGTCCGTCACAATGGCTGGTTTGGATGATCTGATGGTGTTCTTCTGTTTACAGCGCAACTGAACAGGAAGTTGTCGCTGAAAAACCGGAAGACGAGCCCGTTGACGAGGAAGAGCCCGCTGTTCACACAACCAAGGTAGGCCGGTGCTTGATCGCCCGCAACAAGGTGTTGCATGATACATGTAATGAAGCCGATCATAGAGTATCGCGCGAGTTTTAAACGCTAGAAAATTCGAGATGTTCCCCGCTTCGGCGTCGCACTTCTCAGCGGGGTTCCCACGCGGTATTGAAAGTATTGAAAAAGTATTGAATTTCAAAATTGGTTTTCAAGACCATGAAAAGTATTAAATTTGGCCAAAATGTCCCTTTGGTATTGAAGAAGTATGTAAATTCCAATTGGAAAAAATCAGCAGTGTAAAGTAATACTTCACCAGCTACCTCAAGCTGGATTTGCTCAAGATCATGACTGTGATGTGACCTTAACCAGTCCGATAATTTTTTTTATCTTGGCCCCAAATTCAGATTGCCAGTTTTTTTCAAGAGGGAGTTGGTATTTGAGTTGAGTTTACTGGCGCACACATTGGACAATTGCATGCCATTAAGTGGAAGCGCTGGGACACCGACAAAAACATGTTGAACAGGTTGTCTCGTCGGGCACCCCTCAACAGTTTCATAATATTCTATCATGGAAGGCCGAATTATTGGGTAGTTAACCAGGTTACATTTTTAAAGGGGCTGCGGTCCGCTAGATGTTCAACACAGTTCCACAGGAGTGCTGGGATGCAACCGGTATCTATAGTGGTTTGCCCAGTTCCGCAAGGAGCTAAACATGACAGAGAAAATGTAAACCCAGCTAAAATGAAACTTTGCCCGGGTTTCCGTAACTCCTTCGCATCCAAGCAGACAATTGTTTCTGTTTAGAAGTCATCGAAGTCATTCATTTCAAACATATGCATCGTGACAACCAGAACCGTCGATAGGAAGTCTTCAATAAAATTTGATAAAAACTGCAATGATTTATAGTGTTTCATATTTCAATTCGGGGGCTGGAGCTTCAGTTGGGGGTCTAAGCCCACCAAAGCCCCACGTGGCAACCGGACTGGTGACAACTTCTGTGAATTCCCAGTTTCGCAAGGAGCTAAACATGACCAGGGCTATGGAGGCCGGAGCCCAAGTAAATTTGGATGGCTGAAAAAGGAGCCTGAAATTTGGGTTGCGGTTCCACAGATATAAATTGTGGAAGAAGCGAGTTATACAAATAATACATATCTTTTTCTTATTTTTTGGACCAAATTGTTCTGGAGCCGGAGCCAAAAAATTTAGATGCCAGAGGCTGAAATTTGGGTACTGGCTCCACAGACCTCAATAAAGCACAGAATGGCAGAATGTGAAAGCTCTTCACAAAGCCGCCAATGAACTGGCAGAATTTGGCAGAAAAGCAGAAGATTTAAAGTCACTTGACACCACTTACACAGCCGAACAATTTCTGAAAAACAGCAGGCATCATAGAAAAAGCTCTTGATGATTTAGATGAACAGCTTAAAGAATTGTTGTGTGATTTAGGTAGTGCTGAGTAGATACATGCAGCAGTACTTGATGGTACGAAATGTAGATCAGGGTCTCCAACTCAAATTCCTCCGAGGGCCAAATGAAGGTTTACCAGGTAATCAAAGGGCCGCCTTATCACTATCCAAGGGCCGCATTATGACGCTGACGCAACAATGGCGGCACCTGAATTTTGCTAGAAACACCTACTTAAGTTGTCATAGGTTATAGAGAACTCATTTCTAGCCGTCTCTACGTTCGTTTAAAAGGAAGTTGTTCATTTGCTGGTCGAGCACTTTCAAACATCGATGAATAAACCAAATAATTTGAATGTTAATTATTTGAAAACTCCCAAAAAGCAGCACCGGCGTAAAATACCCGCGGACCGCGTGTTTGAGACTCGTGGTGTAGATGTAGTTTGCTACAGTGTTCTGTTGTCTTTTGTGCTGAGTTTCATTCAAGTTTTTTTTGCTATCTCTTGTTTGTGTGTAGACAAAGCAATCCAACTTAATTGCATTAGGTTAGTTTAGATTGATGCAATAAGTCTTCAGACACTGATTCTTTAAATCTTGTTCTTTGCAGGTTAGCACAGTTTTGCTAAAGGAAAAGCAGTTCGTAATATTTGCGCAGTATTGTGCAATGTATAAAAGTGTGTTTCATGATTAAGAATTTTGAAAAATGAAGATAAGGCATGCTATTGAACTTTTTTAATTTAGTATGGAAAAGGTATTGAAAAAGTACGGAAAAAAATTGAAAATGCGTAAGAACCCTGTCTCAGCCTATGTGTTGACGCGTTCGGCGACTGTTCGCAGACTTCCAAGAAAAAGAAAAAGAAACATCGGAAGCACAGGAAGAAGAAGAACAGGTCGAGCTCGAGCGATGACGACGATGAGGAGGAGGCCGAACGGAGGAAGATCATGGTACGTTCGCCGTGACGTCACACCGGCGTTTGCTGTGACGTCACACACTAAGTTTTTCTAAAGTTGTCTGTAGACCCCGTACACTCGATCGCACGATACGCGCGAAAAGAGAGTGTTGTTGGAGCAACAACAAATACCGTTCGTCCAGCGATATTCGGTTACCACGTCTGAAAAAATGACGCGCGCGCTCCGTTGCGTAGCAACAAATGCTACCAAGATCCAGTTTTGCCCGGTGCTAGTGAAACCCTGCGCGTAGATGCACTAAACGTGCCGCGTTGTTTTGCAGCAACAACTGGCCGCGTTGCAGACTCGGGCTGTTGGCGGCAAGCTTCAGGACGAGGTTGAAGATGGGGAGGTCCAGAGCGACGGTGACGCTCCTGTCGCTGAACCCAGCGTTGAATCTCTGACCAAGGCCTTGCTTCAGGTGATTTGGCGTAGTTTGTGCATCGGTAGCCTTGCTCAGTGGTTCTAACTACATGCATGTAATTTGACCGTTTGAATAGCAGTGCAGTCTCGTCCGAATCATTTACCGGTTTACTTCGTTAGGCGTGTCGAGGAGCAAGAGTGTGGCTGCCATTGCTACAGTTAACCGAGTCCCGTGGCAATAGTTCGCCGAAGTTGTTTTTCGTGTCACACGTGGCAATCCGCTATTGTGATGCAATAGTTGGAGAATGTCGACCGTTCTTGCTGCGCATTGCCTTCTCATGAGCAACTTGCTCAGACCATGTAATATCCTTGTTTGTTTGTTTTACGAAGCCATGCGATTCCAATTGGTCGAACAGATTTGCGTTAAGTACTTGCCCCCTAGAAACGAGTTATCGGTACTGGCATCCAGTAGTATTAGCTGGAAGTACGCAGTCTCTTGGGCGACTCGCTCCGTTTTTAACATTTATCTCTCAAATCTTTAGATCGAAAAGATGAAAAAACGACACAAACGCGATAAAAAGAAAAAGAGAAGAAGGCGAGAGACCTCGAGTGAAGAAGAAACTAACCCGAGGTATTAAGTTGGTTTGCTCGCGTTCCGACCTGTGGAGTGGATGTCTTCGTCCGCATAACACACCACTCACCTCCTGCCAACGCCTCCCACTGCTTCGCAACACGTAAATGCTGCTGATGCTTATATTTCAGTCACGTTCAGGAAGATCCCGTACCGCAGCCAGTCCAGCGTGACGAAACGCCCCCGCGGTCCTCCCCAGGACACCTGCCGCCACCGCCGCCGTTCAGCTTCCACGATCAGACGGCTCCGGGCGTCCCCCCAGCTTTTTCGCACGACAACAGAAACTTTCCCGACAGTAAACGTCAGTTGTTGTTTTTTCTTCGGTATTGAAACAAACTTCTGCTGACAGTGTAAAGTACAAGCTGAAATTCTATACGATATCACCATAGTAACCAGAACGCTTTTACTAAGTGTCGCCCGAGCCTTCGTCAGATGCACTATTGGCCTCTGAAACTGTTTCTTTTCGCTGAGACATTCCGGTCATTTGTCCCGTGATACTCAAATTAGCCGAAATAGTATTCACTAGTCGATATTTTCGAATTTATTATGATCGAATTAAATTAGTATTTTTCGGTCATTTACAAAAAAAATTCGGTCTGTGACCGAAAAAAAACAGCCCTCAACATCTTTCTCTATTCGTTCACAAATGTATGCTTTTACAGTAATGGGTGATTCATAGATATATCTCAGAGCAGTTGCCCAGGGTTACCTCTTGCACGTTGTTTCATCGAAGCTCGTAACTGTCTGGCTGATTTCGCTTGCGTTTCTTTTTTTGTGTAGCATTTTGAATTTCGTCTGATTAAGAGTCTAGAGAGTAAGTAGCTACCTTCGCTACATCTTCAGCCTTGCATCAATTTGATGGCATCGACAACTTTCCATCGAGCTCGCCTGGACCCGAACACGGAATGCCGCTGTCGACGACGAAGCCCCTCGACGAACATCGTGAATACATGACCCCCAACCAGTCTGAAAACCAGCCCCCGCCCGAACTCCACTCGTACCCTCCCCGAGAAATACCGATTTCTTACGGCGGTGGCGAGTCATTCCGGGGCCAGGGGCCTGGAATGCCCAGAATGATGCACCATGGCGGAAACGAGCAACCGTACCCCCGATTTGGGCCGGACGGGGACAAAGCGCAGTCCATGATGCCCGGTGGTGTACCGGCGAAGCGCCCCACCTCGCCGCTGCAGGGGGTGCGGATGCCGAGCGACCCCGGCGCAATGGCCGAATGGAACCAGAAGTTGGAGCACCGCTTCGGCGACACGCACGCCAAGGACGGTCCACCGGGCCAACCGTGGATGCAGGAAATGAAAGGCATGCCCATCGAGTCGGTGGGCATGTCGCCCCACTACCCCCCCACCAAACCCATGGACGAGCGCTTGCCGAGTCAGAACAACGAGCAGCCGTCCAGGGATTTTAACCGAGGTGCGGCGTTTGTCTCAATTTTAATTAAATGAACAACCACGTGCGGAAATGGGGTTGTCGCGTTTCTGGAGTCTGTGCATATTCTTGTCACCGTTTTTTTCCCCCTTACATGAACCGCAATGAACGCTTTGGTTTCTTCAGGCTACCCGGGTGCGCCTGTCCAGGGAGATCACGGTTTGATGGACAGCAGGCCTAAGCTCGGCCCAGTTCATTCCATGGAACAAAGGCAGCAAGGCCCGAGGTTTATGAGGAAGAAGCGAGAGGTGAGGTTTCGGGCGCAGGCGGGTGATTGTCGTTGCGTGTTACTGACTGGTCTTGTGCTCCTAACGTGTTTTCAACTGTGCTCCGACGTGTTTCAACTGTGCCACGCCGTGTGCGAGGCGTGCTTCGTCTTTATTTGTTTGTAGCTTGCGTTCCTTAGATTTTATCGTCACGCAAGTTGCCGCTCATGTGCTTGGCGCTGATGCGGGTCAAGGTCGCATTTAAATTAGGCGGTTGCCATTGTTACCGGTCACGTGTTTCAGAGGTCGTTCGTCGGCCGAGGGCGAGGTCGCAAACGACGAAGACTTCAGCCTCATCAACAACAAAGGAACTACAGAGACTGGGACCAGCCGGCTGATGACGGTTTGGTGAGATGTTGGTGCCGAGAACTTTCTCTCGCTTGTTTAACGTGTTTCACTGTGGACGACCGAAGGAAATTATATAATTGGTGGAGCAAATTACGTGATGTCGTCGCCGAGAGCCTAATGAAAAAAATGAGGCGTGCACAAAAATTGAAAATGCGCGCACCCATTTTTTACGCTCACTGCCGTCACAACACAGAAGTTTTTTCGTTGTTTTCTTAATGCTTAATGCTTTCTTTAATGTTTTCTTAATGCCTGCGCTAGCTTATTTATTCATATACTCGCCTTTAACCGCTGTCACTCCGTGACACCTTGACAGCAGCGATTGTTCATGGAACGGGGGTTTATGGCTGCTTGGCTCCGCTGGCGTCAATTGCCCCTGTGTGTGCTTATGAGTGTTGTATCCAACTTGAGATTCACGGTGTGGTCACCTCGCTCGGTCAATAGAAACGCAGCTGATTGCCTGACGCCGGTTGGCCTCACGCGCGTCACGACCGGTGGCCTTCTGCGCAGTCGTGTAGCCAGACCAAAATGCTTGATTTTAGTCGAGCAACAGTATTTTGTTTGGGATACCGCCTCTCAAAGCACAAAATGAACGGATATGCTAAAAGTTTGGGGGGGAATGCCTCCTTGGGCCTCCATCTGGCTACGCCTATGCTTCTGCGTTGGTGCTTGTCCAACCTTCTCGCGCTTGCCCACCAGATATACTACTACAGCGACAGCGGCAGCTCGGGCTGGGGATCCGACAAGGACTTCGACGACTTGCTGGCCAAGCAGCAGCGCGAGACTGGTACGCGAGCCCCTCAAGAACAATCACAGTTCGCCCCCGTCGATCACGCGATGCCCATTGAAAAGACACACATCAGGTAATAGTCCGCAGAAAAGCTCGTAGAAATGTCGCGCGCATCGTGTTTGCTGTTAATTGAAAGGCTGATCTTTATTGACAAGGTGATTAATTATTAATCATTTCTTATAAATGATGGCAATGCAGAGATTCTCTGTTAACCGACCTGTTTCTCTTCGCTGAGACATTTCGGTCATTGCCTGATATAACTTAAAAAGCTGTCATCATTAATTTTCGGACGTTTTTGACCGAATTGACTTAATTTTTTCGGTCATTTCAAAAAAATTCGGTCAATGACCGAAAAAAAACAACAAATAACTCCCACGTATCCCAGCTTCTTGTTCGTTCTTGGTTCAGAGGAAACTTTTACAATTCGCGCACAGCTCTAACTGAAAACTTTCTACTTTTGCTCGTCAAGGCGACCGTCGCCCAACCGACCAATGCACAACGAGTACATGGGCGAACCGCAAGGCATACCGGTCATCGGGTCCCAACCGCGTCCGATTCCGTCCCTGGCCGACCGCAGCGCAGGGGGCGCACCGAGAATGGATCCGTTTCACAATCAGCGCGGAGGGCGCGATTATGACGTGCACCGCGGATACTACGAACCCGCACCGGTGGACCAACAGCAACATCCCTTCCAGCATTCCGCTTTCCCACATCAGCAGCAGTCCGCGCCGAACCAGGGCTTTGACCCCCACCACCTGGCCCAGGGCCGACAGTTTGACCCCATGCACGTGAACCGGGACCGCATGGACCAAGGGATGCCGAGAAGACCCTTTTGAGCCGGGATACTATTTGTGAGTACTGCGCCGTGAATGCTTGGGCTCAGTGGAAAGTGCCAAACACGCTGTGCGATTGGTTTAAAGCAGGGGTCTCCAAGTTATGGGCCGTGGGCCAAATCTGGCCTTCGAAGCCTTTTCACCCGGCCCGCAAAGACGCTTAATCAATCATGAATGTATCATGTTCCGAAACAGTGACAGTACGTAAGATGTAAGACGGCCACTTTAATATCAGTTGGCCAAGAATTACTGCGCTGTAAGGGTGGCGCCTAACCTTAGCTGATAAGTTGTCGCAATATGAGGTCTCTCTTCATATTAAAAGCACATCCCATCTGAATCCTATTTTCCCATTATCTTAAAATCAAAGAAGCAAATTTCGCCATTCTTTTTTAGCAAATATACTTTACAGCATTCACGTTATAAAATTATTTTTTTTTGGACCAGGAAATTGTGTTCAGTCCTGCAACTGTTGTGTAGCAGCTTATGCGGCCCTCGGACAAAAGTTTGGAGACCCCTGGTTTGAAGCGTGAACCATGGGCGTCGTGAGGATTTTTTCCAGGGGGGGAGAACAACAGTGGTGAAATTTCATTTTGCCAACTCCGAACCCAAGAGAAAAACATTTTTCTACAGAAAAGTTAAAAACAAAAGGTCAAATTTCAAAATCCAAGGGGGCTTGGCCCCTCCCCTCTTCCGACGCCCATGGCGTGAAGTCGAGAGAAAGTTTGTGGTCGAACGCGACGGAGATGAGCTCCGATGACGTTTGTTCGCAGTTTTAAATCCTCGCTTGCGTGACCTGCTTTAAGACTTTTTGAGGCTCGAACTTAGAGGCCGCATTCTCGTTATGTTCTTATTTGAAGCTCTAACCCAGCGTTTCTTAACCTGAGGTAAATTTCATCTTCCAAGTGGGCAAATTTACTGAACCATGAATTGCAGCAAGTGCAAATTTTTATAAATCGTTCTGAACTGTAAGAATTTGATAATTTTGTATTTTTAATGAGCACCATTGAGTGTATTTGGTGGCAAATCTGGTAATCTTAATTGATAAAAGGGTAAGATACTCGTATGTAGGAAAGGTTAAGAACCGCAGCTCTGACCAAATAATATCTTCGAAATGGCGATATCATTTGTGAAATGCATACCTACCGTGTGATTATCACTGATTGCGATAGCATTGTGACGAACAATGGATGTGGCGCATCGCTGTCCTGTCACGAAACGGCCCATGACAAAAGCATCCAAATGATAATCGCCTTTGTGTTTTTTGTTTTGCAGGTTTCGCGAATCGTTGGATGTTTATCAAGACTCAATCATGTCCGCCGGAAAGCAATCTTGCTGAAGTAAATGTAAAAGGCGCTGTTGCCTTACCTCCTGATTTTTTAAGCTGACAAAAAAAGTGTTTTAAAGCCTGAAAGTCCACCTCGAAGCGTTTCTCGTAGTAGTCTTGCTAGGCCTCAATCTGTGTTTCTGTTCGACAGCAACTGTTGCAGGCGTTGACGCGCGTACTTTTGATAATCGCGTTCTGTTCGGAAGCCTGATCTCTGATCAAGTGCTCTTCTTAGGGGTTGCGTTTCAGTTAACGTTGCCCGCGGCGTGCAAGCCGCGTAGCACGTGGATTACAGTGTATATATGTTGACACACACACACACACACCTTGCAGGGATGCGTTGGTTGTGACGGCCTTTGTGACGTAAGCAATGCGGCGGTCGCGCTGTGCGACATCGCCCACCACTCACTGCCCCCCATGAGATAAACATGAGGATAGAGAAGACCGGCGATTGGTGCAAAGCTGCGCTGTGCGGCGAGCACCGCAAGATGTCGCTGCTGCGCTGTGCGGCGAGAGCCGCAAGATGTCGCTGCTGCGCTGTGCCATAGATTGCAATGGGGAAAGGGCGGGCGTCACTTTAGCTGACAGTGCAGGCAGTTAGTCGTCTTCTGAATCGAGACGTTTGCTGGAAGTTTGTAGCGTGTCGCGAAAAAAAGCGCCGTCTGACTTCTGTTTTATTGTTTTGTGGAACAGCAGGCAAGTAGGCACTGCGCTGGGCAGTTGTCGGTGTGCATAGTTTTGAACCTAGCAATCTGTCCTCTTCAAACTGATCTACTGGAATACGACCCGAAGATCCCACCGACGTACTGGAATCTTCTCGACCTCTCGTCCGGCTCCGGATCGGACTGTTTTCTGTTTTTCGCTTCTTCGAATGACGTGCTACGTGTTGAGAACGAGCGTTTCGCTTCGAACGCTGTAAAAAGTAGATCCACTGCCGTGCACGCAGACGGTTGTTGTTGTTGTCTGCGGTTGGCACAACGGTACGACCTGTTGTTGTTAACCTGTTGTGGAAATGCGTTTGATGACATGGTAGCGCTGGGAAGAAGTTCAATATCGTGGCAATACCCCTACCTGCTCGGGTTTTGTCCATTTCAGGCGGCTGTGCTGTACAAGTCATGAAAAATTTACAGCCGTTACGTTGCCGGAGGCGTTGGGACATTCGCGGCGTGAGTTGAATGTATCAAATCCACAGCTTTGCTGTCGGGAATATGTGTCCCACTAAATCGCGGTTCAACTGCTAGCTACAAATTAACTGCTTTGAAACCATTCAGTTCCCTTACCAAACCCACCTGTTATCAAAATAGTTTCGAATAAAATGCCATCAAGTTTGGGCTTTAATGCCAGAGTGAGTATGTACGATGCCTCCTGGCTTGGTTCGACAAGTAGGAGTAGACCGTTTAAGGATGTTATAAACGTCAATGTAACGGTGGCTTGATTAGCGTCTTGCTTCATCAACAGCCTATAACAGTCTTGTAAAATTATTGCCTATATTGTGACTGGATTAAACGACAGTNGATGCAATATTGTTCGGGGGCAAAACAGGCGTAGGGAGCAGTTCCCCCAATTTTTTGTTTCCCCAAAATTTTGTTGCGTCTGGAAACATTTGTTTAAAAACATAATAAAAACAAAAATTTTGCCCGCCCCCTTGTAAATGTACTTTGAACCCCAAAACCTGGCTTTGGCACCCCCATCTGACACCCGTGACCGGAAAAGCGTATTGTAATTTGTATTGCATTGAGTATTTTTTTTCCTGAGAGTAAAATGTTTGTGTAAGGTTCCTAGGCTCATTTGTTTTCCTGTGACAACAAATGAGCCGTGTGATGGTTGATCTCGAGACCCCTGTCTGCTGGTGTTCTCCAAGCGCTGAGAATAGTTTTTTACATTACACCAGAATTGTTGACCGATCTTGCAGTATTCCACTAAGTAGGCTATTTCATCACCATGCAATTAAACTTCGTAAATGGCACGTAACCGCAGGCTCTCATCAGCTTCCGCTTAACAATGTGAACCAAGACCAAAAAGCTGTTCTGAATTTAATTTCAACATGTCAGGATGTCCCGATGTCTCCAACAACGTAGTACAGAAGTCGATCGGAAATACTGCGCTGCGGCAAACCTACTTTGCTTGCAACAGCATGCCGCAGGATTATGCTGTTTCCTCGTTCTTTGCAGCAGTTGTGTCTAGGTTGGGGTTAATTCGGATATCAATAATTTTTACTATCCGGATATTTGTGTTTCAGCTAACCGAATAATAAAGGCTAATTGCTAGATAATTCATTTCACGAGATGTTAAGCGATAAATTGAATGCAAACTCATGACACAGTTTTACTGTAAATATACAAACGTCGGCAGGGCCGGCTTTAGCAAGTGCAATTTAGCGGGATTCCACTGAGTGGTGCGTGCAGAAATTTTTGAGGTTGGCATGAGTCATAATAATAGAAGTCTGATGTGAAAAAGCTAGACCCGAAAAGTTGACGTCGAGACAAAGATGACGTACGTTTAACCATTCGGCAGTACTCCACATTGAAACTTGAAAACCGTCCTGTCACTGCCGTTTTTGGCGAAAATCCTGTTGATTGTGGAGGGTCCTATTTGAATTGATAGCCACTGACATTCCGATTCATGACGCCTGGCCAAGTGGCAGTTTTGTTTGTCCATCTAATGGTTCTGTCAAATTTTGAATTTTCATGCTAGTAAGACTCGTCAGATGCACCAGCCGACGAACTTTCTTGTTAGACGCAACACTTTGGAAACGACTTACCTCACTTGTACATAAGCTTCCCTTGGGCTATCCGACATAACATCGTCAGTCTGGCTGATTACGTTGTCGGTAATTCTCACTGTGGTGTGGCTCATCTAAACCTTTTTCTTCATATTCTGAGGCAGCTCTGTTAAAATGCTTGTCCAACGCACTATCCCCTGTATCAGCTTCACCCTTTTTTGCCTTAGTTTTAAATAGCCCTGTTTTGACTGCCACTCAATGTTTTTGGCCTTTGACTCAGGGGTATTTAGCTTGTTTACAGAAAAGAACATATTCTTACATAGCACAAAATCGACTGTTAAACTACAAAAAAATCCAGTACAATCTGCCTATGACCATATTCTTTACACGTGTAGAATGGTTACAGTGAAACGCGCTTTATGGAGCACCGGTTAAAAGAGTGCAAACCGTTATTTGCGCAAGTCTTGTATATCCCAGAAAAGGTTGATTCTTTTCCTTCTAACACGAAAAAATTGCATACTGCAAAGTGATTGTAGATTTCGCAATGCCTTTTACTCTGCTTTCTAATATTTCAAAACTGACAAGTACTTTAATCTCAAACTTCTACGAAAGTCATTTCTACGCGCGTCATCACACATTTGCATTTTGTCCGATTTTTGCAACATTCAATTTTCAAGCTATATCGCAAAGTATACGACGCCAATTTGTGCGACATTGATGCCATGATTTTTTTGCTAGTATTTCATGATGCAACTTCCAACACAAGAACTAAGAATATCATGAGGCTTACTTCACATGAACCAAACTGTCACTTCCGTTCCTTTGTAGGTAGTTTAACTGTTACTATTCTTTAAAGAAATCTTCTGTTACTTTTTAAGGAACCGCTGATTTTTTGCACACCTGCATAATAGTCATGCAGTTGCATAATAATCAAAGCTAGTTTTTTTCAAACGTTTTTGCCAATTTCAGGTTGCGTCATCAGATCTCTGAAGCGAAATTAAATAACACTGTACAAGCAGCACACATTTGCAATTACGAACTAAACCTAATGTGGCTGCTGAAACGGTAATAACTATCGAACCAATCTAAAAAGAAAACAGCTTAAACTTTAAAACCCTCTCTACCTTAACTAGGTGCTATTTTAAAAAAACAGGCTACACGTTACAGAAAAACGATGAACGTTGTAACGAATATATTACAGAAACGAAGTATAATGTGAGCGTTGAAAACCGCGCAGTTCGCTATGATTTTCGTTGGCAGCGGATCTACCGTTATCCGCCAACCCTAGTCTGGCGGGGTGGTTGCGCGTGTTAAGCGTAATAATAAAATATTCTCAACAATGCGACGACCTGCTGCGTCTGGGGTTGACGTCACTGCATAAGTGCTGATGTTATCAGGTTGTGTTGGCCACAAACATGACCAGTAAACATTCGTTGGGGTATTGGCCCGCAAGTTTGAACCATTTCACCCAGTAATTAAACACTTGATATTCCGTCGACTGCTATCAGTGCGTCCTAAAGGGATTGCTTCCGGATGAGGGGTGAGTATACAGTCCCGTCGCCATGGGGAGGGCTATGTGGGCTAAAACACAGCAACAAGCACCCCAAATTGAAATACGAAGCACTATAAATCATTTGAGTTTTTATCAAATTTTCAATGTGAAGTCTCTTGCACAAACGTAAATGGCCCCTACTGAAGACTTCCTGGCGACGGTTCTGGGGTAATACGATCTATGTTCTGTGAGTTTGTGCAGTGGAACCGGATAGTAAAACATTGATATCGCAGTACAACACATATACAGTAGTGCAGGTAGAGGCGTAACGAGGGGGGCGCAATTCCCCGGGCGCCGAAATGTCCCAACAATGTCATAAGTACTTTCTTCAGTACATTTGCTTCCGAAAGACCTCAGGTTCGAAGATAGGGGCGACAAACTTGCTTCTTGCCCCGGGCGCCATCTAACCTCATTACGCCTTTGAGTGCAGCCCCGTACCAGGCTGTAAAGATTTAGGGGGAAATACATTTTTACGAGGCAAGATCTTTGTTTTTGTTGTATGTTTGAAACAAATTTTGGGGCTACAAAAAATTTAAGGGGGCAATGCTCCCCGTGGCTACAGGCCTGCAGTGGTGTGTGCGCTATCGTTAGAAAATTTGTGTACTATGAAGTCAAAGCCACTTCATCTACAAATGTCGGCGTTGGATTAGGGCAAGCGGGGTACGTTTATGGGTCCCAGAACGACGCTTAGCTGCACGGTAAGTTGGTAACATTTGAAAACCTACGTAAGACAGAAGTAAAAACACAATTGATCAGAAAAATGTTTAACTTGATAAAGAATTTCAGTGGTCGTGTCCATTTGTGTCAAATAAAATCAGACGCGAGTCGTATTGCATCTTCATTACCGGAAGTTTTTTCATGCGAAGTCTCATAATTTTATTGAGTTTCCCTCTTGCGTGGATCACATACAATAGACATTGTGCCAAGCTGTTTGAAAATTTTATTGACCTCAGCTCTGTTGAGAATTTTCGTGTTGAAAGGGCCTTCGCTGTTACGGCAGCAGTGGCTCGAGACAGTCCCGTCGCCACTGGGGGGCTTTGGTGGGCTTAGCCCCCCAAAATTGAAACACGGAACACGATAGATCAGTGTAGTTTTGTCAATTTTTAGAGTGTCAAGCCCCCCCGAAGAAACGCAAAGCCCGCGTATTGAAAACTTTCTGGCGACGCTTCTGCCGTAGCCACGGGGGGGCATTCGGGGGCAATGTCCCCACAAATTTGTTGCGCCCAGAAATTTTTTTATTAAAACACGTAATAAAAAAATATTTCCCCGTAAAATCTTGTGAGCCCCCAAACCTTAACACCTGGCTACTGGCCTGCCTCGAGATCCGGTACTTCATTAACGTGACATGGCAAAGATACAGTTGCTACACCTGGTAGCTGTTCGGATCAGAGGCGTAACAGGGGGCAGGGCGCATTTCCTCGGGCGCCGAAAAGTCCCAACAATGTCACACGTACTTCAACAGCAGACTTGCTTCCGAAAGATCTGTTTCGAACATGGGGGCCCTAAACTTGTATCTTGCCCCGGGCGCCATCTAACCCCGTTTCGCCCCTGTCGTGGTCCATATGGCAGACGCAATCATAGACACAAGAGCACAAAAAATGGTTACCCATACAGTAGTTCGCATTACAGAATCGGTGTTTGCATATGACCAACATTGGAGGAGCAAAAAAACTTTAACAGCACTTACTTTTTGTATGCTTGGTTTGTATACATTGCACACATGTTTTACTACGAAAAAGCAGTACTGATGAGACGTGAACAACGAAACAATGCACCAAAAGCTGCTGCAGTTGGTCTCCATCCGATAATTGAGGAAAAATGAAGATTTGTAGAAGCATCAGACATTTAAAGCGATCGAATAAAAAAGTTAGATGAAGATGCGCATCGTATAAAAATCGATACTAAAAGCGATAAACAGAAAAGTCTTGATTTCCCGGAGCAATTCCCGTAACCAGCTTGGGACACCAGGAGGGGCAAAGAGTTTTCCGAAAGGGGTCCAAATTTTTTGAACATGCCCAACACATTTTTCCAGGGGGCGAAAGCCACCCCTGGTTGCGGACTTGATTCTAGATGACATCATTTTTCAAAATGCTGTTTTGAAACCTTTTTTTACAATGTCCGACATCCAAACCTCCCGTCATGTCGGTTTCACCCATGTAACCAGTAGCGGATTAAGGGGGGCTGACTGGGCTACAGCCAGGGTGCCTCCAATCCCCAATTCGGTATAAAAAGTGTAATGTCTAGTCAGGGCCGGATTTGCCTACAGGCGTCAGGGCTGTGGAGTCGGAAG
>JGI24021J15306_10004360_pt1 | contig 16422 bp, 5 predicted proteins | sample Ectturendosymbi1_FD_15306 | JGI IMG/M metagenome (IMG submission 15306) | reverse complement strand
AATATTGCTTCTTAGTAAAAATGCATTCTAGTATTCATATCATAGCAGCCAACTGTATGCGCATTTGATTAAGCACATTCTCGACTACCGGAAAAAAACGGAAACCTTGCGAATCAGCGAAAACATAACTTTTACAAACGATGACGTCATGAATTAGGTCATAGGGGCCCTCCGGTAAAAATTGCCCCGGGCCCCCCTACCCTTTAATCCGGCTCTGGGTTGAGTAGTAAGCTTGATGTTTTCAAGCGGGAATAAGAAAAGCCGATATACGGTAGCAAACGTCAGTAGTTTGCAAAGACTGTTGCAGTTGTAAGGGAACTGAAGAATTTCTAGAAATGAGTGATTTGCCATTGGAATACGAAACCTACAATTTACCATCAGAAAAAAGAAAGACCTTAAAAGCTCATCTTCTTTCTCCCGATCCAAAGTATTGCCAAAAATGTCAAAGACATTAGCCTCTCTGCTTTAGAATTTGCTTCTCTTGCCCTCAGAATAAATTTATGACCTATAATTTCACAAAAAATATTCTTATTGGCCAACGACATACTGAGAAAAACAAAAAACTAAAACAAATTTTATTGGTCTCAGCAGCGGTTTTGGAGAAAAATGGTCAAAATTTCCTCCTTCATGTCTTACACACTGCTTCCAACGCTTATTGTAGCAGTACTTTTTGATGTAAACATCTTTTTAAACTTCTCTTGGAAAAGCGATTGTGTCCTCCCGAAAGAAACAAAGTTTGGGTTATTTGGACAAAATTTACTCAATGTGTAGACTGTAGATCAATACTGCTGGGGTCTTTTTCTCAGTTATGCGCAGAAAATAAGTTAACTCAGACCTGGTTCTTGGTTTGATTGCACAAGTATGAAGTCTTCATGCTGTTCTTGAGAAAGAATAAAAATAGTTTTAAAAAATAAGCGTTTGTGAAGCATTAGAAAGGAAACGGATTTCGATTAGCACCTGACAAATTTTTAGGTTTCCTATCTAGCGGCCTCTGAGATTCTGATCTCGGTCTTCTCTCGGATTTTTTTCTAAGATGTGGGCCTCACATTTATAACCACTTTTCGGCATCGAAGGTGACGATGTAGACTATACCATATACTGGATCAAACATTAGGTTTAACTCCAACAGCTACGGAAATAACTTCACAGTTTGTTAAAATACTGGCATCCATCTTGAACTTTTTACCTATTAGATAGATTCGAAAAAGTGATTTCATGTGAATTTTGTTGGTATGAGGACAATTGTCAGCAGGAATATTGCCACCTGGACAATCGCCACATCGACAATTGCCAACAAGGAAACTCGCCACCTGGGACAATTGTCATCGCCCAATTGCAGAGGGGCAATTGACACCTAGGACTTTCGCCACTCGGATCATTGCCTTCTAAACGTTGCCACCCCGAAAATTCCCGTACCAACAATCTACACCTAGTGCCACCTGGACAGTTGCGATATAGAGAAGTTTCCATAGGATAATCGCAACCCGGACAGTTGCTATTACTACAGTGGCCACATGGACAATTGCTACCTAGGAAAATGGCCACCGAGAACAATAGCCACCGGGAATTGCAGCCAAGACCATTGCCACCCGGACATTGCTACCCCTGCAATCACCACCTGGGCAATTGAAAATTGCAACTAGGTTGCAAGACGGACAATTCCTACGCGGACAATTTCCACTTGGACGACTGCGACCCACAAAATTCCCAACCGAACAAGTCCAAACGAAAATGTTGTTATGTACAGTAATTTTTAAAGCAGTTGAGATTTAAATTTCACAATTTTTTAATCGTTGATACGTTATTTTTTTCGAACTGTGAACGCAGTAATAAAATTTTAACACATTTTTATTCGTTTTCTCACCCGCTTTTCCTCTGGTGAGGTTCTGTTGCAAAGGCAGTAGCTCTACGAGGGTTCGAAAAACACCATGGTCAACAGCAGTCTCTAATAGTTCTGCTGGCTTCATACCATGACTGGCCCAAGCCAGGTCAGAGATGAAATCGCACAACGTGACCCTTGGTCGACCTCTGGGCAGCTTCCCGTGCATGTGGCCAGCAGGTCTCGACTCGCCAATCTTTCCGGGAACATTCTGGGTCACGTGGCCAAATCAAGATAACTGAGATCTCTCCACTCGGAGAAGTGGCTCAACATTCAAGGCTTTACGATTTTCACAGCTGTGCACTTTGTCGCAAAGTTTCACGCCGTGGACTTTTCGCAAAAATGCCATCTTTGCCGCTTGTATTTGAAATAGCACACTCTCAGACATTAGCCAAGATTCATGACCATACTGTAGGTTAGGATCTGTTGTGAAAATGAAGGTTAACAAATTTAGCAATATTTCAATCCTCTTTCAACTATTGTTTACTTTCTCCCTGTTTTAAAGAATAAAGTAAACACGTGGATAAATTTTGAAACTACTTTTTTAAAATTTTTCACCAAAAAAGCAAGTGTTCCTGCAATTAGTCTCCACTGAGACGATGCAATCAAATCTATCCGCAGATATTTTTTAGGAAATCGATTTCACGTAACTCTACACATCCTCAGTCCTCAATCTTATTCAAATCGATTCAATTTGAGATCACCTTGGTGGAAACTAATTGCTTGAAAACAGATATGCGCAAGTCCAAATCATCGCAAGGTCATTAAAGCAGAGCGCAGTCGTTTGATTCCTCGCAAGCTTGCATCGAACCTGGAGCTTTTCATTGTAAAAAATTAGATTGCAAATTTCAGTCAGCTGCAAATAGAAAAACCTGGCATGGCGACATGTTTTCGAAAACTTGAATTTTTAAGAGCAGCGAGTTTGCTGAAAATAATAGTAAATTAACACTGTGCAGAAAAAGGTCGTGTTCGCAATTTGTATGGCGTTTCACAGCGTGTTTGCAGTTGCTTTTTCAATGTTGCAAAGTACAGAATATTAATCAATTAAAAATAATTTAGTAATTTACTGAAGCTTTATTTTCATGCAACCAGAAAGAGGAGAAAATTGAAGTTAACTTAAAACCGTTTGCAATTTCTGTAATTTTCGTAGGTTTAAAACTTCACAAATGGAAACTACATGCGGAAATCCTAGTTTCCGCTTTACCATTTGAAAGCAGTTTTAAGTGAGCTGCAACATTTTAACGCAAGTCATGTCATTCTAAATTAAAGTAGTAAAGTAATGAAGCTTAGGGTTGATCTATAGATTTACTAATAGAGAACGACCACTAAAAATATCTACCTATCAATCTACGCTTATGCTACCATATCCTTGTACGTACTAGGTAAACTGTTGTGGACGCCACCAAGAGGTTTTAGACCTTTTTGTGTGAAACACCTTCCTCTAAAGCAGTGGTTCCCAACCGGGGAGGAATTCCGCCATAGGGAGGAGTTTCATGAGTTCAGGGGAGAGATTTCTACTTTATAATAATAATAATAAAAATATAATTTGCACAGGACCAACACTAATAGGAGCAAACATTTAAACAGCTCCCCAGCTCTAGCGTCATTCACCCATCATAATACAGGAACAGTTAAGCTACTTATTCATTGTAAGTGTTGTATTTCTTTTTTAAGCTGACATTGTCTCTTTCAATTAGTTATATCACTTTATATTTGTAAGTTATATAGTGGACTATCACACGTTTTTGTCGACAAACTTTAGTGCCATTACTTGACAACAAACAGTTTTTATCCCAATTTTATTAATCAAGTTATTGTCGTCAATAAAGACCATTGTGCCAATTGTGGTTAATTCCAGACTGCGAACGCGAACAGGGGAGGAATGAAAGTTCCATAGGGGAGGAAATAAAAAGTTCCAAAATGAGCAAAGGAGAAATGCATCGAAAAAGGTTGGGAACCAATGCTCTTAAGCCTGAGAGAGTAAGCAGCACATGAGTAGTGAATTCGTGAGTAGTTCAACCAGATGCATCACTACAGTATAAGTCTGAGAGTGATATGGTGTGGCTAGATGTATTTCTTAACCTTCCTGAGTCCTGTTATTACCTGTACCTCAAAGCACTCACTTTGCCCATTATAAAGAAACTATAGCAAAAAATCATGACAAGACTAGAGATTCCCATGCATATTGAAACTTGAACTAGAAAAAAATGTGACATGTATATAATGAGTGACTGAGTGACCTTTTGTGGGCTATTACGATTATCGTTTCAACAAAACCAAAATCTGAAAATGTCCCCTATTACCCCTATAACTGCATATCGATACCTTTGGTCTTGGATAAATAACCGAGATGTTATCTATGAGAAATAAATTGCAAATTGAAGGGAAAGAATCTGTTTGTTACGATTCGTTAGGCCGATTGTATTCTGATCATCAATAAAATACAAGTGGCCAAAAAATAACCAAACAAATTCAAGTGCCAAAAATTCTCTTGAAGTTTGAGCACGTCGAAAATTTTTTTCAAACCCTGCTGTTTACTTTAAATGTCGCCCCAATTCTTCCTCCGGGACTTTAATACGTTAGTGCAAAATCGCTCTATAAATTAGATCAATACGACATGCGCGGTAATTACTGTATACACAAAATGGGAGTCAAATTTTACAAGGTTTTTAGGAAATGTCACGTAAGCGTACAGGATAATTTGAAATGTACTATCTTTGGTGCTAATGTACAAATAAAAATTTACTGGTGAAGAGCTGCGTACAAGCATAATGAAGGTCTGTAATTTTGTAGACCGTGGTACAGGCCTGTAGTGCAGTAGGCCACGGCAGGCGTGCGAGTCTAGGCCGCCGTAAGTCAATAGCCTAGACCGTGTTCGGCCTGTAGAATAAGTGGTGACTAGTCTGTAATATATGCCGCGCTAGGACTATAGTTTTCAGATAGACCCGAGCACCGCTGTGCTAATGTTTCATGTAAGTGATTTTGGTGTGTTCTCTTTTATTTTGTTTTTGTTATTGCTGTCTACAAATTAGTAAAGACACCACCTCGTTATCTGAGGTTTTGGTATTTCTTTTCGGTGCCGTTGCCAAATCCCCTTTTCATGATCACAGCAGTTGTTCTATTCAATTTTTGTTTTAAATTTCTTATTATTATAAAATTACTTAAAAGTCTTTAATAAAACTCAGCGAACCGCAATTTGAAAGAAGGGGAAATGCTTACTATCGTTATAAAATGACTTCAGAAGCGGTAAACAATTTCTTACGGAATGTACGGAACAACCACTTCATTCTAAACGATGCGCAGTGCCGTATTCCTACGAACAGGTTTTACTGTCAGGGATTGTTTCAAGACAATATTTTTCGTTAAAGTTAGCCTGCGCAATATTTTTCTAGTTTTGATGTCTTTTGCAATTGGATGCCTCGCCATGCATGGTGGCAAAGACATTCCATGGCGATAGTTGTCGTTCTCTCACACATGTTGAGAACAAACACCCTGCAAGGTGCAAAGCCTACCTGTTTTCAGCGAGCCGCGATCTTACTGCTTCTTAACATCCACCAACTCACTCAGGGCCGGCCTTAAGCCGATGCAACCGCTGCAGCTGCATTGGGCCCCGGGCCTCTGGAGGCCCCGCGCCATGGTGTTTGGGTAGATTGTTCTTTTTTGCAGATACCCCATGCGCTTGAGAAGTCAGTGGAAACGGCTTATAAATCTCATTGTTAACAAACAACGCTCTCGTTAGAACGAACGATGAATATCCTCTATTATCGAACGTTAACAAACATGCTCAGTTCTCGTGCTAAGGCTTTATATCTGCGCTCTACCATGGTCGTATAGCAGGCCCGTAACCAGCTTGAGACACTAGGGGATTAAGCGTTTTCTGAGAGAGTCCCAAATTTTTTTAACTATGTCCAACCGTTTTAAACTAAATCCAACACATTTTTCCAGGGGGAAAACATTTTTTTCCGGGCTTATCCCCCATGCTCCCCCCTAATTACGGGCCTGTCGTATAGCACGGTTGACTGAACACGATGACGTCATAAAAACACTGCTCAGAGGGACCCCGCGCCTAGGTCTTGCATTGGGCCCCGCACCTGCTAGGGTCAGCCCTGAACTCACTGCCCTTCAAATAACTCAGGATATTGATAACATGTCACCTACATTTTTCAAGTGAGTCGCGAACTGTGATAAGGAAAACGACCAAAAGTCTTACTTATTATATCCGGCCATTTTGTCTTTGCGGAAGTAAACTAGCAAATCTACTAACCTTAAGTTATTATCAAAACCAATATTTTTGAAGTTTTAGAAATATTTCCTTTACTTTGGCAAACGCTTTTTGCTGCTGTTGAATAGCTTTAAAATTATCGGACAACGTTTTATCCATTTCATCTATTGGAAGTAAGCAGAGGTAAAAACATCGAAACCACGAAGATTTATTGAACTTATGCCTTCCCATATTTAAGCTACGCCTGATCTTTATTGGTGTTTTGGTCCAGCAATCGACAATTTCTGTCAATCTCACTTTTTCACAAAACTTCAAAATACGTCACAAAGATATCTAGGCTTGAAAAAAAACAAGTTTCAATTATATTCTGTCTTCATGAGGCATGGTACCAGTTGTCGCAGAGGCGAAATTGAATCCTGTCGGTTTTTAACTGTTATGAAAGCCTTGTGGCAACAATTACTACAATTGTTTGTTGGAAACATTTTCTCCACCCATTTTGTAAGTCGTTTGTTTTTTAAGAAATGTTTCATAGATTACTTTTGTCAGTGGTTTTCATAGAAGCAATCAAAGTAAAGTGCCTTTCACCCTGTAAAATGTTTTTAAGAATGATGGCAATTAGTACAGTATGACACAATTAATTCGAATTGTTGTTGTTCCTTGTTCATAACGACATTTTTGTTTGCGATTGCTAGAGTGGCAGATGTTTAGGTGACAGTCGCCTACGTGGCAAATGTCGTAGGTGGCAATTGTGTGTAGAGCTGTCCTAGGTGGAAAATGCCCGGATGGGCATAGAACGCTATGGTAGCTCAGAAACACCAAGTGGGATGCAACCGCATTGCCTTCTAACAACATGAGCGTATGACTTGATCCCTGCTGCATTTAGCCTGTAGGCCGTAGCTTGCATATCCCTGCATTATAGGCTCTATACAGTTTGTGAAATTCATGGGGATCTAAGCAGCCATTTTTTAAATAAAGGTCATTGGGCAAAAGTTGGGTTTTGCACTCATTGCCCATTAATCAACAGCGAACAAAGTACTGAAATCCAATCGTGAATAATACAGTACATTTCAAAACCCAAATATAATCAAACTTCTCACAAATTACAAAGCCCTTTTACAGTTTTCGATTTGTGACTGTTTGCGCCAAACAGGTTTGACACTGCACAGCGTTTTGTAAGAGCGTCAGTGGTAACCAGGTTAAAATCACTCGCGAATCATGTCTGCAGTAATTCGACTCTTTCATATTTGTAGTTTACGTCGGGTACAGAATGAACGAAGTGGTTTATGATTGCAGTGCGTTGCGTCGAGATTGCCACGAGAGATGTATCAGAGGAAACGAAGGTATGGAATCTGGTGCTTGTGCCCTACTGCAAGCTAGGGTAGGAATAATTAAGGTTTACTGCGAAAGAGACTCGACTGAGACAGCACAAGATTTGATATTGACGCAGAACGAGCAGCTGCTGCAACGCATAGTACATGATCTTGCCTGTACTGCAAGCCGTTTTTTCAAATGCAGTTTGAGATTATTGTTTTTGGTTGCCACATTTTTATGCTTTGATGGTGTTTGTTCTGAAGCGTAAAGCTTTTGAGTTTGAAACGAATGTAGCAACATTTCTGTCGGAAATGCCAGTATCGAAAAACTGTTGATAGGCATCTAATTTAAGCTTTGTCAAAGGTGTTCTCTTGGGGGTTTTGGAACGTCATAGTGGTGATTTTAACAGTGCTTATGCTGACATAGGCTACAGCTTGTAGAGTCTGCGCGCCATCTCTTCCATGACAATCTAAATAACCACAATACCTGACAGCACGGCATATATTATTATGTGTCATAAGCGTGATCTTTCCATTAGTTTTTGAAATTGAACTTGGGATAAAAAAAATTATAGCTGGGTTTGATTTCAACTTAATTTTGTCATAGAATCCACTTTGACAGTGGTTTTGAAACTAACATGTTGCAACTGACATGTTTCAAAACAGCGCTTTATTTCGATTATCGCAAAATATATTGCCCTTCTACCTTTTCACATAAAAAAACATACGATTCAAGGTGAGCGACTCACTGGAGCGCCCTGGGCAAGCGGGTTCGGCCGGCTTAACAACGAATTGTGCGAAACAAGGTCCGACAACTGGAGCTGAGACAGTAAATTCCTGCTCTGAAGTTCTCCATCTATTGGCACGATGTGAAACTTTGGACACCCATGAGTTGTCACAAAGAGTGAAGGATTTGCTACTTCAAAACAACATAGGTTTGAGCTTTTTCGCACTGTCGCTTTCTTGGTTAATCTCTGCGCAAATTCATCAGATTTAACTGCATCAGCAAACAGGTTATACATTTACTGATAAATTACTCTTGAAAAATTGCCATTACATCTTATTTTTCTCTTCAGCAGACCTGCAGACCATTTCCAGTCAAGGTCAATCAAAACTACTCTGTCTTATTTTTCGTGAATGCAGGCTACAGTATTAGCATTTGTGCTTGACTACTGGTCTCCATCGTCAAACTTCAGCTTATTTAAAACGTCACTTTATTACAGGGCAACGTATTTTCGGTCAAGCGGTACTTGGTTTAACCCAAGGATCAGTCAGTGACTTGTTATCCCATCCCAAACCGTGGACGTCCTTGAGTTTGAAAGGAAGGGAACCATTCATTAAAATGAAGCTGTGGATATCTGACCCCAGTAACATTGAAGCGTTGAAAAGCTTGAAAATTGAAAAAGCGAGCGAAAGTAAGATATGTAGCCTACTGATATTTTAAAAGCGATTTCGTAAAACGTGCAAAAGACGTAAAGATATTGCGTTTTTACAACATCCCACGACAGAAGTGCTGCCTCCTCTTCTTGTTTAGCACATGCTCAGTTGACATTGCTGAACACTGGTTTGGGATAAACGCAAGCGCAATGGTTTCATTATAAAAAAAAATTTTTGCAAAAACCTGTCCAGTTAGCATGATGTTAAAAGAAATAAAAGAATACGTCGTTTCAGCCGTACTCGCAGTTTTTTTTGTAAACCAATTGTAAACAATTTGGGTGATTTGAAATATTCTTTGCACCGTTCTGAATAATGTGGGCGTGGGCAGAAGATGTTGAAATTAAATTTCACGCCGGACGTAATTGTGTTGGGACGAAATAAGCCAAATTAAACGCGAAAAAGTCATATGGACATGGCTGACAAATTTTCTATTTTTTTACACTGAAATAATTTATTCAACTTTCCTCTGTCAAAAACATCTTTATTCTTACGTTTTTCTCATTGCTAATCAACATAAAGTAACACACGTATATACAATATATGGCAACCAATACAGGAGTAGTAATCAGTAGTGTAGTGCTGCCGGAGCGTGCCGGAGCTCAGCTCCGCCACCTCTAGCAGTGAACGATGGGTCGTTGCCTTCAAATGTAAGCGAAAAACAGGCAGTCTCTGCAGGTGCTAGGCAGCTGGCTGCTGCTGCCGGCATCTATAAAATAGAACTCCGGCACCTATAAAATGCCACTACACCCCTGGTAAACATAGGTAGTTGGGAAAAAACAAAAATAGTTTCCCAAAAAATAGCTACCATAAGAGTCTCGGTTGAGAGTTTCATTGCATCCTGAGCAGGGTTCTTTAGTGTTCTTGCAGTTCATTTTGACGTCTCTTTCGATTTGATGTGCAGGAGTACTGTATATTAAACATAGCTGAAATAAACTGTTGAAAATGAGCCAATCATCTCCAGAATATCGTACTAAGTGGCATTAAATTACATATTCGATAATTTGCCTCTTCTCCAAAAGAACATGTTTATATTGTTTCGCACCCGGGTGTTTGCAGTAAAGAAGTTTTGAACAATTCGAAATTTCATTCCGCCGAAGCCCTTGATTCTGAAAACCTCCACTTGTAGTTCCAATGAAAGAGGACAACATGCTTTTCAGATCACATACAAAGGATGCTCCTTTCAAATGGCAAAATCTCGTTTTTTTATTGCAACGTAAGGGAAAAAAAGAAAGCCACATCACTCCTGAGTCATACTTCCTTACTTTACCAGGCAATAACAAAGGCTCTCCTCCAGCAAAAAAAAGAGACAGAGTTGTATTGACGATGCCCGAAAAACTAGTTTTACTTCAAGCATACGCTGTGGAGCCGTATCCCACCCAAAGCACGATTGAGAGACTAGCGGAAGAACTACAGAAAAAGTCCTCAACCATTGTCAATTGGTTTCACAATTACAGGTATGGTACGCGCATCATTGTGCCCCCCCCTTGCCAATGCACGATAGTGGTTACTCCCTGTAGTGACTACAGCGTATGACGGTGGTTCTTTTGACAATGTGTTATGGTGGTAGGCCCAATCCTTTGCTGCACGCAACAATGCAATGTCGTGGCTACTCGCTTTCCAACGAGCTATGGTGGCAAATATTTACTCGATTGCCAAATTTTATTGGGTCATGTTTGAAAGTATTTTTACGTTTGTGTGCGTTGCGCATTTAAAAAGTTTATATTTTCGATAAACTTAGTTAAAATTTGAAGCTAAGTGCTTTCAGCAAAAATAATACTTGAGTTTCTTTCCTTTATCCTTAACTCCCGCACCATACCCTGAGAGCAGTGGAAATAAAACGTTTTGTTGTTTATTGACACCTTCAGCACGTCTCAATCTGTGGAAGGAATCGTATTCAATCGCACGTGCCATTCGAAATGCTTTTCTTAAAATTAAATAGGCCTACTCAGTAGTGCTGAAAGGAAATGTGGGAAACGCAACCTAAACAATAGCGATTTTCAACAGAACTTCAGACTCTTTTTTGAATCAGTATTGAATGAAATACTCACTTTCATTACATTGCAAACGGGAACATGAGAAAATCTGGGGATGTGTTCCCACACCAAAATCAGTGTAGACATGCCATTCCCACGCGTTCCCGCCCCCTGGACCTACTTATAACCAGTTGCGTAACTAGAGGTTCGTGCCAGGGGAGAAAAACGTAGCTGAAGGGGACCCACTGGCCACCGTAGGGGGCCACTTTCCAACATTCAGAAAAAAGTTAAGAAATGATAATGAATCCGGATGTCGTGGATGTCTATACTAGCTGAAAAAAACGAAAAAACTCCGAAAAAAACACAACAACCTACTGAAAACCGAAAGAATACTAAATAGAAAAATGTCAGCTAAAGGGGGCCGAGTTTTTACATTTAGATTTCCAGGGGGGGCCGTTTGCTCCCCTGCCCCCCGTCAATTACGCCACCGCTTATAACTTATAAACTGGCTATTCTCAACTCGAGTCAGCGGACTTTGATGACACATGAAGAAACTTTAGTGAGGCTTCAGACTCCTCGACTACGAGGCACGCTCATAGCCACGGGGTGCATTCGGAGGCAATGTCCCCCAGATATGTTTTTGCTTCCTCAAATTGTGTTGAGTCACTATTGTCCATTCAAGAGCAATTGCTTAAAATGATTTCCTTTCAGGAACTTACCCTTATATAGTGGAGTAGAGCCAAAAACACAAGGAGGTTAACGTTCTATTGAAAAATAGGTACACCACGATAGTCAAGATGGAGGAAACAAATTTACAACCATGCCTCCATAATTTCGTGTCATAATAATGAGCAGGGTAGAGTTTACCCCATTAAAAATGCGCAACGCCGCTACCCAAGCTCTCTCCCGATTGCGTCACTGCTGATATGTGTCATTTCTACAGTAGTTTCGTATGGTTTCATTTTTGTAAAGATCTCCTCAACAAGAGCAACAGTTTTTGTACATTCTGTTTAACATCTTAATGCTTTATGCAGAAGGTATGTTTTGAATAAGAAAAAAGTTATGGCTCATTTCAATACTTGCGTTTGTGACTTAGCAAAATACCCCAAGTGTTTAAACAAGTTTTCTTTCAAAAGAAATATTTAGTTGAACGCATTAGATATCTCAGAAAAACAATAGAGAATGAACATTGTTAATACTGTACAGTATCTGGCTGTACCCATTCCAGAGGATTTCTTTGTTTTTAACAGTTTTAGAAGCAATGCTGCAGTGATGTTAGGTAAGATACCTAAGTTCTTAAAATAATGAAGAACAGAAAATCTTGTTAGTAAGTTCCAAATGCACTAAAAAAGCGATTACTATTTGAATGAAAGCTATACTGGTAAAATATGAAAATACTACGTTTTCACGCGCAGACAAGGCGCCTGACCTAAAATGTGCGACAACAGCAATATTATTGTAAAAATATTTTTCAACTTTCGTTTAAAGATACCGTTTGTTTTTGTTTCTTCAGTATTTCATAATTTCGTTTGCCAGTCTTTTCGTGGAAACTGTATTGTCCTCAGATAATTTATAAAATCTGCACATATAGAAAGCTGATCTCTTCACATTTTCCCTTTGAGCGTTTTTCGTTTCGGGCAAAGTTTTTAACTCACTCGTATCAACACGCGCAAAAGGCTCCGAATACATAACTGCAGCACGAAAGGGCGTGAGTTTTATTTTTTTATTGCGAGCAGGGCCAGATTTCTAGTGCTGGCCGCCCATAGGCTACAGAAATTTTGGTGCTCCCTTTTCACGCAAGAGGAAAATTTTGTCCGCATTCAATTTTTGAAAAAATTGCGTGGATTTTAGTCACAACCACCTTACCTCCCAGTCACCGGAATGCACTGAAACAGGAAAAACAGACAGGCAGGTAACTCTAGAATGGGTGCTGCAAAATGCCTAAGCAAATCAACTCAAAAAAAACTTTCGAAAAACTTTCCCGCTGCTGGCAGTTCTACCGTCCTAGGCTATAGCCGCGAAAGCCTGTATGGGAAATCTGCGCCTGATAGCGAGAATTGTAAACTTGGCGCAGTCTTTGAGTCTGTGTAAATACATGGTCGTGTTTTCAGATCCAGAATGAAACACGGCTGCAGTCACCCGGTGCTGGGATGCAGCAGAAGATACGCGTCTCTGAAGTTTTCACCTGATGATTTATTTAATGTGTGTCCGACCAACGTTCCGAACGGAGACAAAATCCTTGCACGAAAGAAGAGCAGCGCGTCATGATTACGTATTAATGAAAGCTCGTCAATTGCTTGGAACTTTTATCTCAATGTGACACAAACATGACACTGAACGTCTGCAAGCGTAAAGCCAAAGCATGTGTGTAGATTTTGTAAGGTTTATGACGTCGTTGGGCAGTGTTCCGCTGACTCGTAATAAAGCGTTTGACAAAAAATGGTCAATACAAGCATCGATGAAGTAAATGAATTATTGAAATGATGATATAAACATTGTACGAACAATCCGAGAAAAGACTTTGGGCTGCAGAATGTTTGAAGATGATGTAAGGATTACTAATTGGAAAAACACGTAGGAGGAAACGAAAAAGTAAGTTTTACAATAAAGTGGTTTATGACAAAGATACCTCACTAATTGACCACTTAATGAATTGCTGCAGCAATTGCTGCAGCAGCGCCCCTTGATCGTTATATTCATATCAAACACCCTGAAAAAGACACAATTCAGACTTCGTCCTGACGCCTTTTGCTTTCACCCAAACACGAAATTTTAGGGTTGAAAACCCAAAGTAGGAACAATTTCTTGACTGGCAGCAAGTACTTCCAGCCAAACGAAATCAAATCGATGACAACAGTCAGTATAACGCCAAAACTACCGAAACATTGATAGTAATTACAAAAATACCGTTATATATAATGAAGATATCTTGAACTTGTGTTTATCCATGCACGATTTTCGTATAAGCGTGATCGTAATTGTAAGCAGTTGAAAAACTTCAATTTCTAAATAAAATTGTTGCTAGTCGGGCAAAATTTGTTTTGCTGGAAAAGTTGGCTTGCATTGCAAGTTGGGCAAAAACGTATTTGGGGGCATTCATTATGAACATCAGGTTTGTTATGTTTACGAGATGTTACAAGCCAATTTAACCTTCCGCACCGCCAGACAAACCCAGCTGCCAACTAAAGCGCCGATGAACACAACCACTTAAAAACAGGTGACTGAAGCAATGCGGCGACCTATTTAATGGCGAGCGCTCTAAAGAATCTTGAAGCTTCAACACATAATAGATCGGTTTGAGACTCTTGGTGAAATCTGTTCAGAAAAGCAAATTACCTTCAGATCATTCCACCCCAGGTGCAAGGACACTTCGTGTGAGCTTGCATTAAGTTTAAGCAGCTTCTAAACGAGGCAGCAACAAACTGAGAAAGTTAAATTAGCGTGAATTACGATAAATTTTCTGCCCTGTGCTAGATCAACTTCACTAACTCAGGTTAGATGCAGACGTTAAATCTTCTTTCATTTGCGCCTGAATTGTTTGGATAAAACATGTAGATCGTTGATGCGTGACACGCGCTTATTAATGTTAACCCTGCTCAGGAATCTTGGGGTCCACTACCCAGTGTCTTGCTTTTTTGTTGATTTCATATACTTAGAAAAATGTTAGAAAACTGTGCTTCCATGGCTTCTGATTTTCAGAGACAAAATGGAATAGTGCTAGAGTTATTTTTTAAAAATGTCCATGAAAACCTATACATAGGATGTATGCGTACTATACTACCCAGGGTTACCTGATGTGTGCCAAATTTTGGACAATTTACTAAAGTTAACATTTCAATGCATTTTTAAGTGCAAAACCTGTTTGGCCAGATATGACCACCAACACTGTACCTCATATGTGAAGAGTCTCCCAACATCATGACTTGATTTGAAAAAAAAACGGATCTCACACGTGCATGACGCTTTCCACGCACAAACAAAAAATCCCCTCTAAAAATCATATTTTGGTGGTATCCTGCATAAAATGTGTATATGTACGTTTCGCTGGGCACATACCATTTTTTTGCAAAAGTTATTAACAAGGGACATATGAAAGTAAGAATATAGTTGTCTCGAAATAACGGATGTCACGTGTCCCAGGAAGACGTATGCGAATTATGGGTAGCATTATACCCTACTTTTACTGACCCGTATAGTAAAATAAGGAGTCCTCGTTTATCAGTGTTAGTGCATCTTGACAAAAACACTGCCATGTAACGCCAGCCGCTGCATCCCATTCCATCTCAGCTCTGTTGAACTTCAACTGCGGTTGCATGATGGTGTGAAGGTTGATGGATTGTTTGTTAGGCTGGGTTCAGGCTGACAGTCGCCATAACGGATTGTATGGTCTTTTGCCCTCCTAACAATCACGTTATCATATTATGTAGATTTTCACCGCGTCTCCAATTTACCTCGTTCTAATTTCGCCTGACACCTTCACGCACTGGCGTAGCTGACGGGGTTCAAGCCGCCCCCTGGCAAACTAAATGTAAACACCGGGCGCCGCTTAGTTTGCATTTGATATTTAGTACGTTATTCTTTTGGTTTTTAGCAAGTTGTATTTTTTTGCGTTTTTCGGGGTGATTTCGTGTTTTTTTTTGCTAGTAAGCTATAGACATCCGGATTCACTATCATTTCCAAACTTTTTTCTGAGTGCTGGTTAGTGCCACCTTACGGTAGCCAGTGGGCTCCTTCAGCTAAGTTTTGACCCCCCTGGTTCAAACCTCTGGTTAAGCCACTGCCTTCGTGTACAAACTCTATAAAAAAAAGTGTACAGCTAAACTCAGCAACGTTGAGGTTGGCCACGTAACAGTTGCGACAACATTGCCCTGATCTTGTTCACACGCGGCCCATTGGACCCTATGACGAAATGGCGGTCGACCGACGGAAGGAAATAGTTACACAACCCCCCAGCAACCGTAACGGCTTGACCCTGTCTTGGCTTCAGGTACGAGCGAACGACGCAGCAATTGCAAAGGAAGTTTATTAAACGCTCGAGCGCGCGAGCCCAGTGACATTCACAGACACCAATCGAAGTCCAGCGGCGCAACGCGCAGCGCTTCTCCAACGGCACCATGTGCAACGGCGCGAAGGCAGTGACGAAATTTAAAAAGAACTGCCGGCAATGCCGCAGGTCGCGATTGCAGCGTTTACTTGACCCGCTTCTGCTGTCTCGATCTGTAGATGTCGTTGATTGGCGGGGCGGGAACTTTCGACGCGACGCCGCCTTCCTCGTCCGAGTCGGCCCGTTCGGGCCTGCGCTTGAGGCTTGGCTGGCCGTTGTTTTCTTGGACCAAGCTGAGTGTCGGGCCGGGTCCTCCCGAGTTTACTTTTTTCAGCCAATCTTTTTCTAAAAACGACAAGCTCGTTGTCATTTGCCAAACTTTTCTGTACAGTTTTTAGGGATCGCTACTTGCACTTACAACTTTAAAAACAAACTCGAGAAATAAAAACACACGCCATTTCCAGGCAGGGGCGCAGCCAGGATTTTTCTAAGGGGGGGGCTGAAGTTATGGAAGCAAAAGCCTTGTAAAGGAAAAATTGCTTGTGATTAGAATAGTC
>JGI24021J15306_10004358_pt1 | contig 16423 bp, 8 predicted proteins | sample Ectturendosymbi1_FD_15306 | JGI IMG/M metagenome (IMG submission 15306) | reverse complement strand
TTCACCGGTGAAAAGGTCAATTGACCTGCGGCTTATTCGTGAATTACCCTTGATTCTCGGTATATGGCTAAAATTTCTGCTGCGGCTTATCTGCGGACGCGGCTAACAAGCGAGTTTTTTAACGGTATTTTCTGTGTACATCACCTCTCTTGCATTTTTATGAATATTATTTCATATGGACTGTATGCAAAATATGTGATGACCCCGAGTAACGCTGTTGACCTGGAGTCGCCCCTGGTTACAGGGTTGGCAGGTTGGCCTTTTTTAGGCCAAATTTCAAAAATTTTGCCTCGTTTCAAGTTGGTTGGCCTAAAAAATTTTAGTTGGCTTTTTGGTCCATTTTTAGCCTAATCTTAAGTCGGCTGACCTTAGAAAATGTGTTTGGCCTTTTGGCTCTTTTTTGGCCCTTTTACGCTGGAATGGATTCTTATGAAGGAAAATATTGCTATTCCATCTTTTTGGCAACACATTTGCAAAATTTTTGTGATAACTTCTACATCAGACGCCGCATTCTGATATTAGTAATATTTGATGAATATCAAATTCAAAATTATGTTTTTGCGTAATCACTGGAAATGTGTGCACTCACTGCACCGTGCATTACCAATTGTGTTGTAAGCACTAAACAGTCTCAGCGCTTGCAAACAGGTCTGCGTCTTCGCGATAAAAATGCGATAATTACGTCGAAGCAGAAGTGCTCTTATGATTCTGATCGTAAGTACAGGAGTGAATAGGAGAGACTTTCGTACAGAAAGCTGCCGATGGATAAGTATGCAAACTGTGGTACCATTTTACCAAAGTGTGCAATTTCACGAACCATGAAAAGTCAGGGAAGATCAGTATTCCAGTATAATGACAAGCAAGATTTAATCTTAATTTCGAAGAAAAAATTTTGATATTCTTGTAATTTAGATGTTTTTTGTGACAAAGGAATGGCAATACTGCAAATAAAGTTTGGCTTTTTTCTGACCTTTAAACAGTCGGTTTGGCCTTTTTTTGGCCTCTTTTTTGCATTGTTTGGCTTTTTATTGAAATTTTCATCTGGCAACCCTGCCTGGTTAGATCAATATTAGGTAAGTTAAAGTAAATTTCTTTGTGTGTTCATTTATTCAATCATCATTCATCCACAAACATCAACTTATTTTGTTAAATTACAATATATTGCAGAAATTGTAACATCTTGAAAATGGATGATCAAAACGAATATCTTGAAAGCGCTGCTGAATTCATTTCAACAGCACTGCCCAAATTTTTTAACCCCTATCTAGAACTGAGACATGCTGTAACAACTGCAAAAAGAAATTCAAATTTTCAACTAAAGCAACATCTAATTTGATGACGCACTTGAAGAAATGCTCTAAATTACTGTGACTAACTGCATTTTCGTACTTGCCTAATTGTTAATTGTTTGTCGCGCGCTCGGTTAACCGGTAGCGAAGTCTGTACGCTAAGTTTTTTAGACTGCACTGGTAGAATGTTGATTCTTGTTTATGTTGTGTTCCAGAAATCGTGTTCGACAATCAATCATTGTTCAAACGATCAGTTTTTGTTGCTTTAATTAGAGCAAGTGTTTGCGCTGATATAATCTACCGTTGTGTAGCAACATCTGTAATAAATAAGAGACTGTAGTTCTGTGGATACGCGGAATTCGTGAAGTGTTCAAACAGGCAAAAAGTTGTTGGATACGCGGTGAAAAACTTTGTGAGTGCTGTTATCTAAGACTCGCAAAAAGCCTGTCCTGGCGCCAGTTCTGTGATCATTCCAACATGTCTGTATGTATTTTTTCATTTTCCTAAAAAAATTTGCAATTTGATGTTTTTAGCACTGAGTAATTGTACTGCAATTGACAAATTTAAAGGCGTAGTTGTAATTGAACTGAAATGAAGTAATTGATCCAACTCTGTTCACCATATTGCTAATGTCACAAATTCAGCGTTATATTTGGACAAAATTGGATATATTTTGAATGTCAAAATAGCCCTAGCAGAGCTTTTGCCGCTGGAGGCAAAATAGACATCACCTTTCTGTTTTACATGCTTTAATTCCTATGTGGGTACACAATATGCGATAATATTGTCATGGGTTGAGTCACAAAAATGACAGGGTGTATTAGTTTTGTATTGAGTCAGGGGCCGATTGGGGCGATCGCCTCCCCTAAAACCAACTAAAGTAACTTTATTCATCATGATTTTTTACAATTCGGAAGACAGCATTCGCGATGTAAGGCAATTTTGTCTTACATTGTATTGTCACAGCACTGCTGTAAAGTGTACTTCATCCCTCTTACAGTAGCGAAGCCGTTATGAGACTTAACTACCAAACCAAATATCACCAAAATTGCCCACCTAACCTTAGTGGCTGGATCCGCCCCTGTATTGAGCCAGTGTCGTATTCGCATACGGATGGATATTGGATGTCAAGTTTCTGAAATTTTCGGATAAAGATTGCATATGGATATGGATATGTACAATTTTTCGGATATGGATCAGGAGTTAAAATATCAATGTCTGCTTACCTCTGCTAACCACTGTGCCGACGTTCTTGATAGGTCTCTAGCACTATGGCAACCAGGTCTAGTACACAACGAAAGTTCAACAACCTTTGTCACGTGACTGAACGGGCCAATTGGATCATGTTAAACAGGTGGCTCTGAGCTTGTCTACATTTTGGAAATTATCACCCAGGCCCCTCAGGTGCTGGGTCCCGGGAGGATGAAAGTATTTTCTGTAACCAATCCCAAAGTACTCGTGTAAACCAGTTGCCAGGACAACAAATTAATCTATTTCTAAATCTTGGCATGGTAGCTGTTTCATCTATATTCTAATTGCTATACAAACAAGCTGTAGAGGTTTCGATGAGGACCACATAGGCTATAATGACCCAGTACCGGTCTCCGTACCTCAGGCAAAATTTCTATCAAAGGCGTCAGAAGGTAAGTGGATAGAAAGCTCACGCAAAATGATCACTAACTTTTCAAAACCCTACTGTTTTGCAAAAAAACAGTTTTCGTGCTGAAACTGGTCTGTTCTTTTAATATGTCTATCTACTCCAGCCAAACTAAATGTGTATTGGTACGGTGACACCAAACTTACTGTATGTTTGGCGCTTTTGCCTTGCTTTAAAAGATAATACAATAAAAGCAGCAAATCGTGGTTTCGTGATACATTTTGAAGTAGTAGGTACATTTGAAACTGTCCGTGACAATCCAAATACAACCCAATGATGAAAGCGGCAAGTTCTGACAAAACGATCGATTAGTGGTTTATTTATACTCAAAATCACACATTCGACTTGTCACCAGACGATGAAAAACTAGTTGTCACCTGACTCATTGCGCACTTACATGCATTTCCCTGTGGTATGGTGGACGTTGTTCTCTAAAATGTCCGTCGGGTTGTTGCTCACTTAACAACCAGTCCAGTGAGTTGCAAACAGGTGTTACGTCCATGTCGGTGTAGTACAGTTTCATTTTTCCGAACACTTTGTCAACGTAGGCGTTTAACCTGAAAGTTTAGCGTTTAGTGACACAGTTCGCCATAATAATAAAATCAAATATAAACAGAGTGCGTGAAGTATGATTTCAAAATAATTTGCAACATTAGCAACTAGCTCGGAAGACAAGTATCGCGCAAACTCAAGTCAATCAAAACAATGCTTAAACTATTTCTTTACACAAGGGTCTCCAGACCACGGTTCACGGGGCAAATCCGGCCGGCGAAGCCATTTCATCCGGCTGCAGACATTGTGTAAATAATGAACAAATTATATACATACAAAAATTGGGTGATTTGGCAGAATGTAGCATATACCTTAGCCATCACTTTACGTAAGATGTCTGGCCCTCGTACTGTTGTGCATAGCTTATGTGACCCTCTGAAAAAAATTTTGGAGACCCTGCTTCAGACCACAATAAACATATCCATTACTTACCATGTGCTCGGCAGAACGTTGCTCCAGACTGCCCATGCTCGTTTTCTCACGCGATCAGACCGATACTGCATCTCACGATTAAACGCTGCAAGCAAGAGATTTGTTGTAAGACTAGTGCAAGGAGAATTCACCACTACACAGACAGACAATGCTTGTTTAATTTACATGGCCAACGAAAAGACCCGGAGGTCATCAAAGTCAGCTGACCATGGGACTAGTTCCCCGATAGCTCTACACTGAGGTCAAAACAGTCCTGGTATCGACTATACACCAGTCAAAAATGGTCCAACCTAGTTACGAGGTCCAACGAAAGTGATCCCTATTTATTACGGTTCAGCATCTAAACACGAAATGCATGTTTCTTTCAAAACAGTCAGACCTCAGGAAATATGAAGCAGGAGCCCCGAGGGTCTAGCCTAGCTAGGAAAGTAACCAATTTTTAATGGTATCACGCCATCTGGTATGGCGTCCTACACATGGAACTGGTAGTCTGTTGGATCACAAATGGTAGGTAGGGTCATGGGGAGTGCCTAATGGTACCCCCAAAATTGATCTACATCTACACGGGAAGGTAGCCACTTAAAATATATTGCAAAATGTCCGGCATAACCCCGGGAATAATACAGGGCCAATGCTAGACATTTTAAGTGGTGGTGTGACCCTGCGAGATCCCAAAATGCGCCCCTAAAATTGAAGTAGATCAGCTAGGAAAACAACTGCTTGAAACATGTTGCAAAATATCCAGCATAACCCAAGGAACCTGGGCTGCCAACTGCTTGAGAGAGTTTATCATGTTGCCGCAGGGAGCTTTTGGGGGATTAGCGTTCACAAACTAAATTTTAAATACCCCTGAAATATAAATGGAAGCACTGAAATACAGTTGTTTTTTCCGCCCACCCATTTTGTGTTTTGCTGTGTATGTTATTTTTTAACCCGTTTCTGAAATAGCGTTACTGCGATAAAATAGTGTTACCGCGTCGTGGTTCGCAGAAAAAATAGAATGGAGGAGCAGGGGAGTTTACCATTGATTCACCGCAAATTTCACCTTCCTCTTTGAACCGGAATAACATTGTCTGGTCCTTTTTTATTCGCTTGTGATGTAATAAACGCGTTTGCGAGCAAAGTCTCAGCATTAATTGTTTGGAGTGGCCATTTGTCGGTTGTCGTAATTGCAATAAGGTTTGTTCCGTTTAGTGTGGTGCCATGACCATCTCGTGGAAAATTTCTTCATAGTTTGGCCACAATACTGTCCATGGCGTATCACACAAGTCCGCTAAATAGATACCACAGTTTGCGTTTGTCAAGTTTTGGTTCAGTGGGAAAGTTTTATTTTTTTAGTTTGCCGTGTTTGTGAAACGCGTGGTACCGTGGATTTATTGTGTTTTCCATGGCAACAACAAAGTGCACTTTGCGTTTCAATTTAAAAACGCCTCGTGTTAACCTCGTTACAACGCTCAGCTTTCAATTCTAATAACACTCCCGAGGGTTTGACTGCCGACCTTCCGTCAAGTATCGATCTTACACATTGTACCAGCTCTCTGTGAGTCATTATGACAGTGCTGTTAGCTGTTGAATCACTTGACAATTGGCGTCAGATACTTTTAGTATTGCAACCATTGTTCCTCTTAGGTGCGTGACTGTGAAAATTCGCAGTGCCACCAGACCACCTGCGCAGTGAAATCTTATTCTTGTCAGAATTGATAGAAATCATGATATTTTTCAAATAAAAAATTGGATATTTTAAATTTAAATCTGATTTTTTGCTGAAATCAATTTTTTTTTAATTTTATGATTTTTTTGATTCAGTGTGTTGAGGATGGCTACCTAACACTTGTAANATTTAATTTTAAAGAGTTTGTTTTAATATAACCTTTTTGTGCTTGGTTTCTTCTAGTACAGCCGCTAGAATTCAGCTGAACTTTTGTTCAAACTTAGTTTGCACTTATGCATCACGCTTAAAGTAAATCAGTTAATAACACCAGTACCGTTGTACAAAACGAAATATTTATTGGAATAACATTACCCAAACCATCAGTTCATATATTTCATTAACGCTTATGGCATGTTAAGTAGCTTCTAAAAAAATACAAGCTTGCCACTCTTTTCTGGTGTGAGGTCTATTGTTGAAATTGATTATTGTAACGAAGCTTTCACTAGTTCAGCTACTGCAAAAGTATAACTTACAAACATAAAATGGTAAAAATCTATAATATATGTTCCATTATGAATTCGAATCAAAAATATGTTCTAAAACTACTATTTCTAACAGTTAACAATCTACTTATTTGCTGGAATTTAGATGTAACTTTTACTTTATGCCAGGTCCGTAGCCATGGGGACATTCAGGGGCAGCTTCCCAAAATTTTTTGTGCTTTTTTGTGCCAAATTTCAACACTTTTGGCCACTCCCTAGAAAAATCCCCTTGTGATTGCCCCGTGGAAAAAATCCTTCCGACGCCCATGCTGCTGTACGAAATGAAATACTTATTGAAATGCCAATACTGAAACTACCAGTTTAGTAATTTCATGGATATTCATGGCATACATGCATAAAATGTTAAAACCTATAATAAATAGAATCAAAAATTTACTCTATAACTATGTTTACAGACAACAGTTTTCATATTTGATGAAATTTAAATGCAACTTTCACTTTATGCCAGTCTACACTTTCAAACTTGTGGCATTCCAACAGTTGTGACTTCTGAATCTGCAAAGGTTAGTGATTTCAGTCCACATGTCATTTCTGCAGTTAAATGACATAGAATCTGAGACCTCACAGTTGCTATGATTGATAAAAATACAGGTGGTTCCAACTTATGTCGTCATAAGAACTCTTTGTCTTCTACACTAATACTGTATAGGCTATGCGAAAATCTGTTAGAATGCTAATTAAATGTGTCATAGACATCCCAGAAAGCTCTGACACGACATTTGCTTGATTTAAGTCATGATTTTATTGCTTGATTTGAATTATGGTTTAGATCAGTGCTCTTCAACCTTTTTCGTTACGGTGAACCCTTAAAGATGTTTTGACGAACTCGTGCAACCTATTTACTTAAAAACTCAAACTTGCGCACCCTATTTACTGACACTTCCCCGTGTCCCCCACGTAATTGCGCCCGTCTGTAAGCGCCCAGGTCTAAATAAGCAAGTACCCTTATTCAGCAACTCAGCTACATAATTCAATTGATGATGGCTCATAGTCTGTTGCTTATGAATCACAAATAATCGTCTAAATAAAACAATTAGCATGATACCGTGTGATGCTTATGCACCACACTTCAGAATCTCCAAAGTCTCGGTTAAATCCTGAAAGTCATCGATTGGTTAATGGCTCATTTTTGCTAACAGAAAGTTTTTGTAAAAATTATTTGTTTAGTGTGACAAGTTCGTGATGCACCTTTGTGAACCCTTTCTTAGTGGTGCACCCTACGCATATTTTGGTGCACCCTAGGGTGCACCGTGCACACCGGTTGAAGAGCGCTGGTATAGATAACTGATTTAAATCAATCATCCCTGATTCTTGTGCACTTGCAACATTCCAAATAGCCCTTTAAACGTTTGGAACGCTTTACTGGTTTGTGTGTTTACATGGGCACTGAAAAGAAATAGCCTGCGCACTAAAACAAATATTTTCGCAATGTAAAATTTTCTTAGATGGAACACTGATTGCAGTGATAACAATTATTTGGGACAGACATTTTTTCAAACTTTTTATTTGTCGAAGCATGTGTTCTGATTGAGTATTGAGTTTGTTTGCTACCTGTACTCTCTAGCGTTTCAGCGTTTCACGCGTGAATGATGCTTGCAGGTTGCACAGGTCTCACGATGCGTAGTGTTGCGTGAAATCGATTTCCTAGTAAAAATTTGTAGATTCATTCCAACACTTCACCTGTGTGAAGAGTAGTTACTTGAAAATCGATATGCGCAAGTTTGAATCATTGCAAAAAGATGAAAGCAGAGCCCATTCGGCTGATTTCTCGAAAGCTTACGGCAAACTTAGATTTAAATCTTTCTTAAAATCTTCGCGTTTTTTCAAGTTGGTCAATTAAATTTCAGTGAATTCACTAAAAATCTCCCAAATTGCGTAATTAAACCTTCCATTTATTGCTTACTATCACTGTTTTTCGTGGTTATTTCTGACAACCATAGCCTGTTTAATCTTGTGATGTAGTAACTTCTAATCAAGTGTCATGATTGTTGTTTCTAGTTTAAGCTTGATTGCTGATAATTTACTGAGTGAAAAATTGTTCTTGAAATTTATTTTATTTGACATTTATGGATGCATCTTGCATCGCCCATTTTTGAAACTGCATACTTCAAAACGAAACAAAAAAAATATTTGTGCAATTTAAATTGTTATGCAACCTGGGTTGCGGATACTGCGAAGGCTTTTCGTGGGTGGTATGCTCCTGCATGGTAATATTTGGCAATAAAAGCTGCAACTTCCTCGACATAGGAAAACATCGCGAAATTTTTCTGAAAGATTATTATTTGAAAACTTGGCAAGGGGTTATGTTGAAGGAAACAAACTGAATTCATTGCGAAGACTACATTTGTTGCACTGTTGTTCTACAAAGGTGGGCTGTTCGTACCTGGAAAAAGGTCTTAACTGATTGCCATTGTTTAGCATAGACTTGGATGCTCCTGGTGGTCTTAAGTACGGAAGCATGATTTTAGCACTCAACTTTACATCAAGGACCACGACATATACCGTAGGCGTACAGTAAAAGAAAATAAAACTCTTTTTCACGCCGACAAATGATAAGCAATATTTGAATATGTAAGGAAAATTGCTGCCAATTGTTTTGATACAACTGCATCTTCAAGTTCTTGTAGGAACATTGATTGCGTAAATGGTAGACATATCGGCTAATAACAAAACCTGACGGAACGTACCGGATTTCATAAATTCAATTGACTTCGTGTGTTGAGGTGAACCTTCCACCATCTTGTTCGTAGAAACCAAATAAAAGTGAACATACGTGTTTGGTCCAGCGGAAAGCATGGTCTGTTCACCGCAACCAGATGGTTTTCTGCAATACACACCAGTCCTTAAGTCAACATGTAGTTTTACCTATTTCCAAAATCGGAAAACTACAAACCTGAAAAACAATAAAAAAGTGTGTGCAAAATCGTTCTGAAATAAGTAATGAATCATTAAAGATTTCACCATGCCCTCATCGAAAGAAAATTTTTTTGCTGAGCGTATGGTTGATGATTCGGTGACATGACAAAAGGCTGTGAAAGGCGGGATTCGGAAAATTTTGACCCGACAGCATAAAACGTGTAGCAGCATTTTTACGTTGTTCCACAATCGTATCACCCGGCCAGTCTTTAACATACAGTATTGTCCCATAACAACGGCTGACCTAAAAGTGCCTTGACGAGTACAGCTTGAAGCTTCTTCAAAGCAGCCGATCTGCGGAGCAGTTTGTGATGAAGAGATTTCAAGTGGAGATACATAGATTTGAACAGAGATACTGTTTGAAACTGCTACGTCTATTACTCCTTAAATTGCACAACAATATTATACCGTAAGTTAACTGGTTTCGGTTCCTTGGAAATAGGATCTACTTCAATCGATGGTCCCAGAAAGTTTGCTGCAAATAAAAGATTTATTTTAGAATTTTGTCAACTGATAAAACAACAAGAAGCTGCAGCATATCAGAAGTAAGTTACATATCAGTGAAAAAAAAACAAAAATAACAGTGAAATATAAAGCAATACAAAATAAATCGTCATGTTGACATTTGAATTCTCCAATACATTTGAAAAACGTGTTTTTATGCGTCGTGGTTTCCACAAATCGAATCATTTTTCAACGCTAAACTTTGTTCAGATCAATTGTATGAATTGACATATTTATTTTTTTTTAGTTCCAATTTTAAATGAATTCTTTTTGCAGTGCTTCTGCAAAAAGTTTCCCATGATTGGCTGGCAGTGAGATCGTTAATAGTTGAAATTAACAACCACTACCAGTGCCTTCTCGTTCGAATGAATGTAGCAAGATACCTTCTCTATTTTAGACCAAATCTTTCTTCACAAGAAAACAGTCTCTGGAAAGAAAAGTAGCAAGGCAGCAAATTTTGCGCCATTTTTAACCCTAGTCGATTTCATAGAAACAACCACCTGGAAAGTGGCAACGCATGACGTACGATGCTTTTGAAGTGTCAGCTGTTCAGAGTCAATGAAACGTTGCAATATCATAAAAGATGGCAGTACACAGGTTTATCAAAACATGAAGGCCTGTCTTTCTGTTTAATTTGAATACAAATCACATGCGCCAAGCGGGTCAAAACAAGGTTTCTTTTTTACATTTTGGCGTGCAATCTCGCATCCCAGAAGCAGTTGTTGTTACTGTAGTGTACAGCGACCGGTACTCAGAATTTTTCGGCGTCATCAAATACGCGTTGTATCACGACAGAAGGTTATTGTATGGCTTCCTAACAATGTCTCCGTAAAAATACACGGCTTCTTTTCCACACTATGCATACCAAAGACTTTCGGCAGTTAACCCTTGAAGGAGTCGGTAGCGTTCACTTCAACATGCATTAGCCATGATAAGGGAAGTGGGCAGTTACTGCATTTTTTTGGAAAAAGGTAATTTCAGTACCACTATTGTTTGACAAAAATATTATTTAACTTTGTTCGCAATCAGTGGTGCGCAGTGCGCAGAAAGAGTAAATATCTTGAAGAATTTTAATTTTCATGAAGCCAAACACTCGAAAAGTCTAGGTATACTGTAAATTGCCACAGTTTTGAACATTACAAGTTATATACTACCAAGCTTCCAATTCCTTATGTTAGGAAAGAAGGGCCTATCAAATCCGTACCGCTGTCAAGCAAGGCCCGGTAAACGTGTGAGCAAAACCCACCAAGTATGATTATTAAAGAGCACCTGATGCTGACTTCAGTAGCACTGCAGCTTACGGACAAAACCATTTGTCTCACCAAAATATCTACGACGTAGTCGCACTTCAGTTGCGCTCGCTTTATGTGCTTCTTTCAGGGTGATCTGCGGCGCACATCTCCGCTTGCTTGCGCCGGGGGCCACCCGGCTAATTTTGCAATAAACGCTGCATTGAAGCATTGATGGCGAGCCAATAGCAGCACCGCGTGTGCACTGTTTTTTTGCACGCGCCCGTTAACGCCGAGCACGTCTTAAGTATCGTTGTGCAAGTCTTGGATATGACCAACCAGGAATCAAACACAACCTGCAATATTTGGTGCTGGTGGCACGTATTCAACCATGGGCGTCTGAGGAGACGAGGGGGATTTGACCTTCCCTTTGATTTTGAAATTTGACATTTGTTTCTTAAATTTTTAGCAAAATAGTTTGTTTTCTTAGTTTCGATTGGGGAAAATGAAATTTCACCACTTTTGTCCCCCCTCTGGAAACATCTTTTTGGCTACCCCTGGAAAAATCCACTATTGCTCTCCCCGTGAAAAACTCCCTTTGACGCCCATGCACTCAACCAAACATACCACTTAGCTGGCACTACACCACTAACAAACTGTGCCACTTAAGTTGCGACGTAGTCTGCAATTTTTAAAAAATCAGTCAATGACACTTATACTGTAATGAAAATAACGGCCAAAGAAAAAATGTAAACGACATTACGTAGACATTGCGATAACTGCTGCTATCATCATCAGTACATTTGCAATTGAACTGCAGTGGTGTTGCTGCAAGCTCTTATGTTCAGTCGGGAAAAAAGCGCTGCGAAAAGGTATCGGTGCACTTATTCCCTTTATTGTTTCAGCAGAAGAATAATGAACATCATCCGAACTACTGCAATCACTTTATCGAACGTTCAGTCAGAATTGACAAAATTACCGTCAACGCAAATATACGTTATTATAGGTCCCATAGGTTTTATTTCGGATCGCATAATCCACAGAGAATACAGCATCCTGAACGGACAACCGGTTTTACAAAATTAGAAAAAACACAACAGACAGCAGTAAAAAAATTAACGAAGCCTGGAAAGGAAAAACAGATTAACTCACAATCCGTGGGCATGGGATGAAAAATGGATTACAGCAAAGCTTCCATAAAAAATGGATGCCAATCTTTCTTATTCCAGATACTTTATGCTTTTTAATCAATTTTGTAATATTATTTCCTTATTTAGAACATTGGCCCTGTCTTCAATTTGTTTGATATTGGGGCTATTGTGTAATATTTATGTAAACATGCTGACACTTGGCTGAAGTAAAAAACTTAAAAATTTTAGCCTCTCTGACTTCAGGTAAAGTGAAAATCATTTCAAAATAAATCCGGGGTCTCAGATAACAAGTGCGGTTTTGATACAACAGCAACTTTAGGTTTCGGTTCAGAGGTTTGAAACGGAGGTCTGTCGTATGCGCTGCGATTTAAACACCAACATTTCGTTTAATAAAAACAAACAGCGACACAGAAAATGTTCACTTTTGTAAACGCTCCCCAAAAACGCATTGCTGAAAGCAAAATGTTTGTGGAAACAAGCGAGAAAGTGTTCTGCAGTATTCACATTAGCGTAGATAACTGTTAAACAAATTTAAAGCTTTTTAGTGTATTTGGAGCAGCTTCAGTTCGTGGGTAAAACAAGTACCTGGTTTCATCTTGTAAAATCGAATCTTGCCATTGGCAGAGAGTTTAGAAAGCAACTTCCGAGGTGTTCTTCAACAAAGAACTCTTTGTTGAAGAACACCTCGGAAGTTGCTTTCTAAACTCTCTGCCATGAGACCTATGGCTGATTCTGTTGATTTTTATAAACTTGTTTGCATTGCTGTTTTTATGAGCTTTTTTCACTCACGTATAAGGTTTCAAGAGACGTCATTTTAAAAATTGAAGTGGAGCGCAGCTTGTTTTCAAATCCTGTGTTTTTTGGTCGTGCATTGGAAAGTCAGCAACGAGCTTTCATCTTCTCAATACCACATCTTCATAATAAAGCATACAATTATACAAGCGACACTACCACAAATAAGCAATCGAACCCCCTCAATACCATGGGCGTCGGAAGGATATTTTCCACGTGGAACCACCAGGAGTTTTTCCAAAATTTTGCTAGGGTGCATAAGTGGGGAAATTTGTTTATTCTCACTCGAAACCAAGAAAACAATCTTTTTTTTCTAGAATATTCAAAATCCAGGTCCCCTTCCGACGCCCATGCTGAACACCAAAAACCATAATGCCTATTAAAAGACTTGAGCAATGGTATATTACGTTCGGCAAAACAACAGGTNCTAAAAATCACAAATTTTTAGATTTTGTAGGAGGTTAAACAATTAGTCTCCACAAAGGTGACGTACTGTAGTTGAATCAATCATCGAATTTCTTGTATTAAGAAATCTATTTCGAATTTGCTGATAAATTCGTCTGCGTCACCTTCGTGGAGACTAATTACTTGAAAACAAACATATGCAACAACGAATCACCCCACAGTCTTCACAGCATTGAGCCCAGTCGGCTGATTCCTAGAAACCTTGCAGCAAACCTAAACCTAGAGCTTTTGAGTTAGTACCAGGTTAGTTGCATTATTGACTGCTGGGATACGTTTCTTGATGGACAAGTTTACACTTACTGTAAGCGTAAATTTCACAATGGCGAGATCCAACTACATATCTTTCAGGAAATGCGAAGTCCATATCAAAGCTTGTTCGTCGGTCGCGTTTAAGGTCGACTGGAAAAGTTCCAGTAATGTCTTTCACTTCACCGGGTTCCTGCGTTAATAGTAAGAAGCTGAATGTCATAGGCAGTTGGGCAAACAGCAAAGTTAATTTTTAGCAGCTTTATCATGAACTACTGAAGCCTTCCTGCAGTTTGCCGGTGTGTGTGTCGGAGTTTAATTTCATTCCAAAATGGGTGAAGGGCTTTCGGACTATTTTCATTTTCCCAAATGTTTATCAAAATGTGTTCCCAGGACATCATATAACCAGAAACGCCTCATAGAAAAATTGAATCCAGAAAATGATCGATTTGAGCTTTCCTTATTGCTACAAATTTACCTCAATACGAATTTCTCGTAATATGTTGTCAAGTGTTCCGCCTTCAGGCTCACCAGGCCGCGTGACCTTGAACTCAAGACTAGCTTTTCCAGATTGTGGTATTTTCAATGGTAAGACGTTCAGGCTGACAGAATTGGCGTCGTTTATCGATAATCCGACATCAGCAAAGAAGGACCATTTTCCTGCAAAATGGAAAGGTATCTCGAAACACTTTGAAGATAAATTTGTCAAACATATGTATTTACGGCGAAGAAAGACTTAAATAGAACAGGCAAGTCTTTAAAATTTTGGTAATACAACTAAAACCAGTATATTGCTACGTACTGTCAATCTGTTGCTAATTAATCAAATTTTCTTTTTTTACCCCTATGCAGGCTAATTCGCTTTATCATCTGAAAATCATCGTTCAACATCTTGCATTGCAGCAAGATCAAATCGACTTATCACTTTTGGACCCATGTCATTTCGAACTTTTCGGGTTGACTTGCCTCAGAAACAGATATCTATTTTTACAATTAAATCTGCAACTCGTTTCAGCAGCTGCCAGAAGTAACAATATCGATACCAAGAGAATCTGCAAATTGGTTGGACTTCGTATAAGCAAAACAAGTGAAAGGGTACTCATCCGGACTTCCTAGTCGCAAACAGTTGTATCGCCCTGGCAGCTGGGTGATGGAAAACATTTGTAAGCTAACGTGCTGAAATCTCTCTAGGATGATTTTTCGAAAATTTACTGTGACACATTTTGCTAAGATGTGAAGTATTTTCTCCATCGCTGCCTTGGCGCGTAACCTCTATTATTCTTTTACGTGTTATCACTCTTGAGCTTAAAATGTTACGTATTGATTCACGGCAGGTTAAAAAGTACCGGCTTAGTGGTAAAGTGAGATGGAGCGCAGGCCACTCTGAAGCTGATTGGTTGGGTCAAATCTCGATCCGGTCACAAAGAAAGCTTGAAAAGGGTATTTTAGGCCTGTCCAGCCCCATGCTCATTAATGGATGGATGCAAGGGAAACTTTCACGAGCAGATAGGCACAGGCAGATCACTCATGACACTCCGCAGGGGTACAAAATGAGTAGAATGAAACTTTTTTTTCTTTTACCTTAAGAATGTTCAGTACGGTCTCGAATGCGGTACATTGCACTCATGCTCAACACGCTGTTAAATAGGTGGGGTAGTTCTATAAAAATCTTAAGCCATTTCTTCTAAAAGGATAAGTATATATACTGATTAGCTTTTATATGCAAAAAATACATTTTATTGTTGATGCAAATGAGCTTTCTACCGGAAACACTAAAACCTTGATCTGTCAGTCCAAGAGCTTGTCAATGCAATGAGTACTAGATACCCATTACAACGTATCGTATAGCAAGCAAACCTACGATTCTTTACCTGATTTGAAATGAGTACAAAGGTTCTCATCTGGTTTTACGTGAAGCCAAACCTGAAAAGTAAACAAAATCTCCCCGTATGGTCTTTGTCGAACTCAAAGTCTTTTTACCTGAATATTTTACTGTACAGGACTACAGTGAAAAATAGAAATGCTACGTGCTGAATATTTTTTTTTCATGCTTATAACTTCACTTAAGCAGAACGTTTACAGTTTAAACAAGTCTATAACACAGATTTAATCAAATAATCGAGGTTTTGTTGTGACGTGCAATGTATTTCCTGTACTTGCATAGATTTTCATGCGTCAAAAATGTTTGCAGGAACAAAGTGAAAAGCCTAACAGAGATATAAAAAAGTCTTGTTTATAACGGATAAATTCGTAAGCAGACGTTTGAATATGTAAAGAAAGATTTCAGTAAAATACGCATAATTAATGTAAATTCAAACATTTCACATTGTTTTGAAATGCAAACTAAAGAAATTCACTCACCCTTATAGATCCATCCGAATTATAGTTAAATACAGATAATTTTATGTTCGCTTGTTCTCCTTTCTTCAACGAGTAGGGCGTGTAAACTTGAATAAAAACTTTCTTGAACGTAACCATTTGGACTGGGTTTGCAATACAAAATCCGTCTATAAAAATAAAGGCCGCACTAACACGCTTGAGAGACATCAAACCAAACTTAGAAACTTCTATTTTTCAAAGTTTCTACAATTCCATACAGCAGGTTAAAAAACGAAAATCATTGGTTTTTATGGTAATAGGCCTACCCCAAAAGACTGGTGTTTAGCAACCAAAAAAGCTGATTTTCATAGTTATGCACGAATCACACCAGTGAAGACGGCTTTGCAGACCAACCAATTTCTTTATATGATGCTTCATGAAAATATCGTGCGCGATAGTGAATAGAATGGTGCGGCTTTGTGAAGGTTTGTGAGAGGAGCCATTAGTTAAGAGATGCCATAATATCAACAAGAGTAGCACTTCAATACTTTCGCAAGTGACAAGCGAAAGTCTATCTTAAACGTGCTGAGTTGACAGGAAGGAAAGCACTACACCGATTCTCATCAAGAATGAATCAGAAATAGTAAAATATAAAAA
>JGI24021J15306_10004357_pt1 | contig 16424 bp, 10 predicted proteins | sample Ectturendosymbi1_FD_15306 | JGI IMG/M metagenome (IMG submission 15306) | reverse complement strand
TTAGGTGGTAGTATTTCGCTGAAGTTTTTACTGGAAACTAGGCTACAATCCGAATCTTTTGATACTTTGGATGACCTGCTGGGGTTTCGGGTTCAAAAGTTGTGATGTAAGTCAGTAAAAATATTTGACTAATTAGCTAATTAGATAATTAATTGTATTGTTTATTTTAGATCATAACTTTTGAACCAGAAACACTAGAAAGTCGATCAAAGGCTCAAAAGACTCGGACTCGAGCCTAGTTTTCAAGGAAAACTTCAGCGAAACACTTTGGCCTAGTGGTTGGGCCTTAGGCCAGGCAACATGAGCCAAAGTGACCCCAAAACTACTTCACTTATGACATCAGTCACAAAAAATCCGCTCCCCCTCAACCAAAAAATATTTTTTCAAGTGCAATCTACTAGACTGGCTGATCCGTTTGAGTCCTTGAACAGCTCTCTAGCGCACTCGGCAGAGGAGCTAGGGCGTTGGTAAGGCAACTGAAAACTGCTGTTTTTTAGGCTGAAATCTAGGTACGAATATATTGTACTCCGGCTCTCAAAGTGCGAAACATTCTTCTGTGGCCCACAGATTGAGAAACTCTTGCTCCAGAGGACTTGAAAATGGTCAGTTTCTGAGAGGAACCACACACCAACAATTAATTTGATTTTGTCACAGCTTGTAGCATTCTAGTGAATATGTAGCCTTGATGGATATCCTCAGACTCAAAAGCTTGGCAAGAGCATGTTCACTGTTGGTGTATGATATACCGTACTTTGAAATCACACATGGAGCTGTTATTTTTGTGCTACTTTTGGCTAGAGAGCTGTTCAAACCCTCAAAAGACTCGGCAAGTCTTCTAGTTTGCAATGGAAAAAAGTTAAGTAAAATAACCAAAATTTGGGTGAAAAATCTTGATAATTTTTACCCAAATTTAGGTCATTTGGCCACAATGCTTGAACCAGAAATGCTAGAAAGCTAATCAAGACCTCAAGAGACTCTGATTTTAAACTTGAGCGACATACTTACCTCTTGCGGTTGAGGCCCAGGGCCTGATGATCTCAGGCAAAACGGCCTAAACCTACCCCACTTATGACATCGCCCACAAAAAACCTGAAACACAAAACTTAAAAATTTGTTTTTTTTTTCATTGCAAACTAGAAGACTCGCTCTCTAGCAAAATCGACTGGCAAGCTATGGAGTTGCAAACTGGCACAAAATACAGGTTTACAAGTAAATCCACCTGGCAGTGAAGATGTTAACGAGGTAACACATAAATGCAATTATAAGATTTAGTCAATTTAAACAATCTGTTACTTCTTTTTCAACTTTCTAATTTTAAAATGCGGAAGTTCAATCTTATGGTTTTTACAATGTCTACTGAAAGGAATACTTTCCCAGTAAAGAGTCAGGAAATAAAATCTTACAGAGTATTTATTTTGTCTACTAGGTAGCAAGCTAGGCATCATCAGCTCTTATTCAAATAGAATATAGGTTTTCAATGCTATTATGGCATAACTGAATTTTGTAGTCAAATCTTATTTTTTGTTGGTGATCTTACAGATTTGAATGACTTGCAGTTGCCCAAAACCTGTATTACACAGTTTCCTGACCCGAACGATTTGTTGAATTTTAAACTGATCATTACTCCTGATGAAGGATACTACAGAGGTGGAAGGTTTTGTTTTTCATTTAAGGTTTGTTAACATTTTTTGTGTAAACAATGATTTTACTCTGTATGCTTTTATACTGTTTTTATCATACCTTAAGACTTGGTTGTCAGAGATATGGTTGTAAGTTTGCTGCTGATAAAACTGTTGCATTACGTTGGTTATCAGATTAGTCAAAAATGTTATTGAAGGAATTCTTATATGCTTACAGAAATTCACAGGTCTGGCCAAGTGTTGATTTTCGAAGTGACACGAATGAAATATCACTCTCAGTACAGTGATGATGTGTTGCATCTGCAAAGTTTTCAGTTTCAAATGATTTTCCCATAGAAAAACACATGTTTTGTGTTTATATATATTTTTGAATATATTTTATATATATATATTTTTTAATACAAATGATTTTTTTTTCAATATAAACTATAGAAAAACACAGTTTCACACAGTGCTACTTCTACAAAATTCTTGTTAATTGAATATTACAACCTTGGTAAAGAAAAATTGGGACTTGATAGATTTTTTAGTTTATACAATGTGATTTGCAACAGATTTTGATTTGACTGAATGTTACATTGTTACTGAAGACTGATTTAAATGCACTGTTTTCAGATCTGTTCATAAAATGCAAACCTTTGTTAGGCTTCTATGAATACAAAATACTGATGAGAATTTCAGTTATTTTGAAAACAAATATATCATCTGTTTGAAATATGTTTAATTGCGTCATGGATAAATTGTTCTCTTATATGCTTGTTGAAGTCGAAACATTCATGGGTTGAATAATAATGATGACCTGGCATGTAAAACATTATTTGTCATAATAACTGCAGTATTTATTAAAACGTTTTGGAGCAAGGAATCTTCTACTTTGGATGTTACCAAAAGTAATTATTTTGTTGTTTTTATTTTTTAACAAAAAAGCTGCAAAACATGCACATAGAAGTTTTAGCTCTTGTTCTATCAGAATGAATACGGAAATGATTCTGGTTTTAGGTGATAATGTTCTTTAATATGCTTATACTTCCCACAACATTCTGGTTATCAAAGAAACTGACACTAATAGGTTATTTCTTTTAAAAGATGTATTCAGATGCATTGAGCATGTTTTAGTTTGCGGAGATAGCTTGAGGATTATTCTACTTCGTGGAGATAAATTGCCTGAAACTTGAATATCCGGGTCATTCCATGTCAACTGTCCCAGCCAGTCAACCCACCATCTCAGATTTTCCTCAAATTTAATAAGCAGGGAGAACTTTCCATGCTGATTCCTACAAGCTCAATTTTTTTGAAATTGGTTAAGGTTTCGCCAAGTTATGTACCACACAAAATGACTACTTTTGTTGTCAATGAAGCGTAAAAACTAACGAGGAAATCATCAACTTACTTTAAATCATTCTTGCTGCAATCATGTAATTGTTGTAAAAACTTGTGAAGAGGTTGTCTCAAGTATCTTATCCTCACTTGTCAAGAAAAATATTAAAAAATCCATGCGCTTACACCAGTTTTGGGGTAAAGAAAATGTGTAGTCATTAAGATCTGCTCAAAGGGAAACTAGTTGCGCATTTGCGCATTTTTATGCGCAAACGCGAAACTAGTATCCTTGTGAAATAAATTGTGATCGATTTACTTTCGCCATTTTTGTGGCTTCATTGTTTAAGCCAGTAGTTACTATCCACTGCTTGGCCGCACTAGATCTCATGGCAGGCGTTGAGCTGCCATTCAATTGTCTGTTCATCCAGAACCGCTAGGCTGTGCAGTCCATGGGGAGGATTGGATATTTGAGGACGATATGTCCTGGCCGCCTGAAAATCGATGGATTGGACACTGCAGTACGACATGTCGACGGTTTGTTCTGTGCCACGCTCACAGGCTGCAGAAGGGGCCATATCCCATTTGTGCAAGCAGGAACGGGAACGTCCGACACCAGTGCGGTGGCGGTTAAGCTGGATCCACGCTGTCCTTGGCAGGGTCATTCCAGGGGGTGCCACTGTCGGGGATGAAAGTGCGGCGTCTCGTGATGTTGTCCAACCACTCTGCATTCCATCGGTGATTCGCCCCGGGTGCCGCACTTCTGTTGTTGTCAGTTAGACTGACGAGTTGTTGTGCGGTGGGTACAAATGGGTATGTCGATTTTGGACACCTTACATTCCCACTCGGTCGACACGTGAGCGCTGAGTGGAGCAGATGTCCAGGCACCATGGCACAGCGTGCTAGAGATAGTGTGGCCCCTTTGTGATGAAGCTCAGCAGGTTGGGTGCCTGTGAGGAAAGGAAGGATGTCCGCTGGTGTAGGACGCAGGCATCCGGTCACAATTCACAAGGCGTCGTTGATGGCAGGGTCAAATAGGTGGGTGTGAGCACTGTGGCACCAGACAGGAGGGCAGTACTGTTGTTGAGAGGACCAGGGCTAAGGTGGCTGTTCGCAATGTTGTTGCTCGAGCCAGCAACCGCCTCAAGGGTGCAACGCGTGATGTAAACTTTTTGCGAAGTGGCTTGAGATGTCGGCGATCCATTAGCTACATGTCATACGTTACTCCGAGGTATATGGGTTCTGAGCAGAAGGACAGGGTTTCGTTGTTGTGGTTGACATTTAGCTCACGTTTAGCTTCCTTGTTGTTGAGGTGGAAGACTGCCGACACCGACTTTGTAGTTCTGAGCTTTAGCTTCCAGGTCTGGAGATACAGCATTCACGTACGGTTGTCATGTCTTTGCTGAGAACCCCTTCCACTACCTGCCAGTCTCCATCAGCAGGTATGATTGCTAGATCATCAGCGTATGCATACTTTCTGGAGGCTGTGTTTGGCAGGTCAGAGATTTAGATGTTGAAGAGAAGGAATGCCAGGACGGATCCTTGTTAGACGCCGTTCTTGAGGCATCGTTTGTGGCTTGCAACTATGGAAAAATAGATACGTGCAAGTTCTAATCATCGCAGATGTATGAAAGCAGGCAGATTCCACAGAAGCTTGCTGCGAGGCTAGAGTTGGTTCTGTTGTTAATTATCCGAAGTCGGACTTTTGCAACATTTGCTGCAAATGAGAAAGCTCCCACGGGTCGTATGTTGTGCAGGCCTGCTCTAAGTTGAATCCACTGTTGGAATGCCCCCAATATTATAAGGGGTACAAGAGCGATGTGAATGTAACAGAATAGGTTAAGCATATTTGAAAGTAGAATGAAAACACCAAACATATTTATCAAAAAATGCATTATGCAAATTAATTTTTGCACTCAAGGATTTTTTGCCAGCATTGAACTAATAGCACTGGCAATGTTCCCTGCATTTTCAACGTAGTTGAAGTTTGTTTAAACGATTTTGTTGATTGTGCCATACCAGGATACCCCAGTATTGCCCTGTGTTGCATTTGAAACAGTTTTGCTTGAAATACGCGGATTAAGTTGGAAAATCTAAGTGAGAGTTTTAGCCCTTAAAATTGCTTTCCTCTGCTGATGCGCATGATTAGATGCCAATTCATCAGCTAAAGTAGCATGCGTGAGGAAGAGGTGACATTTATAGTGTTATTTTGTTTGTCTGTTGTATAAGTCCATTGATACTTTCGTTTGTACCTCTGTTGCACTACGTTTACACTGATTTGTCACAGATATATATATATATGTGAATATACATTTTTTGAAGTACTGATCTGCGCTCTAACGGTAATTTGTTCTTTTCAGGTTGGTTTAAACTACCCTCACGAGGCGCCTAAAGTCAAGTGTGAAACAATGGTTTATCATCCCAATATTGATCTTGAAGGAAATGTCTGTTTAAACATCTTGAGGGAAGACTGGAAACCAGTGTTAACGATAAACGCTGTAATATATGGAATTCAGTATCTATTTCTGGTACGCTTTACTTTTTGCAGCTTGTGTACATCCCAGTAACATGTTTGATGCAACTTCAAAACATGCTCAAGCGTCTTTTGTAGTTAAAGTAAATGACAAGATTAACCGTGCAGTAAGGTTTATTTGAAGCGGAGGCATGCAGCAAACGGTCTGTGGGCAAGCACACCATCGTGTCCGTTGCTCGCATGCGTGTTACGCGAGCCCAACAAAAATTTCATAAGCTAGACCACGGTCTTCAAACTTTTTTGGTAGAGGGTTACATAAACAATCACACAGCAGTTCCAGGACCGGACATCCGACGTAATGTGAGTGTTTCGGGACATATTAGATTCTACCAAATCAGCAAATGATTCGTCGTAAAAGTATTACTCTTCCATTACTGATAAAATGCCTTCGCGGACGAATTTGGCCCGCGGGCTGTAGTTTGGAGACCCCTGAGCTAGGCTATTGGTTCCCCACCTAGCGTCCGCGAACCTCGGGGCAGACTCATGTGAAGCAAGGAGCCCACGAGTTCTATTCTCCTTGTACATGATTTCTCCTGTCAAAATTTGGTAGTGGCTTAAGTAATAGTTGCAATTCGTGGTGATTTCAGCAGGGTTGCGGAGCCTGAGACCCAGAGCTGGGCGTTTCGCCTGGAGCCGGAGTTCAGATTAAAATCAGGAACCGGAGCTCAGTTTAAAAGTTAAGACCGCAGCTGGAGCTATGACCATTTGAGAGGTAGCTCCGGGTCCCTTCCTAGATACTAACGGTTTTGCCAAATTGACTGAAAACTAGACTTACCTGAAACAGTGCTCTTTGTAGCACAGCAAACGCGATTGTTACGAGTTACGACACCCATTGGTTCTTCGAGTCTTTGATCTTTCTTTGGTTTAATCGTAGGTAAGGCTGTGGCGTCGTAGCTGGACAGGCGTGGTGTCTCTTGTGGTACGGTATTTAACGTTTTTCTTACTTCCACATCATCTTACTTTCCAGTCAGAATGATCAAACCGAGTTTGTAGTAGTGTAGCGATCTAAAAGAACTAGACCATAATGAGTAGGTAGTATGATTCAGATATGATACCACTGCAGACCTAATCATGAAATGCACGACACGCCATTGTAAAGTAGGATTTTTTATTAGAAAACATTAGGCTTACTAGCAAGGTTTATTACTGGCACAGTTCACTAGGAGCCATTACGTTTACTAGCAGATAACATGAAAGTGATAACTAATTGGTAGCGAACTTGCATTGCTTTGCATGGCAGTGCATTTGCAGGAGGGTATAAAAATGCAATGTAAACAAATGTGGACTTCTCTTCAGGCTTTCATCCGTTGATACAAAATTTTATGTTTTCAGCACGGTAACCAATCTTCTTATCTCCTATGCTTTGCAGGTTAAATTGTGCTTTACTTTGCGATTCATCGCTGCTTATTGTGAGTGCAAAACAAAAGAAATCAGAAGTGTTCAGCTATTTTAAAAACGCTAAAGACGAATTTCTTGCTAGAAGCCATACTAGTTTTTCTAACAAAGGGCTTTCAAACACATCTTGTCCTTCGTGTTAATGCAAGTATGCCCGCGCTAAAAGAGCACATGAGAGAGGGAATCGACTATGTGTTTTGCGTTCTTTGCATGGTAGAGATGTCAGCTGGCCAAGATTGCAACAGGCAAAGGATGCAACGAGTGCAAAACACTTGGTCGACTGGGACTGGTCTGTATCTAAATGCTCAGACCCACATGTTCTCCAGACAGCCGTTTTCGTGATTCCGGTCGTAGGAAATAACAAAAGGTCCTCAGGCATTAACAGCAAAACCAGTGACTGTCTTACCAGAATTTGTTTGTTACCTTTAACTTGAGTAACATTTCAGCTAGTAACTGTTCTTTGAATCGTCAGAACTTTCGTGATTGTTGTTTTTTTCGCTGATTTTCTCATGGTAAGAGCGCTGATTCTGAAAAAACTACCAGATTAATATACTCAAATAAGAGTGGTCTATTATTTTAGTTTTGTGTACTAGATAGGCTATTTTTCATTCTCCAGTCAACTTGAAGCACACCACGACAATTGAAAATATTAATATGTAAAAACAAACAGCAGCCAGAGCTGGAGCCATGTTATGAAAAAAAGAGAGCTCCGGAGCTATGCTCATGAAAACCAGGAGCTCTGAAGCCGGAGCCATGTCAATGAAAAAAAGATATACGGAGCCGGAGCAGTGTCATTTTTACGACGACTGCGCAACCCTGGATTTTGGTTGGCTGATCTCGAATCTGAATCAAAAACTTCCCATCGTATGAAGTTTTCACAATGAATGTTATTAAATAAAAATTTTGGTAGAGAGATGCACATATAGGAAATTTTGGAAACTACTGACCTACGTTAAGCTTCTTAAAATCGATGAATGTGAGACCGTACGATATGTAGTTTGTGACGTCAATACTGGGGTTGTTGACGAGGTGTATAGTTACACACGGTATCTTTGGTTGGTACCACGATTGTCTCAGCATGCAACGTTAACGTGCCTTCACTTAGTGAGCAACTCAAACTTAAGGTTGGTTAAGAAAGAAGCTTGGTAACAGCTGGTATTCAGATAACCATGTTCTTCGGTATAATCAAAATATAGTTCATTTGGCTTGTCAATCAAGATACAGTAAACCAGGGTTGCGGAGTCGGGAGGTTTTTGGTCGGAGTCTGATTTTTTGTCAGATTCCGGATGTCCGATTGGATCATTTTGTTACATCACACTCCTAAGTTGGGAATTCCTGTTGAAATGGTACAATTTCTTTTGAAATTTTTGTTGAAACAGGTTTCTTGCATCACGATTGATTTTAACAGCCGAATTTCATTCCCTTTATGTTAAGGAGTCGGAGTCGGAAATTTGGAAGGTCGGAGTTGGAATCGAATATTTTACCTCCGACTCCACAACTCTGCAGTAAACTGGCGGGAATGGAAAAGCACCCAGTTGAGCGTCGCTAGTGCGAAAAACACTCTACAGTGCTTACTTGGACTAACTACCGATATACTATTTTTATGTATGAGTCGGTTGCTCAGGTCTCAGCACTGTTACACTATATACTTGTATTTTGTTTTCGGTCATCGCGATATATTCTTACACAAGTAGTTAATTTGCTCATTATCTATCGTATCCTGTGCTTAACAGTGTTTGATGAAATAGAATTGTACAATATGCAGTAAACCTCGTTTAATCCGGATTCGGTTAATCAGGATCTTCGCCAATACCGGATAAAATCTGCTCTTCATATCTCGTAATGCGGATTTTTCAGTGAAGGAAGTGCACTGACTGATCTCTAGGAAAGATTCGGCAGCTTTCAGACGCAACACAAGCGTGTTCACGATCAACAACGAACGTTTAGGATTATGATAACAGCGGCCGCAACTGCGCGCAACATTGGATTAATCGTAGAGATGATTATTGCGTCACACACGGGCATATCATCTCACGTTGAACATAACGGTAAAGGCACACCTCCGCACCAGGGTTTCAGTCTATTGATTAGTGTTGAGTTTGCGTATGAAGTGCAGAGCATTATCCCTGAGCGTATTGCACTTGTTAAGATGTTTGGAGAACATCACCTTCCAAATATAGTAACTGCGGGACCAGTCACAAAAATCTCTGCGTCAGTCCGAAATCCCAGATTTTTTCGCAGCCAAGTAATCTAAAATTATGAACTTAAGATTGTTCATAACTGCCTGGATATGGCGATTACTGACCTGATGTACCATTGTAAATACATCAATAAATTCGTTCTGCTTCTGGGAAAATCTGCTGTTGCGTCGTAAATGTGCTCAATTTAAACGATTCTCGATTACATCTCAGTACCGAAATCACGTCAGGCTATAGAAACAATCATCTTCGGTTAATCCGGATCTTCGCCTAAACCGAATAAAATCGTCGGTCAAATCGAATCCGGATTAACCGAGGTTTACTGTATTTCCGACTCTCAAAAAATCCAATTGAAAATTGGTATTTCAAAATGATAATAAAAACATTGTTGATTTTCAGTACCCCCCCTCTACTTAAGGAAAAATTGTCAATGTTTTTTGTTAATCAGAAGTTTTGATTGCCGTAACTGTGACGCTAAGATGTGCAGCGTTGCTTGCTTTACCTAACTTTTTCAGACATACGTTTTTCAGGCATTCTTGCTTTCTTAAATGTTTTGCTGTCTTATTGACGTTTTTGATCTCCACACTGCCTATAGAGAAATTCTGCAAGATTTGAGTGACAGCTCCTGTGTTGATAGAAACGTGTAGAATTGAAACGAGGTTCCAGATAGCTAACGCCAAAAACAGTAGATGTAATGAAATAGGATTTGCTAGTTTGTGTTTTTTGTTGATGATTTCAGTGCAAAAACTGATAATACGATTGACGTTTAACGAAACAATTAAATCGATAAGCAACTAAAACTATGTGACGAACAAACGCTTTTGGCAGATGTCAATGCTTTTAAGGTAGTCTCAGACATGGCTGAAGCATGTGTTGTCAAAATTCATCACTATTGGATCAAATAACTGGTTACGGGTATACGGCAGTGTGCTGACAGAAGTATCAGTACTGCCTGAACCCATGTCTTAATGTCGCTGAGTTCGGCGATCTTCCGCTTCTGCGTGCATCCACGAAACAGAGTAATTCGTCTCGTTGGTGCGCTAGCAGCCATGCGTCGATTCGTCAGGATAACTCCCTGAAACAAGGCTTTTGTAGAGTAGCAGCTGGGTCTCCTTCCCAGGTGGAGCGTTAGATTGCTCAAATTTCTTTGATAACAAAAAACCAAGTCATTCTTAAATCTTGGTTGCATTATCTGTCAACAAAGACATCGCACATTGGCAACAGCGGTGAACTTTTTTGATGCAATGCTCATTAACAGCTGTGAATGCGCGTTGCTCTCAAATTTAGGCGATGCCTGCCATTAACTATATCCAGGGGTGTAGTCCTAAAAATGAGGTGTGGGAACGCTGTTACCACACCAAATAAAAAGAAACATTGCACCAAATATTTCGATTAAAGTGAGCAATCGCCTACGAGAATTTCCACACTGGATCTTCCTGTGTCACTGTAGACTTTTGGCTAGCAGTGCGAATCAGCGTGTCGCTGGCACATCTGTGAGATTGCAGCCATTTTTTAATGTAATCGTTTGGATCCCTCATCAACGGAGGACCATTTAGTTTAATGAATATTAGGCTGCTGACATTCTGTATGAGAAACCTTGATCTAATGTCAGAAAGTATCAAGTTCATGCCGGTAAAGCCTCTCACACACTCTGAAGAGCTGCAAGCAGTTGCTTTTGCACAATTCAATAACGGCTTGAGATCCTTTGGCAGACGCTTTCAACCGTTGTCAAGATAATCCTGAAACGCTGTGATTGCTTTTGACAAGTTAAGCCGGAATCTCTCAGAAAGTTACCGGATTTCGTTTCTACCATAAAATGGCGGTATAACGTTTGGCCAATTGTCCACTTCCAATAAACTCAGCTCGGAGATTGTGTTTGAAAGCGGAGACAACATTCTGGCTCTTATTCCGTCAACTAAACTTGTAAGAAATTATTCGTAGCGAATGGTTATCATTCTTCTGTTATCTGTCAAATTCGCTGATCTAAATTTCATCTCTTCAAGTGCCTGGGCAACTTCTGAACATTTTTCCTTTCTTTCATGGATTCTATGTAGCTAATGGAACGACGAATCAACTTATCGGCATACACCAACGTTGTGTCACGCTTTTGCAATGTCTCTAAGGTAGTTGCTAGCTCTTCTAGTACATCATACACGAACGCCGAGTCCTGAAGAAACTGTTTTGCAGCCATTCGCTTTAGCAGACCGTGAAACCTTGATTGCACAAATTTGGACCGGGTCCCATCGCTCCTACCGGCTTCAAAGTCATTCCTACAGTTGACACGGTTCTAAATGAACTGGCCACCCAACGCGTGTCAAAACACTTAACCAATTTTCAATATCTCTTTCCCAAGTCCTCTCGAAAGCTCTTCCAACTCTCTCTAATATTTTGGGGACTGGCTGTAAAGAGAGTATAATTTATCCATGAACGCTTGAAAGTAGTTGGCACCACACACCTCAGAAATAGTATCTCCAACCGACAAATCAAATCGGTGATTTAAACAGTGCCAAAGAATAATCCTGGGGAACTTTTCTAATAACCTTTGTCCAACACCAGACTTTTTGCCAAGCATAAAGCTTGCGCCATCACTCGAATCCAACAAGGTTTCGCTGAAGGCAACTGTCACTGAACCCATAGACATCCAGGAAAGCAAGGTTTTTGTTATTGTCTCTGCTGTTGCACTGGGCAATTCTAGCAAATCAAGGAAGAGGAAATGAGGCTCCTCTGAGCTTTTAGTTTGACATTTCAAATAACAATCAGGTTGTCTTGGTACTTAGCGTGGTAGACTCACCAATCAAGATAATCTTCTTTTATAATTTGCTGACTAATTTTCTGTGTCATTTCGCGAGCAGCATGAGTAATTACAGCAGTCGCTGAATAACGAGAGCGCAAACCTTTTGGTATATCGGCACCGTTTAGGTCCTGCAGTTGCAACAGTCTATCTTTCTTTGCAAGAAAATATGCACTTCTGAATAATTTGCTAGTGCCCACATATTCTGATTTATGCAGCTGGTCAATGGCATTTGGAAGCGAGTTGTTTTCTGCACTTTCCAGAATGTTTTCTGCATTGACGTGGAACTGTGATTTCGCATGTATCAAACATTTTTTCCTAACGAAGTTAATTGAGCAGATCTTGAACGGCCAGAGAAAGTCACGGAAGTCGTTGACCATTCTTTGGAAACTTTAAGACCTTTGGCTTTCATTGCGCCTAGATTTGCCACATTGGAACATATTTTGCAACCAATTTTTCCTGAAGCGCAATTGAGCCAGGGATAACACTTCATCTTATTCTCCCACATCGCTTCCGTCAAAATACTGTATAAGGCCAAGTGGTTTTAATCTTCTGGTTGGGTCCTTCAGTCGGAGTTGAGGATGACGCAACATCAATGGCAGTTGCGCTTTGATCCTGAATATCAGCTTTCGCATCTACACTTGTGCTTTTCTTAGAAAGAAATAACTTTTCTGTGGACACCTCTCCTTGTTTTCTTTTCGCAGACATGTGACAGTAAACTATTTGCTAACAGTCGAAACTAATGGACGATTGTTAAAAACACTGAACAGAAAACTTTGTGCAGTAGTTCACAATTAACAAAGATTACCAGTGCGGACAAGCTAGCGATGTTAAGTAACGCAACTACTAATTCGACAAACAAATAGTCTATTTACGTTCAAGCCGAACTCTAACACCAAATATCACTCAGATGCCCTCACACGCAAAACGCTCCTTTAGTTTTTGCAATCCACTCAGGCAAGCGGTAACCTACTCCGTAACGGCCTGAAAACTTGAAAACTAATTTATTCCTCTGAAACGAAGATAGCAGAGTTACGATAAATGCAAACAGTCAGAAGAAGCGTGGAGTACACAAATACCATTGCTGATGTCAAAAACAGTAATTAAACACCCATCCTACGTTGCTATACACGAGATAACGTGTCATTTATTCAGTTATGCTACTCCAGGCGCTACTCGTAGAAATTGAAATGAAAAATCTAAATCTTCAAGTAACGTTACTAGTGCAAAAAGTTGTGGGAACGGCGTTCCCACGCGTTGCCACCCCACTACATCCCTGCCTATATCACCGGAGTGGATAATTCGATAGCAAAAAAGTTTACAAATAGCTACATATATTTAGGAAAATACTGGCAGTGAAGTCGACGTTCTTGGTTACAGCCCAACCTTTCAGGTTCAGACCTGGTGTTAGGAAGGTGTCTAATTGATTCTTTGCCACAAGCACATTTTTGAAAGTTATTTGTTCTCCAGTCTGATATTAGTTGTAGGCATAGGCGCAGGGTGCAAACAATCTGGGGTGGCCACAAAAGGGTTTTTCTCTGTATATACGTGCCAAGAGGTAGATTTTCAAAAAAATTGCAACTGAACTTCAGTAAGGAGTAATTAACAGCTCCTAGCAGTGCATTGTTGCATGGTTTAAATTATACTCTAGAAATTAACTTGTTTGTGATTCGCAGGAACCAAACCCTGAAGATCCCTTAAACAAGGAAGCTGCCGAAGTATTAAGCACCAATCGAAGGCAGTTTGAACAAAACGTGAACAGATCCATGAGAGGCGGCTACGTTGGCAGCGTATATTTTGAGCGTTGTTTGAAGTGATGCACCCATTTAAAGTACATTTTCTCGCAATCTTATCACTAGCCACGTTGCGGCCCAGTCTGAGAACACTGCAGTACCGCAACTATTGTGTGCAAAATCGCGATAACGTATACTTGATTCTATCTACCGTGGATTTCTGGTAGTAACAAGAGGATCCCGATTGCATTCGTTGTGAATCTAGGTGTAATGACATTGCGTTCGCGTGACAACGTCGCAGTTGCAAGACCACTGACCATCGTTTCGCCTTGCAGGATGTGTGAACTTTTCAAGCGCCTTGCTTAATAATTTTCGAATGAAACATTGCTCTGTGCGGCGGACTGCTCGACTATGTGCATATACGTTATGCATTGCAACAGTTTATCGCCTACGACTTTGCACTCGTTGCGCTTTCGTCAAATATTTTCAGGTGGTCATTTGCAGTTGTCATGTTGACGCACTATAATAATCACATGTGGCCATCCGCTTACGAAAGAAACCTCTTGTGCATCTTTACACCAGCCTTCTGCTACTATGATTAAATATAGACTCAGTGTTCTGTATAAACTCGCTTTTCGGCGGTGTAATACGGCAACTGTGTTTCAGAATAGCGATGACCACCTTTTAAAGTATGTTTGCTTTCAAATGTTTCGCATGCCGAACAACTCAAACATACATAACTAAATGCGAACGATTATCACGGTCGTCGCCAATGAAGTACGGTGCGGTGGTGTTCCCGTTTCGCAACGTTGAATTACTGGGTGGCGTCAGTTTCAAAACCGTGGAATTAACAGGATCAAATCTCGCGAAAGGAACGCAAACATAAAACTTAGTGCTTGTAACATTGGCGAGCTTGATGTTTGAACTAGGAAGATGTTGGTTTACAGCAGGGCCGTGGAGTAGTAACGCGTGTCTCCCCCAAGAGTTGTTTGTTGGGCCTCATTGATGACGTCATTATAATACTTTTACGTCACTATTGAGGTGAAGTTTGTCGATGATGCCTATCTATAAGTCTATAAATGCAGCTGCTTTTGCAAATAACGAGCTGTATCTAGCTTTAACTAAACGTCGCTGTTTCTGAAAGTTGAAAGACTAGAGAGTGGCAGCGCAAGGATCATTATACTAAACCTTTTGCAAATGCAGAACAATTCCGAGTTGCCAATTGCCCTTTCGAATTAACCGACCCATTGGGTTTGCAAAGATTTTGGTTGGCCACATATACGCTGTGGCTTATCTATGCAAAATGGCGTCCATGACAATGTTTAAATGTGCGATCTTTTCAACAATTTAAATAATACATATAGGCACAAATTCGACGAAAGATAAACCATGAGGAGAATAAATGATAGCCTGTTTATATTTGGTTAGATTTTNCAGCAAATAAAGATGTAAATTATCCATAAGGACCCTATTTTACTTCTATACTCATTTGTTTTTATTGACGAGAATATCAAAACATTCAAACAATGACGTTATCAACAATATTGGCTGCATAGGCGTAGCCAGGGGAGCCTACGGGGCCGTGCCCCCCAAATTTTTTTAACGCATTCATTGTGTGCTTTGAGAGGTGATATCCTAAACAAAATAGTGTTACTCGCCTAAAATCGAACGTTTTGGCCGCCCAATATTTGGGCTGGCTACGCTACTGATTGGCTGACCAAATTGTAGCCAAAATGTTACAAAAGAAATCACACGACACATTAGCAATGCAAACGCCAAGTTTCAAAATGAAAAGCAATTTCGATAATTATTTATTGCCAGTCATGTAGGCTATTCCAGCGCTCTTCAACCGGTATGCACGGTGCACCAAAATATGCGTGGGGTGAACCACGACGAAAGGGTTCACAAGGGCGTATCACAAACTTGTCACACTGAACAGATAGTTTTTACAAAAACTTTCTGTTAGCAAAAATGAACCATTAACCAATCAATAACTTTCAGGATTTAACCTTGCCTTTGCACATTCTAATGCAGGGGTCGGGAACGTTTCTGTCTAGGGGAGCCATGAAACCTACATATTTTTCATTGTATTTCCGTGAGAGCTATATAATATTTTTCAATACTTAATGCAACTAACTGACAACTATCTAACGTGTGCATTTTTTAGTATAATCAACAAGTTTAAACAATGACAAATGTCTGATTTTTCTCTTATAACAGCTTCTTACTGTTAATGCGACTTCTGGTGCTGTATAGTGTTGCAGATGGCTTTGTAGTCTGGTAGATGGAAAATTACAGAAAACGTTTCATTCGTGACTATCGTGTTAAGAAAACAGCAAGCGAGCCAGATGCCGTCATCAAAAGAGCCACATCGCGGCTCGCGAGACATAGGTTCCCGACCCATGTTCTGAAGTGTGGTGCATAAGCATCAGACCATGTCAAGCTAATTGTTGTAATTAGTTGATTGTTTGTGATTCATAAGCAACAGACAACGAGCCATTATCAACTGAATTATGAGCTGAGTTACTGAATTAGGGTACTTGCTTATTTAGGCTAGACGAGTCAGTAAATAGGGTGCATGAGTTCAAGTCTTGAATAGGGGGTTTAAATTTTCGCAAGGGGGCTTGACATTCTGAAAGTTTGATAAAATCTGTACTGATTTGTAGTGCATATTTAAATTTGGAAGGGCTGAGCTTACCAATGACCACCGTGGCGACTGGACTGGTTTAAATTTCGCTTATGCTGTCATTATTGAAATACGTAGAAAGAAATAAAAAGCTACAATCATCAAATCAAGTAAGGCTTAACATAACACAGTGA
>JGI24021J15306_10004356_pt1 | contig 16425 bp, 7 predicted proteins | sample Ectturendosymbi1_FD_15306 | JGI IMG/M metagenome (IMG submission 15306) | reverse complement strand
ATAATTTGGAGGCATGGGCGTGCGCGGGGGGGGGAGAAAAAAGGGCATTTTCCCCCCCCTGGAAATTGGAACTAAGAAGCAAAAATTTATAGAAAACGTGAAATCAGCAGTTTAATTCTGATCAGTTGAGTTAATTCTTGCAATAACAATGTGTTTGCCGATATGTCACTCACACTACAAAAGAGCCAGGTTCATTGTTCTGGTAGCCTAACACGCAGTGATGAGCTTGCAGTTCACTAAATTCGCTTCTTTGACTGCCGAGGCAGGTTGCGAAACGCCGGAGCGAATTGTTTTACTATTGGCGTTTGTTGCGTAGCAATACCATGGCAACAAATCTTCGAAGATGCACTTGAAGTTACGGTGGTAGGCGTGGTAGTTGACACAACAATTACAAGCTCTAGCTTTGCAGCAGGCTGTTTGAGGAATCTCCTGCCTGGTCCTGCTTCCATCTTCTTGCAATGATTATACNAGTTTTTAGAGCCTGTGATCAGCCATCTAGCGTGTGCGGTTCGAACGTTTTAGCCAAAAAATCGATAATTAATTAATTAGGGGATTAAATAATTAATTTGTTGATTTTAGGTCATAACGTTTGAACCACAAACGCTAAAAAGCCAATCAAGGGCTCTAAAGACTCGGATTATAGTCTAGTTTCCTATAAAAACTTGAGTCGATAAATTGGCTTATGGCGTTGGCGCCCAGCAACCTGAGCCAAAAATGTCTAAATTACCCCTACCCTGACGTCAACCGCAAAAAAGCCAAAATTGGCCCTTCCCAGAAAACTCTTCCTACGCCTTGGTGTCCCAAGCTGGCTACATGCCTGAAAGAAGCATGTGTGAAAAAGAAGCATTGCTGCCAAAAAAGCGCATTTTTGGAACCAATGCTCCTTCTAAACAGGGGCGGATTCACGGAGGGTGGGGAGCGATTGCCAGCCCTAAAATCTAAGAAAGTAACTTTATTCACCATGATTTTGTACAATTCGGAAAACAACACATCACAACCAATTCCCAATAAGACTTTCGTCATGTTCGAATTGTCTTATTGTTCGCGATAAACGTCTTCCATTGTTTTCTCACAGCAGTGTAGTTAAGTATACTTCATCTCTTCTTACAGCAGCGAAGCCGTTATGAAACTGACTGCCACTGAAATATCCCACCTTAACGTTAGTAGCTGGACCAGCCCCTGCCTCTTACCTGCGAAACTGCGCAGTACCACCCGACCATTTGCACAGTGAAATCTCATTCTCGCGCACTTGCAACCATAGGTGTAGGAGCAAGCAAAATTTTGGGGGTGCGAAGCATTTTTGCACGAATTTCCCCAAGCTTGCCCAAAAAGTTGTTGTGCGACTTTTGCCTACAAATTTTCTCCCACAAAGATCATGAACTGAAGACCTTTTTTGGTGTGACCTTTAAAAAAACCTTCATTTGTTTTTCAACAAACGTTGGGTGCCATTTTTTGACGTCAAACAACATTGGGCGCCATTTTTGCCCAGATTTTCAGTTTTTTTTCCCGGATTTTCGACAAATAAGTTTTTGGGGGTGACCTTGCACCCCCGCCTCCTACAGCACTGCTTGCAACCTTCCAAAACATTGGAAAAACACGAAAACAAGGAGAAGCTACTTGAATTAAATATGTATTTTGTTCGTATTTTGGCAAGATTTTGTGCTCATTCTAATAATTCACAAAGTTTGTAATTCATTAAGAACTCTGCTAACTCAGTCTTAGAATAACCATTCTCACTAAAATAAACATTTTCTCATAGGCAAAACACTGTAACTGTTATTGTAACATTGGACATTTTTTGTGTACAGTACGTCNATTTGCGTTGCATCGCCAACAAACTGAAAAGGATAAGCAAAATGTCAACTTTGCCCCCCCCTGGAAAAATTTCTGCGGACGCCCATGCTTGGAGGTCTTGCAAAGTAGCATTAGAGACAACAACGCGAAAATCAATGGTTTAACTGAAACTGGCACACTCACAAATTGCTTTTCTGTGCAGAAACTGAAAGTAACGGTTGGTTGATTGTATTTTGGGACGCTTTTTTGCTCAACCTTGCTCTCTGCCTGTGCATGTATGCATGTACCCACGGGCCGCGATATAATTTAAAATTATTACATAAGGAAAGAAAAGCGCAACTAACCCACGCATTTTCACCTCCTTTTGCATAGAACGTTTTTTTAAAGCGCTACCGAATGTAACAGTCAAGCTGGATGTTAATCAAAGTTGGGAATGAGCCGTCGACCTTCTCTGCTACTATGGTGGGAGTAGTTTTGAACTTGGCAGCTCTCACCCCACTCACCCAAAGAAACGCTCCAGCTTTAACTCAGTTATGTGACATCATGTTCGATCAGCCATGACCGGAATATTCTTCCCCGATTCATCCAAACTTGACTTGTAGTTGATGGGATTTGAACCACTCTCCTTCAAGACAACCTTTTAACGTGGGACTTTTGGAAAGAGGTTGGGGTCTTTCTTACGACCAGGTGTTCGGAGCTATGCAAACTGCTGCATCCTTGAAGATGTATATCAAAGTTGGGAGTCGAACCATCAACCATCTCTACTGCTGTGATATGGGAATTTTTGAACTGGCAGCACATCACCCCACTCAGCCAAAGTAACACTCCCCCAGTTGTAGCTCAGTGAACTCATTCTCGATGGTGATTCCTGCAGCGGAGATTCTCACGTGATATTCACGCTCGGCCAGCCATGACCGTAACAACAGCCAATTTACATGAGTGTGCCTTCTTGATGGCATCGACAAGTGTTTCTCCTGTTTACCAATTAATTGTAATTGTTGTCATAGTGGAAAAGGTCGGTTGCATTTTATGGTTGTTTATAGCAAAAAAATCTATTAAAAAATGTAAAAGCAGTTTGCGAACTAGCAAACCTGAAATCCACTCAAGCGCATGAAAACTACAGTGTTATTCAAAAGGTGCTGAAAGCGGTGACTAGTTGAAATAATGGGTGACAGAATAATGGACGACAACATCAGACTAAAACAAAGTAACCTCGAGCCTTAAAGTTTAACCATATTCAAAACCGTGTGATGTAAATTACAGGAATTCTATCTGTGTTTGTGCGAAATGTGAACATGTTTTCAATATATTTCTTTTTCATGCAGGCTGAGGTTGACTCAGTGGAGTGTTTGGAATCTTACAGAGGAAAATGCGAACCACTGTTTTTGTTTTTTGCTGTGAGTTTCTGGGTTTATTCCAACAATTTTCACAGACTGTCTACCAGTTTAGCTTATACTTGGTTTTTGTATTTCTCAGGAGTGTCACGAGTGGTCTGCGGCGCCCATCTCCACCTACTGGCGCCGTGGGCCACCCGGTTACTTTCGGAGTGCATGCTGCACTGGTGGCGAGTCAATGGCAGCATCGCGCGTGAACCCTTTTCTGCTTTCCTTGCACCCGCCCAGTAACGCCGAGTATAGGCCGCAATTATCATTTATCAAGTCATCGGTATGACCCGACCGGGAATCGAGCGCAGCCTACCAGCGTTGCGTGCTCAACCAACTGTACCACTTAGCCGGTTACAAAATACAATATCTAATTATCAGAGATGGACTGTGAAATTTTTCAGTCCAAGTCCAATCCTGATCTGAAAAAACTGAATCTGATCCAGTCCTGATCCGAAACCATGTTTGTTATTTTGCTTCATGAGGCAAAATAGACACAGCCTTTTGGCATTTCCAAAATTTAACAGGGAAGTGTCTATTTTGCCATCAGAGGCAAAAGCACTGCTGGAATTACTTTGTCATTATGCAAAACTGCTTGGTTGATTTGGTCAAGTGAAAAGGATGATACACTTGGACTGGTGCATGCGTGGTCTTTGTCACATGACCTAAAACCGTAAACCTAACCCAAAATCTCAACCCAAAACTTAAACCCAAAACCTAAACCAAAAATCTTAACCATAAACCTAAACCCAAAACGTAAAACCCTAAACCTAAATCCTAAATGTGAACCCTAAACTGAAACCTAAACCTACACCCTGAACGTTAACCCTAAACCTAAACCCGAAACTTTTTGAAAAAGTGTATAAAAAGCGCTCCCATCAAAGGTGTGATCTCTACCAGCTAAGCCAAAACAAATGTTGATAGCAGAACTACTGAACACTCGCACAGCAGGCATAGACATTAACCACTCGACTACATCACCTTGCTACTAGTAATACGAACTCAACGTTACATGTAGACAAACGTGGATGTAGTTCAAATAGCAAAATAGGCCCAGCGGAGCTGTTGCTGTTGATGGCAAAGTATACACTACCATTTAACAAATCTGTAAAATCGGATTACAACTCAATTTTTTGATATGGTTAAAAATTTTCTCAGTCCGATCCCGTCGTGATCCACGGATTTTCAAAAAAATTGCAGTCCATTCCAGTCCTGATACGGCCAAAATTGGCTTCAGGCCTGATCCGGTCCGATCCAGTCCTGGTCCGTGCTCATCTCTGCTAATTGTATGACTGGTTAAGAACTTGCATCAACCAAAATGCTGACGTAGAGTCATGGGATAATTACTGCAAAATTTTTGCATAAAGAAGACATATTCGTGTGTACCCTGAAACGCTAACTTGAGAAAAGTACCTACAAAGTGGAAACAAAACATATTGTTCCGGTTCGAAACAAGTCAACTTTCTTGATTTATAAAGCATTAGGACAACTGTAAAACATGGTAAATTTAAAGCATTATAACAACTATAAAGCATTATAATAACTATAAAGCATTTAAGACAACTATAATGCATTACGACAACTATAAAGCATCATGACATCTAAAAGATCGTGACAAATGTATTTTTACCGGGAAATTATTGTTGATGCAAATTTGACGAAAAATGCGATGAGTTTTGCATTTTTTTATTGGTTGCTATTTGTTATTTTTTCAGTGTCCATTGTACATTGCCTTGGGGCAACGTTTTGTTGTGTAATGGTTGCATATATTTTACATTGAGTGGCATTCACTCTTTACTTTGCCATTTTGTTGCAAAACCTATCCTTGACTCTATCCTTGACAAGTAAACATCAGAAAAAATCCTTAATGCGGATATTTGGCTGCCTTGTTTGATTGAAGCTGGATTTTTAGGTGTGACGTCATAAAAGTGCAGATCTAATTCCATTCAGATCTCTTTTTATCCAAAAATTGCTGCCATGACCACTTCAGCAATTTACTATAATAGTTAGTGACAGTTTATTTCGCAATGTTTATTGCTACAGTCATTTTAACTTGAAGTCCACACTTTTCACGTTGATGCAACGTTTTTCAGCACACTTGGCGCGCACTGACTGAAACGTATTTATTTGCTGCAGCAAGACTTTAATAATGTCTGTTCCCTCAAAGGGCCATTTATATTACGCTTGTGTTGAACCAGTTGAGTGATCTTTGTGGGCCCGCGGGTACCAGTGCACGTATTTTCTCGTCAGGCAATTCGCACCTTTCCCGACTACGATGTTACTTTCAAGCTTTCCTTCATTTGTAAAGTTACTTCGACATATTCCGCTCCATCCAGCGCGTGTTATGCAGTGGAGTGTGACGGATATCTTGTTTCAGCAGGGCGGAGATTTTGTTGCGGAGGTCAAAGGTTGCAACGCCCCCCTCCTCCATAAAACGATTGTAGATATGCTTGAAATGGAGCATAAAGTCCTGAGAGGAGAAGCCAAGAGGAGAGTGGTGAGGGTTGTCGCAAAGCAGCGAATGTGTGTTGTGCGGAAGCGAGTCGTGAATCTGCTTTTGTGCAAAATAATGAGACGGCAGATTCGCTGAGACAAGTTGTTTGACATACGTACATATTTACATATTTAAGGACCAACAATTTAACCTTTTTAATGAAAAGTAAGGATTTTTGCGGACAAGTTGATGGCATGAGTNCAACGATGGTGTTGTTCCGGAAAAACAGATCTCGGAGTTGCACTTCGCATGAATTCCAACAAATTTTCCGATGTCAATTTGTTAAAGGAAGAGGAGTGTTTTTTTGACAGACCAGGTTTGTCAAAACTTGTTTTGGCCAAAANTGCCATACATGGGTAATGTTGGATATAGTGATGAGAAAAGATGATCAATTACATCCTCGATTAAAANTTCCATGCCTGTAATGATGTTAGTTGATGGGGGTAGTTATCACTTCATCATCAAACATCGATGATTTCTGAGCTGATCAAATGGGTCGTTTCGTGCACTGGTCCATTAATTTCAGAACGGCTTGGTCTTGTGTTTCACAAAATTTTCTATTTTTCATATTTGTGCTGTCAACGTTCTCTTAATTGGGTGTAGATCGGGGAACTTCGCAGTCCTTCTCCGAATGATGATGAGGATGAGGACGATGCCGTTGATGAAACTGGGAAACGTAAGGAACTCAACCTCACACGCTTGTCTTATTATTAAAAGCAATACACTTATAGCCACGCAAGACAGACTATTACCAAGGTTGACTAGTGCAGCACTACTTTGTACGGTTTACAATAAAGCGCTAGAATTATCCTCAATTGAAACTTTTTTTTGGTGAACAGTGTTGTGCTTCCAGCGTTGTTCATGTCACATGGCCAGACAAGACACTTTAAGCTGTTACTTCCTCGCAAAAATTCAAGAATGTCGGGTGTTTCCCCCCATAACTTGGTGGCTTAACTTCTGTCAAACTAATTTCATTCATAAAATCTTCCTTGTTAGTTGTAAGTACGCATTTGGTAGCAATCCAGTTTATTGAAAACGCCGCATCATATGCACAGCTATAGGTCACTTAACTGTCTGGCTTCCAAAACTACTCACGTCTCATTAAAACCAACGACACAAAAACGTCATTTTTTATTGAAATTACGTTTCAAGTGGATTTTGAATTTTTGTTTTGGTTGCAACTTTATAAGGTTTCCCAATTTTCCTTCATTTTTAATTTCTGTGGGTATTTGCCCGAACATATGCAACCTTTTGCAAGTTGTCACTGTGACCTGACTTCATGGTCGATGCAGAATGGATTTTCATACTCAGAGGTCCTAATGCTTTTCAAATAACAGAATGTCGGTGATGGTTCAAAATTTAATCAAAAGCAATGGTTAATTTGTTCTTTTTGATTTATGAACCAAAGTAGAAAATAATATCAATCATCAAACTTAAACTACAGTCAAAATATTTCTTTATTTGGCCTACCAGGTAACATATCCTGACGTCTTTCAGCTTACTTTTGTTTTCAGTGCTGAAAAAAGTTACTGTTGCTCTGATCAAACCTGATATTGTGAAGAATGGAAAAGTGGATGAAATTCTCAAAAAGGTGAGAAATAAAGAAATAAATTTAAAAGCAATTGTTGAAATGGGAGCGGAAAGTTCATGAAGAAAACTGTTCGGTGTTTTCACTTGTTTCAAAAGTTGTCAGAATGATTTAAGTGCACCAACCATGCGCCATCAACCATGCACCACCAACCATGCACCACCAACCATACACCATCAACCATGCACCATCAAACATGTACCATCAACCATGTACCATCAACCATGCACCATCAACATGCACTTCAGAAATAAGTTTTCCTGAACTTCTCACTGTACCTTTCATTATGTTTAAAAGTACGTTGCAAGAAATGGCTTGTGTCTGAAACCGGTTTGATTACCTCCTACCTGGATGCTTCTACGCTGAGCTCCTGAATAGTTGTTGCGGTTATGTCGGTGAACACGATATTACAGTGGTCCCAACTAGGGGTGCTCGCCCCCCGTGGGAATGCGAGACATCATTCCAGGCGTTGCGAGAAGCGTCCCTTTTAATGGCAGGAACTTGATATATTTATTTCTCTTTTGCATCGTTTTTTCTTATGCAATAGAATATAGACGATGAACGCAAGGCCCGTTCAAACTTGTGTGTCACAATATTATTTGTTAGCGTCAGCATTAACTGCCATCCTTATCTACGAGCTTGTAGTAGCTTTAGCCCGAATGCACTAGCTAGATATTAGCATTGTTTTTTGGACGTGGTAATTACTGTTCTGGGCCATTCTAGGACAGTCTGAGCGTAGTATATATACGAGCGGGTTCGGCATTTCATTATTCTTAGCAATTAGTTCTGAGGGTGAATCGATCGTTAAGTAGAAGAAAGGAGTCGTGTGCACTGCCTTTCACGTTGGAGTGAATTGTTCTGAAAGTGTTTTGTTAATGTGGAGAGATGTGAAGGACTGTTCACGGTAATTGCGAGTGGAGATGATACGAGGTCGTTCTGATTATCTTCAAACCTTCATCATGTCGAAGGATGGGAACGGAATGATGACAACGTTCGTTTTGCTTTCCCCTGTATGGAAGAAACTGAGAATTTGCAAAAGCCTCAGTGCATGTATGTGAAACTGTTTTCTCCAACGCAAATTGAAGCCATCTAAGCTGCATAAACACTTCGACAACTGATGTTTGATTTTCTTTATATTAAAAAACTTTTAAGTATTTTCGAAACGTTTGAAAGCTAGTTGTAGATTATAAATTGTAGGGGGTGCGAGGACAGAACAAAATTTTGTTAGGGGTGAAGGAGAAAAGGTTGGAAACACCTGCGATAATAGTTGTAAATGCAACAAAACAGTGTTGTTGTTTTTTCTCAGCTATGTGTATCAACACCTTGTACTTGCATACTTTGTCAATTGTGATACAAGTACATATACAGTCAGGTATTAAATGGCTGCGAACTTTTACATTACATCCATAGAAACGTGGTGCTTGCCCACATCAAAATATTCTTTCATCAAGACATTTGATGCCTTGATTAGAAACAATTTTTTGCTTTTGTTCAGCGATGTTCATCTTCATCTAACGTTTTCATTCGCTTATTTCAATTTTCTGATGACCTTCACAAATCTCCATTTTACACCCATTATGCAAAGCTTCTGTGTGACGATGACTGAATGTAATTTCTGGTGACTTGTGTCTGTGTCTCTTCCTCTTCAGCATCGACGAAGTGTACCTGCAACTAACACATGCTCTGTCATCTGTCATGATCAAGCGTTCTTGTTTTCTATTGCTGACCACTGCGATCCGCTCATGAGTCCAGCCAGGCACTTAAAAAACTTCAATTTGAGATGCCGCCACCCTGCGGTCGAATTGCGGTGCTGGCTGCAGTCATTGTTGTCTCAATCGAATATCTTGTGTCGATAGATTATTAAGTATTCTTACCGATCGTGCCGCTACTGTTTAACTGACCGGCGTCCTTATAATCATTGCTACGCTTTCGAAGATCGATGAAGCTGGAATAGAAGTCCTCGCCAATGATGTGAGGACCTTGAATGAGCGGCAAGCAAGAGAGTTCTATGAACACCGCTCGAAGGAGGTGAACCCCCGACATTTGTGGTAGCCTGTGTGTTTTGGTGTGACACGCACGAGTTCTTTTTCTGTTTCAATTCATTAAACAAGATGTATTTTAGCACAGAAGACAATCTATCTCTTGCAAATTGAGGATACAGTGCTTTTTTGAAGAGTGAAATCTCTGAAGAAACTTTATTATTTTCAGGAATTCTTTGAAGATCTCATAAAATACGTGACCAGCGGACCGTGTCGAGTACTTGTCCTGACAAAAGGAGAAACAGGAAAGGGAATCGTTAGTCTTTGGAGGAAGATCATCGGTCCGTTTGATGCCGCTGTTGCTAGAGAAAAAAATGAGAAAAGGTATCTTTTTTGTTGAAACACTGTTTGCTTCAAACATGCGTTCAAATGCATTGATGCGTATCACGACACCCATCGTCAAATGTTGTTTGTTCATTTTGAGAAAACAGCGGCGCCATTGTGATGCAAAATCAACAAGACGTTTATCCAATGGCCGATTGTGGCCATAAGAAAAACGAGAGGGTCAATCATTTCAGAACGAGAAGATTTATTTAATTTGCGACGACTGATTAGAGTTCTTCGGTTGAAGTGCTGGTGGCCTTTATATATAGATTTTTGTCAGAAAACCCATTCATTAAATGATACATTTGCTTAACACTGAAGCCACTTCAGAAGTATCCCTGAAACGCAACTCATTTCAACCAAGTCCAAGAAAGATATCTGTATATGACTCATTCCACCACAATTAAAACTTGATCTGTAATGAGGTTTTCAAAGATAGCCTATTTCCCAGGAGGCCCGTAACTAGTGGGAGATAAGGGGGGAGAAGACNCCCCTAGAAAATTTTTCGCTTTCCCTGGAAAAATGTGTTGGACGTAGTTTGAAAATATTGGACATCGTTCATAAAATTGGACCCCTCTCAGAAAACTCTTCGCCCCCTGGTCTTCCAAGCTAGTCATGGGCCTGCTTCCCAGTAGAGTTTTCCGAAACAGGGTTGCGAACTTGGCCTTTTTGCGGCCAAATTGTGAGAATTGACTGTTTGCAGAAGCTGTACGCAAAAAGACACGCCAGAGAAAGGTTGTTATGTAATGTAGGTTGTCCTCCATACAGCAAGTACGAATAAATTAAGGTTGGAAGAATGTTTCTAAAATTCATAACAAAGCATTTTTCTACAAGCAATCGCTAACGTGAAGTCTTCCACGAAAAGGGTTTGGAGTTTAATACGGGGGCAGCAGGAGACTGTGTTAATGAGAAAGCACAACGCAAAAGTACCCAGCAGCAGCGAAAGTCCCCAGCAGCAGGGAAACTGCTGAGCCCCAGTCACGCGATTGCCAGGAAGAGTAATGCCCACATGGTGGAAGATCCCAAGAGCAAAATATCGTCTACAAAAGTGGCGATCTGTAGATCAGAAAAGAATCTTTATTAAGTAGGGCAACCAATTTTTTGACCTAAAAACGTAAAATTTTGACTTTATAATTTACAAATTTTGACTTTATTTTGACCTATAAATTTTCTGGGTTTGCAGCAACAAAATAGTTCAGCTTTAGGTGTTGAGGTTAACCCAGTAACATATTCATACACTCTTATGCTTCAAATTGAAAACAAAAATTTGGTTGTTTAACTTTGGGGTGATATATTGATTGGTAGATTAATACCTTGAGTAGAGTCAGATCTGAGAACATCATAAAGGTGAAACAATTTATGCTGAGTGCATTGATCATTTACCAAACCAAGTAGCCTACTGTAAGACCACGTTTCTTGCCTTACCACCTTATCCTACATAATAGCCTATTCGATCGTCCAGTAGTGGGCAAAACAACATTCTTACGTCAAAAATCGCAGCAAACCCACTATTATTGCAGAATTGCAACAAAACTTGCAAAAGCATATCAAGATCTGTTGTTGTAGTTTCAATAAAATATCGATGAAGAGAAAAAACTGTGCTGCAAGAAAAGTTTGACCCAACAATAAATTTTGACCTAATAACTTGGGATTCCCTCATGGTATGAGCGTGAAATTTGGTTTGTGGACGTTTCATGAGCTTTAAAAAAGGCAGAAAAAATTTGACTTTATTGACTTTTGGTTGCCCCAATGATAAGCATGTATAATGAACACTTATGCAGCATCAGAAATGAAGGTTGCAAAGACTTGACGAAGCATTCAGAATCGACTTGGCAGCTAAAGCAAACCGTATCTATAAATTTGAATAATTGATTTGTCAAAACTCCGAGTGTGGACGGGTGTTGACGAAGATGAGACTTGTGTCTTACAGAAAAAAAAACGGATTGCATCGGCCAAAAGCAGCGAATTCATGTCGAAATGTAGGCACAGGGCCAAATGTAAGCTAACCAGCGTTTAACAGTTCAAGGGAGCTACACGGTCAAAATATTTAATTAGGTAATAATCATACCTTCGAAGATTACTCCTGTGATTGACTATTCTGGCACTTTGAGCTTATCGTTTGCTTTCAACAAACGGTTAGTATTTTAGTGTTTACTTTTTACTCAAGGCCAATTGTCAATGCACTACAGTTAATCGATATATCAAAACATTTTGTAAGAACCACACAATACAACGCAATATGTTATCATAAACATGATGTGTATGCAATTGTGTATATTCGAAAACAATCGGATGTTAGTGTTTAACAGTTTTAATTAGTTGTCAATCAATTAAACTTTTCATGTCTTGAAAGAAGATGTCTAGTTTGACATTGTATTCCATACTGTTAAAGTTTCTGTTTTCCAATATTCTAGTATCTCTGTATAGTCAATTTGATCACGGTTCTTTAAAGTTGCTTTTGAAAGACTTCTTGCTATTTTGTGCTTTAGCTGCTCTTTGATTTCTTCATTATAGTTCATGTTAATTCCTGAATCCGTTGATGCATGATGTTGGGGTAATATTCGGGTCCCAACATAGCACCTTGCGGAACGCTGTAAGTTCGGATGTCGATCATCGACGTTTGCCACGTCACAGACACGTGATGTTACGGATAAACTGTGGTGAACGCCTCCCTTTGAAAAACCACGAAATAATCGAAGTAATGCTCTGGACCTAAACGTGGAAAGGTTGGAAAACTTATCAGTAAGCTTAATACTATTACAATTCTTTAAATCCTCGAAACTATAAAGATCTTTTGCAATTTGAAAGCTAGTTTACGTTTTGATGTCGCCAAAATTAATTTCTTGTTAATCATACTCGGTATACGCTGTAACGTTAGCTCCACTCAAAGCATTCTTGGGGGTAAGTCCGATTGGCATAATGTACAAAATGTAGACGTTTATAAAAGTTCGTGATGTCTAAATTTCTCTGCGACCTACCAAGTCAAAACTCACTTCCGTGATACATCTTGAACGTATTCGATTTGTAAGATAACATGAGCTTTGCTGTTCCCAGGACAACAAACAAGCTTTGTTGTTTGCATGGCAACATACAAGCTTTGCAGTTCCACGGCAACACACAAGCTTTGTTGTTTGCATGGCAACATACAAGCTTTGTTGTTTGCATGGCAGTTTGCGAGCGATATACGGGGTCAACGCCACTTGCAATGCTCTGCATGGCTCCTCATCAAACGAAGCGGCGGCGAAAGAACTTGGATTCTTTTTTCCTGATTTCAAACTCTCACCATTTGAGGAAGATCAAGAAAATCTCCCCGTATCACCCAGGTTTCGAAAGCGTTAAATTAAAAAAATTATTCTGTTCCCTTAAATTTCTGTTCTGGTCGGGGTAATTTGCATGACAGGCATTCCTGGCACATTAAGAGCATGATTGTATTTTATTTCACTGCATGACTGAAAAACAAGGACAACCACTGTTTTGCGACCAGGGCTGTGGAGCCAGAGTCCAAAGCAATTTTATATGGCTGGAACTGGAGCCCAAAAATTTAGATGGTGGAGCCGGAGCCTGAAATTTGGATTTCCGTTCAGCAGACAGTTTGTTGGGCAAGCGAGTTTTTGAAATACAGTAATGCAATGGTTTTTAGTTTTTCATGGATCAAATCGTTCCGGAGCCAGTGCCACAAACGTTTGATGCCTGGGGCCGGAGCCCGAAATTTGTTTACGGCTCCTCAGCCCTGATTGCGACAAACGAATATAATCAAAAAGAATGATATTACTAGGTCTTAACCACAGTGTAACAAAACAAAGTCAAGTCAGGGCACCACAAAACCCTGAGATTATCTAGTCGAGATGAATCAGCAGAATGAAAATATATCTCTAGTAATAAAATAATTTGACCAGAGGAAACAAGCAAACAATATACATAAAGTGAATCAGATTTCTGAAATAAGGACCAGATAACTTAAGACCGTTAATTAGTTTGTGAATCTCTTACCATTTGCTTTTGTAACAATGTTTATTTAAAAATTGTTGATATTTATTTGAATACTAGCAAATAGAATCATTCTATTTGAATAAGGTTTAGGACTAAGGATGAGGAGAGTTGCGTGAAATATATTTCCTATAAAAACAAATTTTCTGATTTATTCAACTTCGTCACCTTTGTGGAGACAAGTTACTTGAAAAACTCTGATAAATTGTCTTTCTAACAGCGTTTGTTGAAACCTGTCTTATAAAAAAATTTTGATTTGTTGCACATCTTGTTAAATAACTACGAAAATCATTTGTTATTTGAAACAGGTCTTCAAATGAGTTAGGTAACATTCGAAGGTGAATCGATGTATCATCTTAGCTACTTCAAGTCTATATAGGTCACGAAATTTAGGAAAGCGAAGAGGTTTATACAAAGGCGAAATAAAACATCTAAAGTTATCAAATGTTACAGTTCTTAGTATGCTATTAAACAATACCTCTAACGATTGAAGAACTGAATTACTAGCTGCCCCCATGAAGCAATACATCATTGTAACTGACAGTGGAGAAGACTGAAATATAACGTTTTTTAATAACTAGCACTGCGCTGTCGACGCGGTAGCTTTTCGAATAAGATACTTCTGATCAACATTGTTTTTTTGGCTGGCACATACAGCGCGAAAAATTCTTATTTTCATTTGTCTTGTAACAGCACACCGCATGAAATCATGTTAGTGATGGCGTCAAATCAAACATGATTCGTGATAACCTAATTTAGCTACGAACAAACGATCAACAGATACTAATGATCGGATTGATTTTATGTTTGTTTTGTGTTTGTTAATTTTGTGACTTGGTTTATCCAAATGTACATTCTTTTTGCTAATCTTTTGCAAGTCTGCATCATTTACACGCTTTGCTATGCTGGCTTAATGTCTGATAGCATTGTTTAACGTTTTTTGTTTGATCGAGCAGAAAATTTTCTCTGATCATTGCAGTGGACGTTGTATTTGTTTTCTTCAGCACTTTGATCTGAATTGATTTATTTTCCGAATTATCACTTTCCGCGCAGGTAACGTTCAGCTGACATGCACGCGACATTTGTATAGTTATTATTTTCAACCTATTAATATGTTCGTTTTTTTTAATAACTTTTTGTAAAATTTCTACTATAATTCCATTCCCACACATCACTGCCGCAACTGGCAGAGAACTTAACGTCGTGATTGTTGAGGCGATCATTTGAGTGAAGATTGACTTCCACGAAAAACTTGTCATTGACATGGGCGTCGAAGGGGGGCGGGGGGGCTTGTCCCTCCCTGGATTTTGAAATGTTCAGAAAAAAAGTTTGTTTTCTTAGTTTCGAGTGGGAAAAAACATATTTTACCTCTTTTGGCCCCCTTGGTAAATTTTTGGAAAAATACCCTAGTGGCCCCCCATAGCAAAAATCTTTCCGATGGTCATTGGTTTCATTCTTTATAAGTTCCTCCTCCGTTTGTTTCTACTGGTCGTTTTATCCGCAAGTTCATTTTTCATGTGTTTTAAGTGTAGAATGACTAAAAAATTTCTTTTGTGATTTTTTCAGTCCCACAAACAAACCTAGTCCACCTCCTGAGATTCAGAGAACTTTGGCCATAATTCGTCCTGATGCTTTGAGAAAGCATAAAGGTGATATATCCATTAATTGTGACAGCAACATCTTCCACGTTTTTCAATAAAATGTGACGTTCCCGTTATTGTCCTGTTCATTGTGATCGTTTCTACACAGATGCAATTTTGCAAAAGATCAAAGAATCTGGTTTTCACATCGCAATGCAGAAAGAAATGGTTCTTTCAAGAGAACAAGTTGAAGATTTTTATTCCTGCCATAAAGACCAACCTTATTTTGAGGCTCTTGTCAGACAAATGACGAGGTTGGAAGACATTTCTTTGTCGATGCTGTTTGTGAAGAATTAGAAAAAATGCAAAAATGTTTCTGAGGTGAAATTAAGTATGCACCAAAAAAGTTTCCAAAATTTTTAGCGAAATTCCAGCCAAATATTTTGTTAAAACCACCACATTTTTGTCGCGTTCCACCTCAAAGCTTCTACGTTTCTCTCAAAATGAAATGACATGCGCCATCACGTGGCAATAAGTGACGACTCAACTCAAGACTTAAACTGACATTTTCAATCACTCACTCATGCTTTGTACTATCTCCGTTGTTGTGTCATTAACAATACTTGCTTAATTTTGAAGTTTTTCGTCCTCACCTCACCATAAGAGAACGCACACGCTTACGACACCAAGTATCATCGTAGACATAAGTGAAATTGTGATGTCACAGTCTCAGAGATGTAGAATCGTTCCATATTCGCTAGGTCCGCGTGTGTCGAGTTCGAGTGACGCGTTACATGGTCGGATGCGAAATTAAATTGATACCAAAATCAAGTGTCTTATTTTAATACCTGGTGAACGTGTCTAATTTCACGGAGCCCATAGACAAGTCAAATATTTACCGTTGTTACTTATATGTGTCGTTGCAGTATCAGAGTAAGCTCAGTTTTTGGTTCATTGCAGTGGACCAATGCTCGGTTTGTGTCTGGCGCATGATCAGGCTGTCAAGGAGTGGAGATCCATGCTCGGACCTGCTGTTGTTTCCGAAGCCATTAAACAAGACCCTGATTGTCTGAGGTGATAATAGAAGTTATTTTTAAAATGTGAACAAGTAACTGATTGACATCATGCATGCAATGATTTCCACAGAGCTCAGTTCAGTGTTGAGGAGGCAGAGGTGAACATGCTGCATGGTAGCGACAGTCCCGAAACAGCTGAGAAAGAATTGTCAAAGTTCTTC
>JGI24021J15306_10004355_pt1 | contig 16425 bp, 14 predicted proteins | sample Ectturendosymbi1_FD_15306 | JGI IMG/M metagenome (IMG submission 15306) | reverse complement strand
CTAACTAGTTGATGCTAATGGCTGAAAAATTTCTCCAACTAAAAACTAACTCTTGGTGAAATGACTAACATGTAGAACTGTTCAAATACGTTTGTTTTTTGGGTATTACTAGCTCTTATGTCAGAGTAACTGCGCGCTTTATATTCTTGAAGACTTCTATTGCTTATTTGTGCCATCTGTCCTGACGAACACCTGCCGTTCGGTAGCTGAAAATTCGGCGTCATTTTTGAGTTGTACAGCAGTTGAACATAAAATTTTATGATTGTGAAATAAAGTGTTCACGGAAAAAGCAAGTTTCGCGTCGTGCAATGTTAATTGTCAGATCGAGCTAAAGGCTCTTCGCGCAAAGCCTTGGTTTACGCTTGTGAAGTACTGAATGGAAAAGTAGTTAGATGTTCAAGGAAGCGCAATGAACTGTATTAATTCCGAAGGACTGTGTGGGAATCTAGGTCTTGCCAAGATGGTTGTCGGAATAATTTTTTCCAATGGGGGATCAACAGTGATGAAATTTCATTTTGCCAACACGAAATTAAGAGAACAACTTTCCTCTACTAAAAATTTAATAGGAAAATATCAAATTTTAAAACCCAGTGGGGAAAGACCCCCTGCCACCCCCTTCCGAGTACCGACGCCCATGGTGGCGAAGTGTTTTCTTTGTGACATCCCTGTCCTGCATGGATGAATTTTACATTATTGCCTTTTATTCGCGTTTCCTTTTCCACACCTATATACGGCTATATATACCTATATACGACAATGCGCAGGAAGCTTATTTGTATCCCATAACAGCAAACATTATCTCAGTGACAAGCGAAACATTCTTTAAGATTGACATGCATGGCTCGACCTCAACGCGAATGCCTTGCGATACAGCAATTGCAGACAACGAACTCGTTGAATGTCATGTTTGACAGCCACCCAGAGCTGTAAACATGTTTCCCAATTTTCTGCGGCAGTCGCGAATAGAGCCGGTTTTGACAGCTATTGCAAGTGAGCATGAGGACTTTGCACTCTGCTAAGCCCCAAGTAAATGGACTTTGTTTATAACGTCATAAAATGTTGCATGTAGCGTGCGCTACCGGCAGTGGAAGATCTCTTTGCAAGGAAGATCTGATTGAATTTTGCCGATGTCTGGCGTCGCACTGCCTGAGTCACGATGTATGGTTTCCCAACTCTGAGACCGCCGACTCATTTGAGTCAGCGGAAGGCTCTGGGGGAGTCCGCAAGCACATTTAAAAATGGGCAAAAACGTTTGTTTCAATGCCTTCAAACAATAATAATTTCATCAGATTTATACGATCGAAGTTTTCGTTCGTACAGCGTTTGTTACGCACACTCCCTCTTGTTCCGTTACAATGCACGACGTGCACGTAGCCCGCGCGAAAAATTCTACTGCTCCATATGGTTTTTATACTTTTTGATTCTGTGTAGTGACAGAGAAAAAAACGAGAAAGTGAAATCGCAGTCATTATTATGCGGTGCAAGAAAACACTGAAAATGTTGGATGACAGGCAACCACAATGTATAAGCACAAAAATATTTCTGAATGAAGACCCTCAATAGCATAATTATTTTCGGCCAAGGTTTTGCCACGCACATGCATTTTCGTGGATGCGAATGACAGTCAACGGTAGCATTTTACTTTCAAAGTAAACTTTAACTTGTTACGACCGTGATCATGATTGTTTGCATTGCCTATTTGTTGCTTTCTGTTTAGATCGTACTCTGTGCGCAGAAAAAGCTTGATTGCAGATAAAGTCTGTTGACATTGTGTGTTCAATTCAATTCTTGTGTAAAAAATCTTTTCTTGCGCTGAAAATCACATCTTGTGCTGAAAATCATTGCTTGTGATTGTCGTGTGAAATTTTGTTGCTTTGTGACTACAATTGAAGCTTTGGAGGCAAAAAATAGCTTAATGCACAAAGAAGTTGCATAATTTGTAATCTTTCTTGTTTTTGCATTTGGAAGTTGTGAGTTTGGGTGAGTCGCTTGACTGTTCAATTAAAAAAGTTTGGTTGTGAAATTAAGTAAGGTATAACATTTGAACAGAATGAACTGTGAGAAAACAGCAGATTGTTTATCAAGGTTCAGATCGGCCCTATGTGGTGTCTCACACAAATATTGACTAAACTTAAAATGCTCGCAGAGGCAGCTATAAAAGTATCATGTATTGTAGTTCGTCATGGCAGGCCATCCCTTCTTTCAAAGAGGTAGAAACGCCGATCAACATGTATCAGAATTTCAGAAGACCGACATGCCCTTGCCTTTCTAACACCATATTATATCTATGATAGCTCAAGCATAATTTCTGCAGGTTTTCCACGCAGCACTGCAGCCTTTGTCAAAATGGTGGAAAATCGACGGTTTTTGGGAAGAGTGTCCTCCTATGTTCGAGGCTTGGCGTTAGTGGCAATGTGCAAATGGCTATGAAGCCTCGGTCATTATTTCGTGGTTATGCAAATTGTTGCATTTAAAGCATTGCGACGTAACAATTTTCACCAAACCTGTTGGCGCTGTAAGTATTCCACGCAGCAACGCGTACATGTTGAAAATGATAGTTGCTTGTGCATGTTCTGCACAATTTCGAGCTGTAGTCAGATCATATTGATTTTGATTTTTGGACTTGCGTGACACGCGCTGCAATGAACTTGTTCGAAATTAGCATAAAACACAGTTGTCTGGTTGAAAAAAGCATTTTACCCCACATCTCCACCTTTGCTGTAAACAGTCCGGAGATTTTGTCTCAAAGTCGTCGGCCACCTTTCGAAATTACTGCTCACAATGCTTTTCTTTCTGAATCACTTGTGGCCAAAACTACATCCTGGCAAGTATTGCCGTATCAGCCCAACTCTTCCCCCAACCCAAATGCTTACAGGAACCCCCTAACGGTGATGTATATAAAAAAAGTTTTCGAGGTTATGCTACGTCTCGAGGCCGAATGACCTCCAAAACAAAATACCTTAATTGCAGACACAATTTTGGCAGAATCAGGTCCGTAGCGAGGTTTTAAGGTTTGGTGGGGGCAAAATACATTTTAAGGGGGGAAAGATTTAGATTTTTATCATATGTTTGAAACAAATTTTTCTGAGCACAACAAAATTTTGGGAGGCACAAAAAATATTTGGGGGTAACTGCCCCCGAATGCGCCCCCCTGTCTGCGGGCCTGGGCAGAACCGTCGCCAGAAAGTCTTCCATTGGGGGCCTTCATGTTGGTGCAGGGGGGGTAGACATTCTGAAAATTTAGTTTTAATTCACAACATGAACAGCATTTGCAGATTGTGCAAATTAATTATAAATATTTTCCCACAAATACGCATAATAGGCTCGTAGTTCCCAACTAAAATTTTTTGAACGAGCTTAGCAAAAGGAATTGGGTCGTAAATCATTGTCATTTAATTGACGACAATTATTTAGAGATGTCGTGATGAAATGCAAATGCAAAAAATTTGCAGGAAAGCAGAATCAATCCTATCGTTCAGTTATCAAAACATTATTACCGAAGGAGCAAACATGAGGCAGGTCAAAGCGTTTGCGCCGCGATGAACGTTTTTTTTCATTGACGCAAATTGAAAAACTTTACCATGAGCTTAAGTGAAATATGCTTATAAAGCGTGCACATTGGGCTTTTTACTGGCTGAAATGCGCATGCATAAACCTTGCTGATGTCTGGACTGTTAATCTCCTGGTGCATGGCACATCTTTAGATTAATAACATTTTGTATCTCAAATCGCCCTTAAAATGCTAACAAATATAGACTAAGGCCTACGTGGGCCTTTGGGACAACCCCTAAAATAGACTCTTCTAACTACAAAATTAACTCCATCTGTCTGTCTGAACAGCAGGCTGCGCAAAAGCGTAACTTTGGTCGTAAGCACCAAAGGATCTTGCTTCTACGCAGTACAAAATAAGAGAAGACTACCTGGGCTAGATATAGTAAATTTTTTTTATAACAATCACTTCACAAAGTACGTTTATCAAGTGACAGTCTGACTTCTGGGCGTATACAACTAGGCATGTAGGCAGGGCCGGATAAATGAACGCGGATAAAGCAGGACCGTAACCAGCTTGGGACACCAGGTGTGGCGAAGAGTTTTCTGAGAGGGGCCCAAATTTTTTAAACTCCGTCCAATATTTTTAAACTATGTCCAACAGACTTTTCCAGGGTGGGCGAAAAAACATTTTTGGGGGGATTCGCCACCCTCGCCCCCCATGTTGCGGTCCTGGGGCAAAGTTGTGACCGCGAGGCCCCCGACACGCTTAGCGTAGTTGGCTTATATTCGCTCCCTTTGCCTGCAGAGGCAGGTTGCGAAACTTGGTAGCGGATTGCTGTACTATTGGTCGTTGTTGCGTACCAATAAACGGCAGTAAAACTTTACATATTCACTTCAAGTTACGATAGTAGGCGTTTTGGCGCATGAGACCAGGGCCTCCCACTGAGGGTTTTTTCCACCCAGATCTGGTTTTTAGTCGACCTGTGTGTCTAGGTTATTATGAAAAATCGCGTGAAATTTGTGTTTTTTGAAATGATAAACTCATCAGCAACTTCAATGTGTTCAATAATATAAAGATAACTTTACATTACAGTGTTTACATGCGCACATCAGGTGATAAAGTGCGCATATCCGATGAAGCAGAACGTGTTTAATCGGTTTCATGTTTTCATGTAAGATCATTGTCATGGTTTCATGCAGTGGTGTGTTTAAGGAAAGGCAAGCGAGGCACTTGCCTTTGCCCCTCTTTGCAACTGTAATGTGTAAAGTATCTTTCTTTCACAGGGGCCCAACAGCAACTGTAATGTATAAGTAGGCTACTTTGCTTTCAAGTAAGGGGCACTCAACAGCAGTTGTAATGTGTAAAACCTTGCTTTGAAAGGGGCACAAAGTAACTGTAATGCATAAGCACTTTTCATTCAAAGGACCCCCTAGGCCCTAACTTCCGATTTCTCGTGCTTCGTATTTCAGTTTCGGGGATCAAAGCTTTCTCTGGGGGACTAAGTGGTGACGGACTAAATTTTGGGCCCCCTGTGGCAGCGTGGGCCTCCCAATTGGGGGGTATGGAGTGAAGCTGATACGGCACTGCTGGCAAGGAATAGCAAGGAATGCAATTCCCAACCTTACTTGAAAGTCCGGTGTAAAAGCATTGACAATTAGGGTTTATTTTAGTTTCAATCCACACCGTGATCCAGTTAAAAGCCACAATTGGAAACTTTTGAAAAAAGCTACTGACCAACCGCGGAGGCGAAAGGCGCCTTTTGCAAATACCTAAATCAATAAAACAAACTAACTTTTTAGGTTTTGAGTAAGCATAAGCACATAGAGAAAAGACTGAGAAAAAGCAATGTGTTGTTTTAGCCTACTTAGTAAACGTCTTCCGGTGATTGATCATTTCTGTTCGTGTGATATCATCCTTTTCCACCACAGCAGTCAGATTGAATGCCTGAAAGACATCAAAGTCCAATTTACAAAACACAGCTACACGCGTTTCAAAAATAGATTATAATCGAAATTCGCAACAGTTGCCCCCGTCAATGGGATTTTAGAGAAAGGTCACTATTATGCTGAAACGACAAAGTGTGTTTTGATATGAAGTGAGCTTTGTATGACGCAGCTGCCGGTTGAGGAACACTTCTCAAAACTCTAAGTGGGGTTGGGAAATGATATATTTCGGAAAGTGCTTTGAAAATTGAAATGAGTGTATTGTGTAAGGTTCCTGTCACAGCTCCGGACCACACAGTTCAATTGGCCTGAATGACGTTCATATCAGATTGATGTTTTCGTCACAATTAATGCCAATGAAAACACTATGCGTTTGTATAGAGGTGGATGGCAACCACGCCCGTTGTTATTGAATCTATCCGTTACAAAACAAGGACAAATAAAACCAAACGTGATTAAATCTTCAGAATTCAAAAGAACAATCAAAAGACGTAGACAGAGATTAGTGACCGTCGCCCAGCAGCAGAACCTTGGTATGAAGTGCACCACGGGGGCAAACACTTGAGGTGCTCTGCGGTAGGAATCCTGATGAATACGTTGACCTGTTGTAACAAGTAGCAGTGATTTTGCCTGAAATTCTAACGTGCACTGAATTTGATGAAATTTCACTAACACGTGTGATCTATGTCGAAACAAATCAATGATAAATTTGTGTTGGCCATTATCGCAGAAATAGTATAGCATAAAATGCAAAGTCTTGAACCGTTGCCAAGAAGTGCTGGTAAAATTAAATGACAGAAACCCATCGCACACCTACACTAGTTTTAGAAAATATTATATTCAGCTCATGAACTTCACAGATTAAGTTAAATAGGCTAGTTCTCAAGGAAGCCTCGGCGATTGCCAAAAGCTAAGTTAGGCCATGGAGAAGTAGACGGAACGAACAAATGGACTTGGCGACGAACTACGCTTAACGTTCCTCCAAATGCCAAAAGAACAGCTGGCCCTGAAGTTAGCATCATGGCAGGATAAGTAATTTGACTCCAAACGTGCGCAAGGGATTTGATACATCTAAGATTAAGCTTGCCAGTGAGGCTAGCATCAGCGAGAGACGGAAGTGCTTGATCAACGTATTCCGGAGACTCGGTTTGGATCACTTGTATTATAATCAGGTGTCTAACATTGTCTGGAATCAGGCCGTGCTTTACTTCAGCAGGTTGGACGTGACTCGAGTCACTTACTATAATGTTGAACTCCATTTGGTTTATTATAAAGCACTGGAAAAAGTAAATAATTATTTTTGCCTGAAAAAGCTTGAACAAAAAGTTTCAGCAGCCAGCACATGACTCATGGTGCCTATAGCAACGGCTATTGATTGGAATTGCACTCAAAACGCATTGGTGCATGAACTTCATTTCCATGCAGCCAAAACATCGGGTTCGAATTCACTTTATGCTTTTTTTATCACTTGATGCGCAAAAGCGCGAACCGGTGAGTGAGGTGTGAATATGAGAATTGTCAATTAGACCACATAGATTCCTTTTCGAAAAGCGTTTTCGTTATCAAACAAATAAAGAAAATTTGCGAGAATCTCATCTACTCCTAATATTACGTCTAAGGACTCGCACTGGCTGATATCGAAAGAACATGGTTTGGATTCGACTCAGCGTCGGCAGACCTTGAGATTCCAATTCGAGTCGAATTTTTGATCCACGACTCCTTTCCAGTTGTACAAATGCTCGTAGCTCAGAACAAGCCAGAATTGACAGAAGGCTAAATGGTTTGGTCACGCAATTTTGATGTAGCTGTCAGTCTTAAACACAAGTGACTAATATACTGATGTCTAGTCAAACCTTCCGAATCGAACAAGACACTGAAAAGAACACGAAGATTCGAATTGAACATCACACTGAAGATGAAAGCTAACTACAAAATTTGAAATCATATTAATAAGCATGTGCGCACTGATCAAATGTCTTTGTGGCGTAAGCAGCAGCAGGTCGTGTATCTCTGGAAGAGCAGGACATATTGTTATTTGTTATGTATAATGAGCATAGCAGTACTAGGCACAAAAGCAATAACTCTGCAGTCAAAACTTTTGGTAAAATGTGGGCAAAACTAGTAAAATTCTGCGAAAACTGAAGTTTTTTTGAACTATTTCATAACGCTTTTTTTAATTCAGTTTTTTGGAACTTGAAAAAGCGTTTACACCCGTGTTTTTCCAACCAAAAGTGTTTTTTCAGTTTATTATCACAAAGCACTTCCAAGCATAATAAGTTAGGGTGGTGACGCAAGTTATGCCTTTGGACGTGATTAACGAGACAGCTGTTGTACTCACGGGTATAGCTATACTTAGTTAAAGATATTGTACGAGGATGCAGTAAGTCAGTAAGTGCAAAAGGCTTCTTATCATGAGATTAACTTGGAAGTGCTGTTGCCGTCTTTTAAGCAATTAAGCAATTTTTCATTTTTACGAAATGTTAATTGGCATGAGTTTTGCTTTCGGGAGAGGCCATCTGTAAATTAGCGAAATCTCTGCTTTCAGTAAAAGCTTTGCAGACAGTGTTATGACTTAACCGCTTTACTAATAAGTGGAGGCAGAGCATTTCAATTTATCTTGTTGAGGTATCATGTGGCCGCGTCAGTTTGTAGACAACTGGTTTAGAAAAGCGAGCACGTGGTTGCCGAAAACATAAAGTATACGCTGGGGATTTGGAAAATTCCTAAAAACGAAACAAAGCATATTTATGGAAAACTTTCCACAAAAACGTTCTATAAATAGTACGAAAGTATCGAATAACGTGCTGCAAAGATTCGCTTTAGGCAGAATAAAAATTGCTAACATTCTTGATAGCGTTTTAATTGAATCACATCTGCAAATTTAACATGTATAATTGCAATTATAACATGTCTTCCCAAAGTATCCACAAAATTGAGCAGTCATAAACAAAATTTTTGTGGTGAAAATAATAATTTAATAGCTTGTGTTCTTCTCAAGAGAAAAAAGGAGTAGTTGTGAAACATTATAAGCATTTTTTTTCAAATAGTTTTGTTTTGGAAATGGAATAAAAAAAACACCGGAGTGGATAAGAATGACAGCTCTATATTCACGCGAACGGAAGATTGCCAGCAAATGAATGGAAACGATGTATTTTTTTGTCAGCTGGTAGTAAGTAATGCTTAGAGGACATAACTCTACAAAATTGATCCATTGCGAAAATTCGCTTTTCAATATTATACCTCGGTTTTACGCTTCTGATGTCCAGTAAAATTAATCTAGCATTTTCACGCTGGGTGTAACAGCACGTGGCGATTGATTTAAGAGGCTTGAGGTTTGTTATTTTAAAGTCAAAAGGGTGGATGGTGTCATGCTGATACTTGTTTTTTTCCACTACTTAACCAAAGTATATGTTTTGGACCAGGGTTCTGTTTATAAAGCCAAACACTTGTATGAGTCTCCTTCAGAGGCACCAAAGGTAAAAACTTGTCTAAATTTTTACATGTAATTTAAAATTTTATTCAAGTTCGAAATAATAAGTCTAACTTTTGATGAAAATTACTGAATATTAATTTTTCGTGTGTAATTTACGGCTGATACACGCGACCTCCTATAGAAAGATTATCGTACGAGCCAAAAGGGTAACAAAGTCCCACACTTCAACTTGGGCTCGATGAAGAAAAGCGAGTGCTTATATAAATAACTAATGTTAGGTTTTCCAGGAGACTGAGTTGGTTGAGGTCGAAAAGGTCCGAAAAACAACGAGTTCGTTTGCCACGGCGTGTGGGATCAACCGGGTTCAGCTGCCACGTATTTGGATAGCAGAGCTGCTGTCAGCTCTCGCCAGTATATACCTTTTCAAGTGAGCGTGCCGGAACGCCGAACGCTCTTTGCTTTGGCCTCATAAAACTAAGAACTTCTCTTTGAGGAGACGCTTTCAGTTGGTTGGTTGAAATGCAGTGTCTGTAAGATTGCCGCACGGACTACCTCATAACCAAAAGAACTCAAGGTTGTGTTTCTGACACCAACACGTCGTTCCGTGTGCGGTGGGCAATTGGAAAGTGAAACTGGCAATGACAGATTAGTTTTCATTCGGTATCTAACAGGTTGCTGAGTGGCATGCTTTCATTTACCAAGGGGTAGAGTTGTTTTAACGACAGTGTGTAGAAAAACTAAGGCGAGGAACAGCGGACTGAGGTTTACTGAAGATGTAGGCCTCCAAGGGCTAAACACGCTTTCTTCAATATTAGAGCAACAAGGAAAATATCAAAAATTATGACTAAAGTACAATAGCTTTGTATTTATCGATATCTCTTCATTTAGTTGTTCACGTTATTTATTTTGCTGTTTTTTCTGTCGTCAAATGCAAAACTATGTACAAAGTGGGCACCATTACACAGGTACTTAACAGTTTATTTCAAGGCTGCAATTTGCTCGTGGTCTTACTCATAAAATCATTTATAACCACAAACATTAAGAACGACAACAGCGAGGTCAAGCTGATAAATCAGCTGGCTCAGCTGATTTTGGTTGAATTTGGTGATCTTGTGAAAGTTGTGTACAACGGTGCATTGCGTTGATTGACTGAAGTTATTTTATTCAGCAATGCGTACAAGATCACTGCTTCAGAGGATACAAGTAATCATAAATTTGCTATGTTAATCGATCAACGTATTGAGTCACAACCTGTTTACTGCGCAAAAGGACTTCGAGAGCAGGTTGCGTAGCAGCAGCGCGGAAGCAAATACACTTGTATATCGTCTAAGGTAAGCAGCAATGCGGATCCATACTTGTGGCTGCTGCAATTGCGTTGGACTACAACAAGAGGCAAACTTCGACCCTGGAGTTGACGGATGGACGAAAATTGAAACATATAAAAACTTTCGAAATTATTTGGGGTATCCTAAGAAAATTAAGAGTTTTGCAGCATATACAAGGGACTTTGACTTTTAGACAGGGAAGACAAACTAGAACAGCCTCTCAGAAACTGTAGTTAGGCTTATAGCTATCTGCTGAATTTTATTTTGGAATCCACTTTGTCTGCAAGCTATGTCATGAAAAATGGATTTCAAATGACAGAAGTAGTAAGACTNACAGCAGTTGTAAAAACGTTTTATTATTCCTAACTTCTTCCGATTTTATACCCTTCCGAGCCAACAAACTGGGACACGAATANCCTTATGTTTTTAAGGTAGCACCTTTTATGAATGTTCTACAGCCGCTAATGCGTTTCACCCAGAATCGCTAGTGACATTCAGAATTCTGTGCATTTTTCTTATTTTAGTCTAGTGTTTAAATCCTCCATGCTTAAATATTGATATCCATTAAGCTGACCAAAATAGCAAGATATTCTGGGTAAGCTCGTTAGCAAAAACATTTGAGGCAAATCGGTTACCGCACCGGAACCAATTGCGCATCGCCCGGTTTGAAAAGGTCATCGCTCCTTTTCATCAGGTGGCAACAATTGCAAATGAGGGGGCTGTTGCCATGGGCCCTCCTACTGGGGACAACCCTGCACCCCATGTCGGTCTCACTTTAATCTGCTTGGCATTAGTGGAACAAGTCAAGCGTAATCGACGGGTTTCTGAAGATTTACTTGTAGATATTCGCTTTCTTGAGCTGAAACTCGTGATGATGTTAAGCCGGAGGACGAACGCCTAAACCAAGCTGGCGCGCGGAGCAATATCAAAAACTGTAAACTTTGCGTCACCCGGAATAGAATGGAGGAGGGAAAACGCACTCGTGCTCATGTTCAGAAAATTTTTATGCGGTAAGCTCAACATAACGGAAATAACATTGTGCTAAAAATTAATAAGGTAGCATTCGTCGAGACAAGAAAGCAATGTTTTGCGGCAGAAACCAGCAAAAGAATCATCCTCTTGCCCTTGCAAGAACAGTAATTGTGTTGTTCTGAAAACATCCACACCGAAACAAAATCTAAACTTATAAAATTGCTATAGGCTGTACTGTAATTAGGCTCTACTGGCGGTAAAACATAAAAACAAGTTAAAAACTGGCCAACGTTTTAACAGTTATACCACTTTCTTTGTCAGGGCGAACACGAAACTATACTACGTTACATTTTAGTGCCAGTAGAGTCTGATTACAGTGCTGTTTATCGAATTCCTGGCGTCTCCGAAACAGAAAGTTGCTATAGACTGTTTCCCTCCTCATATGCACACTCTTAAAAATTTTGTGAAAGAAGTTTAACATATTAAGAGGTCAGTCATGACTTCATGTGAAAATGTCCTCAAACCAGTTTGCTGATCAGTTTGAGCTTTTGTAGCAATAAACAATCCGAGCTCAGATTCAGAGGACTGCAAAACAGTTCCTTCCTAACTAAGGGAAGACAAGTGGATTGAGAACAAAGTTCAGAAACGCCCTTTTCTACTACATCATTTGCCATAACTTCCTTTGAAGTATTTCAATATTTCACAAGGAAAGAGCTCATTAAACTTATTCGTGGACATGAGTCTGCGTGTCTGAAAGGGAAACTTGAANAAAAAATATTGTGATCTCAGTTCTGATGTCGTAGTCATTTTGCCTTTTGCCTTAAAGTCTGTAAAAATGTAATTTAAGGTAAACAATTTGTGTTCTGTTACTTGCAAATCTTGACTCACGGCTTGATGGACGCAATTGAGACCATACTTTGAATATCTTTAAGAGATAGTGAAAATGATTTCATATCCGATTCTTAAACCATTTCAAAAAATAATAAATTATTCGTTGCAACAAGTGCTGTATCTGTACAAACGTTCGGAAATTTTTGATGAAAATCTGGGAAACTAGAAATTTATAAAGTCCATAAATTCTACGTATTGCGAAAAGCCAAGTTTATTTTCACATAAATCACTAACTGTGACAGGGTCTAATCTAAGATGTACTCGTTTTCCTATCCAGTCGTATTACAGAAAAATATTCCCGTGGTTAAAATGTACTTCTCCATCACCAGGGCGTTTACACTGTATGCCAACCTATCCAACTAACGCGAGGGTGGAATCCAACAAGTGCAACTGTGGAGGTCTCTTGTTCTTTCAGTGACATGATCAATTTGCAGCGTAATCTTTTCCGTTTGCAAGGGTTATTCCCCAGTAGATTCGTTTCACTGACAGGACCAGCTTAAACAAGACTTTTCTGTAAGGTTCAGAGTGTAGTGGAGATCGACCTGTAAAAAAGTAGTAAGCAGTATTGATTTGTTAGCTTTTTTTCATTTACAGTGTGTCACTGATATGTTTCGAAAAATTTTCGAAAAACTTTCCGCTGTTGTAGGAGCAAAGCAGACTCGGCGGTGGTCTGGGGGAAGGATCGACTTACAAATAACCGTCATACAAGGTAATTTTATAGGCATTGATTGTAAAGAAAAGGCATCACCTTTTAGTACCACTTTAATAATTTGTAATGATGATATTGATCTTACGCTTCTTTAGATTGCAGCAGAGAAATAAGGAATATTAAAATGCAGAATAAGTAGGAAGTGGAAAACTTCGTAAAAACTCTTTGTCTTAATACTTGGTCAAAAGCGTTTAATTCCTACGACTTATTCATGAAACAAATTTCAAAATGTGAGGCGACTCCGAACAAACGAAATCCACGCTTTAGCTGTGCAATAGTTCTTCATACCGTATCTTTTCAAAGAGATTCGTAAAGTCTATTCTAAGACGCNTAGAAGAGAATGCTTTTGAAGTTTCCAGGGCAGCTCTTTGAAATGCTCGGAAATCGTGACTAACGTATCAAGCANAAAATGAAGACAAACCATCTCGAAACTTCGGAGTTTGGCGTCACACTTCACTGCACTCGCAAANAGTCTGTTACTGCAGTGCCAACCAGAAAATATTTCAAATATTCAGCAATTTTCGTTGCGTTAAAAAATTTCAGTACACCTTGGTTAATTGTTACTCTTGGTGTGATCTTGACAGAAAAATCAACGTTCTTAGTGGGCTTGGAAAATCACGCACAACCAAAAGAAATAGAAACTATCAAACCGAAAACGGTTCCTGTTCCTTCAGGTGTGATAGGATGAGGGCATTGGCCCGGTTATCTTTCCCTAACCCAATGCTTTTGGCAATGCTAGGACTCATATTCATGACTACCCACGTGGCGGCCCCAGTAGTACAATTGGCCATTGTTTCACAATGCCCTCACTTGTTTAACATAATAAATCAGAACAGCATCCGGTTGATCATTCAACAACTGCTGCCGCTGATGAGGTACTGCAAAACAACCGCAAGCGAGAACTCCGACGAGGAATTTAATCTGTCGGTAAGAATTTTGGATGTCCACGCCCTTTGATACTGTCACGAGAAAACAACATCACCAGCCGTTGAAGTTTGTTCCCTAAGGCATACTGATGGCGTGGCATCTCAACAAGGCTGTTTATGGACACGCGTGTATGTAGCTAATACCATTACGCGCTAAAAATTTGTTGATGGCAGAATTTCGCAGCATGCACGTAGAAGTGAGCTAGTCGTCAAAAAATTCGCTTCGCATAACGGGGTAGAGCAGGTTCGCTATCTGTGGTGTGGACAAGCAACGATACTGACATGGAGCGCCAAGCTATTGGTAGATGCATAATGCGATCTTCAATGCAAACAGGTTGATTGTTTCAGGCGAAATAACTATTTTGAGAGTATGCGTGACATATTTTACTATAATTCAGTTTCTGAGCTGTTTAGTTGTTTGTCAGATGGAGTAACAAAAACGCAACAAGTTCAAACTTGTTTTTTTATTCACCTTTATAGATCTATCCCGGTGTATTTAAAATTGCATGTTTGTTTTCAAACTGTTATTTTCTGAACTGAAGAAGTTAAACGCTGTTGGCGATGGAAGGTCAAGATGAGGTGATTGTTTGTATTATATGGTCGTGATTTTATGGAACAATCTTATCGTTTACATTTTGTCAGGTCGCTCTGATTTCAGCTTTGAATATTTAAAGCATTTCAAAAAGTTCAACGGTTGCATGGATTTCTCCGTTCTTGTTACTAAAAATTAGCTGAAAGCAGCTTTTTAACTTATCATCTTTGTCTAAAAGACACAAATTATACGTTTATCGCGATTTTTGGCTAAATAATTTTTGGAGGTGTCTCAGGAACTCGGACGCCTTTAAATGATGTGTTTCTTTAATAAATAACACCTTGACATTTAAGGCAATCCTCCCTATTACTACAATCAACTGCAATAGTTTAGGTTTGATAAGACTCTGTAGTGTCTGCTGACTAGGGTTGAGATCACCTGAAATCCCGATCTCGAAATTTCGGGAGTTTAACTTTTCTTTCAAGTGCCTATCTCAGCATTAACTTTGCTAAAATCCGGTGATTTCAAGAATGTATGAACGTCAAGGTGGTGCCTTTTCACGTGAATTTTGGAATTATTTGTTTATTAGTGCGGGTTTACAATACAAGCCCGCTGCCTTGGGCATGTAGCAACTTAATACACATGTTGCAATCAGTGTTGCTGCTCCTCGTGGTTTTTCACTAAATCTAGTGATTTTGGAAGTCATTTTCGCGACTTGGATATTTTCGAGAAAAATCTAATTATTTTTTGGTAGTCTTAAAACTTAGTGATGCACTTCAAGTGATTTCTTGGCTTCGTTGCGCAACAGCAACTGTTGAATGAGAATTTATAGCAGAGGCCAGCGTGGCTTCGCCACATGTGTTGCAGAAAGAAATGAAGCTATACGAAGCCGGCAAAAAAGCCTAGACAAATTAGAAAAGTTGAATGAAGCACTCAAAACTATCAAACATACATGAGTTGAGGCTTTCTCCACCCGTGGTTATTTTGCAGATGAAATCAGGTGTCGTCTTATACGATAAAAATCTTGATAAGTACCTGTTTATGCGTCAATATAACAAGATATAAATGCGGTAATGTCAGCTCATGTGTGTACTTTTTACAAGGTCGTTAATCCTGAAAAAAAGGATTGTTGAGTAGAAATACCGGCTTATTCCGGGATTTTTAATTTGGTCATGAAATATCAACCTGCTGCTAAGAGCCACGCGTGCAAGCTGAACGCATTGCTGCCATGTACTGGACGAGGTAAGCGCACAAACATCAAAACTTTGTTCAAGCCTACGTTGTCGCTGCAGAGGATGCAATGAAACTCGATGCCAAAGTGCTTCTATCAGGAAGTAACAGCTTTACGCGCGCATGAACTGTTTGCTTGCACCCGTGGCTAGCTGCAACGTGTGGCTTTCCGAGAGCAAGCTTCTGGCCAAATGGGAAGCGCCAGCACATAATGCACACACGAGATAGTTTTTAAGTGACCTTTTCCCAGTAAAGCGTATGCGCGGAGAAGCAAAGCAGCGGTTTTTATATTATCTACTTACCCCGTGCTGTGAATATTTGCACCACCTTTTTACATATATCACGCAATTGGGTCAACAAAGCAGCCCTAAGGTTTTGTACTCACAGTCATCAGCAAATATTTTTCATGTGGCGCCTTTTTCGGACAGACGACCTGGGTTTTCGAGATTTCAAACGCAAGATAAGCAACTTTGTTTTCACATATTGCCTCGAACTGAGCTAAGGGAGAGAAACACTCATCCGAAATATGTGTGTTAACTGTTAATGCTTTTAAATGACAGTACTTTTCTTATGTTTTTCTTAGTCATAGTCTTTGCCAAAAACGGGCTTGAGAAAACCACATTGTCAATTTTATGAATGCTTTCTTTGTTGATGTTTTGCGATAAAGCAAAAGAAAATCTCAACAATTCTTTACTGAAAAAAACAGTTTTTTTATTGTTTCCCACAAAATCACAAAAACCATACAGTGCAGATCACACAACACTTTGATATAAATTGAAACAGCCATTCATTGAGGGAAAATACTTGTTTGGTGAGCTTTTTAGCTCAAGAGCTTTGAGCATTTTTTGTTTTTTTCCAAGACGTCCTGCAGACAAAGGCGCAGCCAGGGGGGGGTGCTGAAGGGGCTCAAGCACCCCCCTTAGCGATCAGAATATTGATGTTTATTTCTTAGTTTTTCACCAACATTGTAC
>JGI24021J15306_10004353_pt1 | contig 16427 bp, 14 predicted proteins | sample Ectturendosymbi1_FD_15306 | JGI IMG/M metagenome (IMG submission 15306) | reverse complement strand
CCAAAAGTCGCATTAACAGCAAGAAACATGTTATTAAAGAGAAAATTCAGACATTTACCATTGTTTAAAATTGTTGATTTTGCTTAAAATTGCACACGTTACTTAGTAAGTTAGTTGCATTAAGTGTTGAAAAATATTGTATGGCTCTCACGAAAATACAATTAAAAATATGTAGGTTTCATGGCTCCCTTAGCCAAAAAAGTTCCCGACCCCTGGTTTTGACTATCGTTCTTTCGCTATGACGCCGAATTTCGCTCAATCTCATAAATACACAGTGCATTTATTTAAGTGATTGCGATGATTACGTAGAGCTTTTTATTTGCTTTAGATTTTTAAAAAGTGTTTTAAAAAATTTGATTCCTTTTATTAATTTAGGTTGACTTTAAAGGTGGTTAAGTGCCTAGAGGTGGAAATATGGACAAAACAAAAAACGTTTGGTTGATGGTGATTTTGTTAAGATGAAACTATTTTTAATCATGCTCGTCACAATTGTGCCATCTTCTTGCCAAATAAAGTTAGTTTATAACTCAACTGTACAACCTCCAGAGAACACGATTGGAAACCTTATTGGAATTCTCAATCTACGCAACAAACTGTTAAATGATTTTCGACAATCAAGAAAATATATCAAGTCACTGGAGGTAAGACGCAATGATACGCCCAAGGACATAACCAGTTTTGGCAAAAGTTGGGTCAAAGCAGAGGTCAAAGAGATTGAAGTTCCGAGACCGGTTTGAACAGTGGCTGTTTGCAGCTGCTTGTTTAGAGTGACCACTCAACTTTCCCATCACGCTTAATGCTGTCTCAGCATAACCTTACAACAACCAACTCAACACAAAATTTATCTTACCCGGAAATCGTACTCACACCACTCTAATCCCACAGAATTTCTGCCCAAAATCATCTTCAGATTCTTGGCCTCAGAACATTTTTCGTAAATCTGATCTTCACGCATGTTATCAAGTTTGCAGCTCATCACAAAAATCGCCTTCACGCGATACTAGCAACTATTCTCGAAAACTCATCCCCGCGAAACTTGTGGTCAAAATTTTCCTGCCCTCAATGCATTATCACAAATTTCCTAACTCAAGACCAATAGAGCGAATGGAAAAAAAGAAAACCATTGAAGAAATAGAAAATGTTATCAGTTAACCGTTTTGAAAAGTTCTAATAGAATCACTGAAATTACAAAGCCATAAATTAAGTCCATGCAACCACTGCTGTTGAGAAAACTGACGATGGGGAAAAGATTCCTTTCGATAGACAGTTTTCCTCTAACTGTGAAAATTAAAGAACTATTGAAATTTCGACGAGCATTTCATCAGACACTGCTAAATAAAAACACTTAAATTTAATCACAAAAAAATCCCAAACTGATGCACTTATAAACAAACAAACATTTTAATTTTTTTTCAGGAAAATCTCCGAGGAACTTGCAAGGTTCATGTCCGTTGGACAGAGGTAAGTTAATCTTAATTGTTTTCCTTTCATTTATTAGAAAATAAATGCGATAGAGATTTTGCAGCGTTTCGAAAATACATCTAAATAGTTCTGGAATACCCACCATAATAACTAATGTAATCTTGGTACATCCACTGATTGAAATCCAAATAAGCATATGTGAATGATGAGTTCTGCAAAATAATGGAATGTAAAACTATCTGTTCAGCACTTAAAATTTTAATTTTTGCATTTTTTTCATTTGGAGAATTCTCCATCATCTATAAAGTAGAGCAGCAAGGCAAAGACAACTCGTGTCGTAGCCACAAACAGGATGCCTTCCCGAAATGCCAAACAAAATAGCACTGAAGAACTTGCATGTCAATCGTAGTGTAAAAACAAGAGACACGTGAGTTCTTGATCATTGTTGTAAACAAGGAAAGCGGTGAAATACGTTTGTTTTTTTAGTACAAAGCATATTACTCATCTGAAGATATTATGTTCATACATGCTTGCTGCTGCATTAGGTATAGACCTTACCAACCACTAAACCAAAAACAGACCCAACTACGTTCACTGCCCATACTAGAGTCTGGTGCGGGTCGAAAGGTTGTCCGGTCCCGCATCCGCAGGAATTTGAGAAGGTCTTGCCCGCTCCGCAACCGTAGACTTCTAACCCGCCCCACATACCCTCCCAACCCGCGGCCGCACCGATTGGTTCCGTTCCAAACCTGCACCTGTCACTGAGTGTCTGAAAATCACTAAAAGCCCATGCAATGTGTTTCATCGCTAGTACTGTAGCAATTTATTCAGGGTTTATTTCAAATCCAACAAAACCTCTTAAAAACACTGTAAAGTAAAACTGTTAACCCTTTTAGACAACCTTGAGCGCTGCTTTCTTTGATTTAATAGCACTTTTGAAAAAGAGTATGTCGTTCACTGACGAATCTTTAAATTTGGTCTTCTATTCACGACATGCTCAGCCGTACTAAACACTCCATCACTAGCAGCGCTATTTGCCATCGCGCAGAACACATTGCTTTCAAGATGATTGAGAGCTGGAAATTCCAATCTGTGGCTTCGCCACCACTGGAGAATGTCACTGTACCCTTGTACCACAAGCTCTCTGTCGCATGGAATTTCTTCCTCATATCACTTTCGCATGCACAGGGTCAACATTCGGTTACCCGTACAAAAAATTTCTTATCCCGCGCCCGACGCGCACCAAGTTCAACCCGCGCCCACCCCTCATCCGCACGCATAACTCTGCGGGTTCCTGCACCCGTTCAGCAAATGCGGGATTGTCAAAATTGAAATCATGTGATGCACTTGCAACTTGGTTCAATGTAAGCTTGTATTTTTCAATAACAGAAGCTGCAAAATATAACTCCTGTACGGAAAAAGCTGACGCTATTGTGGCATTGAACTCCGTTGAACTACAACCACTCAGCAGAAAGAAACATTCATTTACATGCTTTTTGGTCGGTTTCTTGGCACAACTTGTTGTAGTACTAATTACTTTTTTTAGTTTTAATCATCTAAAAGGTGGGTTTTAACTTTTAACACAAAAACAAAATTACCAAATAAAAAATATCAATGACAAGCATTTGTTGCAACTCAACAAAGGTCTCTTTCAAATTACAGGCCGTCCTGATCCCACAAATATATCGCGCGAGTCATCAGGTGTGTCGCAAGCGCCTCAGTAATTGCGTACAGCGGTCAGTGCCAGCAATATCTGACGAAAATCAGCAACAATGCCAATAAACGAGAAAATAAACTAACTGAACTCACCCAAGAATTTAACTTGTGACAAACGATAAAAGGAACTCACACCATTTCTGAAATATTATTTAACTGTGGAAGGTTGTGTGGCAGTATGAATTGGCTGCGGTGCTCGGGCTTATTGGAACTTAACTGCAATTACGGTACACTTGCAGAGAATGCACTTGTTTTTATAAGAAACTATAAATAAATGCATTTAAGCAAGCTAAGCTGTTGCAGTAAAAGTTCCTTTTCATGTGATTTTCTGCTTTTTGCGGCTAAGCACTGCTTTTACAGTGTGTACATTATTTCTCTAACATTACCTACCAGACGTATTTGCTAATCAATCTTAAAGTTGATAGCATTCCAAGTTATGTTACAGTGATACACATGCAAAAACTCATATCCTTATACTTCTAATAGATATGTAAACCTTCTGTCAGCAATTGAAATCACTGTCGGGGTCCAAAAGTAAAGGTGGGAATATTTATGACTCATTATGCTCTACCATTGCCAAAACTTTAATGCAAGCCTGAATACTGACGAAAAGATGAAGTCTTTGCTAGCTTAGTGGAAGTGGAACAGTCATGGAAAGCACATGAACGGGTTTGTCAATTATAGAAATCAACTACCAGATCATTACCCTTCCAATATCCTAACAAACATCAACAAAGATGTTATTTTTGTAATTTTGCAGCCTGTGTCCTAGGTATGACCGGTCAGACCACAAAAATGTGGTATATGATAAAAGGAGGATCGTTGGTGATCAATCTTTGGTTTGCTACGTTATGCCCAAACGTTCTAAGCGTCTGATTTTTCTGGATGCTTGTCCGTAACAGAGCGTTGTTAGTGGCGTTTCCTTATAAGCGCGAAACTAAAATGAAAATTGCAATTTGTTTTGATTTGCAGCCATTGCACGTTGCGTTGAATAATAAAGTGATCATGTTTTGCTGTCTCCCAAGTATTATCTATGTCCCCATATCAGGTCTTACTGATGACATCGCGCTAAATGTGCAATGTAAAGAGCGCACAAACTTTTGTAATTAACAACCTCGTATTTTTCGTCAACTGACGAAATTCGAAGTAATGCTTGGGGTCAGAGTGCCACTGCAAATATAAACTCTGAGCATGAAACAACAGAAAATATTTCCTTCAACTCTGAGCTATAAATTGTAAGAAGTTTATTTTCCTACTAAATAAAAATATATCTTCTGCATTTACTCATATTTTAGGTTGAAATTGTTTTCTAAATTTAAGGATGATAAAGGCCGTTTTTAGTTATTTGAAAAATTTTAAATTTAAAGGAAATGGTGAGATAAATATTTCACAAATGAGCAGTGAACCGAAAGTTTGTTTGATGTTTTTTGGAAGAGTTATTTTGTGTGTTTGTTTTAGAACGAAACATCAAACCCGACCCAGAGTCTACCACCTGTGAACAAACTCGAGATTTCTTTGTCAATATTCTCTTCCGTTCTTCGGAAGTGCCTGAATTTTTCTCATAAACAAATAACAGAAGATTTGAACATTTTGGCGAAAACGTCGAATGCTGTTCCTCTTCCTGCAAACAGTTCTTCTTTTATGAAAAACTTTCAGTTACATTTGGAGGAGTACCTGCGAAGGATGTTTGAGGTAACTTTTGGTGCACGATTTCATTCTGAAAGATAAACTCGTGATAAAACGTAATTTTTAAATTTCTGTAGTAAATCTTGATTGTGCGTTTCAACCGAAAATTGTATTGTGTGCAATTCTGTTTGGCAGCTGGTTATTTATACAAAAATGCGGCTTGTATGCTTCTTGTTCAACACAGTTTCACGATTTAGCTCTTAAATTTAAAGCCAAACCAGTTTTCGAAAGTGCCGTCAAACTTACCACTCTTTATAAGTAAAACCACAAAGTATTTACCTGGAAAGACAGAATTCATAAACATATGGAATTTACGATCAAACGGTGCGTGAAAGTGAATTATGCGAAAATCGTAGTGTTTTCGTTGTGGTCTCGTAGAAAAGTTTAAAAGAGAAAAGGAACCTAATTTAATCTTATAATTGCTTTGACTTTTTTCCTCACTCATATTTGAAATCCCTAGTTTTTTGGTGGTGACTCAGCATGAAATAACTAATTTGGCAACAATCAATTATGTAATTTCCCGGCGGTGTTACTTATGGAGGACAGGAAGCTTTGGCGGCATGACCATTTGACCAGATGACACTTCGTCGACCAGTCATGCTACAACTGCACCGAAATTATCTGTGCGACTGAACTACAATACCGTCTAAGAGCCCCACTACTGAATTTCTGTCCAATTGTCATGTTGAAAAACTGTCATGCTGTTGAATTGTTTGTTCACTAATTGCCCCGACAGACAAATAATTTCTTTAAACTTAAGGAGGTTTCAGTCTCTGTACTTTAAAAGAAAAACAAACCAAGAAAATAGCCGCAATTAATTGTGAGACATTATCAGACTAGGTGTGTTTCATGAACCAAACGTAAGTAACGCGATAGTTTTATTAGAACTGCATCTTTTTTACATCCCTTGCATGGAGGTGTGGTAAAACTTAAACGTTGGCTGAGCTTTGCAATAAAACAAACAAATAGGTGATAAATTAGCCAGAACTAGCTCTTTTATGTTGCAGGAATCGCAGGAGAAAAGAACCCATAGTCGCGATGAAACTTTTTGCTTTGTTCCAAGAGCGTCAACGCACGCCGTGCACAACGCAAGTACATTTATGTACAGCGAGTCGTCCACGGCACTCAAGTCCCGCTGCATAACCCACCTCCATGACCTGGTCCACGAGCTGTTGCACAATTCGTCGGTCACTCAGCGAGCAACAAACCGACGCCACGCACGGAATCACCGACGTTTCTGGTTAAACTGCCGACTCCCATAAATCAGTGCAACTACTGCTCTGATTAGAGCTGGTGAGGAAGTAGTTCAGAAATGGGGCGGACTGAGCATCGTTTCCCAACGACAGTGGTGTGCTGCATCGGAATGAAAATTTGCGGCCGGTGTTTGTGCAAATTGGGAAATTGAAAACTAAGTCAGCTAATGACCTAGCGCAAACCCGTCAAAGTGAAAACACAGTGCATAACCCTGCTGTAGAAAGTTGGTTTCTCACAGTACATTTTGTCAGATGCCCGCTTGGTTTGGCTCAAATCATCTATACAAATGAGGAAGCTTTCGATTTACAACCTGCTTTCTTATTACCAAAGGTCCATTTTGCAAAACAAATTGCTGTAAAATTGTTCACGAACCTCAAACTAGTATTTAAAAATACAGCTGCAGGTTGAACAAAAATCATGGAGAAGATGTGAACCAGCCAGTGCTGGGGCGATTAAACTGCCAGAAATAAGGCAGTGATTACATCATCTGCTATTTAGAATCACCAAGCTCTTGCCACGGCTTCTGAGAACATTTTCGCAATTTCAAGTAAAGAAAAACATGTGCTGTCAAAAAAACTTAAGGTGTTGTTAATGCAGTATCCACGAAACCATTGTTATTTCAAAAGTGACAATCCAACGCGAAAATTTTTGAAAATTCCCCCCATGCTCTGTTCAATATTCAATTTAGACAGAAAAATATCTGCAGCACATTGATTTCTATTATCCATCTTAGTAACAAAAGCAAATAGTGTTTTCTTGGAAAAAAACTGAAAATTTCGAAAAACTTTAATGTAACTTTAAAATTTACTCTTTTAAATGTCAACAACGTACAGCGTGTGTGGACGCATCAGGCAGACATCGACAACTATAATTTTTTTGGCGTTTCTTTGGCGTTTGGATTAGAATTAAAATTGGTGGAATTTGCGAAAACCATAAATTCAACTAAAACGCAATTTAGAACTATATTTGCTCAAATCAAAGCAACTTTAATCCAAGCTCAATTCATGCCCAATGTGGATTCATTCTCATAAGCACGAGAATAGCAAAGGTTCGTACGCCACGATTGGCGCGTTTCGCGCTGTACGATTCGCCTGCATGGCTAATGTGGCGTGGAGATCACACCACATATAAAGTTGAAGTCGTGACAGCCATCGCGGAGCGAACCTGGTCGAGATGAATCTGTATTGCTGTTATCCATTTTGTTGCACTTTCATTGCACGAGGGTGCATTCTCGTTTCGTATTCAAACATATCGTCGGACAAATTAGCATTTTTGGCAAAACCGGAAATTATATTAGAACTAAAATTAGAGCACTGGACCTTTTAGCGACTTTGATTAGAATTAGAATTACTGTGATTTCGCTCTAATTTATCGAATTAGAAAACTAGAATCATTTAGCTCTCCAAGTCTGGCATCAGGATCGTCAAGGTATTTGTCAGTGTGGTGATCCTTGCGCAAGATCGCCTGTAGCAAATTTTTCAAAGCCCGAGGCTTAAGATTGATGACGCTCGAATTTCAAAATAATACATTGTGTTCCTTAATCGTGTCTTTAGATTAGAACTTTTTGATTCATCAAGAGTGTTACCTAAGCTCAGTTTAAAAGATATGGAAGAACACTGCTTTTGCTCTTTCTTTTCTACGAGCTCATTCGAAGGCTAACAAACCAAGCTAGTGTATAACCGACAAATGAAACCGTAGTACAGACATTAGTTTCTTATAGTCACCAACAGACAAGTACCGCAGCAATATGTGTAATTTTAACGCATTACAATATTTTCTGCCTCACAGGTTCCGTGCGTTTACAGATATACTCATAAAGTTTGTTAAAAACGCACATGGATGTGTATACAAAACACGCTGTTACCAGAGTACGGCAATCCAAGAAACATTTTTTACCTATAAAACTTCTTAGACAAGCTGGGAACGCATGGGTTTTCAACGGGTGTGTTATGACACAAAGAGTTGCAGAGAGAAGCAGGTTAACATTGACTGGTACGTAACAATAGAAAAATCTTTTCTACACAAATTATACATTTCTAATTACTCAAGTATAGCTATTGCATGCATTGTCAAATCCACTATTTTTGCGAGAGTTCTTCGAGGCCATTAATTCAATGGGAGCCAAATGAAAAGTGTGATTTGGTCAGGGGCACGTCCAGGGGGGCGATTGGGGCGATCGCCTCCCTCCTAAAACCTACAAAAGTAACTTTTTTCACCATGATTTTTTACAATTCAGAAAACAGCATTCGTGATATGAAGCATTTCTGTCGTCCATTATTTTGTCACAGCAGTGTTTTGAAGTATACTTCATCTCTCTTACAGTAGCGAAGCCGTTGTGAGACTTAACTACCAAATATTACTGAAATCGCCCCCCTGGCTGGATCCGCCCACGGATTTGGTATTCATCCGATGTAATAAAACTGATGTTTGTTTTCAGCCAAACTTTTTGCAGGTTGCAAACACATTATACCAGGAAGACCAACTTCTTGGACAGTCAGTTTGGATGAATACAGACTTGAAATTATGCAAAACATTCTTTACGAGGACTGAAAAAAATTTGAACAAGTCCATATCCTCTCGCTCTCTCTCTGACGAATATATCTTGGTCAGTGATTCTCAACGTGGTCCCAGTTGGAATTTCTAGTGGTGCACAGAGAGTTCCATAAATCTTTGGTAAAATGTTCCTGAAAATTGTAACCTTTACTGTGCAAAAAGTCCACTTATGTGCAATACAGTTTCGCCTAGTTGTTCACGAGAATCAGCATAGCAAAGTGATCCGTCGGATGTTTTTTAAAATAGTGGTCCATAGGCCAAAAAAGGTTGAGAACCAATGATCTAGATGTACCTGGACGCAAGCACACGGAATTTCAAAATGTAATTGGCCCGGAAACTCTTTCGCTGTTGCTCTTTACGCAAAGTACAAACAGTGGTCTCTCTCTGCAAAACTTGTTTATGTCGCTGCAATGAATGGACGTCTTCTCGTGATTTATTTTTACAAAGTGCGAGAATATGTGTTTCCTCTGGGTCCCGTGCGTGGGGTTTGAACTACAAGGTGGCACCTCCATGTTTGTACCGACAACGAAACGAATGTAATGTTAAAGTTGCTTGTCGTGGAAAATGAGATTTCGTCCAACTTGAAACGATTACGATCCACTGCAGTACGACCAGGGCTGTGGAGCCGGAATTTAAATGTAGGGGTTCCGGCTCCAGCTCCAGGCATCTAAATTTTTTGGCTCCGACTCCATCATCTAGAAGTTTTTAGCTCCGGCTTCAGAACGATTTGGTCCAATGCAAACTAAAAAACATTTTGCAGAGCTCGCTCTCCCCACAAACCATTACTGTGGAACCGGAACCCAAATTTCCGACTCTGGCCCCAGCTCCACCGTCCAGAAATTTTTGGCTCCGACTCCAACCATGCAAAATTGCTTGGGCTCCAACTCCACAGCCCTAAGTACGACCCACACCGAATACAGGTGTTTATTGATAATGCGGCTATTGACTCCTATGACAAGCTTTGCACCGCTGCACATCTACGTGAACAGTCAGTTTGACTAAAAACCATCAGTCTTGCTCATCCGCAAACTTACGATAACTGTAACAGTGTAGCAAGCACACTGACTGAGAACACGAGGCATGGCTCATGGCAAATTTTTCTTGTAAACGGCAGTTATTTTATATTCAGTTATGTACAAAGAAGACACGTTTCTGTGAGAAAACAGAAATTATTTGTCAGTACCGCTTTGTGAAGCTGGCTTCAAAGTTTTATTTATTGGCGTTTTCCTTCAGATGATATCTCAAATATTGTGAGTTGCTACTGACTTTTCTCAATGCATCAATTCCTTGCTTCTGTGTTTTTCTACAAGCATTTTGAATTTTTTAAATAACTGCTTTGCACATGCATTTTAACACCTATTTCAAGAAGTGCTGGTTTCTTCATTGGTTGAGAAGTATTAAAGCCGGTGTGCCAATCTCGATTTGCCGGTGTGGGTCATATTCTGCAGATGTGCTGCGAGCCACAAACCAGTCCTGTTTAAAGTATCGTTCATCTGCGAACAATACTTAAATTGTGAAAAGCAACTTGCATTCAACGAATGCTGGTTTTTATTGCTCAGCATACGTTCATTTCACTCAGGTGAGTATTTTACGGGACTGATGTGTAGCATGTCCTTATACGTTGTATTGCAGTGGTTCTCAAACTTTTTCTGATCGCGTACCGTCTGTGGGTCCCATACTATTACCACGTACTACCTTATCCCAGGAAAACTCAATCTACCAAATGTCATTCAATCAAAAGTTCTGAAAACAAAAATTGACACCAATACAGCACGAACAAAATGGTGTTGAGAAAATCATAATAGCCATTTTTAAAACCCAACTAGGGAAGTACACAACACTTCAGGCATTTATTAACAGAAACCGCCAAGTAAAAATTATAGTTGTGAATATATTTTTGTGAAGAAAAACAGAAAGTAGGCCTATTCACGTAACACCTTGAAGGCCTCAGCGTACCACCAGTGGATACGCGTATCACAGTTGGGGAACCACTGTTTTATGAAAATGGCTGGCCACAACTAGTCGGTAACTGTCCGATACAGCCCGGACGAAAAGGAGCCACTAACCGTGAGCAGATCCAGCAATGCGAGTTTGACATCTCTGTGTTAGGGGTTGAAGTAGCATTGCATCCGATACAAGCTGACGCAAGGGAGAAGTTTTCTTCTTGCTTCATTGTTGAACTCCACGAATTTCACTTGCTTTACGTGACATCAAAACGATTAGTTGCAGACTACGTTTGTTTGTAGCCAGTATTTTGGTATTCCCCAAAAAGATGCTCATGGCATGCAGTGTTGTTTTTCTCAACCATTGCTGATAATCTCATTATATGCCTATACAAAAAAATCATGTTGACATGGACGCCGTTAACCAAGCTGTAAACTATGCATTCCAGACAGAAAATGCTCCGATTCCGACATGTAAAAAGAAAAGCATAAGCACCAGTGCGAAAACAACCACTTGATAAAGCACATGATGTGAAAATCATTTCATGAAGCCCTAAAATTTCAAGGGATTGAAAAAAGCATTGTCATTGTTGTGGTTTATCAAATAAGTTCAATCAATCGCTCCCATTTTCAGATTGAGAGAAATGTAGTGGGGGACTCAGGCTTTACGAAGAAAATCTAACATGCTCGGATTTTACGCACGATTTTGTTTTGATTAATTGTATTTGTTTCTTAGATTGTATATTTCTTTTTTTTTTATTAGTTGTATTTTTGTTCATGCGGAGTTTTGTTGAAGCAGTGTAACGTGGTTGTGGTTTCGAAACTTTTTTTCTGCGTTACAGGTTACATTGACGTTGACACCTTATATTTCATAAATCTAAATTTGAAATTTGTGCACATAGTTAATATGCAATGACGACTTGCATGGTAACGTAAAGCCACTGTTTCAAACCCACAGTGCTCTGCAACAAGTGTTCGTGTTTTACATGTTTTCCGTTTGTATGCTATTTTTTCAGACTTTTACGCTGTAAGACGCAAAACCACAAAACTTTTGAAAGTTTTCGATTTTTTACTACAAATGCCTAATTCTAAGGTGCAAATACCCATTCTGTATTCTTTTAACGAAATAGAGTTGCTGTTTGCCCGGTCGTGCGAAAACGTTACTGCAGTACTAGCAGCTAGGTTCTGTGCACAAAGTAAAGAATGCTGCTGTTATTAATTAAAAATGGTTTTGATGACTAAAGTTACTCTTTAGTTAATCTGTTATGTTTTGTGTAAATTAATGTTTTTACAGTTAAACGTAATTTCTTTTTACGTTCGTGTTTATTTTTTAATGAAGTATGAATTATACGTTGTCTGAAATGTTAATTATATTTTAATGAAATGTGAACTTTATGTGAATTATACGTCGTCTGTTGTCTCTTGGTTGGGCTTTTATTTGCATAACGCTTGCGACTGCTTTTGCTCACGAGAAAAAATTTCTTTTTACCTAAACATAAACTAATTTGTTTGTCATTTCGTACTTGATCACATGTGCGTAAATAAATTCGCCCACCCCTCTTACAATTGAGTAAGTTTGATGTTAGCCCAGATCGTTCAAAACGGAATGCTTTTACTTATAATCTATGCTCGATCTGCAATCTTTGTGATATAACCGAATCTTGCGTACTGTGTAGTCTTTTAAAGAGGGAAAAACTTGGCATTATCTCAACGTTTTAGCTGACCTAGTGGATAATTCAGATTTAACGTTGTTGACTAAATTTACGAGGTTTCGAGAGCTTCGGGAATGCACAGTGACCATAAAAGAGGAGTAAATACTTTTCAAAACAGCTGTGATTTCATCAGCTGCTCGGGTACAGAAACGAATCGGCGTTACGTTGGTGGAACCAGGAAGTGGAAGGCAGGCCTACTATTCGAGCACAGAAATTAGCCTACGAGGCCTGCTTTCAGAACACAGCTGAATATTCTTTGCATTATCGATACCTTGAGGCGCGAAAGCCCGCAGGTCAAGTGGTAAAATGTCCAAAATGTAATCTGGAGAATTTTGGGTATAAACTAATATTAAATTTCTAGCAAGCCAACTAAATGTTCTGTAAAACCATTTGGCGTTTCCACTGCATAAGATCAAACATTGCGAGATTCATCTCTGTCATTCCACCAGTCTGACGAGAGGTGCATTTTGGAAAAAAACATCTCTGTGACTGAAGCCTCCCTAGGTGTCAAAACACTTAAGGCTGCAGGGTGGGATGAAATTAGTATTGGAATTCTTCAAGCAGAAAAGAAATTCTCTGGAAAATTATTCGTAACCTGTGATTATCATCAGGGACGAATTTAGGAAGCGCGGGGCCATAGGACATGTTAGTTTTGGGGGCCCCATGCAGATGTGACCTATTTGGTCGCTTGTCTTAAAAACATGAAAGTATGCCCCTCTTTCGTGTATTATCCTCTCAACATTTTATCTTTTGTGGTGCCGACTTTGCTTCTACGATTGCCTTAGATCTTCAACAGAAATTAAAGCCTTTGCTACATTCCTCTCAAAAACAAATGGCAATGCGATCTTTTCTTGGAATTTATAGCTTTTTCTTGTAGTTCAGAAGTTCTCTTCGTTAAATTTCCGTTATTTTTAGCGTTTTTTGTAGGTTTATTTTTCGGATATTTACTTTTTCATGCGGGGCCGTGTTGCCGCTCTCGAAAATATCGTCTATTTGTCGACCTGATTAGTTGTAGGTAAACTCGTTTGTTATAGTCATCACATAGCGTATTTTATCAACCAAACAAGCACAATCCATTCAGTGGACACAGGCTTTATTTATGCCTTTTTTAAGTTGTCATTTTCCAAGTAATACAAAATATATTGTTGTAATCATCTATTCTATAGGCCAGGGGTCTCCAAACTGCAACCCGCGGGCCAAATCCGGCCCGCAAAGCCGTTTCATCCGGCCTGCGGAGACATTTTGTCAATATTGAAAAGACAGCATATTTACGAAACATTTACTGATTGGTAGAAAGTAACATATCCCGAAACATTCACATTATGTGAGATGTCCGGCCCTCGGACTCTTGTGTAATAGCTTGTGTGGCCCTCGGACAAAAAAGTTTGGAGACCCCTGCTATAGGCTGATGGTAAGTAGCAGGAAGACAAGTTTTGCACAGCAAAGTATTTTCGCAACACCCTCAGCTAACCGTATGAAGTAAGCCCAATGTAGACACGTTTTTCCAAGTAAAACTCGCGAGTAACTGTGCTGATTTAACTAACATCTAATTCTAGAGCTTCAACAAGCAATTTCTGTATACTGGCAATCTAGTTCTAAACAACCAAACGTGGGATCCGCATCAAACACGCTGCAAATTTTCCTACTAAGGCTCGTATATTTCAGAAACAACGTAATTGACAAATCGCTTACTACTAGAGACCACTGTGCTGCAGCGACTAGNGCTCTAGTATTTCAGAAGTGACTANATGATTTACTACTACAATAACTTTGACAACTGAAGCCCACCGCTNATNAAATAAATANCGAAATTTGTAAAGCTTTAAAACTCTACCTTAGCGTTAAAACACTAGCCTATACAGAACAAAGCATACTGTAAGACAGGAGTGCTGCCAAAGGGGACACGTGGGCTATTGTAGCAAACTGACATCACTTAATGAATATTTATCTAAATTTATGACCAAAGCGAAGTTTCCGTGTTTTTATCACTCTAATCAAAATGTCTGGCTGCACTATTGCTCTAGGTGTTTCTGACAGAGTTGTAAATGGGCCTCATTTTGAAGCCCGAACCCGGCCCGAGCCCGACATTCATTTTTGAAGCCCGATTTAGTCCCGAAAGTGAAATTTACCGAGAGAGTCAATATATGCGCAACTGGGTATCAAAAATGTAGTGTACGGGTATATCTGCAGGTGCACGGTTTTATCACACCCAAAATAGCAACCACCTTGACCAAAACATTGGCTTAAACCAGTGGTTACCAAACTGGGGGCAAATTACCCCTGGGGGGTAATATGCGATTCTTCGGGGGTAATGCGGAACCAAAACCACAATGTTGTTCTATATTATGAGCGGTCACTGCGAAATATTGAGGGTAATTAAGACATAATCCCTACCTTGATTTGGGTAATGCCTCGAACAAGTTTGGGAACCGCTAGCTTAAACAAACACAAACGTGGTTTGTTAGTGACCGATAAGATTGTGGAATGCAATGTTTCTCATTAAAAATGAAGCTATCACGAAACTATTCACGATGGTGCCATAGGCTTAAAATAAACTATATAGGATAGCGTTGTATGCATGAAAAAACAGTCTGTAGGCCATCCTTTCGAAAATAAGCCAAACATCGCATGAGTGATTGATCTCATCGACGCAATGCCATCGCGTGCTAATTTTCTCACCGGTGTCCGTCTTCTCAAAAAGAGTCTGGAACTATCAGAGCAGAGAACAAAGAACGCAGCTGTGCTTGCAAAGAGAATTACCTGAAGAAAAATCACAATCACTTCACTCACAGAAGACCCCGCGGTTAGCATAGCAAATATACCTTACGAAACAAAAAAATTGTTACTCTGAATGTTATAAAAAAGTTTTGCACGCACGCCCGAAATCGGCCAGAAACATTTTGGCAAACTTAAGCCCGAACCCGGCCCGATCCGAAAAGCCCCGTCCGACTTACAATTCTGGTTTCTGTAAAGCACATTTGGAACAGTTACCACAGGTAGCCATCACCAGCACAAGCAATTGCTTCTATGAAGAAGAGGGCAAACATGTATTTATCTGCCTCAACCGATAACAAATGTTTGCCACCAACATCCAACAGTCACAGTCTATCAAGAAGGTTTTTTTACGTGCCTTCAAACAAACGAACTTTATCAACAGGTTTTTCGCAATTTAGGACGGACGTAACATCAGATTCTAACTCAAGGCCGACAGAAACGGCAGAACTCCGATGAAAAGCAGTATTGTCATTCTTATATTGCGTATACAAACAATATCATCGTGTTGTTACTGTACTGACAAGCAGGTCCGGCGCTAGGTGGTTGGAGGCCCCCCCGAACACGTTGGGCCCCCAGTATACAAAACAATGCATTTAATACATAGTATTTACGTAAACAAAAACATCGATTTATTTTAACAAATGCTTATAGCAGCATTTTCTACAGCGTCAACACAACGTATAAAGCTGACAAACTTGAGGATTTGCTATGTTTCAAGCTAGGAAAACGACTTTTCCAAGTTTTCATAAATGCAAATGTTTTTGTCAGCTCAAACATATCACATATTATAGCAGTTTTACTTTCAATAGATATCATTGCCAGATTTGTTAGTTTTTCATCAGTCATAGTTGATCTGTGAAACGTTTTAATTAGCCTCAACTTGCTGAAGCTCCGTTCAACAGTATTGCGTATAGCAGTGATCGGCAAACTTTCATTAGAATGGCCCCAAGCCCCCTTTCTATGGGCATCCGCAGTAATTTTTCCAGGGGGGCAACATCGACATTTTGCTCATACTTTTCAGGTTGTTGACGATGCAATGCAAACGGACGTTTACAGAGCGCTTTACCCTTTCTTCACAAAAACAAATTGCTCCATTGTACAGCAATAGTAACAAAAACTTCGCTTCGTTGGCAGCAATAGCCAGGTATATTGCGATAAGTTACAAAATAGAGTATCTGCAGATTTTAAGCAGGGTACGTTTTTACAAAGAAGCAAATTGCCATGGTCTTTAACAAAACCACAATTATGTATTTATTTGGCCTCGCAAGGCTTGCCAGCATCACTTAGAAACAGGAACTAGAAACGTCTAAGATCTCGCCCAAAGCAATCAAACACCCTTTTCAATAAATCCTTGCTTGTCTTTACT
>JGI24021J15306_10004351_pt1 | contig 16429 bp, 8 predicted proteins | sample Ectturendosymbi1_FD_15306 | JGI IMG/M metagenome (IMG submission 15306) | reverse complement strand
TGCCCAATAGTTTCAAACTATATCCAACAAATTTTCCAGGAGGGTATTTGCAAGGGAACAAATACCCCTACGCTCCCCCTGGTTACGGGCCTGCCCACTACACCCGAATGCCCCCCGCGGATACAGACCTCATCTTGCACGAACCAATTGCTATTATGAATGATCACTGTTATTTTGGCGTCACAATGCTTATGCTTGTTGGTCTTGGCCTACAACGTGTTGGCTAGCTAATGGTTGTAATACACCAGCTAGTTAGAGGTTGTGGTCCCTGTTTTAGACTTTTTTGAAAACCTTTGGACATTTTGAACGTATTTGTACGTTAAATTGACTTATTTGTTTATTTGTGTGCAATTCACTACGTAATTATGAGAAGTAGTTGTGCGAAAAGCGTTTGGTAACGTGGGTCGTCAAAGCTATGCGTATTGCCAGGGCTACCATCGATCTAGAACCAAAAATAAGGACGGCTGTGGAAAATTTGATTATATTACCTAAAAAGCAAACAATTGTTTCTGTTTGCACGACCAACGTCAGATCATATCTTTGCTTATTTGTCTTCAGCAGCCATTTGCTTCAGCAAAGTCTTATTCTCGACTTCCTTCTTGTAATCAGGGACGCCGGAACGGGGGTGCATGACTGGGGCACTGCCCCCTTTTGAAATGGAGGGCAACGGGTGCACAGGTGCCCTTACATAACAGTATCATAGGCAATTTTATGATTTATCAAGATTGACTTGAAACAAATTCATAGCAGCTAATCGCGCATACATAAAATTCAGAATGATTTTTTATAATTTATGTTATTATTTTTGAAGTCAACATTGTTGCTGAACATGTAAATAAGGAGAGAATGATTATTATGGGTGCGCTTTTACACTGAACTCAAGCAAACAGTTTTGAACCCGTGGTATGTGAAAACCATGGGCGTCCGCAGGGGGGGGGAAATGGGCATTGCCCTTTCCTGGAAATTGGGACTAAAAGCACCAAAATGTCTTAGAAAACTCGACGTCAGCAGCTCAATTCCGATTAATTGATTTATTTCTTGGAATAACAGTTTTTATTTGCCGCTATGACAATCACACTGCACAGCCAGCAGAACCGGCCCTAGCAGATGCGGGGCCCAATGCAAGACCTGGGCGCGGGGCCCAATGCAAGACCTACGCGCGGGGTCCCTCTGAGCAGTGTTTTTATGACATCATCTTGTTCAGTCAAGCGCGTTATGATCATGGTAGAGGGCAGATATACAGTGCAGCACTAACACGAGAATTGAGCACGTTTGCTAACGTTCGAGAGGAAATTTGCTGGTTCTGACGATAGCGTTCTTTGTTAACAATGAAATTTATATGGCGTTTCTACTGAATTCTCGAACGCAAGGGGTATCTGGCAAAAATAAACAATCTACCCAAACACCAGGGCTCGGGACCCAGAGGCGCGGGGCCCAATGCAGCTGCATCGGTTGCATTGGCTTAAGACCGGCCCTGACAGCTAGGTTCACTGTTCTGGTGTCATGCAGAGATGAGCTTGCAGTTCATTCATCTCCTCTGCCTCCTTGGGCAGGTTGCCAAACCAAACTTAAGAGCAGATTTTTCTACTGTTGGTCTTTATTGTGCAACAATAACATGGCACCAAATCTTCTCATGCAGCGAGACAGTGAGTGTTGATAGCGTTAATCAGGGACGCCGGAGAACGGCGGCATTGCCCCCTCATCTTTGAAAATGGGGAAAACGGGGCGGTGGTGTGTTTTTCATAACAGTATCATAGACACTTTCATGGTATATCAAGATCGAATTAAAACGAAGTTTTCAATAGTTTTTTTATTATTTTTGAGGTCAACAATGTTGTTTAACAGAAACAAGAATAATTGGTGAAGATTTTTTTTGTTTTTTATAAGTTTCCATTGCCCTCAACTTTTTCAATGACCTCCCCTGCCGCTGTTCCGGCGTCCCTGCTTGTAATCATCACGGAAAATGTTTTTTTCGCTTGCTTATTTCTTGAAAAATGCTAAACCTTCGCTACAAAACCGGCTTTCCTGAGAATCCTAACCAGATTAGACAGCTTACAGTGCTAACAACACCTGATAGTACGTTATGTCTCTTTGCTGCAAGATTATACTACTGTCATGACATCAAAAAACTTGGCTTACAAACTTTTTACGATGAGATAGAAATGGTCTGTATGTCTATCAGATATTGCTTATTTAAAATTGTTAATGCTACAGAAAATAAGAAAAAATAAGGACACAAGTCACAAATAAGGACGTTTCTTAGAAATAAGGACAGTTATATTTTCTGAGACGAAGTACTGCAAAATAAGGACAAATCTTAGAAATAAGGACAGTATGGTAGCCTTGCGTATTGCTCAACGCTTAGTATTTGGGTCATCGCAAAAAAGGTTGAGAAACATTGTACTTAGGCAGTTGTCCAGTTGGCAATCTTCCTGATACCGACCTAAGCAGGTCTAGTTTGTGATCGTGTTGTTACAAACCTGTATTTAGTGCAGATGAGAATTATATTGTACGAGATGAATGGCTCACGTTTTAAAGCTATCCGGTTTCGAACTGTTGGCGTGAGAATCACATCCATGCCAGTAGTCCACTTAAATTAGATCCAATTCACAACAGTTTTAAGAGTGTGGTCACCGTTATCGATAAAATAAAAAATATGTCAGCTTATATCAGAGCTGCGTTAAGCGGATAGGAAATAACAGCGTGAGAACTGATAAAAAATGCGAAACCTATGAACCTTTTATAGCAAACAAAGGGTTTGGGTAGACATCGAGGTCAACGAGGACGATGATGTTGCACCACTCATTGAGGTGATGGTGCTGTATGGCTGTCCATTGCTATATGACAATTTTTAATTCTCTGTACTGAAATATCCTTTCAATTGCGGCTCAGTATAATTTTATTACGTCCAAATGACACTTCAAAGTTTAAAGCACCACTTGTTTCCACAACATGTTATTGTTGGTATCAACATTCTTCCGACATAACCATTTTATTACGAATTAAAAATTTTCAGAATTAAGTTGAAGATCGCTTATTTTAAACTTCTGTTCAAGTGTTCTCTCGGTTTCATGCTCAGTGGAAAACTTTTTGCCTCTTTTTCTTTTCCCTCCTTTTTTCAAAATTTGTCAACCTAGGTTAATTTTGGTAAACTGAAAATGTGTTTTAGTACTTAGGTCTACAAATATATTCAAATGTTTGGTTATAATGAAGGTCTTTTCATGTTTGGTGTTAATTTTCAGTTCAAATAAAAGGGTTTGCGGAATGCCACAAAATTTTACATTCAACCAATTTAACGAACGTTTTTGTTTAAAACTAATGATCAAATAAGATTTTCTTTAAATAAACAGAAGATTCTTAAGTAAAAAGTGCTAATTTATCAAAAATATTTTTGAATTGACATATTTGACGAGTTGGTGTGTTTCGCAACTCCCTAATATTTTATAATTCTTAGTCCAATTTTTGTTTTATGTTTGAATGCAACCAACAATTTAAATTATAAATTCAAAGCTAAAACTTTGACTCCGCACACAACTAGCATTAAAATGAAATAAACTTACCATGTATTCGGAGATCAAAGCTTACATCGAACGTTTACTTTTGATAAGATCATAACACTGCTTCGGAGTGATGTCAATTTTAAAGAGGCAGTAAATGGTCAAAAGCAATAGCAAAATTTGCAAAAATTGAAATATCAGGTGGAACTAAATTGTGTTTTAATAAATTACACGAAAAAAACTTTTAAACATGTGGGAAAAGTAGAAAAAAAAACACAAAGAAAACATACTGGAAACTGAGGAAACCTAGAGTAAGACGCACGATTATTTTTTAAGATTCATCAATACAGTAGATAGTTTCATCCTGTTATTGCAAGCTAGCTAAAAACGACATCATGTATAAAGTAAAGTAGGGTGGAGCTATACAAATGGTCTTCCATAATACCGTACTTGAAAACAGCGTTATTTCTTACTAACTGTTGCAAGATGTTCACCCAGTTAAACGCTAGCATCGAGTGCGACAGATGACGTGCGATTTGTTTGTCGCAGCGAGACCGAGTCACCGCAGGTTTTTCAGTGAAAGAGGAGAACAAGCTGATGACCAACAGAAATAGATTTAGTAGCTGTGGTGACGTTATCGCTGAAACAGGTACCGATAAGTGTTTCCGCTCTTAACCACACAGGAAGAACCTCACTCGCAGTGGCGTCATTAGCGGACCAATGATAAACTGGTTGACCCCAGTGTAGAAGAGTTGCAACAAAAGCGCTCATGAATGCTTCGCATGGAACTATTGCGTTACACTCTATTGCTAACCTCATTCGCAATTCTTTCTTTTCTCGCTTTCTTTCGTCTCCAGCAACGCTGCCTAAGCGACTCCGTACGGACAGTCGTTTGCACGCAACAATCAACGTTGTCAAGTTGAGGACGACGATCAGGCAGTACCTGAAAGCAAAGGTGGGAGGCTTTGAAATCAAAATATCCGTATCGGCAAGCCTCAGCTGAGGTTCTGAGAGTCGTATGCGGAATTCGAATCGATCCTGCAACGCAAATCTTGGTCTTGATGGCTAATCTGATAAAATCTATTCTGGAAGTGGTAAAAATATAGTTCGAGTCTAACTTGAAGGATTTCATGAAAGTAACTTATTGTGGGTTTTTCAGCAAAGATAACTAAGAAGTGCTTGACTGTTTTTGTACTACAGAAAACCTATCTCATTTCAAGAACTTTCAAAAGGAATGATTTTTATTGAGATTACGTAGTAGCATAGAAAACAAAATGCTGGGGTAGATCATGAAATAGTGTGGTCGTAGCTCTTAAAGCGAAAGGTGACCTGTAACTTAACGTGGTGCTACTGACTACGGAAAAAATGATATGGGTTAAAATTTCACAAGATGCGCATTAAAAATAAAAACGTACGGTTGTCATATTTTGCTTGAAGATGAACGCCTCAAACAGCAACAGTGGTAATACGCGATCAGATGTTACTTCAAATGTATTAAAAGAACTTGCTACAGCTTTGTTTTTTTTGCAGTTTCTGCCAATTCTTGGCATAATCTCTTGGCGCAGGCGACGTCGCGAAAAGCTATTTGGGATTAATTTATTTACGGCAAATCGACGTTCTATTTACTGCAGATGTTCAATTCGATCTTAGATCTTACGCACTGGCGTGCTGCTGTTAGGTAAGCGTACTGCAACCACTTCCTTACTACGTGGTATTTCCTGCCCTCGCCGCAACGTTGACGCAAACTGGGTATACCAACGTACGAACTGGCAGCCGTGCGCAAAACACAAGTGGTTGATGTGCGTGTTGGCGCCGACGCATTTGGTGTTCTTACAAATCCTGCATTGGCGGTTCCCCATAGGTCGATTTGCAGGTGTGAAAAAGTGCAGGTCGCACCCGTAAATGGACTAAGACACATCATAGACAATGTTTAAATGCTCACGTTCTTATTCGTTTCCTGTCCTTTTTGCAAACCCTTTTTCGAAAAAAACAAAATCAAAACTAAAACCGTGTGCGCGAAACATGCGGAATCGAAACAATGTTGAAAGGGACGGCAGCAACGAGAACAACACTGCAAGGATGATTTTCTTCTCAGCCTGAGTATTTTGGTAAACCTTCGCCCTTTTCGAATCGAATGCGTTTTACACGAAAAACAAACCCAACTGATCTGGAGTACAGGAATGGGTGGAATGGTTGACTGGTTCGGAGAAAGTTGTTGAGGAGGAGTGGTTGACACCTGTTAGCAGAGCTTCTCAAGACTGTTCATTATAACCACGGTTTCGATTTAAACCTTTGACATACCCTTAAATCAAAATTCTGGTTCTAATAAGTAAGTGTAATAAAATGGAAAACCTACAGCCTTGACGTCCAGGTGTGAACAAAAGACATTTGCTCTTAAATACACTACGCTGCCATGCAAACTGTACTCTTTTTTTTCTAAAAATTGTTGCAAGCACCATTGGGACTAACAATTCGAGATGTTTGAACCTCTGTGCTTGCGAAAGTTTCAATTTTCACTTTTGCTTAACAACACCGCTTTTCAAGTAAGAGTACTGACTACTGAGTAGCCAACGGTGTTGTAAGATTTCCAAGAGGCTTAGCGTTCGGGCACAACCCGGTATTCCCGCTGTTCTGGCTCTATGTTTCTTCGCAAAACTGTTGTAACACAACAAATAAACAATGCTAACAAACAAATGTTAGGCAGTTGTGATGAAAACCACATAATCCAGAAAAACACGGAACGCTAATTAGCGGAACATAAGCTTCTGTACAATAGAGAAAAGCTGAAATGCCGTTGCTCTGCGTTACGACAATGTACTTACAAAATGCCGCAAACGGCATTGCAGGGTAACATTCGCTTTGCGCCTGTACTGTCCACTAAAAAGCAGCGAGTTCGTAAATAGAATTTTGCATAACGATTTCAATAACTGGTTGCAATGCTTCTTGCACGAGAAAGAATTTCCTATAACAGTGTTTCTCAAACTTTCATTAGCCGTGGACCCCTTTTAAGTTTAACTGGCGAATACTTGATATATCGTGACACTTGCGTTATGCAATATCACGGAAAAGCTACCTGGTGAAGCCCTCTGCTCGTGGCCTCTAGAGAACCGCTCCGTGTCCCCAAAGAGGGCCGAGGGCCCCGTTTGAGAAACCCTGTCCTGTGATTACTAATGTTAGTCAGGAATTGTTTCACGTGAGTTTCGATTGGGAGAGGTGCCCTGAACTTCCGGTGGGCCCCTCAGTGGAACCTTTCTCCCTTTAAATAAAATTTCTCGTTCTATAGATAGGGGTCTCCACACTTTTTTGTCCGAGGGCCACATAAGCTACTACACAACAGTCCGAAGGCCGGACGTCTTACGTAATGTGATTGTTTCAAGATATGATACATTCTATCATATCAACAAGCTTTTCGTAAATAAAATATTTTTTCATAATTGACTAAATGTCTTCGTGGGCCGGACTAAACGACTTCGCGGGTAGGATTTGGCCCGAGGGCCATAGTTTCGGGATCCCTGTTCCATAGCAAGGTTATTTTCAAATTGTGTGTTGTTTGTCCAACTGATACTAAATGTGTGATAAATAGTTCGTGCACTTACTTGCTATGCATTCTACTATATGCACAGCATATGTTCATGAAATTTGCATGAACATTACATGATAAGTTGGTGCTAAGTACTTTACCACGTCTTTGGAAATGCCTTTCAAAAAAGTCTTTTTTTCTGAAACACTAGTTTTCATTTTTGACAATTTTTTTATTGTTGTGTCTTAACCACGTGTGCCCTCTTGAAAAAAACCAATGGTCTTGTAATACTGCAAATGGCTTTACACTTTCGAACTACTGATTTTTAGGCTATTTTCCATTTTATTCAATTTATGTACTTTTCTATGCGGTGTTCTGAAGTTTTGTTACGAAAATACACGTTGCAGTTTTTGCTGCTCACAGGAAGAAATTAAAAACATATTGCAAAATCAAGTAAACAACTTCAGCTCCTTTTGATTTTCGAACCACTTGATTGTGCTGGAGACAACTTTTTCTTGAAGCTCACGTTAAAGTTCAGTCACAAAAACAAACGCTGCGAAGTTCTTGCGATGCCTCGAAGCTTAATCATCATTGAAACGTTATTCTTTCAAGATACGTCAAAATTCATCAAAAACAGACATACTGTTTGTGCCTTTAAATTTTTCTCCCTCTTGCACCGTACCTGTGAGCCAGAGGCTTTTGGCGCAACGCAAAGAGAGGTGTCTTGCTTTGCTAATTAATTGCACAACAGTATTTGATGCTGTTATTGGTCAGAGGAAGTTAAGCAAAAAACACATTATCATGTCTTTGACTGCGTTGGGGCTTCGACTGTAGGCGAAGGGCTACGCTAAGTTTTCTTGAAGCGGCTCCACCTATTTGTTTCAACCAGGGTCAGGAACCTGCGCCCCGTGTGAACTTTGACGTGACCCACATCTTAATTTTCGTTACTGAAGTTAGAACACAACATCGCGTCAAAACAAAGCTCCATGATAAGCAGATACTTGGACAGAAAGTTAAAAGAAATCTCCCTAGCTTATTCTCATAGCTTACTTTCCTTTTTTACCTCAGTAAGAAAAAGACAAGCTTTTAAGATAAAATCAATAAATTTCTGCGTCCCGTCTGCGCTATTTCACAATTAATGCGGCTGTGATAAAGCAAATAGGTTCCCCACTCTTGGCTTAAACTTTTACTGTCACAAAAGCACGAGTAGCACTCGAAACGCTTGAGCGATGGGTTGGCAGTGAAAACGTTGTTTTAATTGCGTAAAATTTAGACGCCTGCGCACATGCCACCCACGTTTGCCTACAGTCGACACGACGCCTGGTTGCCTCGTCTCACCGAACCTTAGTGAAAAATACGCCCTTACACCCAGTTTTCAAATCATAGGCAAATACCGTAATTTCCTGACGTTCAATATACTATCCAACTTGCCTGGTGGCAAACTACAATTTTTATGCTTGTTGAACCTTAAGCGCAGCGAAAAAAACAAGCAACAGAAAGATAAGAATCGAACTTACGGCAAACCCAGCACCACAAGAGAGAAGAACGCAAGAGGTCCTACTCCTTCACCGGCCACCCCATATGAAGTACTACTCTGAACGAACAGAAATGTCGTCGGATCCATGACGTATTGAAACTTGTTAGGCATCATGGCTGGCAGAGACGAAATAAGTACCCCTGCAGCAAAAAAACATAATAGAACTGGATATTTGGTTAGAAGTTGTCTTCTACGTGTGATTTGCGCTCAACGATCACAATGACCTGTGCGTGTGAATGATTGCCATCAATATCTGGCAAAGATGTACACAAGCCTTGATCAAAATTAAAAATTGCAAGTGCGTGCTTTGTTTTTTTGCCACTGGTGGAAAGACTTGGATGATGTCCTAGAAGCTGAAATACAGTACATGCTAAGAAACTCTAGAAAAATCATGAAAAGGACACAACAGTGGTTCCCAACGTGGGGTGTCTCTCCACAGGGGGACAATTTGATTTTTAAAGAGGACATTGAGACCGACTTACAAGGTTTGGATCCAAAATTTCGAATTTAATTTTTTACTTCATTCTTCTTTTTCATGGATGCTATGTTCTTTGGAAGCTTGTTTAAATCAAGCTAGTGGCGTTTTAAATTTCTCCCAGATGAAACGGAGCTCACATTTAAATCATAAGATCTTGAGGGCCAATTAATTGCCCCTCACCACATGATTGCCCTCACCACATGAGGGGCAATTAGGATTTTAGACGTAATTAGGTGGGGGGTGGACAAAAAAGACTGGGAACCACTGGTTTAGAACCACGCTTTAAGGAACTTTTTTCTTTGCGCTTTCTGCAGATTGCATGTAAAGCAAAAAACACCGATTGAAACCTAATTTACAAATTTTCTTTTTGAACATTTCTTACTCCAGCAGTAAGCACGTTTTAAATCGATGTAAAAGGACATTTTGGTGCTAAGGATTACAACGCACAAACTATTAATTTGAAACATTGTTTGTTGCCTTGTTACTCATATGACCTTGACTTCCGAGTTGTTACTCTGCTACACAAGTATTACAGTAGTTTTATAAACGATATTTTAACGCATACAAGTGAGGAACATATTTCATTTAAGAAACTCTGTACCAATCAACTTTATGGTAGATTGCAAAAACTAAAACTAAGCTATGAACTCAATGGCTGTTTTATGGACAATCTTTTGCGTCCCAGCCTCAACTCGTCTAACCGTCTGTCACTGTCTGCTTGGAAACCTGGAAATGCCGTACTTGGTCATCCGGCAACCCAGGAATGTCCCGTTCAACAAACAAAGTTTACTATTTCTCCAGCTTGTGATAGTACGATTCGAAACTCGCGCTCTTCATGCACAAGTTAACAAATGCTTCAGGTAGCATCCACGAATGCAACTCAGTCAACGAGAAGGCCACAAAACGATAGATATATACTGTGTATACACCTGGGATATTTGCTCGATCAACATTCGTTCGCAACATCACACTCAGTCAAGAAAAACGGCATGGCACCTGCTTAACTTACGTAGCTGGAATGCCATCGTATTAACAGGTAAAATGTCGCCAGATTTAATCAATTCGGACGCTTAGGCGTAAAATGATAAATGAACAAGCGCAGATGCGATTAAAGATACAAAGTCTATAAGTGTTTCGGATGTTACACAACGGCTACAGCGTCTGAATTGATTAAATATCGGATCAAATTCCTAATTCACAATAATGACAGCCGATATATACTTCGTTTAGGTAAGTACTCGTCATTTGCTGTATGACGACACAAGCGATAAATGATGAACGTACGTGATTTATGAAACACCGTACGCAAACGTCAGCTCATTACATCATCGAGTCAAAAGTTATATAGCACGCAAGAGACAAAATGCGCGGCTTGACGAAACAGGTTAAGCCATGGCGAAAAATGAAAAGGCTACAGTACCGCGCAGTCAAAACTGGAGAGGCGTTGTTTGAAAACACCTGCTGACCGACTCAGTGATCGCAAACGAAACAATTCATCGATCACTGCAGAATTCAGTAAGTCGGCGACGTAGCTGATGTGCCAAAAAATCATTAACCAAAAAGCGTTGAGAACACTACGAACAGAGAGGAGCACATCAAAAAGCAATATTACGTTTATTTTCAATGCTAGTCAAGTTTTAATCAAAAGTTCGCGAGAAACTCGCAGTTCACTTACGACACAATAAAGTTCAACGCGGATGCAGCGGTCGCGAAGGCTGAGACGACAGTAGGTTGCTTGTAGAAAGCAAGCACTTCCCAAGATCCACCACTTGAGCGAGACAAAGGAGGATTAAAGTGTCATTGAACTCTGACATAAAGAATCATGAATGTTCTGCTGTTTCCAGTGAATGATTGCGTTCCTAATTCGCGTTCAGTGATAACAAAATTGCGTCTGTCGCTGTACATTACTTTTACAGGAGTTATTTGAATCTATTGGAATAAGAGCTGACGATGCCTACATGGTAGGCGAAAAATATACTCTGTAACATCTTAAAGTGTCTGATTCTTTGCTGAGAAAGGATTTCTTTCCATAGGCAGTGTTTTACAGGACCTCATCTATGGAGAAATCTAAAGAATACTTGCATGAGCAGTCTTGCACCAAGGCTCACAAAAGCTCAATATGGTCGGCGCGTGTTTTCAAGCAAGTAAACACGCTTCCATGTCTTCAGCACGATCTTTTAACTTTTCACCCACCACAGAAAGAACAGATTGAACACCCTAATGGCTGGATGTACCATGGTGATGCTGCACTATTAGGTCGATCGCTTGTCCAGTGGCGTAACTAGAGATTTGAGCCAGGGTGGAAAAAATTAGAAATTTAGCTGAAGGGGGCTCACTGGCCAACACTCAGAAAAAGAGTTGAGAAATGATAGTGATGTGAATCCGGATGTGGATGTCTATATTAAACCCGTATAATCACCGGAAAACACTCCGAAAAACGCAAAAAAATAACAACCTCCTTAAAACCAAAAGAATACTAAATGTTGAAATATAATCTAAGTGGGAGCCCAGTTTTGCATTTAGTTTGCCAGGGGGGAGTTTCGCATCCCTGCTCCTGTCAGTAACGCCACTGGTGGTGTCTTGGCAGTAAAATGACAGGATGTTTTTCTTTTACGGGGGATTCAGCTGCAAGCGTCCTCCAGTACGAAGTACGTCGCAAGCCATAACTGGTCTCAGCTTAAGCAGTGGACTCAGTGAAGTCTTTCCTAAGCCAGAATCACACCGGCTTGTGTTGAGAAACTCTTCGTGAATTTTTAGTTTCCACCGAATGTCCTTGGACACTTCTTTCTGGAAGAGTTTCACTACATGCAGGTTTTTTTAAGGTGTTTTAGGGACTCAATTCCGGTCTCTAGAATTGAAAATCGGGTCCCTAGAATCAGAGAAATCGGCTCCCTACAGGTGCATACCGGGCACCTAACATTTTCCTTAAAACAAAACCTGTTACATGTGTAATTGTGTATATGCTTGATTGATTTCTTCACACGTGATAAAAACCTTACTTGACCGGTGGCTTCTCGCTTGGTGTAAAAACTTCGCTTTACAAAATGTCTTGAACCCCAATAACCAAATGACTGCTTTCAAAAACTTGACCATGTAGAAAATAGCGTGATCAGGATGTGAAGCAAACATTTTTTCCTTACCGACAACGATGTTTATCTGTGGGTCAGCATGTGCCAACGAAGACAAACTTCCTACCATTTCAGGCCAATGCCGGTTGCTTTTATAAACATATTTTGAACCATTGAACCACACGCCGGCTTTATGGCACAAAGTGACGCTTCGCCTCGCGAAGCGACATCCGCGAGGTTTCACTTTGAGTCAACATATCTCCACTGTAATGGATCAGAGCTTTCATGTCGAGAGGCGACTTTCAAAGGCTTAAACCAGGGGTGGGGAACCTGCGGCCCGCTTGAACGTTTGATATGACCTGCAACATAATTTTCGTTACCCAAGTTAGAACACAACATCGGGTCAAACCGAAGCTCCATGGTAAGCTGGTATTTAGATTGTAAGTCAAGATAAGTCACTTTCCTAAAGGTAGAATTTTCGGACAAAATTAATTGATTTTGCGGCCCGCTAGTGATAATGCACAATTCATGCTGCCCGTTATAGTAAATAGTCTCCCCACTCCTGGTTTAACCAAAGCGGCAACAGAAACTTCTGATACATTGTATAACAGCAGTCGAACCATTCGCAACGTAAGTTCGTCATGGGTCAAACTCTGAATTAAAATCTGCTAATCCTGCAGCGTAACACCTACAGTGGCGGCACAAAGCTCGAGTCTCGGCATGGTTCAGTACCGTCGATGGTCCAACGCGAGACTTTCCCACAAGAAAAACACAGTGTACAGAATTGCCATTTTAAGTAAAACGGATGTAAAACACAGCTCTGTATCCAACCTCACGAGCGTCGCAAAAGACGTGAAATTCAACATCGTCGTACCTTGGAAAAGGGTTAAACAAACTCGAGGTCGGACATCTCGTAGCTACATGACATTTGTGCCAACCTATTCCATTGGTCTTCAACTTTACCAGATGTGGGATCGTCCAAGATTCTTTTGACGAGCTTTTGCATTAATATTTTTATGGGCAGGATGAATGGTAGTATCATTCCAAGGGGATCGAAAAATCGAACTGCTATGGATAAAATTCCTCTTCTACATAGCTGGCTTTGTTTTGGCGTTTATATTTATTTCCAAATCGTCTATTTCTGTTTTTCATATAATTCCTAACGTCTTGGTGCTCGGAAGCTTGTGAAGCTGGGAGCATCGAATGGATGACTGGAGGTCTTTTCCTTGAATTTCGGGAAGGACTACTCTGTTGTAACTAACGGAATTCGTGACATGACGCCACCGGCTTGAGGCGATCGTTCGAATGCCTCCAGCAGTTTTCTTCAGCGCTTGATAAGCGCAAGCAGTCGAATCGCAACCCAGACCAGTGTTTGAAGTGCACGGTTGGCTTCGTTTTCGTACACACGATGTGCAGCGGAAGCGGCGGCCCCAATAAAGAGCTTCACTTGACAATAAGATGCTGCACAGCTGATGCCGTTTGGATGCTCACACATTTGACACATCGTCTCGTGATATGCTGTCGCCGACCTTGGCTAAGTAGGCTAAGTCGTCAATCGTGAAAACATTTGAAACAGAAATTGCGTTCGTTGCCTGCGCACCTCGAACAGTTAGCGCGACAGAACAAGCCCATGTTGAACTTGTTTTCCATTTACACCTGAGACGCCAAAATAATGTTGAGCTATGGTCGTAAAGTATGAGTTAAATTTTGCATCTATAACTTCGTTGGTTTGACCCCGAACCGAAATCAAGTGCAAATTTCAAGTTCCTCGGTCACCTGGGATGTCTCTAATCCGGACAATGTTATAACGTTTTGGAACTAGCAAAACTCACCGATGAACCACATCAGTCCGATGCAAATGGTTAGACGTCGGCGAGAGAAATACTTCCCGGCGCGATTTTGCATTGGTCGAAAAACGGCGAGAAATCTGCAAGACAAGACGTTTTTAATATTACCCAAGAGTGTGGATTCCTGCATGCTTTTCTTGTCACTATATCTTGCTTATTTATTTCCAGTGAAGAAAAAACTACAGTAATAATTTAACAAACCGTTAATCTAGTTAATAAACTATATATCGTTAAGAAGGTAATGTCGGTATCGCTCAGACTCAGAATATTCAACTATCTGGACTTTCTTGAAATCCACATGTTGTCTACTGGTCATGCAGAATTCTTTATAACAAAAAACTGTAGGCAATTCTAACACTACGATGGCCCTAACATCAAGCGCATTTTTTCGATTCCACTAGTGGTTTCTTTACATTTACGCATTTCACGTGAAAAAGCAGCACATTTTGTAACTTCGACTTATGTCACTCCATCCTTCACACAGTAGCAAATGTAATGTTGCTTTCATTCAGTTCGGCTTTTCTATTTTCACACTAAAATATGGATACAAAGCTTGATATTCTCCAAACGCTTGCTAAACGTCACTGGGAAAACGATGCTCGTGAAGAAAATTGCAGTCCGGCAAAACGATAAAGTAAATAAAGGGGTAAGTTCGTTGAGAACCTTACTAGATACAGCGGAAGCATGGGTATAAGAATTTTGAAAAAACTGCTTTCACTTGTTAATGTTCAAATCACTGTCTAGTTGACCAAACAGCTAAACCGGGCCAAGACTAATAGAATGCAGTTAATTAAGATAGTTTGAATAGGTACCAGCGGAGTAATCACTAAAGCAGTCTATTCGACAAGGAATGTACGTCTGCAATTTAATGAAGGTTCAGAAAAAAGTATTTTCTAATACAAAGAACGCCACATGTAAAAGTGCTAATAAAATCAATGATTAGCAACTGTGTTTTATACACACCATGCCAAGTCAAGTGGTCTCTAGGGCAGGGGTCACAAACACGCGGCGTGGCCCGCGAGGACATTTTGTGCGGCCCGCGATGCTTTTGGGGAATTTTTCAATAAATTTAAGTTATTCAGTTTATTCACCGATGGTTAAAAGTGCTCGGCTAGCGAGTCAACAAGATCCTTTTAAACGAACATGGAGAAGGCTAGAAATGATTTGCTTATAACTCACGATACTTTTCGCAGAAAATAAGATAGAAACGCTGTTTCTACTGTGGTAAGGTTCAGGTAGCACCATCTTTGCGTCAGCGACATAACGCGGCCCTTGGGTGACTTTATAAGTCCTCATTTGGCCCTCGGAACAATTTGAGTTTGAGACCCCAGCTCTAGGGTATCCTTGCACAGCAGACAACGCACATTGTGTCTGGAACGAATCAAGCAAAGCAAAACTCGGTGAATATAAACAACATTTCCTGGCGACGACCGAACAGGGTCGGGAAAAACATTTCACAGTATGGAACCTTTACCAACGACAAAGGTACGGGTGGCCATATTTATATGGAGGACGCGGCTGGTTTCACGCAGTGACGTAAACAAAAAGCGTCCATGGTAATTGTTTGCCCTTGTTATAAGCAGTGGCGTAACTGACGGGGGGCAGGGGTGCGCGTCGCCCCCCCTGGCAGGCTAAATGCAAAAAAATGGCCCCCCTGTTGGCTTGTATTTCGGTATTTATTCTTTTGATTTTTAGTAGGTTTTTGTTTTTAGCGTTTTTCGAAAATTTCTCGGAGTGTTTTCCGGTGATCTCGGGTGTTAGTAGAAACGAATCCAGTTAATTGCATAACCAATTTGCCAATTTTTATTTTTAGGTGTTTAACCCGAATATGCGATTATCCGCATCAGACAAATATTCGCATGTTTACTGCCTAGCGACACATGGGAGCCCAAAATTCACTCCCGTCGCCCCGGTGGATCAAAACAAAGTTTCAACCCCCAAATTGAAATGTGAAGCACTAGAAATCAGGGTAATTTTTATCAACCTATATTATGTTTTGTCTTGTAATTTAGACAGAGCAGTACCTGCCGCTGACCCGCTGTTACCTAGAATAACGTCGTCTGATAATTTGTGGTACGTTTGTGGAGTAATAAACATATTTGAGGCTTGATCGTAAAGTGTCAGCATTCATTGCTGGGGGTGTTGAACGTGAAGTTAGCCTATATGCCTAGTTGTATATGTTCTGAAGTCAGACTTACACCTGATCAACGTATCTGTGTTGGGATTGTTGTGAAAAAATGTATTATGTCTAGCTCAGGCAGTCTTTTCGTATTGTGTACTGCATAGAAGCAAGATACCTTTGGTGTTTACGGCCAAAGTTTCCCATCTGCGCAACCTGCTGTTCAGACAGCAAGATGGAGTTAATAATGTAGTTAGAAGAGTTTAGTTAGCAATCACTGCTTAGCTTGTCCCAACCGAGCAGTGCAGTTAGTTGGTTGTGGATGTTAACCATGTTGCGTCCACGTAGGCGTCTTGGTCTATA
>JGI24021J15306_10004348_pt1 | contig 16434 bp, 9 predicted proteins | sample Ectturendosymbi1_FD_15306 | JGI IMG/M metagenome (IMG submission 15306) | reverse complement strand
TGCACGGGTTCATGAACCACTTGCTGGCATAGTTCGGGCAGTAGGATAACACCTGCGTCCAACAATTCTACGAATGCTCTGAAGCGATCTTTGTCACGTTTTCAACGCCAAGACAAATCGCGCCCCGACCGAAAACCGAAAAATAATCCCAAAGTATCATTAACACTAAAAAAAGCTTTCAAAAAATATACATGTTTTATTTTGAGACGTTTCGGATTATTCTTAATCCATCTTCGTTTATTTATTTGTTTGTTTTTTTGACTGAAGATGGATTTAAGAATAATCCGAAACATCTTAAAATAAAACATGTATAGTGTTTTGAAGGCTTTTACAGTGTTAATGAAACTGTTAAGTCTATCCCAATTTTATGCTCCAAAATTCCAGAGTAATTTAGAGGAGTTCGCTCAGGTCACCGTTCCCGGAATTGCTAAAAAGCGTTTTAAAGATCTCCGCATTTTTGACGCGAATTACGTCCTAATTTGACTGTATCTGCGTTGTTTGCGGAATTCACTTGAAGTCAGTTCTAATTGTCATCCCATCCGAGCGAAACAAATTTCTAGTAAAGAAATGAAACCTCGTGATCTTTGCGAGAATTAACAAAAAAACAGCGGTCGGTTTGTTGCTTGCTGGCCGAGCTGCTGAATCGAAACGGTGACGCAACGGCGCCGAACGTACACGCACCGAGTAACTGACCGCACTGCACCTTTTCGCGTTTCTTGGCCCTTTTTCCGCAATACTCATTCTGCCAACAATACATGACATGCGTAAGACGTGGCCGGGGGTGCGGAGAGGACTGACGCGACGAGAAAATGACTTACCGCACGTTTGCCTAACTCGCTCTTCGGGATCGAGATATACCCGGCCAGATAGTGGCCGGCAAGCGCATTCTTCGGTACTCTGTCGAATGCAAAAATAAACAATGGAGTTAGTGTGGCAAACGTGAAAAAAACAACACGTCAGCTGAAAAAAAAATTACGTGAAAAAAACAACAAAGATTAAAAAAGACATTGGCAGTCACCCAGCAAACATCCTTCATAATGTAACGACCTACTTGTCTTCGGCTAAGGGGGCTATGTAGAGGGGGAGGCTGTGCCCTGCTTTGATCGACGTCGACGTCATTTTGCTTCCACCAATCAAAGCGTCACGATGGTTGGCATAGACGTCGAGCGAGATCGGCGACGGGAGTTTGAGTTTTACCGAAAGAGGAGCGTCTTTCAGGCGCTGCAGGGCGTCTCTGGATTCGTGCGTTACTTGGAGGCGAACGGTGTAATCGCCTTTGTCGAGCTTTTGTTGATACTGAAAATATTTAAAAAGCAAACTACTTTGGGCGCAGTTTGATCGCTTGCTTCCGCAACAACACTGCTCGCGCAGCAAACTGGTTTACACCGGTTGTTTGCGTTTCGAACCTGCGATCAGTTCCAGCGCCTCGACCCAACTTTAACGTCGATCCAAAAACAAATTTTAAAAGATAACGAAGATTTCGTTTTTCCGCAGTTACCTTATGTGTTTCTCTGCACATCACGCAGCCAACCATTTTTCCTTTGCTAATTGAGAAACATTTGAAAACCGGTTCAACTCTTGTTGCGTCGGCAGAACCAGGAGCTGTATTTGAAACATTAAACAAACGGAAGGCATTCGCAGTCGTCGTTCAAGTAAAATTTGCATGTTCCGGAAGGGTCGAGTTGCTTCTTTGCCGTTGGTACTCAAGAGAAAGTTTGTTGTCCCCTGATTCATCAACTTAACTTGTCCAAAGGCACCTCACACACGGGGCACAGTCTCAGACGAGGGCACCTCTGCTTCGCCACAGCACCGGACTAAACTCTCTGCTACAGATTCCCCCTCACATGCAAACAAAACTCCGCAGAAACCCAGCGTGTGACGTGTGCGGCGCTGTCAGCCATCGAGCAAAATAGTACCTCGTTCTCTTAATCGAGCTCCATTCGCTCTCTATCATCCGCCATGCAAAAAAGGCCTCAGCTTACCTGGTGAGGATACGCATCGCCCGCTCCGACAAAACGCTTGTTGGTATCGAAGAGCAACCAGATCTGACTGTTGTATTCGTTCTCGTACAGGAGATCGGACAAAAGTGGAAATGAAATCAACACTTCAAACGACTTGCACTGCAAGAGAAATATTGATCAACAAGCACTGCAGCTTTTACCAAGATCTATGCCCACTTGCCTGCTTCGCAAATAAGCAATTGACGAAAAACTTCAAAAATTCTTTTGAAGCACGCTACCTCTTGCAGAGCGCATTCTTAGCACTTTTTCGTGCTTGTATTTCAGGCATGTAGGGAGTTTCAAGGGGCCAAATGCATAAGTTGTTTCGGCGACAGAACAGAGCTTGGCGGGATTTTTGCAAAATCAGACACAGAATGGCGCTTGGGTTCTTCTGCTGAGATATACAGCCCTGCACTAATGCATAGGTTTCGAGGACTAGCAAATTACAGCTTTATAACACGACAAGTGTTTCGTCGAAGCATAAATATCTTCAATTTGCTAGATTGATTTGCAATCAGATACTCGTAGAAATTTACAATTGGACAAATAAGCTTTACTGTAACAAAAGCCACAAACGACGAACAACGCCTATCAGAGGCGACTCCGGGTTATCAACGTCACTCGGGCGTATCATATATTTCGCATGAGGTACATGTTTGGACAAAGTTCAAAGATGGAATTCACCTCGGAAAATTTCTGAATGTACTGATGAATTTTACAAGACAAAATGTGTAGTTCGCTAGCACTATGTCTTTCTCCTTTTGTAAGATACGAGTAGAAATAACAAGAAAAGAAATCTGCAGAACACTACTGATATTTAACCGCTATTAGGTTGACTGAATGCAACCGCTGAAAACTACAGGTGCTGGAAGGTCGATTTGCTCTCATTCTCACTGGCATAATCATTGTTCTGTGACGTACGGTAAGTGACAATTGATGAGTAGCTCTCGGGAGAAGTTATCCATTATCAGGCGGTGTACGTCACACAGCAATGACAATGCCAGCCAGTCTTCCACACTTACCAGGCACATTCTATGCGAATAAGAGCTGATGATGACTACCTAGTATGGGAAATATATACTATGATAAGATCGTAGCGTCTGATTCCTGGCTGTGAAAGGATTCCTTTCGATAGGCAGTGACCTACCAGGCTCATTCATATTAACCTGAGTTAATGGACAATTTTTTGTTCCGTTGAAATGACTGCAAAAGGGAAATCTTTCAAAGATTGTAATTCAAATGTTAAGCTGTATTGAAATCCATTGTTAAAAAAACATTGGGTTTGGATTGAATCATAATTTTTTTTAAATTCAGTTACAGAGAACTGCTCGGGCTCTGACTTTTGAATCCGAGTCAAGCTTGGATGAATACTGTCGAGACAACGCCTGCTACAAATGATGTATTTTGACACAAGTGACCTCGTCCTCTGAGATGACAGCCAGACACTGAACGAAAATATATGAACTGCAGCAAAGCTCGGCGGAAAGTGCCCAAGTACGTAACTGGAGTTAGTGAAGAAGTCGGTGTTTGAAGAAATTTACTAAGCAAGTACCCGTTTTGCAACGTAAAACGTAAACGAAGACTCGAGCTAAACCCGAGTGACCGAGTCGCCACTGAATGACTATAATGTACCCTGTGCGAAGGCCAATGGCGGAAGCTGAATGCACAAGAATAATAACAAGGTGGCATTCCGAAAATCTCACAAACGATCAATACAAGCTATCAAAGGTTACGATCTTTGCTTAACGACCAGCTCCCTGCCTGTGTTATTTTAGTACTCTTTCATGAATTGATGATTTCCATCATAAAAAATAAACCTTGCCTTATCACTGAAAACAATTGTCGTGACAAACCACGCATGCGATGAAATAACCCGATTGCTGCACCTATTCTTGACAACGAACACAAGCGAATGGAAAAGAAAACAGTTTCGGTTCTCAGGTGACCTGAACAACTGTTTGCAGAACGAGCCAGCTGGAGTAGTAAAAAATAAAGCGAACGTTTGCACAACTGCTGTATTTAAAAGCGACCCCACGTTCCGAACAACTATCCTGAAAACTCATCTTTCGCGATAAGCGCATTTACTATTCCAAATGTTGACGACAATGATAGTATGCTGCTGTTCGGATAATTCAGCACAGGCAATTTAACGCTGTGAGCTCACCAAGTGCAAATTGTACGTGTTGACCATCTCGTATATCGGCTGTTCCCCGTGAACGTGATCTCGACTGGTCAGAGGCCTGATTGTGTGGTCCGCGGGCCTGACTGGTTGCACAAGGTGCTTGAGCGAGAAGGAAGGTGCGATGTCCTCGTGAGAGAGCGCATGCACTTCCACTCTGTGAACGCCGTCCGCTGCGTGCTGATGTAAAACAATTGATGTACGTAATACTACGGACTTGGCACAGTGGTGTGTGAAATTATATAAACCGGCTTCTTTCTTAGTTTCTGAACCATTCCATGTCGAAGCTTCTTTCACACAGCCAGAGTTTCAAGCTAAAGAAGTAATCGCATGAGTAAAACCCTTTTAGAGCAGGAGATGCTTTGCATCATTGCGCAAGGCTCAAATTGGTTGACGGTGAGCAGACCCGAAATCAAGGGGGAGGCAACTGCCCCTCCCCAAAATTTTCAAAAACACGTTTAGTTGTTAGATACAACAAGTTACAGTCATTTTGCCACCGCCACCCGAAAATATCAGCTAGTTGGCCCTGACAGTGAGCATGCTTTGACAACCGTTACTGGCTGATGTTACCCGTAGTCTCGTCTTTTGTGACACCAGAAAGCCATATTTAAATAAAATACCGCGGTTAGCAGTCGCTTGTGAAACACGATCTTCTTCGCAAAACCACGCGTCGTTAACCACAATCAACAGACATCTGCAATCACGACTGCTTGCTTGTGGTGATCGTGAACAGCCGACATAGTCGCCTCATTTCCTTACCATTGTTACTGGATTGCTTAATATCCTGGCTCCGTGAAATTTGATGCGGTAAGACAACGACACTTCGCCGAGGTGCGCCCACCAACGAGCGATGCAAACTTCCATTGTCGCATTCCCCTGCATAGAAAGCCGTATCTCTACAAAATCACCGGAAGAGATTGGAAATTAGTGTCGTGTCAAAACAACAAACAGGTAACCTGCAATAATTTCGTATCAAAAATAAAATTTTAAAGCGAAATCACAGTAACAGCTACTGTGTGCAAAGTATACTTATATTATGCGGCAGGCATGTCATTCGATGTCGTTTAGCAATTATGCGATCAACGCGGGAAAAGACATGCTCGACAACTGCATGACAAAAAAAACGGACGCACTTGGACAGGAACACCGTGCTCAGCGCTGCCACCCGGCGGAAGTGTGATCAGCTTGTAAAATTCTTGCTCGCGGAAAGCACGCTGTGAACGGATCTGCATGCAGTGCACCACAAAGCGGGCAGACTGCTCCGTCGAGTGGTTCTTCACACGCAAGTCTGCGCGATAAATCGTTGTGTAGGAGCGTACACACAGATCGCAACGCGTAAATAACAGATCACAACTATCGCAACGTGTACCCCATGAGCAATGTTGAAAGATTGTGATACACCCAACAGATCTCTCCCACGTTCACCGAGTGCACGCGGCAATACCTGCTGCGTTGCGCAAAAGTGTTTTGGTCAAAAATCTTATCTTCCAGTTACAATCTTGCCCGGACAATCACTGAACTATAACAGACGATTATTTATATTAAATAAAAGCAAAGATATTCCACTAACTTTTTGACCGCGACAAGCTGATTTTGAAAATGACAAAGCAACCAAATTTACTCAGCAAATTTTGCTGATGACCATCTACCAAAGCAGCACCTCTTTTATCTGATCCGTGTATCATTCGTGAATATGACATCATCGATGGCAGCCGCAAATAATTGAAACTAATGAAAAAAGGCGTTACATCATACCCGCCCATGTGGCTCCTTCAGGAACGTGGAAGAAGCTTCTTGATATCTGGCCAGGCTTGAACACCGAAGGACCGATTTCTTTCGAGGATTCCGTGCACTCGTCCACTCTGACATCGACACAACATTGATGCAAGAAACGAGCCGTTGTTCAAAATATAACGTGAACGGTTAAAAATTCAGTAAAAGAACTTACTTTTCATGACAACTACACAATATAAAAGAAACAAAACGTTGACTACATGTTCGACGTAGAAATGATGTTTATCACAGATTTTTGTACGAAGCTATATTTGATTAGAAGGTGGTCGTGATAACATACAATAACTCGAGTTTTGTTTAGCAGCGCGGGATGTATGTTGCAAGTGTATCACTAAATCATTCTGCACATTAACTGCCTTCACAGCAGTGTCGTGTCTTTCCTGACATCAGCAGACGTAGTGATTCTAAACGATGGCTGTTCAATTGACAGAGCAGACCTATCGATGAGTATAGTGGCAAAATCAGAACCAAAATACATATAACAACGCACCGTAGGGATTTTGCCTCCTTCAAAACCACTGTTCGAGCAACTTTTTTATACCGCGCTGTTTCAGGAGAAAATGAATCAAGCACAGGCTAACCTACTTTCAGCAACAACCACGCCAGTGGAAAACTTGAAATCAAATGTTGAGGGCAAACCCACACAGCAGGAGCTAGTTTCTGTTTTAGTCAGCAAGCATACGGGTTCAAACATGCGCAGACGACAGCATGCGATTCCAGCAAAAGCATTATAATGCGCGCAACAAACAAGTTATGCCAGTGAAATTGAAGCAACCTGCACAGGTCGCGCCTGCAGCATGATCCACGGTAACGCGGTGAAAGTTTACGATGCACCCACAACTTTTGCAAGACCACTCACAGTTCAGGTTTGACCACAGTGATCGGCAAAGTAAAAAGTGGTCCCAGGCCCACTTGTCTGACACTGAAGCCCTGGAGTTCAGCATAATGAACGCCGGAAGGAAGACCTCTGGGATCGACCTGTCGAAGGCAAGCACACAATCGAAAGCATTATCAACAGCGCTCAACTAAACTACTAGAAAATAAGGCTAAAAGTATAAACACATAAGCGGTAAAAGAAAGAACCACCGAGCCACTAGTGTTTCTGGTGAAAACAGTGAAGTCTAAAGATGGTGGTTCAGTTCTAAGAGTAAAACGAGCGAAAGATTATATAAAGCGGCGATTTCCTTCGCAACAACGAACGTACTTTGATCGAAAAGGAGCGCGCCATGTTCATCACTTCGAAATGTGCAGGACAGGTTACCCACGGCTGCGAGGCGCACAAAGCCATGTGGCACGAGTAGTCGATCTTCTCCAAAGGATCTGCGCAAAGCAACCGGTCGGCTTTGACTTTGAAAAACAGGACGGTTGGGGAAAGTACAGCACAAAACCAAAGCTACAATCATGAGCGTGCAGCGAACAGCCTGAGCAGGAGGACTTGACTAAACGCAAGAGCATGCTTCCGTTGCCAATCGGCTGCAGCTGCTAAGCTGAAAAACGTTTTGCAGCTGGCATGAGTGACATTAGATGCTCATGGGGAAAGGCATATTGGAGCACGGCAGGAGGTATCCTACCTAAAACATGCGGCGGACTCACATGCACAGTGATGTACAGGCTTTATCAATCATGGAGTTACCTGCACTTAGATGATGTTTGGGTTCAACGGTCACAGTAACCATTTGTGCTAAGTGAGATTCTTTCAGGGAGCGCAAGTATACACCTGTGAGAAAAAGTAAGAAATAGAACAGGGTAGTGTTTCCGGGCTAACATTTATAACGCACTCGCTAATATCAGCAGCAAACAAAGGCACAGTTCGGTTTTAATGCAACGCGTGCTGGCACTTAAAATTCAATGGAACAAACGTCAGCTGCGTTTCTCCTGACTGACAGATCAATGCAACACGACTCTGACCTTTCGTAGAGCCGGTGGCTGATGCGACGGAAACACTGAAATAAATCTTGTTTTCCGGCAAGTCATTGTGTTTGGTGAGGTAGTCGTAGCATTCATTTATCTAAAAATAAAGTGACGTAATTCATGAGCAACACCTTTAACATCGCTTGTACGGATGATGGTAGCAATGGTTGCCGAAACGTCTACGACTTTATTCGCTTTGGCCGCGATTTTTATCATTCCCTTTAACATTTTAGTGGAAACGGTAGCTTGCCCGTTTCAAAAACATCTCCCGAAAGGGTTAATCTGCCACCCTTGTATCGATGGCTCCAATTTAACGTGGTGAAAATGACAATGTGGTGGAGTCAAGGAATTCAGGTAATGTTTCGTCAGGAGAGTTTTGCTATGCTAGGAACGAGTTAATTTTATTTATTTGAAAAAACTAAAAACTAAGCATGCATATTAAACATTGATAAGTGTTTCATAATTAACATTTACTGCCGCAAAGGGCCACCTTAAATTGGCCTCTGAGAAAAATGTTTGGCCATTCAAGGTGAAGTCGCACCCACCTGCACGAATCCTCGACCCTGCGCGAACCGTTCTATGCCGTCTTGCTTTTGTGCTGTGTTTTCTATAGCTCTTCTGATGCTGTAAGGGGTGTAACGAATCTCATCCGACTTCAATGCTGTAATCATCGTAGTTGGATTGAGTTCAGCAACAAGACGCCAGCAGCATTACACAGGACAAAACGCAAATCACTATTTTGTAGAGAAACAAAACTACTCGGATGAGTCAAACTTTGACTGTTTTTCTTATGTATGCACCCATCGCCTTTGCACTTCACAACTCTTCGTTAGCAGCCCGAACAAAAAGCACCTCGGCAGCCAATTCGATAGCGCAAAGCTTGTATATTTTCGAAAGTCATACCGCCTGCATCATCGGAGCAAATTTCAAACGAATAGTTCTTCCAGAAAAGCGAACTTTTTAATGATATTCAAATATTTCACCTAGATTTTACGAAGCACCGGAAGATCGTGCGGAAGAGAAAACTCAATTTATTTCAAGTTTGAATTACTTAGGAAACTGATGGCATTTCAAATAAAAACATGAATTAATCTCGCGCCGCATGCGCACACAAGCCAGCAATTATGCGCTGCCAGTCGGTCGTGTATTCAGAATATTACCTGATAAGACAAGCGCAATAGCGCCGCAAGCGTTAGGCGACGACATGGACGTCCCGTTCATCAGCTGACTCCCGTGTAGAGTCCAGTTCGGAACTGAAGTGATAGCGCCACCCGGAGCCGAAATGCTGACCCCAAGGTCACCATTTGTGCTGAAAGCCAGCAAACATCAAGGCAATAAACCGTAAGCCTATATCTACCCGAAAACCTTCAATCCAAACAACTGGTTTCAGTCAGCAATAATGAAACTCGTCAGGACGCTTGTTTCAAATTGTGGTGTTGACGCACACTAACGCATGGTCATTTGTCAACAACGCAAACCGAATCTAGACGCTTTTAACAGATTTTGAGCTGAATGCTTCTCTAAGAAATGTCCGTATCTTGACAACTACGCGTAACAGCAAGCTTTCACGACAATACACGTTAAAACGATACAAAACACACTTGCTTTGTTCCACAATTTCTAAATTCTTTTTTTGATTAAATATAAAAAATTGCCATGCAATGCTTTTTTTGCATGAATTCTTTGCATACAGATTATAAAAATAAATGTTTCCCGTAATCACCGCTGCAAAAAAAGTTCTTTATCACGGCCCTTTTTGCTTTATTGAAGTTGCCAGAGTTACAGCTCTTCGCAGTTAATGGTGATTGACAGACGCAAGCTTTTAATTCAAGATTATATTGCAAAGCGACTATAATCACATATTAAAATTGCTATTTGAATTCAAAGATTTCATTTGAACAAGAACTGATGACGCAGTAGGGGAAATGTATGCTGTGATAAAATCATAGTGTTTGGTTCTTGGCAGCGGAAGGATACCTTGCGATAGATAGTTATCGTATACAAACTTCAAATCTACATTGGAACTAAAATTCAGTGAAATCTGTAAACTCCAAAAAACAGATTACTGTTTACCTAACAAGTTCGACAGCATTGTTTTCCAAATACGAGTATTTCAACAGAAGCAACTTACCACGGACCACGAGAAGACCAAGTGTACTGGTTACATGGCAATTTCTCGGTCATTGAATATTCGGTAGCCATCATGTCTGGAGAGACCCAGGCCCCAACACCTGTACGCAACCGTACAAGATCAAAAAGATATGAAAACGAGCTTGACAGGTAACGCGCACTTCGCCGGTTGTAACAACACCGATCGATTCGAACCATTCCTGGTCAAACTGTATATTTACCGATGATGTTTTCGGTGGTGCCACCCGGTGAACCGACTGTCGAAAGACACGGACCGTTGTTTCCGGCGCTGGACACGAAGATCAAGTTGTGCTTCGTCACCGCCTCCTCTATCGCCGAACATATTTTTCTGCAACAATGGTTCGTTCTTACAGTCAGATGCTTTTCACACACGTCAGTGGTTTAACCTTTTTTTGTACCGCGACCCATTACAGCAACCCACTACAACCCGACGACCCCCATCTAAAACTCGATTAGAGCAAATGTAATACAACTGTGTACATAAAATATATACCCGTGACCAGGGTTGCGGAGTCGGAGGTTTTTGAGTCGAAGTCGGATTCCCAACAACACTGGGGGTCGGAGTCGGATTTTTTTTGTCCGACTCCTACTCCGGATGTCTAATTGGATTATTTTTTACATCACGTTCCTAAATTTGGAATTCCTGTTGAAATGGTACAATTTCTTTTGAAACTTTTGTTGAAACAGATTTCTCGCTGTGTACCACGATATCCATCGATTTTAACAGCCAGATTTCATTCCCTTTATGGTAAGGAGTCGGAGTCGGAAAGTTAGGAAAGTCGGAATCGGAAGTCGGATATTTTACAACCGACTCCGTAACCCTGCCCGTGACCCCTATAAATGGTTCACAGCCCCTTTGGGGTCGCAACCAGGGCTCTCACAAATGCAACTCCAAAAATCCCCAAAACAGTATGAAGAAATCCCTAAATCTGTGCTGCTGCAGCATAAAATCGGAGTGCCATGATAAATGTTAAAAATAGAACCAAATATGGTTTACAAAATAAACTGAAATAGTTCATTTTACACATTTTCATACTTTTCCGAAAATCCCTAAAAATCCCCAAATCCCTAAAAAGGGTCAAAAGTTCCAATCTAGGGACAAAATCCCTAAGAGTGAGAGCACTGGTCGCGTTCCCAGGTTGCAAACTACTGTGTTAGGATGTCAATATTCAGCGGCCTAGTTTTCCTGCGACAATCCGGTGCCATTGAACTTTTCAAATACAAAGCAAATGTAAAAGCTCACATATTGCAAAAGTTGCACGACCTGCTGCAAGCCGAACATGGTCAGGTCAATAATAACCGCTTAAGCAGCGACAAGTGATTCAATAATCATGATAAAACGTGTGTAAGCTGACATCCGCTTAATTCAAACGCCACTGTTCTCATGCAAACACATCAAAATCAATACAGTTGTGGAGAGCTGGTTTCCAGAGGAATCAGAAAGCCACTATGACTACCAGCGAACCACTAACCCTGTTCCCGGCCAATGACATGCTTCTCCGTAACTAAGGTTGGCGAGGTCACAATGGTGTCGTACGGCCTCCGTAACCTGCCAAAGAACAACAGCAAAGCAAACCATCAGCCGCCGTAAGGATCAAGCATATACACAATCACAATGTGCCGGCTTACCCCACGGATCAAACCCGTTCCCGTTTCCATAGTAGCAAGGCGAGAGTCACCGATCTTGATCGCAACGATCTGTGCACCAGGTGCGACGCCATTTTTATCTGGTTCGTCGGGGAAATACCCAGCAGCGATAGCCGCTACGTGAGTGCCGTGCGAGCCTGAATGGTGAGTGATCAAATTATCATAAGGTCAAGAACATGGCCTACGCAAATCGAAGCCCTTTCTGATATAAAAACAAATTTGCCAAGGCTTTTTTCATGTAAAAATTGCTGAGCAAAAAATAACAATTCAAAGAAACACGTCATCGCAGACGTGTGAGATTAAAACCGCATAAACGCTACGCGAATACCTCCGTTTGCTACTATGCACAAAACTTTTCCTTCTTCGTAGACATTAACCGAATAATTAAGCATGGCCGCTCTGCTAAACGTGGCGTACTGTTGCGATTCGCTGTAGTTGGTCAGAAGAGGGCAGGACTGGAGGTCTCCGCACATGCTGATGTCTACACAGGCTCTGCGAAAAAAACAACTGATTGCATGACGAGCCACATCCAGAAACCGAATAAGAACTGCGAGACAATGAACGTAATGTTGAAAGAAACACTGCTGAGCTTAACGTGGCAAATGATAAAGGGCATATACCGTTATACAACCGTTTTGGGAGCAGGTCGAACATTGAACGATATTGGGGTGGGAAACAAATTCCATTCGTGAAAAGCATCTCGTAAAATCATCAAAAATCCAACCAAAAAAAACGTTGGCAGCCCTTAATTTTACTTGCTGTTTGAAAATCTTGGTGAATGCGGCAAAGCATACAACTATACAGGTCTACTGGGCATGCCTCGAACCGGAATCTGCAACCGTTTGAGGACTAATGTGCCTAGAGGTAATAAGAACGGAATTGCAAAACCACCCATCCGTAAGGGCTTTAAAAAGCTTGCTGAAACTCAATCTGGTTAGGCTCCAGTGTCACGCTGGGACTAAGTTCGTCTCGTTCAAAATAGGCATCTACCGAAATAGATTACATGTTGACATGTTAAATCAAATGGTTAAATCAATACATTTTGCTAAAAACATTTCGGCAAAGAAATTTCACACACACAGTTCAACAAAGAAAATAGATCCCTGGTGTACGCGAATAATTACATGAAGGCCCATCTACACTGAGGCTGAGACATGCGCCATTCTTTTTGTTTGTTTACTGCGTCAGGTAATTCTGCGCCATGCACGGCAACTCTTGGCAGCGCCGAAAAAAATTACGTTTTGTAGCGTTTCGCTCGGCAAGTGCGCCTGCTGTGTCCGGTGCGGGAAGTTTAATGTTGTGTAGTATTGAGAGAACCCACGAACTCAATTGAATGGCATTGGATAGTGGTTTTATTAAGCACGCCATGCAGAAAACATTTGAATTATAAAGTATACTGTTTTCTTACGTAAAATTCGCCGCGTTTCGTCACNTACAGCCTTGGATATTCTAGCCTAGTAGCTGATACAACCANGCTATTTCTCTAACATNTCGGTGTAATTGTGAGGAAACGGCAATAATATGGTGATAGTCAGTACACTTCTGCGCCCATCGTCTCTGGCTACGACTGTAAATTTCGACAGTTCACCAGCACAACATCCCTTGGGTACAGACATAACCGATACCACTTGAAAGTTTTTAAACTGGTTTCTTATTCCATTGCATGTTCTTGTTTTAGATCTCCCTGATCGGCACAGAGCAACTAACCGATTCTCCTTTCATTCATTTCTATATTTACCCGGATGCAATTTTCCGCTGGTATCCTCGTAATTAGCGGTTTGCCTGCCAATGTATTGGACACCAACTTCCTTTCTCAGGAAGTTGTGCAACACCAATGCGGCTTTGACAATGACACCAGCGCTTTGTAGACTTATCATAAGTGGGTGGTGAAACACGCGGAACCGTGAAGCCATAATGCCAAACGCATTTTCGACCACTCAAGAGGCCCTTGATAAGGTAGTTGAAGATTTTTTGTCCACTGAGAGGTGGTTTCCTGGATAGGGATGTAGCATGCTTTGTCTTAGCGGAAATGCTTCTTCAGCAACATGAACGTAGATAAGATTTGCTCATGTTGTTCATGTACTGGGGTCTTCTGGCAAAGGTAACGCTGCCTGGTTTCGTAAATGACCAAAAGTAGAATGTGTAAAGACATTACCGTCGCTTTGTTTGAAAAGCTGTACTACTGTGCAATAACGATTCCAAACAGAAAAACGCTGTACCCTCTTTTCTAATTGAAACGTAGATCCACTATTCGGTGGTGCTTCAACAACAACCTGTTTTCAAACTATTGTACTAACACAGTGCGGATGTTACCAAAACTATTCAAAATCATCGGCAACGCGCTTCCACGTAGCTTTGGTGGATGCGGGCATCGCCAAGAAAACTGGAGCGAAACGTAACTACCCCATCACATGCGTTGCAACTCTACCCGAGTCAAGTGTAGACAAACATACCAGTGTAGACAGCATTTACGTCCATACAAGGGTAGTTACCCCTGACTCAGCCTCACAGTCGTGAACTGAACAATTTGGTAAAACCAAGCGAGGCTTCGCCAAGCCATAATCGAAGCGCAACTTCGTTTGGAAGTAATATAAATGTTTACCTTGTTTATAATAATATAACCTGTTTACTAACTAAAAACCCCTTTCACACGGACTTATCATCCATGTGGTATAAGAGACAAACTATACATTTTTTAAGGATCACGCGTCTCCTTCGCACACGTTTTCAACATCAGTGTTAGTTTACTCGAGAATCGCTATCAAAGGAATAACATTTTCACCAGGAAGATCGTTATCACATTTGTCACCAAAACGAAGCATCACAATCACGCTTCCGTGTGGCAATCATCAGACAATGGTGTCGACTTCTGCAGTCCACTGGTTGAGGCGCTGCACGATGCGATTTTTTCATACGATCGGGTAAAGGGCTAATTGTTTCAAAACTTACTGATACGTTGATCCATCATGGAACACCACACAATCCACAACAGGACCAGGAATTTCGAGATTTTTGTCAAGCTTGTCCAAAACATCGATTTGTGCTTGCAGATTTTCCCTTTTCAATTTTAATTCCTACGAAGAAAAAAAATACGTCCTAAAGGGAGTAACTCACGAATGACAAAGTAAAACAGATATTCTGGAAATAACATCTGCATGTAGTAGTACCACAAGTAACAGTGATTACACAGGCTTCGCAGGCAACCCATGTGCGATGCTTGTCACACTTGGAACAAGAAAATGACCAAAACAAACCGATTCCGATTCGTATCACCAACAGTTGTGAATTCTGTACCTTGAACATGTTAAACTTTTGCCAAGACATATTTCAGTGAAACAAAAAAAGGAACATTTTGGTCATACTATCCCGAGAACTACCTCAAATATGACGAATCAAGCCGAGCTATTAGCATTTTATTGCCAAATGCAACCAGTGGAACATTATTTGTAATATCCCTGTTACCTGCGATAGGCCTACACCTAGAGTATGTGATGCAAACGATAATACTTCATATACACATGTACTGTTACAACGGCTATTTGCATCTAGAATATTAGATGGAAGTTGACAGTATTTTTTTGTTGAAGAAACAAATTCAAAGTCTGTTCAACATCATATCACAGAGTGTAACACATAAACACATGAGATTTCACGAATATGAGGTAATCTAGTGGCGACTCCGNCACTCGGGCTCAGCCCGATTCTTCCATTACGATTTATGTTGTAGAACGCGAGCTTGCTTTGTGTATTNTGCCACCACCCACTTTACTAATTAAGAGTTGTTAACTCGGGCTTTTTTCATTGGGCCTTGTCACATTTCATATATTTTCGTTCCATGCCTGGCCTTTCGCGTTCAGGTGACTTAAATAAAAAATATCGTTCGCAGTAGGCGTTCTCTCGACTTGGTTCGCTCGCGCTTTACTCGGGCTCATCCGTTACAGCCCGAGCTGCCATCTGCAATTCAGCATTTCAAAAATATAATTACTATCAGATTAAATGTTTCTTTTTGAAGCAATGGATTTGCACAGAGCAGGGGTGGGCAAACTTGTGCACTAGAAGAGTCATTTGCAGAACACCAAAACAACTAGCGAGCCGCAAAATCAGTTTGTAGTGTCAATATAAATACGGGAAAGAATGCAAGCTTTACATAAAATGACCTACAGTAATTGAAACACAATAAAAACATTTTTTATCAATAACAGCTATTTTTTATTTGCTAGTCTCCGATGGACGATATGTTATTGTGCGAATGAACTCTCCTAAGTGTTGATTTGAGAAGGTTGCACGATGTTTTGATTTTACGAACGTCATTACAGAGAATAATAATTCAGAGCAATATGTCGTGCTAGATACAGAAATGAGTCGTACTACGCTGGTCTTTTAACTTAATTTCTGGGTAGTTACGTTCTGGAACCTGTCACCCGAACTCAACTGAAGAGTGACATTGCCCAAAATTTTTTACATCCAAATCTTCCTGTATTTTGTCAGTTTCATTTCTACAGCAGACAAGTTTGTGGCAAACGGTTGGCGACCTGGACAGCCACCACTGACTACGTTATCGTTGAATTCATAGCATGGTATTACAAGGAAAGCATTGTTTTTAATCCTGCAAATAGTCAAATCTAGCTTGGATCTCCCCAATAGTCTTGCAATGTATTCTTGTATTCTTCCACTTAGTAGTCTGCAATTGCTTCTTCGCGAAAAGCATTCGTTCTCATTCTGACATTGAGAAAATGAGAGAATATCTTGGAC
>JGI24021J15306_10004346_pt1 | contig 16440 bp, 14 predicted proteins | sample Ectturendosymbi1_FD_15306 | JGI IMG/M metagenome (IMG submission 15306) | reverse complement strand
TTTTTTTATCGAACAAAATATGGGTACGCAACTTTTTGGGTCACCCTGTATTTGTGCTGTATCCACTAATCTGTTATAACCAGTTGATCCACGTGGCACAATCCAAACTATTTGTCGTTGGATGTCAGTCTGGGTTCTGATACAAACTACCAGTAAGAATTGATCGCCAGCAGTGATTCATGTATAACCTTTTAAAAAATTAAAATCGCTTCGTTTTCTCGGAAACTTTCTACTGTGGCGAACTTTAAATATACATTTCATGTCAGGCGGAACGTTCTGTACAAGAAAACCAATGACAAATTTATTTTGTGCGTCAGGTTTTGACGACCATGTACGAAATTCAAACCGGGATGTGGTTGAGAAACGGTACCCACATATCAACGCAAGCTCTCGCGTACAAACAATACTTCTTCTGCACGTTCTACATTGACGCCGACGTCTCCTTATTACAAGTACGTACTTTCCACCTACTACGAATCACAAGTTGTTTGATCATAAGTGCAACTGGTGTTTCCTTTCGATGCTGGTTGTGGCGTAACTATTTGTCTCCGTATGCAAAACTGCAGTGCGTTTTCTTTTGTCAATCTGATGCACACTGGGACAAATGCATGCATCTTCTGCGTATCGCTGTCTGGTGGGGTTGTTTTCATGACGTCAAACCCTCTTTCGTTGATTCCGTTGGCGTCTAACTTCGAATTGAAACCGTTTCTATGTAGCTGGCTCGCAGGCCACCTCACCGTTGGGTCCTATATAGACAGATAAGCCGGAAAATGTTGGCGGAAATAAGAAACGCAACAACGATGCTGACTCAAATGACGCACCTTCTGGACGCAGACCCTATATTGCTTTGCCACTTTGTTTGAACAGTAGCTGATGAAACAAAAAGAACAATCTGAAAATATAAATCAATCGCACGCACCACATGTCAGAGGTCAGGTGAAGGCCAAGTGTGTTTAAATCCAAATCGCTGATTTTTTATCCACAGTGATCGAACCGTTGACAGTGTTGTATCGATTTACGCTTAAACGTGTAGAAAGGACTTACAAAGGCAAACCTATTTGACTCAACAAATACTATTTTTCCAAAAATACAAAACCGAAAAGGGTTGCAGTTTTCTCGTAGCGCACGATTTATTTTCTAGCTGCAGCGACGTAAGTTCTGGTTTCCATATCTCCACACAGGCTCTCCATGTTTACTTTAAAGCTTTTAAGTTAGGTAAAATTTAAGTCAGGTAAAATTTGTGGTTACCACCTGAGCAAAACAGGTTTTCTACTCGCGCTGTTATTCGCAATTTTTGGTGCGTACAACCGTTGAAGTTTTTTGTTCATGACTTGAAATATTCCATGTGACACGTGGTTGTACCCCATTGCTTATCTGCAACGAAAGCGGGTGACGCAATCGCAGTTCTCCAAGCCAGGTCCGTCATCCGAACCCATGGTTGCGCGTGAGTGCCTAACAGTGTGCGCTTATAGCTGGGTTTGCTCGCCGCTGCAGATATGTGCCTGTGTCTTGCCTCCTGACGTCTTCATATCAAACGTGTTCGAACGCTTCCGCGTCGCCCACTGCCTGAGTGTCGCCGATGAACACGGACTTGAACCGAGAGCGGCGAACGGTCCGGACGACGACAGACTGCCCAAGATGCTCGAGTCCGCCTTCCTTCTTTTCGCATCTGTGCTGGGAATCCGAACCTACATCGGTTGGTGCTGCCGTTCGTTCGGTGATCGTCGCTTGTGCGTTGCTTTCTTACAATCGGTTCTAGCGGGAAACTCTTCGCTGAACTTAGTTTGGTAAAGGCCGCCAGTGGTTGCGTGCAATCCTTTTCTGCTTTTTTCGCTGAAATATTTCGGTCATTTTTTTCTGAGACATTTCGGTGATCTGTGCCGTAGCAGTATGGAAACTCGCCGAAACAGTATCCATTAGTGTATGTTTCTGACCGAATTGACTTAATTTTTTTCGGCGAAAAAAAACCACTGCAGATCCCTTTAGTTGGAATCGTCACGTCACGTGTAAACGTCTTGAACCGCTTATTGTTTGTTAAGTGAATGGTAGCGACAAAATTGTTGCAATCGATTTGTTCTGATTCATTATGGTGTATCATCGACAACCTACGCTCCATTTGTAACGGTATCATTAAGACCTCACATCTGAGTACACCCAAGAAGTTTCACTGCTAAACATAGCAAGTCTGTGGAACGGTTTAGTTTCGCCAACATCTTGTACAGCCAACTGCAACCCTTCGTCATATGTTGTTGCCACAAAAGTTTATCGTTTAATACTTTTTTGACGGTTCTGCAGATATAGCTTCAGCGCAAAACTGTTTTCTTGCTCCGATCGGTTAAAATGGTAGCACAGAGCACCTAGGCCTGTTCTCTGCCCTGTGGTGTCAGGAAAGTCGGTTCCTCTGTAGTTCCAACAGTTATTACAGTTAAGCGACCAAGTCCGGTTTACAGGACTTACTGACGAAGAAAAGATACAAGAGGAAGCGCTTGTATTGCTCTGCACACAGTCGTGCACGTACAGCCTCCTGCACGACCACGTTCCCCAGTGCCATGAATCGCACTCTGGTGAAAATATTCGTCGCAACGCAGCTTTACTGAGCAAGTGCTTGAAGAATGTGGCGGACAGGAAAGAGGGTAAGTGCCGTGGATGGTGCTCGTCAGCGATGCCATTGTGTTGATGCGAAAATGTGAATTTATGACGTTTTTGTGTTGCTGTTAAGTCCTGCCGCGAGTTGCAATTGAAAAAGAAATTCGCAAGACTACTTACAGTTGGAAGTTTAACGTTTTGATGCATTTCGACCAATGACTTATATGTTTGACCGGTTTTTCCTTCTACCCAGGACTCCGAAGATTTTTGTAATCAGTGGTTAACCGACCCACGTGACTTTGACAGTGCAAGGCGTATATAACGCTGCAGTATTCCCTTCTATGGTTGTTTGCCGTAATTTTGAAGCACACTTGTAAATGTGGTAGCGTTGCTTTGTGAGAAAGTGGTTTGATCCGGAGTGCATGAATCTACGTTGTAAATCGCGAACGTTTTGCATAATTATTTTCAGCCTTTCTCGCAAAATTCCTTCGAAGCTCGACACTCCGCTAAGTAGTTTTATGAAAACGACGATGAACATGTCATCTGATAGAAAATCAGCAGCTGCCAAGCACCATTTTGCAAGGTGTCGAATCGCCTTTCAGATCCAGGAGCCCCTTGCGTGTTAAGCCCAGGCTGCCCTGTCTACTTTTCGTTCGTTGTAAAGAAATGTCAATGAACTCAGTGCTTTCACTGAACCCATGCAACACCCGACCGCGGATAATTGACCGTTGTTTTTTCTCTACCTATGCGTGCAGGTGGAGCGATGGAACAAACAACCTATGTCCCCACACGACAAGCCTGGCTGTTTTACGACCCGATATTTTGTGAACACAGAGCCCTGTTTAAGAAGAACATCCAGCAGGTATGACTCATAAAGCACCGAATCCTTTTCTTGGATAATTGTAAAACACGGCATTTTGTGCTCATTTAGCACCATCTGGTCCAATTTCTTACCAAGGGCAACTTCATCGTGTTTTTTTTGCGCGTTGCATCACCAGCAGCACACTACAAGGATCAAATATTTCACGTAACTTTCGAAACTTTAGTAATTTGTTTAACTAGGACTTGTTTCGTCCCAGAACCATCAAAACGAATGTTTGCTCGCTTTTGTCAGGCGTGTAGTTAAGCGAATGAAATTTTGCAACGATTGTTGAGTCAGGCTTTCCTGGTCATTGCACTGTCATAAGAATGAACTGGGACAAAACGCTGGCTCTATGCTTTGGTGTGCTCAAATCTTTGCCGTTCGCATTTACGGTTTTGTTTTCACACGTACGTGCGAAGGTGCGCAGTCGAGCAGTGACTTCGCCGTTCAAAATCACTGAAAGAACCGATGCAAATCAGTTTCTAATGTCAGTTATCTGATATATCATAACACTAACAAAAACCTCACTGGTCCCATGTGTGTCGGTTCATCGCTGTATGGCCGATCAGTTATCAGGGATAGGATGGTAACTCTTAAACCTACCCTAGAACAAAAGTTTTTTTTCCCGAATATGACGTCGACCCGAATATTAATCGGCGAGCAGGCCCAGCGTCGTTGTAAAATTAGGTCCAGATCTGCCAACTGTTTGGACCAGAGAATCACCAGATTAACATAACCATCGTTTCACCATCCACCAATTCAGTCGACAGGACATAACCATCGTTTCACCATCCACCAATTCAGTCGACAGGAGAGATACGTCCGAGGGAGTCTCAGCATTTTCTTTGCATTGCAGGCGCACGTGTCTTACTGTAAGCATCTCAAAAGTGGGGGAGTAGTTGATTCATCCACTGCTGACTCTTCGCTCTGGCCGCCGTACAAACGTAAGTCAAGCTGCCGTGAAGCGACCGGGCCGAAGCCAGAAACAGTATACGCTGAGGTTGTAGTAGGCGATTTTTTCTCCTTACCCTCAGATCCAACGGTGGTTGCACTTTCAGATGTTTCTACCCTCTCGCATCGAATGCTTACTCTACTACATTTTCTGTAACTTAAACGCCTCCACTGCATGCTCGCGACAGTTTTGGCTGGGAACGCGTCTGGGCCGTGGTAGTTCGATGGATACTTATCGCCTTTATTCTATCAACCTATGCAGTGGTCAAGTTTTTGTGGACTCAGATCTGACTGCTACACAATAATGGCATTGACTTGGATTAATTTCGCGGTTAACTTGGTTCGAAAAGGTTCCTGGTTTTGAAAAGTCGGTTAAGACACATGAATAGATTTGTAGACCCTAAGCTTGGCTTCCTGAGCCGCTGCTCACATTGCCTTGATGTTTAAACGCGAACGGAATATCTTTCCCGAAACCGCGAGTAGTGCTATCTGCTGGTTGTGTGTTGGTTAACTATCTCCGTGCCCCAATTGAGCTAAAGGTATGAAGCCCAGTTACTGAACGCCTTCGGCATTGTGTAACTGCTAATGATCGAGAACTGGCGGATCAGTTGGATGGTTGCCAGCGTAAATCCTTCTCGTGCTAAAGACTGTTGCAAAACCCCAAGCCATGTGCTGAGCTTGTCCGAAGCGCGCGCCTCGCTGTCCTTATCTCCAGCGATCACTGTTGAAGTAACTTGGGACTTATTTTCACAGCGATCGCTGAACTGCCGGAAGCTTACGCGAACATGGGAAGACTTCTCCATTGCCCAACTCTCCATGCCGCGATTTACACTGTGCTCTACAAGTTCCTTCATAACCATTCGGTGGTGTCGGAAACTGTACGTGAAAAAAACTCTTGACTTTACGTAATGTAGGTTGAAAGTGGGACACGCAAAAGGGTTTGCCTTGTGGCCAGCAGTTGCGTTTTGGATTTTGAGTACGGCGGCGTTTTCTTTTTATCCTAGGACAGTTATGTTTGTCATTCGAAAAATCATGACCTGTCACTTTTCTTCAGTGGTATTAATTTTATGCTGTATTGTTTTGTGTATGTCAAAGCGTCATAGGCAAGAGCCCACCGGAACAGGACTTTTCGGTGTGAGCTGCTCCGGTCTGGCCGATCCGGTTACGGGACGTTTCAGTCTGGGGACATTCCGGTCACGACATTTTTGTACATAAGTAACTGATTCCATTTTTTATTGAAGTGATTATATAGGCAGGCGAAGTGTCACGCTAGCTGGTGTTATACCAACTCCTTTGGAGGAATCATAGTTGCGATTAAATCTGAATTGTAATTATGACTTTGGAGTATTTGTATTTAATTGCAAAATGTCGATAATGATTTAATTTACTTGATGATAATGAAAATGGTATGTTGATGCTGATTAACTGTTGGATCTTGGATCATGTTTGTAGTTTTTTGAAAGAAAACTTCTCGTTGATTTAAGTATGCTTGCATTAATATGCTAACATGTAAGATTTCTGCAAGATTTCATAGTCTGACCGAAATGTCCCGAGACCCAAACGACCAGACCGAAAAGTCGCGTAGCCGAGCGCACAACTCTAAGCTTGCATAGGATTCTTACAAATGAAAAGACCTATTCGCTCATTTATAGCGTTGATGCTCGTGGATATTGAATAATTCTTAATGATGTATATCGCTTCTTATGCAGACTCTGGCTCTAGCTCTTAACTTGCTAGAAGGAAGCCTCAATCTGCCGTACAGACATAGAGGTAAGATCAAACTCTGCGCTTGTACAAAATCAATAGGATTAATTTATTTTGCGTTTTAAACGAGTCATTGCTCGTTAAGCTCATCACTTCCAGGTTTTAGTGCGTCATGTGCGTGTAGTTACCATGTTGAATGGACAGAAGTATATTGCTGCATTGGTTTGTTGAGCATTAGTCCAGTCTTTACTGCCGCACGAGGCATTTTCTGTGCGTTTGATTATTTTAATTTCTCCTTTTCCAAGTTCTGTCTTTCTGTGAAAACCTTGTTTTTTGTATAAAAAGTATTTTGGATTTTCTTTTAATGTTGCTTGACATCAGAAGACGCTGCTGTCTGAAGGTATAAATCTGCAATTTTTCTTTCACTTCAGTTTTTTTCAACTTAGTTCGACCCAAATGTACGATAGAAAAACCTTGCCCTTAGTGACGTCGCAAATCGCAACGATTTGCATCCACTCGGCCAAGTTCCGGTGGAGATCAAACTTCCATGTCGTTAATATTAGATCCCAGCTCCCCATCCGAAACCAAGAAACCAAAGCTGAAGCAGAGGTTGATGTTTGCCACATGGTTCGAATCCTCCGACATCAAGAAGAATATTATAAAAATAATCAGTGACGTCAGGACCACTCCAATGGACGTCGACCCCCCACATGACCACGGTATGAGGGTGACGCCTCGTATTATGTAGGTTTCGCATCATTTTTCAAAGGTTTGCCGTTTGTCAGATCATCGAAATCGTATTGTAATCAACTGCCTTGCGCTTTGACAGCAAGATTTTTACGCAACTTGAAAAAACGCTACTTCGGCGTTGAAAACCAAGAAGCAAGAAAATTCCGGTCGACACTTGTTGACCGAATGATATACAGTGTTTGAAAAGTTGTAAATCTATCGAAATGAAGCCTTTCGCAGCCAAGAATCAGACACTAGGATCTTATCAAGAGTATGTATGTCGCCTACTATGTAGACATCGTCAACTCCGTGAAGTGCATGAAGAGTAAAAGAGAATTAAATAAAGCGCACAGACCACAAAGAGAAGCTAATTGAAAAAATAGCTACCCGCTTTACAAAGGAAAAGGCCACCGTAGGAACAACTAAGCAAAACAATCTACCAAGTGTACAGTGACGTAACAAACAAAAATAACAGTGCAATAAGCTACAGAATACATAAGTGATATAACGTGCTTGCAAGAATGCACCGACACAGCCACGTTGTGGGTCTATGGATGGTCGCGACTGGTCATGGGTTATAAACAAGCCGAAGTAGCGGAAGTAAAACCATTCCAAAACCTCCCGTTACATAGCAAGACTGTGTTAAAGTCATATAAAACTCTGACATTGAGCGAAATGAAAAGGTAGCTACGAGATCAAGCAAGCAAAGCAACAAAAAAACGTCTTCCCACCTACTAGAGCAGGGGTTCCCAAGCTTTTTCTTACCATGTACCCCTTCAGCATTTCGACAGAAGAACATGTACCCCTGAAATGTCTTATGACCAAATATTTTGTCATGATTATTCATACTTATAATTAACAATAAGCATATAATGATCATAATGATTTTTTGAAAATAATATGTACTGTTATATGTATAACTATTTGGAAATAAATAATATGTAAATATACTTTTCTCTTCTATTGCTAACCTTAAATGCACCCCTTTGGATAGGCAAATGTATTCATGGGGGTGCATGTACCCCGGGTTGGGAACCGCATGTTCAGGAGATCTCAACACAATGTAAATGGAAACCATGAAGCTTTTGTAAGTCAGAGCTCAGCATCGACACTCTGCGAATAGTCTTGATAGACGATGTTGTGGTTAGACTGTTTTCGAGGCGTTTTGCTGGGTCGTAGCCATTCGCAGCACTCCTACCAATCATAAGTCCAACCTGAAACACAAAAAAACTACTGGCAGTACTGTGGTATTCTAAATTCCCTGACCTATGTATATGCATATGAATATCAGTATCACAGTAGTCAGCTGAAATACTAAGGTTACAAGGAGGAAAGGAATAAAAGTAACAACCCGAAATTAAGAAAGAAACAAACAGAAACATGCCAGCACAAAAAGAAGTCAAAAGGCACTTTAAACCGAAAACGAATAAAATTAAAGCAAAAACCTCGATGCTCTAACAGCGAATCGGAAAAGTAAAAAAATAAAAAGATAAAATTAACAGGGATAATCTTTGAAAAAACGAAAAGGGAATCAAATTTAAACAGCCACCAAGGAGTAAGAGGACCAAAGAAAAAGCAATAGCCAAGCCACGAAAACATGTGAGGAAATTAAAATCATGAATCAGTCAGTTCAGATGCGAATTCTCATTTTCGGGGCCCTTCTGGAGGGTTTGCGACCACTGATGTCATACAAATTAGCACTACACGTACTCGTTACATTCATTGAACAAGTTGTTCCAATTCATAAACATATTGCTAAATTCTCAATTCCCTCGATATCAGGAACAAAAACAGTCACAATGAAACTAACGAAAAAGGCAGTGGTGAAGTTATCTGACCACAGCCCATTTACATATTTATTGAGTACCTTACTGACCTCGTGTAATCGGAAAATGGATTAAGGCGTTTAGTTCCACACATAATACACAACAATAATCAATAATTATTTTCAACGCCATAAAAAGGAATGCTCATCGTCAGTAATCTTTCGCGCTAATCTATACTGTAGAGATCTTTTGTTAGTGGCAATGGCATCGCGAAAAAAACGTGCGTTGATCCAAAACAACCACAACAGAATTGCTGGAAATTGTCCTTCCAAAATTTTGGGGTCCCCCGAAATCGGGGGCCCTAGGCAGCCCTATTAGCCTAATGGTAAATCCGCGCCTGAGTCGGGTAATACGAATCAAGAGTATGTGAAGGCAAAACTGGATTAGAAATAAATCTCGAAATCACCTGTTATCCGGTAAGATCATTCGTTCCAAGTTGATTGACGCTTTTTATCCGATGCATCCGATTATCTTCACAGCAGTCAAGACTTTCGCAGTGAGAACGTTCCACGAATGTCACTTTATAGCAATCGTATAAGAGAGGTAGGTTGTTACTATGTCCGGGTGCTTTATGATGAAATGGAAAACATTCTTCGTTTGTCCCACGTACAGTTTTGTTCTTCACAAAAGTAAACAGGTGGCCACGTAGATTCCATAGTTTGCACAAGACCGACGTTGGGTCAGCTTGATTCTTCCTTTGGGAGTGCTGAGATAACTTTGCTTTTTGCCATGCGGTGATGGCAAAACTCGCTAAAATGTCGAGGAAGTGGAAATGTAGCAATCCCGTGAAGTACAAAATCATGCCTAACCGCTTTTTCTTTGTGCAGATAGTGAAATTGCGTCAAGATGCGACGTTGTATCAGGAAACATTGTTGGAAGAGTGAAGACCGGAGTGAGTTCATGCAGTGCTTTGCTTATATAGAAGAAAACATAATTTTTGTCTTTTGAACGTTAATTAACACGTAGTTAAGAATTCCAGCACCGTTTTCATTGGTCCGAACACCTAAATGGTGCTGCAACACGAAACTGGAGCCGTGTTATCTTCAGTGTGCTCGTTTTTTTTCGTTCTGCTTGTTTAGGAAATCGTTTGCAGTGAGCTTACGCTGCCACACTTGTCTTTCAGGAGAGCATTCTATCGATGCTCATCAAGCTATATGACAAGTTCACCGGCCAACGGGGCTCTTTCTCATTGGATGATCCTAATCACGTGTTTTCCTCGTCGCGTGCTTTTGCTCCGACGAAAGTGAATGTTGTGGCGAAGCTACTGAAGTTGGCAGCTTCCCGAGATGCGGAGATTGAGAAGGTCAGGTTTTCATCAAACCTTGTTAGCGTGTGTTTCAATCATAATGTTTCATGAAAATGAATCTGAAAAATGGGAGATGCGATTTCCGCTCAGAACGCAAATGCAAAACTTTGCCGTCCGTTGAGGCGCCCGCTTCGTGTCTGATCATGTGATGATTTTATCAGCAGTTGGCGAAAGTCCTTTTACGGAAGTGGGAAAATATCTTATCAAAATTTTATATGATAGAAAACATGACTTTCTTTTAAATTTGGGAGCACGTGGTTTTTCGGAAATCGCAGGCAAACATTGCTAGGCATGTTGGAAAAAGCCAAAAAGGTCAGTTAAATTTGGCGCTTCTTTCGGTAACTGTCTTTTCGAAGTGTTTGGCAGCTTTTCACGATCGCAAATGTAAACAGAGCCAAACCAACATTTTAGTCACGGCGCCGTATTTCAGTTTGATTTTTTGAAGGTGGAAAGCAGCGCTTTGGGGGCTCAGTGTTTAGAGTCGTAACTATCCTTGCTTAAAGAACAAGACGATTGATCAGCAGCTGTCTTTTTTCCTGTTGATTTTTAGTGTAAAAATTTTTTCTCTGGAGTAAGTTTGTTCACCGTTATGCTTAATGTTGCAGACGATTCGCGTCATTTGCTCTTCTTTGTCTCCATCTGGTGCCACGCCGTTCAATCAAACAACCGTCGACGGAGGGAACCCGAGCGCATCTTCCGAGAGAGCCCGTCGCAGGCAGCAGGCCAGGGAAGCTCAGCAGCGACTGATGAAGCAGTTCGCTCTGAAGCAGAAGCAGTTTCTTGGTACCGTCATTTTGTGATGCTTATTCAGACCTCAATCTCAATAGTATGTTAACAGACAAGAAACACCCAAAATTGCAGATTATATCGCTATTGAACCCTGGTTGCACAATACTGTCCGAATTAGCACTGAGTGGTAATGGGTAGGGATCGTCTAGCTTACATTTGAACCGTTGTTGATATTTGCCTTTAACTATCGTAACTTCGTTGCGAACTTCTCACGCGGGTGAGTTCGCCCTTGAACCAACTAAAGTTTATCGTCGTGATACGCTCCGAACTGCACACTCCCTGCTCACACCCCACTTTCCTGGATCTCCTCTGTTAGAAAACGTGGAAATGGAACTGGCCGAAGCTGACGACGCGATGCAAACCAGCGATGAAAGCTCGGCGCGATTCGAGTGCGTCATATGCGGCGAAACGCAGGGTTTTTCGGAAGGGGGCGAAGACACGCAGAACATGATGGGGGTGATTTGCTTGCTGCAGCCATCCCGCGTTCTCGGTGAGTTGCCTTTTTCTGCAGACGATGAGTGGCTGCCTTTTTCTTCTTTTGCTCAGAAACCTACTCTGGCTGATGTTTCGCATTTTTGCTGCGAAAATGTTTACGTGTTAGCATCTTTTTAGCTGGACGCATTTTGTCTGATACTACATGGGTGACTTTTGTAATGCTCTGTGCAACATGTTTCCGTTGACCTTGCTACTAGCTCATCGGCTGCAGCCTGACCTTGCAACTGCTGCCAAAAACGCCGCTGGCCCCGCGTCGGGAAGTTTAAACGCGTCAGACGCAAACCACGCCTGGGAACAACACATGGAGGTCGTGTGCGGCACGGCTACAGGTAAGCTCACAACGATTGACCCCGCGAGTCGAATTGCGGGTAACTCGCGTACAAATGCTGTTGTGGAGATTGGTTGCGTTAAGAACTCGCATCTTGGTGACCTCAACGTTCATGTACATCCCAGGAACGAACTCTGAATTAAATGCTAAGCGTGTAAAACAGTCGTTAAATTACGTCCGTAGCGGGAACTGACTTTGGCGTTCTGCTGCTGAAGGAATTCCGCTGCATCGCCTCAACTGGTTGAGTGGTCTGAGCATACGTCTCTCTATTTGGCATGTTTGGACCACGCGGTTGTTTTGTGCAATAAATGCAGCGTTGGCAGCAAGTGGGTGGCAGCACTACTCGTGAACAACTTTCACTGGCACTTATCCATTAAAGCCGAGCACGAGGCAGCAAGTACCGTACTTTCAAGTCTTCGGTATGATATGACCGGCATGCATCGAACTTAGCCTTCCAACTTGAGGCGGTTCTCTGAAACTGGACCTGTACCACAGCTGAGGCAAGATTTGAAATAGAGCTTAACGTTGTACTAGTGGCATAGCCAGCCGATATTTGGGGGGAAACAGTATTTTGTTTGGGACACCGCTTCTCAAAACAAAAGACACGATATGTCCAATTTTGTGGGTGCCCCCCTGGCCACGCCTGTGCGTTGTACTTCGCCTCTGCGCCCCCGACCGTGTCCTGGTGCGCATCAGATTCTTGCAACGAATTACAAACGCTCTCAGAATATGAAAACAGGTCGTTTGACTGCAGCTTTTCTTCGTCAGACCCAAACGCCGGGCCCCTCTTCGGAGGCCCTCACGTGTCGTCCTGCGGCCATCAAGTCCACGTCAAGTGCCACGCGAATTACATCGAAACCATAAACCGCGACGATCTTCACTTCCCGTCGTCAGACCCCTCGCGAGTCTTCCGTTGCCCTCTGTGTCGACGCACCTCGAATCTGCTGATCCCTTGCAACATAAAAGCCTGCAGTGAACCGGAAGTGAGCGGTCAAGACATGCTTGGCTGGCTCCACAGGCCGCATCGCAGCGATTCGTTCTCGCGTTTCAACTTGTCGCGCGTGTGTCGCCGAACTGTCACCGACATCCACGAGACCATGTGCCTCTTCACCAGCTCGCCTTACCTGATGACCCCGAGCTCCCCGGCCATTCTGAGAGCGATGACCGAGCACCAGTTACTGATGTTGGGCGGAACTTTGCTGAATTTACCGGTGTCTGGTTCGTCGTCATCCCCTCCCAGGACGTCCACTGACAAGAAACTGCCAATAGGTGAATTGTGATTTTTCACTTGTTTTGCTGCGTCGGCCCCAATCTCTAGCAATGCTGTGTTATTTATCACTGCTTTTAAAATTGGTTGATAGCGAACTGTGAATGTGAAAGAATTTTAAAACCCTCTTTGGATTTGAGTAAAACCAGCCTGAGGCTTGCTCTTAAAGTGGTTTAAATGCGACGGTCAAACTTCATGTATGTTATCGAAGGTCTTGAACTTCGGTGCTGTTAGTAGGGGCTGAATGGTTGGTGGTAGCAGTTCAGCTTTCAGGTGTAGACTTAACTCTGCTTTGTTCTTGATTATTATATCTTTACGCGCCTACAATCCCGACGCTTAACCAATGAACATTTCGCAGCCATGATTATGTAAAGGTTTTTGTGAGATGAAATCCTTCTTGTTTAGCGCGTTTGTGCCCGCTGATATCATTACAGTGAGAAGACCGATCAAAGCTATGGCCAGCTTTCTCTGTTTTGATTCTTGAGTGGTTGCATTAAACCAGACACCACGTGGCAACGAACGCCATTCTCATTCGTGTTCGCTATTGTCTACGTCATAGGACCTCTTTTCCGCGTCTTGCACCTGAGCTACGATTTCCGAACGCACGTTGACTCAACAGCCATCCTACATCACCTGCACTCCGGCCACCCGTCAGAGTTCGTGCCATTGTTCATTCTCAGCCACAACCCAGATTTTCTTCTCATGCAGGTTCGGCTCACGTGTTTACTCTTAGTATGATAAATATCGGCTGCAAAAATATGCGCTTGTTCAGTTCGATTGATTGGTGTACACGTTGTTTGTCCAGCAGCTTCGGTGAAACTCGGCGTAGTTTTAAGCCCTGGAAACGACGCTGGACACGTGACTTGATTTTCGCAAATTTTAGGTGCTTCTCGACCTTCCTGCCACGTTTGAATCTTTTCGAAACGCTGTCCGGCTGTTATTGCGTCTGGTCTTCATTCAAGCTGTGTTTCAAGTCTGTTTTTCGTTTTCTGAGGAGGAGAGAAGGTGAGTGTGTTGTTGACGAGTCGGTAGATTGCACGAAAAGGTATTTTGTTCGTTAAACAGGGATTGGATCGCATTAAAGCTCGAAATACCGCAAACAATTTATAGCAAAGTTTTTCTGGCAAGCAAATATTAATGTTTTGGTTTGGTCATTTCTTGTTATTATTTCTTGGAACACTGAAGTTTGGTGCCTTTATGTCGTTTCCATATGTATTTACACTTGACAGAGCATGGAAAGCCAGCCCTGAGCCGACGGTGTTCAGCGATCGCGTGCTTGATCACGTGATGGGCTACGCCATCAAATCCATGCCACCGACTTTCCTGAAGGTGATCGACGGTCAAAGGTCAGGTCCATCAACGGAGCAAAGCTTCACCACCACAGTGTTTTCGCCGCAGGTGCACAAGAAAGCCGCCTGGTCCGTTTGGTATTGTCGTCTGTCTCACGAATGACAAATCGCCAGCAGTTGCTGCCATGAATCATAACTTTAATCTGCGGTTTCGCTGTCGTATTCAATTGTTTTCAACATTTTACGTGAACGGAATTCTGACAGCGAATCAGTTCAACTGAGTTCAACTCTCATCAAACGAAAGATCCAAGGATTTCAAAGCTTGGTCACTTAATCTTTATTAACTTGAAAGTATGCACTTCAAAATTATCGTTCACCGCTTTTTGTTTTACAAGTCACTGGTGTTTGTTGCTTCTGTGACTTTTATATTCTTGTAACTCTGAAACAGAAATTCATCGCTTGTCAGTAGAAATGTATTTTAACAAATACGTTTTCTCCTAACAATCTTTTCTCCGCAGTCCATCTACACCAGACTAGAAGAGCTGATGGTCCACTTCGTGCAGATCGCCGCCATACTGCAGCATCACCTTTTCACCCCCAACCAAGAAATCCCGCTTCCCGACGTCGGTAGAAGCGAGTTTCTCGAGTTGTCTCAATACTTAGGTGCCTCGGGTGACATGTGTTTAAGGGTTTTTAACAAACCTGGTGGTATTTTGATGGTCGTGGACTTGAACCCTGCGTTTTGTATTCGTTCACTTTGTTGTTTTGTTGGATTCCTTGTTTTAAAACCCGGATGTAATTTGCTGCATCACCGCCTCTGCTGTCTAGGTCTCATAATCGGTAGCGAATTAGAGCCGTGATTTTGCACCACTGTTCCTGTTTTGCAAGAAATTCGTTGTGGAAGGAGTGTCACCAGGTAAAGCTTCCACATATTACGAAAGTTATGATCAACGTGTTCCATGACTCAGAACAGGTTGAAAAACCCGTGCTTGAGTAACCACAATGTAAGTTAGCCTCATCATTTTTTAATGCGAAGTTAAGACGATAGCTGTACGATATGCAAACATGCATTTGACTGCTCCTGCTGTACCAATTTCTTGTAGCGTCAGCATCGATGGGTTGCGATTTCTTTGAAAACTTCTTGTTTTCGTGCAGCACTTGCCCACTGACCCATAATTTTTCAAGTGCACCGTCGGGTAAATCTTACGTTTCAGGTCTGTGCGATCTTTCCAACGAAGACACGAACGTGCTTCACTGCTTGAAGTGGGAGGTGCCATCCAATGTTTTCATGTCTATCTGGATGAAAGAGGTAAGTTGGAAGGAGGAGACGAGATGTTTCAACCTGGCGCTACTCGCGTGCACTTGCTTACCGCGTGGCCGTTGTCGGTGGTTAACTTGACCCTGCGACTTGCAGCAATGTGGAAAGACTGTTTTTACTGCTTGATAATTGATTGAAAATGAAATTTGTGATGAATGTCGAGCATGACATTATGAGAAACGATAACAGTAACTTTCAGAAACCAATCATGTCTTGTTTTCAAATCTACTGTGTATGCAAGAGATCATACTGTAATGTCGCGCACTGCAGGTCATGTTTGCAGCTTGCATTACATGTTGCGTTATCAATAACCCCTGCACCTCTCTGGATGATTTTCAGGCCGAAATTCGTGCCAAGACGAACCTCACCTCGGCGGTTGCTCTGCTTTCCAGCAATAAAACGTGGGGAATGCCAAAGCTCATCAAACTACCACGCGAATACCGCGCTCTCTTTCTCAAGTACCACCATAAGGTAACGTGTGTATAGCGATCGTGTGCGTGAACCTTTTCCCGTTGCGGAGGTTGGCCCGGGGTGTATGTAAGCTTGGTTAAGACGCTCAAGTTTGTTGAAGATGGTAATACTATTTGGCAAATGTACCAATTTGTCGCTAACCATGAAATTGCATTCATTCTTTACTTGACATTTATCTCAGTTCTTACACTGTCTACAACTCCGCTTTTTCTGCTTTCCATTGCTCTCTATTTCTCAACCACTGCTGGCTTCTTTGCAGCATCTTGCATTTCAGTCTTCGTTTCTCCATTAATCCTCGCACGGATCTCATCATCCCGTGTTTGCATCAAAAATAACGATTAACGTCACTCACTGCTTAGCTCGCCTGTCTATTCCGTCACAGAAATGCTCGTCATGCGGCAAAGTACCGGCCGAGCCCGCCCTGTGCTTGGTTTGCGGTCAGAGCCTGTGTTACAAGTCCAAGTGCAACCCTGATCCGGACGCCGACCCTGCTCAGCGGGACATGAACGCAGCCTCGCG
>JGI24021J15306_10004344_pt1 | contig 16440 bp, 7 predicted proteins | sample Ectturendosymbi1_FD_15306 | JGI IMG/M metagenome (IMG submission 15306) | reverse complement strand
GTGCCCTCATGAACGTTTGTCGTACCGAACTCTAAACTTAGCGGGGAGGATTGTGGTGAATGTATGATTACCTTGTCCTTGCCACGTAGTGGCGCCTGCAACCTTGCAATCCGTAATTTTGCCCCTGTGTTCGCCCCGCGGCTGTTGCGTTGTGCTTGCGGTCTCGGAATGCAATACTGCCAAGTGTTCTTTTACAGTAATGCAGTTTGCCCGCCCTGGGAAGCATTTTGATCAGTTACGCTGTTGTGTTTGTTTCAGAGTTTCATTGATCGCTTGTTCAGCTCCATGATTGAGCGGTGTCCTTAGTGAATTAAAGCCTGGCTTTCTGCAGATAGTGTTTAGTAGAGTTCGCAGGCGAGTGCACGACAGTAAGTCTATCTGTAACAGAGGTCCCCAACCTGGGATACATTCGCCTATGTGAAGGAGTACATTTATTGTACATTTGCAACAAATAAATGTTGAGACATAAAAACGGAGTGTACCTTTATAGTTCCAAAATTCTGAAAGTTTTATTAAAAATTCAGTACATTTTTGGTATTTTACTCAGCCTTTCCGTCATAGGAAACTTTAGGGGTACATGCTCATCTATCGCAATGCTGAAGGGATACATAGTCAGAGAAAGGTTTGATCGTATTTGATCGTGCGCCCAGACGTTACCTATATGCAAGAACGCGTCTGCGCCTGTGGCAATCGAAAGCGAGAAAAGCAAACAGTTCATGTTAGCAGTTTTCTCCAAATCACTTGTTCTTCGAACGAAAGTGTCGTTCAACAAGAGCAAAGTAATTGCATTATGAGTTCTATTCGCTCGTCAGTTCTGTTTGACTGACGTAACTTTGCACTTGCGCTCGCCGCTCCATTGCAGAGCTTCCTTCATAACGTTCGGCTTGATTACGTCAAGTGGTAGCGGTACAGCTGGGGGGACACATGAGCTTTGCCCACTCCCCGTAAAAGAAACCATTGTGTTTTCATGTAGCCTACGTACAGATCAACTCCAATAATTTACCGTCTTTTTTGATATTCATATAGTTATTTTGCTGAAATATCTTCATCAAAAAAGTCACAGCGCGGTTGACTAGGAAATGATGACGTAATAACACAACTGTCCAGAGGGGCCCCGCGCCTCTGTCTTGCATTGTGCCCCGCAGCTGCTAGGGTCGGCCCTGTCCACTGGGATCCATTCCCATCCCGAAGGCTAAATATTCAACAGAAAAGAATGGATTTGGAAAGTTAACTTAAATCGTTACTGGAGAGTGTTTCGAAGTTACGCATCATAAACAAAAATACTGAGAATCGGCGGAGTTAACCTTACTAAAATTTTCATCTTCAAAGAACAGTTTTAGAACTTTGTATTTAATCTGCCTTGGGAAATTAGCTCTTTGCTGGCTGATTGGCCTTCCCACAGAAACAATTCGTCCGTGTTTCGTTTCAGCTGGCTTTAGAGTTTGTCATGCCCAGTTTCTTAACGATCTGAGCAATAAACCACGACAGATACCGATTGCAGCCCAGCCTCCCTGCACAATTGGGCGATTGACCCAGAACGCTTCCACTCCCATTGAAGGCTGTCCCGATGTAATTTAAACACGATTCCACATCCAAAGCCCTTGTCTTTTTGTGCCTTTGCGTTTTCATCTTTGCAGGAAAACGTTTTCTCGCGCCAATAAAATCAATTCCATGTGTTTATAAGGGTGCATGAGTGCAGTTATCAGCAGTTGTTTGACTTATATTAGTCAGACTGTGAATAACATTGTGTTAACACACAATAGTTGGAGCGAAGTTGATGAACGTTGCCCACGTGTGAGCATCCTGTCCAGCCTCGTGCTCGGCGTTGATGGCTGGGTTTGGGTGCAAGGAAAACGTTCACGCGCAGTGCTGACATTGACTCGCCACCAACGCAGCAGAGATGAGCATTGGACTTGACTTGGATTGGGCTGGATCCTGAACATGACGAATTTTTTGTGTTTGGATTCGATCCGGACTATAAGTCGCCCTAAAATTTTTGGATCAGGACCGGATGTGGGTTGATTTACTGGAAAAGAATTGGGGCATTTTTGTTTTCAAAAAGCTGCATTTTTTAAATATTTTGGACTTCATTTAGACTTAGACTGAGTTTTAAAAATTCTGGCCTGGATCTGGATAATAAAATGTAACAGTCCGGTCATCTCCGCTGTGCAGCATTCACAGCGAAAGCAGTCACGTGGTCCACGGCGCAAGTAAGCGGAGATGTGCGCCTGCAGACCATTCGCTACACTCCAAACGAAGCATGGAAACCGTGTTTAAACGCAACTGAACTGATAATGGAACTGTTGAATTTTTGCCATTAGATTCCAATTTACAATTTTCTTGTGTATTTTGGTTGTTCTTCAAAGAGTTCGTCTTCACTGACATATATTTTTTCAGTCTTTTGAAGAAAACAGCGTTGGTGACATTCCTTTACCATTNCTTTATGAAAGCAGTTGACTCCGAGATCATGATCGTCATTTAAAAANAGAATGTTTTTGAATGAAAAGGCGCGGATGGCCTGAAACTCTTAAACGTTCTCGAAATTGTTTTTTGTGTTCTTCNTTGCGATTGGTAGACATGACTGTCGTTTTAACTACTGTATANTGTCTGGTCTAGAAACAAGTACTGCCTTCAATCCAAAACCTTCCTTTTTCTTANCCGCTTTTCGTCTTATACACATTTTGAAAAGCACGGTGAAGTTGAATCCGGAGAATTCGCTACAGATGTTTATACGCATAACTGTTTTTTGGCCTACAAACGCCAATTACCCAGCATTTACAAATTCCAATTCACTGCAAGCACCAGGAAGTTTTATGAAAATGCAATTTGTTGCAGCGTTGCAAAAGAGTTAAAAAAATTATGAAAAAAACGATTTAACAAAGATNAAGGCTGTGAATGAAGCAGCTAACCCCCACNTTTTGTTTGATNATAATATAATTGCTCCCTGAATTGCAAAANAAGCATGTGCAATCTAAGCCGCTTGCAGAGCTNTTTTTGGAGTTTTCAAGTTCTTTCAACTTAGCCGTTCACTTGCGTAATATCAAACTATAAGTTCAGGAAAGCAAACACAGGTTTCGTTGTTTAGTTTCAGAGCTTTTGTGCCACATGTTGGTTTCTTAGGTACTGTACATTCGGTATTACTACTGACAAGACAGGTGATTTTGCGATTATGATATAGATTTCGCATAGTACGTGGAAATCTAAGCTTGATAGTAATATATCATCATTAGGAACTTCTGAAAAACTGCTGAAAAGTAAAAATGATATCACTGTTGTTCATAAATCGATTTTGTGTTTCTGGCGAACTCTTTCGCAAACCGCGACTTTTAGTCTAGTCGCTGTCAAGTTGGTGCCATGTAACACGTACGTTTTTTATTGCATGGTTTCAGTCAAACGTTTCCTTTAATTTGAGCTAGCTTGTGTTTTAGCACTTGGTGATTTGACTGTCAGCTATATATCAAGAAAGCAAAGGCCTCAAACTTATCCTGTAATGAACATGAGTTGTAATCCGGGACCTACTTGAGTGGTGTTGCAGAAAGATGACGAATATGAGGAAGGTGTCAGAAATAAGACCTTATAATTAACAGTTCCGTCACAAGAAAAGAAAAAAAATGCTTTGCATTGGATTAATCAACTTGAATGAATTATAAAACTACCAGAAGAAGGTTTTGGAGGTTTGTATAAAACGTTATCCCCGGTCAAAGCTGAAACCAAGTCTTCATCCATCATGGAGTAAAATTGATCTGATTTATGCAAAGCGCAATCACACGTTCAAGTTTTCAGGATGTGATTGATTTACTTGGATGGAGGAACTGAACTTCGGGAGGCAAACAGCACGTAAAAACAATGTTATCAGGATAGCAGAACGCTCTTTCGGTGGTTTTCCTCATATTTCAATACCAGCAAATGTTGCTCTAGCTTTAATTATCTTGCTGACATAGTTTGTTCCAGGCAGAAACCGGATAGTAATATCATCTGGGTATGCAACAAAAATGTACAAAATCACACCTAAAGTTTGTGGGAGACATATGTCAGTGCGTGGAAGGTTTTCTCTGAAAAAGCGAAAAAGGGCTACGTGCGTATGAAGTTGTGGAGTACCTAATAATTGAGGAATAAACCCACAAATAGTTTAATTTCACAAATATTAAACTTTTGTTTATTGTCTCACGATGCTTTCATTCATGTGTTTGCTATGCTGAAATTGTCGCCAACATTGACGAACAACTAACTTGTTCTTAAATCATCAACCCAAATTTAGCATCAACTGCAGCAAATAGCCCAAGTGACAAATAGCCCAAGTGGCAAAAAGTACTTACTATGAAATTCCTGTACAGATGCCACCAAATTGTTTAAAATGCGTCTCAAAGTGCTATGCTGAAACAGATTTTCTAAAAAACGATTGTTCTTGATAAGAAAACAAACAAAAAACGAAACGAAAAAGATTATTTCAGCGACAAAATGACACGGTCGTTTATAACACACTAGGAAATTACGTTTTCAAGTCATCATGTTTTGTTTTATAGGAGACATATTAAGCTTTGCATTTAGCAACTCTGAAAAGATAAATCTCGTACCTACGAAATAAGAATCGTTTTTAAAGTTTCTATTATGGAAAATAATATTTTAACATTCTTGGCCAGCAAAAGCTGCAAGGAGTTATAAAAATGAACAAAATATGATGTTCCCTTTTTGTAGTTGCAATTTACAAAGTGTGCAGCTGTGAAATGGGTAAAGCCCTGAATGTCGAGACACTTCTCTGAATAGAGCGATCGCAGCTGTGTTGGTTTGAACATGTGCCCAGACTGTCCCAGTAAAAATTGGAGAGGCAAGTCCTGTTGGCTACACCCAAGGGGAACTGGCCCAGACCTGGTCGTCCAAGAATCAGCTGGTGTAATTACCTCTCCGACGTTGCTCTTTCTCGTTGTGGTGCGGAGGCAGTAAAACTATCAAAGCTTGCCGAAAACCATGAGGATATTCGAGTCCTCCTGGGGGTGCTGCTTCCGTAATCCTCACCAGAGGAAAAGCGAGTATGAAAATGAAAGTGCATGCAATTTTGAAGCGGTTTCTACTATGTGTGGAGTTCAAATGAACACAGTTTATTAGAGCAACACCAAGCTGAGTTGCAATAGAACTGCTCAACCGAAGCTACTCATCGGGGCACTTCTTAAATGCAAATAATCACCACAATGTTTTTGCCAAGCAATCTCCAACATTTGTTGGAGCGTGTTGCAAAGTCACGTATCATACAGTAAATCAGAAATACGGGGAATCGTCAGCATCATTTGCTGGATGAATGGATTGCTGGACTTGTTTCCTTTTCAAATGAGGTCTATGAAGTTTTAGCTGAACTATTAAATCACCTTATGCAGAGAACCTTTCACTGACTGAGTGTTCCCCCCAAATTCGAGACATGTGTTTCATTTCAGCTGTTTTTGTTTTTGTCACTCCTAGATCCTTGCGGATCTGAGCAAAACCACAATGAATACTGGTTGCAACCCAGCGCTCGTTGCGCAAATGCTTTGATAATCCAGAAAGCGGTCATTTCCACTGAAATCTGCTTCCAACTAATCTTTTCACGGGTCTACATTCAAATAAAAATCGCGATCACCAACTTCAAACCTTGGGAAATGAAATAACCAATAACTTTTGATTAACGGGACAGCCTGGTCAGCCGTTTTTCATGTATCCCTGCATTTTGATCAGGAAAAAACACTGTTTTATGTTTGCGCCGAAAATTTAATACGTGAGTTTACAATCAGTCAAGCTTGCTGCTATTAGCAGTTGTTTGACTTATATTGATGACGTATCAGTATGTACGAAAACAATGAATGATTACCCCTAAGATCGCATACTAAACGAGAAAAAGGGAAATCACAAAGATTGAAACATTCATTTCCAAACGTGATCTGACGCTCTCATGATGCGAATTCGTATAATACTGCAATTTTGCCTGTCACAAACGAAATGGAACTGTAGCGGCCAAACTTTTAATCTTAACCAACAAACATTAACCGGTACTGTTTTCAATGAGTAAGCAACAAAAGAAACATTTCTTTTTGGCAAATATTTGCGCCATCAGTCTTTTGTTACAAGTTGCTGTCGCTTGGCATCAGCAGAAGGTCTCCTGTCCTTCGAGGTCTTCATCATCTCTAACTTGGCTGACATGCGTCGAGTGAACATGTTCTTGTAATGTTCTTCCGCATTCTTGCCAAGTCGCTTATGTCGCTTTCCTGCAAAAGCAGCGGGTAAGCCCATCAATTGTGATCAGTCTTTTTGTCTTTTTTTTGCGATATTTTTAAACTTTAAAATATTCTATAAAAACCAAAATTGCTGATTTCTTTTGGGGTCTGTGATCCACACGCTAATGCGTTGGACGGAAATAATGATGTAAAATACGTTGCAGTTTTCTTGCATGGAACATAAACTGAGGAAGTAAATCTCCGTTTTTAATCTGTTTAGAGATCGTTGTAAACAACGCACAATAACATGGTGATCAATCGGCTGCTGGTTACAAATGAGTAAATACTAGCAAGACATCTCTGAAAATAACTGTGCTAGAGAAGCGCGGTTAATATCAAGAAAAAACACAGCAATGAAATGTTGTGGTATAGGTGAGTGATAAATAAAACCGTTTTTTGCAGGTAAACATAAATCTCGGAAAAATTATTCAAAGAACGTGCTTTTCCTTAAAAAACTCAAAAAAGGATCTGAAAAAAACTGACAGCAAAAAACAAGCTTAAGCGAAAACTGATGGCATGGTCATGCAGCGGAGAAAAAGTTCTGAAACTGCTTGCAACTATAATGGGTAAAATATAAAGCGATTGATCAACATAACTTGGTTGAAAGTGAACTAAGTACATTGCTGTTAGTTTCGCGATTTGAGAGATTGTTTAATGTTGGCTGCGTTATTTAGCTTCACATTTTAAAGTTTACATTTACATCTTCAGTGTAGCAGGAGATTTGCGGTGAGATGTCAACTCCAAAGTTTGTCAAGAAAGTTAAGGCTGCATGTGCGTGTGGTGTATTTGTTGAAACAAAGCACCAAAAACTGTTTTGAAAAATATGTACATCAGCAGCACAGCATACGATGCAAAGAGAACGGATGATGAAATCCATAAAATACAGAGAATCTAAGGCAGTGTTTCTAAATCTTTTTACTCACGTGGCCCAGATAACGTTTAGTAAAAATTGCGTAGGCCAGTGCCAAGCATTGGCTATGATTTCATACGCAAAAACAAACACACATTATTCTGTAGCGAATTGATTCCTGTATGCAATTCAGTGAGAATTTTGCTGCTGAACACAATGTTTTCCCACGCTGTAGTGATTAGATGTTTAAAGTGCATAAAAGAAAAATGCTTTTGTCAACAACTGTTCCGTATCGTTGAGTAGCGTTTCAGTTTGAATAGTTGGTTATTACTTCCCATGTACAATCCAGAAACAACCAACAACTTAATGGGCCTACAAATAAACTGTCAATGAAAGTGAGACGCGCGTTGAAAAATTTACAGAAGCACTGCTATGGTGATTTGTGAGATTCCCAATCGGTCGAATCAAAGTCCAACTTCTCTTTTACCTCAAAAATGTTTGCTAAGTGCCCGAAAAAATCTGCTCACTTTGTTACGCTGGTGTAGCAGGCGGGGGTGCTGGGGGTGAAAGCGCACCCCCAAAACGTTTGATTTGGTGAAAATCCAGGCAAAATCTGTGGAATTTTGAGTAAATGTGTGAAAACCTTGGCAAAATTGCTGTATGTGCTTTGATTTTACAAAAATGCCATCCAAAAGCAAGGTGCAGACGTTTTTTTTTTGTTTTTTTTAAGTTATCTTTTTATTTACTTCTCTTCGGGCAAGTATGGAAAAAATTGGGCAAGTGTGGGGAAAATTTGGGCACAAACGGTGCTTGAAAAGCGTTGATTTGAAAAAATGCACCCAAAATGAAATGAAATGCAATCGTTTCTTTCTGGAGGTCATTTCTTTGGAGTTTTTTTCGGGCAAATGTGGGGAAATTTGGGTAAAATCCTTCGCACCCCCCAAAATTTGCCTGCTCCTGTACTTCTGTACCTATGTTTTATTACTATATTATTCAACTGAAAAAAGCGACCAAACTAACACTTAAAGTTGCTTGAACGACTTCTTACAACGTTAAAAAAATTAACAAAAATTAGGAGATATTAAAAGTTGATGCTGACAAAATGTTTCTCAGATCGACCTTTCATTTTTTTTCAGGCGCGCATTCGTGGGAAGGGAACTTTCCCCCCGAAAATTTCAAAATATTGCATAGCAATTTTGATATTTGCAGAAACTTTCAAAGAATAAAGATGAAAGGCGAAATTTTATATTCTAAACATGAAAATTGTGTATTCTAACTCTCGAATTTTTCAAAAATGCAGTGTGTGTGTACGCTTTGATTTTGTTTCTTGCCTATCTTCTGAGAAAGAGAGTTTGCATAGACTCTCTAAACGTCACCAATAAATATTGTATTGTTATCACTCCAGTGGAGCAAAGTTTGTACCCAGGAGACTATAGCTGGTGACAGAAACAGCATACTATATTTTGATATTGTGTTCGCTTTACATTTGCCTAGGGTGACTGTAGGTTATCATTTAACAGTTTTCGAATTTTATGTTCAATGCCCAACCGTTTCTGGGATTTCACTGCCTAGCTCTAACGTTGCAAGTGAAATTCGAATTTCACAACGGCCTCAAAGTTATTTCGTGTTGTTTAGGTAGTCCTGGAAAAAGTGGCGAGGCCCACCCACACCTGGTGGCGAGCCTGGCCCAACCATTCGTAACAAAATTCAGGCTGCATTCCTGCCTGCATTCCTTCCAAGAGTGTTTCAGTTGGCGGACGAATTCTCGTATCTACGATTGAAGCAATAGCATCAGTGATTAAACATATCCTAACATTCATACTAATCGCTTGTATCTGACAACTTCACCACTCGCAACATCGTCTGTCAGAAGTTATCTCACAGCAAATATATTCACCTGAAATTTCAAAAATCTAGATGATGAATTGATTTGATGAATTTGTTAAAACAAAAGACGAGAAGTTGGGAAGGTTTACTGGTAGCCAATACATCTGCCACACTAAACCCATGACTACACAGCTGAGTACGGAACCAGGCGTTGGTATTAGGCTACTACTTGTAGTCTGTCCTGATCTTTCGGTCTGCATCATGATTAAAATTGAAAAGTTCTCATTTTCGAACATGTTGTGAAGCTAGCTTTATCTGTGACCGTTTGCGAAAAAGCTGTACCGCGATTGAAAAAGCACGATGACGTCATCGAATGAAATTTAATGAAAATTGCCCCCCCCCCGAAATGAAGAGCTGGTTTCGCCCCTGATTTCATTCATTTTTCATCACTTTTCATCAGAATGTGCGTCAAAGTCGGAGTGCTGCTTTTCAAAGTGTGAATGTGGTTTCAGGAGTTTTAATTTTGCAATGTTGGCTGCTGGTCAAAATGGAGCGAGTGGACTGTGAAAGAACAAGGTATGGTATATGTAAAAAATTTCTGACGAATTTGTAATATAATTATCATCGTGGCATCGAATAATGCTGCCTTCAATACATATTCAATTCACAAAAAAGCTTGGTGCTAAGCCGAGGCGCCGTGCTTATAGGGGTGCTGGGGTATAGCCCCCACATATTTCAGAAACAATATTTTTAAAGTTGTTTTCAATGTCCTCTTCAATCAAATCAAACAGACGGGTAGATTGTGACCGACGCTTTGTGACAACGATATTTTGCTTGCCTTTTGCATACACAAACCCTACCACTTCCAGAAATAATTTTGCTAGCATGAAGGCTGTGGTGTTAGGCCAAAACAANGACATGGAAGAAAGATTTACCAAATACACATTGGACACTGTCTATCGATAGGAATCTTTTCGTAGCAAAGAATCNGACACTAAGATCTTNCAGAGTATATATTTCGNCCACAAGGTAGGCATCGTCAGNCTGAGGCGGAGCCAGGACCCAGGAGGGTCCAGGAGGCCATGCGCCCCAAAATTTTTAACATTATCTAGTCATTTTGTGCTTTGAGANGCGACGTCCCAAACAAAAATACCGTTGCATACCTAAAGACAAACATTTTTCCCCCTCCCAATTTGTGCCCNTCAAAAACTTTTGGTCTGGCTAGCGGCTACGCCACTGTCACCAGCTCTTATTCAAATAGAATCAACACAATGGGCATGTATATTTTCGAAGGTATTTGAAATCTTCAGGTAAAACAAGTATTTTCCAGTAGTAATAATAGGCAACAGTGTTTTGAGATTGGATTTCAAGCACTACGGTGTATGAAGAGTATCAAAACAGCCACCCAAAATATACCAACGATGTTTCCTTCATGCCATTATGTCTCAGAGAAGAGTCAGTGAAAACCTGTCTTGTTCAGTGTCAAACTTCCAGCTGGTTGTAAATACTGAAGAGCACCTACTGTATTTATGATAAAAAATNTTTTGCGAAACGACACTGACGAAAATCAAGGCAAAGCATGGAATGGNAGTTTTCACTTGCTGGACGTTTTGTACACGAGACCCACTCNCCTTGATAGAGTTCTTGCTGTAGAAAAGAAAGGTTGCAAGCCTGAGTCAACACACAGCACTGCAATGCAATTCTTACGTCACAAGCCCCGAGCTCTCCACGCACGCAAAGCATTCCTTTGAGAATAACGNAAGGGTTCACGTGATCTAGCAGCTGCGCGGAAGTCAGCTGCTCCTCGNCCTCGACCTCGNGCATGGTAATTCAAAACCATCNACAATGCACTCTTGGACACTTTGACGCATATTTAGGCTATCCTGCTGGTTGATTTCGCGTTNCAATACAAAAATATTCCATGCATACCAGNGTTTCGATAAGTTTGCATTGAGGGTTAGGCCCAGGCTCCTCTGTCGTCTTTTTGTGATTTCAGGATGTTCTCTCGGTAGGTTTTGTATTGAACACCTGGAGCTAATTGCTCTTCCGCTTCCTTAACTCAATTACAAAACGTTGGTGTCCGAGCAGAGATTTGAGAAATTAAATAAAACCTCCTCAGTCTGTTCGACCTTCAAGTATTTCGGAAGCCCTACAGCAAAATTCCGATGTTTGCGAGGTGACATTTCCAATACAGACAGTTATAGGCGTTAGCATTTTCTCTACAGGCGCACCAAATCCAATTCGCAATGTACTTGAACACAACGTTTCGATTTTAAAGAAAAAAATGCTGAAATTGAAGACTAAAGAGGTTTGCAAAAGGAACAGAAAGCCTTTCATTAAAAGGATTGGTTTTGCAATGTACACAGGTCATGCTCTAACCTTGTTTCAAAAATTACTCTGAAAACATATTTTGTAAATCTAAAAAATCACACCGTTTTTTTAAGCAAAAAAAACATTTGTTGCTTTGCGTAGTCGATCTGATAACATAGAGCAGGGGTGGCGAACCCGTGGCTCGCGAGCCGCATGCGGCTCTTTGCCCAGTTTCATGAGGCTCTAACGTAATTACCGTTTTTGTTCGTGTATAAGTGGAAAACGTTCGTAACAATTGTTCACTTTGAAAGTCGAGGTGCGACTACACACGAGCCGCGACTTTCACACGTATCGCGTGGAATCGTGCTTGGTGGCTTGGGCTCGTGCAAGCACATGCGCACGCGAGCGCATTTACGCGGCACGCGTGTTCTTTACTGTGTTGCGTGGAAGCGCCCTTAGTGGTTTGCGCAGGAGCACACACAAGCGATCAGATTAGCTCGGCTTTGTAAACTTATGTCATTATCATGCTGCTGTGTGATATTTACAATAAATCCAGCCTAGCAAAGATATGCGTGTGGGTGAGGAAAGGATGGAGTGATGTTTATGTGCGCCCATGTGCATGATGCGGCTGTTTTGCGATAACACAGTAAGAAATGTGGCTCTTGGTCTCTGACCGGTTGGCAACTCCTGACATGGAGTAAAATACTGTATTCTGTTCTAATGTTAGAAAACCGTAAATATTTATAAAAAGGTTTACGGGATCAATTAAACGGCAGAAGGCAAAACTTGCCTGAACCGCAGTTGGACTCAAACAACAACCAAACTGAAATTTTGATATATCAACAATCAATTTTAAAACCGTCTCATTCCGATATAGTTGTTTCCTAAACGTACTCGCAATGAAATGTCCAAAATGCTGCAGCCAGAAATCGTTCATTGCTGCAAGCAAGCTATTGCAAACGCGAAAGCTCCAAAACGCACTTTTTGAAGACAATCCGAAAGACTTCTACGTCTGTTCACTGGATACTGAAGTTCTCATGCAAAGGCGTCACATGCAACAAAAGTTTCAATGCAATAGGTATTGGCTTCTTGAACTGTAGCTCAGAATGCGTGGCCGTCAAACGTACAACACACGAGCGATGATAGGTGACAGGTGTACAGTCGGAGGTGATGTTTAAACAGCAATGACATAAACAATACAGCTGATTGGTTGATCAACGCAAAGGCTTTCAGTCACGTGACCACACGACAAAATTGACGTCAGAGGTTTGCGACAATAAATGAAACTCGATGACGTCCGCTGCTCAATGACACGATGCACTGAAATTAAATGTGTGGCCACGATGATGATGACGACGATGCATTTTCTGAAATAGTGACAACATTTCAAATAAGCGAATAGTGAAAACAAGCATCATGCACCTTGAGGGCAAACACATAATGGTAACTGAAAAATAAACCGAAATATTTTCAACTGAAGTCTAAAAGAATTCATGCGTGGTCAAAAGACACTTAGGCAAGCTACGAATAAGAGATATCACGGCAAGCTAAAAATAAAAGTAACTGAATACACAAAAAGTGGGATTTACCCGAGTACGGCCCCGCACAGCGAAACAAATTTGGCAAACTTGCAAGATTAAGTCACTCTCTCATTATTCATTCAATACAACCGGCCCGCGCTTAGTGGACAGTTTTGTCTATGCGAACAGTTTGTGCCTGTCCGTGGGAATTGGATTCCCATGCGATGGGACAGCAGACTTGAAATTTGTCCCATGTCCCGTCCAAGTAATTCTGACGTCACATAACAGAAATATTCTGAAGTTGAATGCTCACAGCACAGTACGAATTAGACGTAGAGGCTCAGCGCCATGACTTATAGTACGGCGAAACTCTCGAAAATAACTTGGTAATAACTAAGAAAAGGGCCACCCAAGTTTTTTTGGCCCTCTTCGCAATCATGGGCCCTAAAATTGGGGGTTTTGGGGTGCCTTAGCCAGGGTTCTTTAGGGACTGCACATGCGCATGAAATGATGTACTTCGTATTACTAGTTTCGAGGGAATTCGCTGGGACGGGACGGCCACATGGGACCATGCGGGGTATGTGACGGGCACAAGTGTTCCCTGGACAAGGCTGTATGTATAGAGCATCGGCAAATTTTTTCTGGAGAAAACACTCTGACAAGTTTAGGCGAAGAGTGTACAGCCGGGGGTGATATTTGAATAGTGATGACATAAGCAATATCGATCGAACATTATTTCTGGTCACTTTTGTTGCAGAGTGCATTGCCACTAAAAAATCAGGGTCCAAAACATGGACGTGTGACCACCTATAGTGCGCTACAGGTAACTAATCCTTGAAACCAGGCCTTTTTGCCGTGATTTCTTGCAAGACATGTTGGAAATTAAAAAACTATTGCCTCTGTATTACAACCAATAATATCCTCCCCAGCAAAACACACCGGCTCTTGAATAGCATTGACGCAGGCAGATATATTCAAGGGCAATGAAACTAAGATTGACCCCAGATTGACCCCAGAACACAAAAGCTCGGTTTTGAATGGAAAAGAAAACAAACAGAAAAACAGGCATGCTTATTTACAAAAATATCAAATGCAAGCTTGTAATGGCAAAATAAGAAAAAAAACAAGACACTGACACACACCTGTTGGAGTGTCTGCACCGGAAATTTCCTTCTTCCGCTTTTCTCGCTCCATGACGTCTTCACGGAGTGACATAATCATAGGCAGACGTATGTCATACCTGTAGCCAAGATTGTTGAACTGGTTGGTGTTGAGCAAGTAAAGCTTGTTGACCACATCCCTACCTGAAACAAGATATTCAGCTTCTATTGCACTTGAATGTTAATGGAACAAATTCTTACCGTTTTAACGGATTGATATTTCTTTTCAAAGCTTCTCATTCTGAGATCGATTTGGTTTCTTCAGTGTCTAAAGACCTCAACTTCTTTCAGCAAAACAACTTATATAAAAGTTATTCAGAAATTAAGCACAAGGTCTATTCTTTTTACACTCGAAATTAGGTTCTTTGAATGTATCCCTATTTTAAGACTGCAGTAATTAACTCAATCTCATTTCAAACAACACATTTGTGAAAATTTGTTGAAGGTCGTACGTCACGTACTTAAAACAAAATTAATGATTTGGATATCTTTCTTACACGTTTTCGAAATTAGAAACATTTCTACATGCAAAACCTGTTTTCAATGAATTGATGACATGCAGTGTTTTCGCTCAAGCATTCGTTTCAGAAGTTGAAACATACCCTGAACGTCAGACTAATTAGTGCATTACAAGTACTTTGGAGTAACAAAACCAATGGCCAGAAAGCATACAACCAAGCCACAAATCCCAGCACCTTGTTGTTTCGAACACCTCTCCAGCACCATTTCTTCATAATACGCGGTATTTGTTTATAATATTTCCCCTATTCTCACTTCAGTCGCGTATGTCTGCGTATGTTTGCTCAACGGTTTTATGGTGTCTTGTACGTCCAAACTATATGGCCACTTTCATGCTTTTGATGTAACACAGCTTTTCTTTTCTTCCGGATTCCTCACCCTCTCCATAAGTTTAATGCTGGTTAAACTTTTCCCCGGTTGGACTGTATTTTTGGACAATTGCAAGAAATTCTGCTGCCTGTCTTGTTTATGCAACACCTGGTTGCACAGACATGTTTTTAGAGTATCGCCGAACAGCTTGTAAGAAATTCGTCCGTTCATTCTTATCTTTCTTTTTTACAAACAACCCCAAACTACTGTACAGTTGATTTATGTAAGAACTGACAAGCAGCTTCTCGTAACGTAACCGACAATAACGTAATAATGCACCTGTCTTCTGACGAAAATAACGCTAACGGCAAAAAATGATTGCGACATTGAATAAAGCAAGTCTTTTCTGTTGTTTGTGCTTTGAACAGAAATGTTGCCTGCGTGAGTAAGAAACTGCATTGCAGACCTACTTCCCAATAATTTGATTCGCAAATCAGCTTTTGCTTAGCACGCGTTTCTTTTTGTTTCAATTATAACGTCGTTTATTGCAATAAAAGCTTGCTGTGTAGTACTGGTGTAATCAGCCAGGCTATGGATTATTTAAACGGAAAGTTGGTACAGCCAATTTGGTTTTGAAACGATTCAGACCTACAGATTTGTGCAACCAATCACCAGACGGTTTTGTTTTCACTGGTGTTTAGTCACCCACTCGGCAGAAACTTACCTATCATGTAATTGAAGATCTTCCCGAGGCGTTTTCGCTTCGCCAGCAGCGTCTGTAGTGGCTTTCGTTTCCAGGCGATATACGTGCAGTCAGTTTCAGCCGTGATTGTCACCTGAAGGAACGTGAATGGCCCACATGTCAGATGCTGTACGCTCAGAGGTCATGAATAAATCACGTTGATTTGGTCCAACGCTTAAGTCATCCTGTTTTGTAAAACTCAAAGAATCAAAGGTTGGAATTCGCGCATTTTGCCATTTAATCGTTTTTCTTTGGCGTTTTTATAACGGTCTCGCTTTCCGATTTCCAAATGATAACGATACAAAATATTTCACGATTCCAGAAACAGAGAGCATTCGAATGTAAAGAATGATCGAGTACCTCGTACGTGCGTTTTGTACTTCCGGCGGACTTGAGGGACTCCCATTCGGGGGAGTCAAGAAAATCGTTTCTTCCGACGTAATGCAGGACTTTGGTTCCCCGGACAACACGAACTCTTCAAGAAAAAAGAAATTTTTTTTCCAAATGTAGTTAAACTGATGACGCTTGATCGGCCTTTAAATCAACGTTATAGGTCGTGCACGGTGGGAGTCATGGCGATTTATAATCCCCCCAAACAACATGTTTTGTTACGATTGAAAAAGGTGGCGTTCTGCTTGATGTGCAATGCCCATATGTATACAAAGATTCCTCAGTAAGTTTCAGATGCGCGTCCTGCATGATTTTGATGCCGGAGACGTTTCTTCCTCAAAGGAATCTGTGCGCAAGCAGCGTAACCATTTGAAACCATCCATTTTTATGCTTTCTTTTCACTTTTCCTTAATAACTATCTTACTTTTTACTTTTAACTATCGTTTTTTTCCATTATGCTGAGTAACAAACAAGTCGGTTTTGTTTGTTTTTTTTGTAACAAAAGCAAACAATCGAACTTGAACCCATTTCAACGCAGGCAGCGAGACATAAATTACTAGAAAAACAGTGTTTA
>JGI24021J15306_10004340_pt1 | contig 16447 bp, 12 predicted proteins | sample Ectturendosymbi1_FD_15306 | JGI IMG/M metagenome (IMG submission 15306) | reverse complement strand
CTTGTCTGGGTGGCAGTTGTCCAGGTGACTGTAGTCCGGATACCGTTCGATCCACAGCCACTACGCCAATCGGACGTAGCGTTGCTTGGTCAAGAGCGTTTTCCTCAAGTACCCAGGCAGAAAGTAGGTTTCGTTCTTTGGTCTGCCGCCAATTGACGTCGCCCAGAATCAAGTTGAAAGAGCACATGTTTTCTATCGCAGTATGGGGAGTGGATCGACGTGGTAGTGGACGATTTACTACCTACTTGCAATGGAAGACTGGTTTACGTTCACTCGGCTGATAAAAATGAGTTCTGGAGCGCTCTCCTGGAAAAAGCCTATGCCAAGTACGTAGGAATTGCTTACTTCCGTTAATTGCGACAATAATCTGCAACCATTAAACCAGGGGTGGAGAACCTGCGGCCCGCGTGAACATTTTATATGGCCCGCATCAGAATTTTGTTGCCCAATTTAAAGTACAACATCGCGTCGAAACGCGGCTGCATGATACGCAGGTATTTAGATAGTAAGTCAGGAGAAGTCACTCTTCATCATAGCAAGATAAAGGTAGAATTTTAGGATAAAACTAATTGGTTTTGCGGCCCTCCAGCGATAATGCACAATCCATGTTAAACGGTTGATTTCTAGCTCAGGGAATCGATATAGTTGTATTTTTTGGGGGAATACGGTGACGTCGTGGCGACGCTCCGTTGTACAGTACACAGAAATGTATACTGCCGGGTGGCACACTGTGTACTCGTGGATTTTGATGGTGATATTAAGAGAAGTGTCCCTTTAGGTGGTTTCATTCAACTTTTGTCACCTGGCAACGGGAAAAAATTTGGAACACTTCGTAGACAGGTACCCTGGTGAGCACAAAGCGTTTCTTAGTAAATGGAAAGTGCATTTTATACACGTACGCAAGATTGTGAAACAAATATTTCTATAATGTACTAATGCAATACACCGCCTACATTGAAATCGATAAAGTTGATCATGAAATTGAAGTAAGTGCATTAATTGCAAACATCTCAAGTGTGTTTGACAGGTGTGATGTTTTCATTTGCGTGTATCAGCAATCAGCGTCCATGCATCAGCACTTGTACTTTTACGAGCCAGTCGTTTGATCCAGCACAAGTTAGTGAACTGCTGTGACATGCTGCGTTTACATTTTCAGACTGAACGGGTCCTACGAAGCTCTGAAAGGCGGAAGCACCACCGAGGCTATGGAAGATTTCACGGGTGGTGTTACAGAAACAATAGCGCTCAAGGAAGCACCCAAGAATCTCTTCAATATGATAATTAAGTCATTGAAAAAAGGAGCTTTAATGGGCTGCGCAGTCGAGGTAAAGGCGACAGCAACTCGCCAAGAGCAGCTGAAGTATCATTGCCGGGACGTAAGGCTTTGTTTGACAGCACAGTGTGCAGAGCGAACGAGTGATCCGGGATTACTGGTTTTACACTGAAAGGCTGCAATGACATCTGCACGCTCGTGCTGCTTCGGCCCGTGATCTGCCCAATCGCCCAACCAGGGTTGCCAGATGAAAATTTCAATAGAAAGCCGAATAGTGCCAATAAGACACCAGAAAAAAGCCAGACAAAAAGCCAAATTTTTTGTGGTATTGCCATTCCTTTGCCACAAGGAAACATCTAAATTACAGGAATATCATAAGAAATTTTTCTCGAAATTAATATTAAGTCTTGCTTGGCATTGTACAGGAGCTCAATGCTGATGCTTCTCTGAGTTTGCATGGTTTGTGAGGTTGCACACTTTGGGTACAATGGTGCCATAGTTTGCATATTGATCCATCGGCGGCTTTCTGCACCCATACGAAAGTCATCTCCCTTGCACTTCTATACGTACGAACACAATCATATAAGCTTTTCCACTTCCTCGATGTCATCGTCGCATTTTGATCGCGGGCACGCAGACCTGTTTGCAAGCGTTAAGCGTGCTTAGTGCTTGCAACACAATGCACACCACACAGTGCACGCATTTCCAGTGACTGCGCAAAAAGTGTATTTCGAAACTGGCATGCCTCAAATTTTATTAACATCAGAACGCGGGCGTCCGTGACAGCAGGGATGATGATGAACAGAATGCAATTACAGTGGTGTGAGCATTACTACCAAAGTTGCCAATTAAACGGGAAACCTGCTAGTACGCGAAAGCATCTCAGAGGCTTAGGTAAGGCATGTTCAAGTGCGACTTTACAATATAGGGTGGCCTACATTAATTTTTAACACCAGTTTTTACGGCTTACATTCAAGCGCGTCTTATACAATCAAAGGCGGCTAACAATCGAGTAAATACGATGTCACAAACATTTTGCAAATGTGTTGCCGAAAAAATGGAATGTTTTGCGTCAGAGGAACTGATTTCAGCTTCAAAAGGCCAAAAAAGTGCCAAAATGCAAAACGGACTTTTAAGGCCAACCGACTTGAGATGAGGTAATGCAACAAAAGGTCAAATAAAATTTTGTAGGCCAACCACTTTGAAACGAGGACAAACGTCCTAATTGTGGCCTGAAAAAGGCCAACCTGGCAACCCTTCGCCCAAAATAAACCTCCACAACATGTGTCACTGGGGTCGCTGACATTTTAAAAAACTTCGCGTGTTTGGCTGGTTCGGCGCACCTTCAACCGAAAGCCCACTGGGTGATTTTGGATACGGACAGACTGCAATTACAGTAGAGCCAAAACATGCGCTTACTATGCACATACCGCTGCTTCGCAGAGTTCACGAAGTGGGCATGCAGTCAGTCACAAGTGATCGAAATATGGTAATTCTCCAGAGGCTTTCGGACAACTGCTGCCACTGATTCGTTTCAATGTCGATGTCGCGTGACTGACGTCCTGATGTTTATGAACATCATCGAGCTCTTATGAACATCATATTTAATAACATCATGGTGGGATTTTTCTTTGGGTCACTCCCAGTGTCGATGTCAAGCGAAATTTCTGACTTGCGAAATTTCTGACTTCACAGCATGTACGCATGCACAGAGTAATATTCTTCATACCAAATGCGCTGATAAAACTGATTATCAGGGCTTAGGAATTCGTGTTTAGGTAAGTGTGTCGAGTTAGGGTTTGGGTTAAGGTAAGAAAATGAAAAATAACTGAGGTCAACGACTAAGTCTGAAAATGTTCAATGGTTAAAGTTATTCCCCTGCTATACCTTGTTGTGGGTCCCTTGCATCTGGCCAAAATGTATTAATTTACACAACACACATCAACAAAGCAATTTCCAGACTTTATTTCTTTATTCTGAGAAGCAAAATAACTGAAAAACAATAACAGGTCAGAAATTTCGCAGAAGGTCAGAAATTTCGCTTGACACCGGATTAACAATAGTAGCAATTGCTACGGGTCCCGGGATTTTGGGGGCACCGCTTTCTTCTGCAATAAATCGTATTTATTACATTATTCATAAGATTTTTTTCAGTCTAAGAAGTCAGTATCTTGCTAAATTTGCCGTAAGTAGTAAGCGAAGGCTTTCAATGGAACGCTGGCTGTGTCCAGAAATTGTTGCTTGATTCTTTTTTACAGTTACGTAATAAACGGCGTATTGCGGTCAAGGACAGCACAATGCATACAGTTACGTAATAACTGAGAAAAGAAACACGGGAAAACCCGGGTTTTGAAATGAATGTGGTTTTGAGCGATGAAAACTCAATAGCATTGTGAAATTGCTACTGTTTGTCCGTGCGCAATTTATTAACGAATTATCAATTAAGTTAAAAACCGTTTTTCAGTGATGTTTATGATACTGACGCATGACAATCAAGGCACACTTTCATCATTCAGCCTGTTTCTGGGTTTTGTGACAAATAATCCTGTGACTGAATAATCCCTCTCTGGTTCCACTGATTTGGGCTGATTTGGACTTAATTGTAATTAGGGCATGGAACAGTTCTCAAAGTTATTTGACCTTTTTTTTGTAGCCTCAAAAAGACTCAATTCCTTTTTCACAACTTATGATCGGATTCTTCCCTTTGAGGATCTCTTCCTGTGCCGGAATAGTTTTGCGGTCTTCACCATCATGGATTACGTGGATTCTGTGCTTTGATTTAAAATGGTTGATAGTTGATAAAACCTTCAGTGGTTGATCCACCTCCTTTTGTGTAACGGAGCACAACTGCACTTTGGTGTTTGTTGAGCCTTGTTGTATGAAAAATGGCTCTGAGCTTCTGATTTTCTTTGATTACTTACGTCTTTAAACTGAACGTGTATGATTAAAATAGACTTAAATAACTACCACATGAGGTGGTTCTTCAAAGTATGCCGTAGTTTCGTAGGTATTAGTTAGTTCATTTGTAAGCTGTTATGTGTTAGTTCACATACAAGCTGTGATTCTTTGCAAAATCGATTCGTTCCTTTTCAGTTTGCAATAACTTTCTACAAAGTATTTGCCTTTCCTTCAGAAGCGACTTTAATTAGGTTAGCGAAAAGACAAAAGTTCGCGTAGACACCTATTATGTGCAAAATGACATCAAGATCCGTCTGAATGGGTCAACTGATCGAAAATATAAACGGACCAACAACGAATGTACAGTGGTCACCAAGCAAAACCCCCACCTCGTGTCTCATGATAATAGTTGAAAGTTCAAACACGCTAATTTGGCCGTTACACGCTCCAATCTGCAACTTCAGTGTTATTAGAATTACTAATATTTGAATGCAACAGCAATTCCAAGTTTTTTTACAATACCCGGCTTTGGTAGTTAAAAGACGGGTTTCGGGTAGATGAAAACAACCAAAAACCTCGGGTTTCGGATCGGGAAAACTCGGGTTGGAAATACTAGTCACATCACGATGCGAACATGAGAAAGCAAGCAGAGAGTAAAGCCAGTAACACGGATACCTTGTACACACACTTCATGATTTAGCAGGTGTTGAAATATTTTTTAAACATAGGGCCCCACCCTCTTGAAATGCAACAGGCACTGCTCTACCTTAATCTGGCGCTGGTCACTCCTCGAGTGTGTGTAGTAAATATAGATTTATAAGACAATGTCAGCACAATGAGCCATTCGTGCCAAGGAGTTGAAAATAGAGGTCCTGTTTTGACTTTAAGCTTCGTTGCTTTTCCTTGAAGGAATTTTTGCGTGTTACCAATAAGACACTCTGAGGTTTTGCCGCCATAATCACGTCCGCTTTCTGCGGATGATTTGTAACGTTTTGCGTGCCACTCAACGTTTTTGTATGTATATTTTAGACTCAAACTACATCTCAAAGGGTGGCGAAGTTGTCAAACGGACTGTTGACAGGCCACGCATACAGCGTGACCGGTGTTGACACGGTAAGCGAATTGAACGTCGCAGGACTGACACTTCTCCCTCCATAGCCCTTCAGTGACTCCCTCTCTACAATTCAGTGGTTCTCCAACTTTTTGAAGTGATGTACCCTTAGGGCAATATTTTGTCCATCAAGTACATTTTGACTAATGCCCTATGGTGGTCATTTGGCTGTGCGCGTTTTGTGACGTCACACTGCTACGTTAAATTCGCGTTTCTAATCCGACGTTTTGCCGAGAGATGTTGACACAATCCATATCATTATACACGCACTCTCCTTATTTGACGTTGTATAACTCAATATGTCATTGTGTTAACTTTAAACTATCAGCATTCCAGCTTAGGATGCATGTGCAAAATGCACTCAACCCTACGACCAAGCCAGTGGTTCTTAACCTGGGGTAAATTTACCCCTGAGGGTAAATTTCATCTTCCAAGGGGGTAAATTTACTGCACCATAAATTGCAGCAAATGTAAATTTTTATAACTCATTACAAACTGTAGAAGTTGTGTTAATTTCGTATTTTCAATGAATGAGCACAACTGAGTATATTTTGAGGGTAAATCCGGTAACTTTGATTGCTAAAAAGATAAAATATGTAAAAAAGGCTACGAACCACTGGACCACGCAATCATAACTGCAGAATATCAGATTGCACGTTAAAACCAGGGAGTAAAACACACTCAGCCCTACAACAACTCAGTTCACAATTTCAAAAACAGTCTGCAGGCATGCCGAGCCATCCAGGCGCACACCCTGGTTAAGGAGTCAAAACAAACAAGGGAGTAAACTACACTCAGACCTGGAACAGCGCCAGTCACAACTGCAAACACAGGCAGCAGCTTTGCGCGCACATCTTGCCGATTACGAGTTTTCAATCCCTGTCGGTGCACAACTGGAATGGAGCATCCCGAAGGTTGGTAGATGGAAACAGGCAGGGTAGTAAAATTCACTCAGCCCTGGAACAGCGCAGCTCATAACTGCAAACACAGTCTACGCCAGGGCTTCTCAAACTATGGGTCGCGACCCCAAATGTAATTGTGGGCCGCGAAACAAATTGTCTTGACAAATCAGATATAAAAATTTTTGGAAACTTTATAAAAAAATTAAAAGTAGGCTTGTAGTGAATCTATCACTACTGCATTTTTAGAAGAAACACCGTGCTTCATGCTGTCACTTGCTTATTGGGATGTTTGCCTGAGCTATGAAATGCTAATAATCAACCAAGCACAAGTTGTGCGTTGTTACGTCATGATTGTTTCAACGCACTGACCAATATTAACCTTATTTCATTCATTCCCTCACGAAGGCATGCTTGTGTTTAGAAATCTAGGTGTCTCATCTTCTAGGGATTAGGCTAACTCCTTTGAGAGCACACTGAGTAGTTTTAGACTGAAGTTGAATCTTGGTACACAGTTTCAGAAGTATTTTGGATTTTAATTCAGAAAAACTTGGATCCACCAACGATACACAACAGTAGCGTCTCGCCAGAACAAAACTTTTGGGAGGAGCAAATATTTTGATTTCAAGCGAGAAACAGTTTGTGGTTTGGGCCATCTCCTCTCAAACCACAAAACAGCAAAATATGCTAGAACTTTTAGGGGCCATGACCCCTTGGTCCCGTCCTGTTTACGCCTATGATACACCATTGAAATTTCAGGAGCCCACACACCTGCCTTGCAAGGATGAGTTTGCGGAGTTGTTAACGACAAATGTTTGCAACCGGAAATTTCAAAAGAGAGTGTAATTTTTGGATAAGAATAAAAAATGAATGCCCATTCATTTCCGATCTAGCCATTGATAAGCTTTCAGCATTTTGCACGACATATTTGTGTGAAGCCGCATCAAGCGCGTACGCAAGGGTGGGCGTTGAAAACCCTCCCCCCAAGCTTGATATTTTACAAAAACTTTATTACCCGGGCGAAGAAGATTAATTGTTTTCGTGTACTTTTTTCTTCAAAATTTGTCGACTTAATGCAAATACCACGGAATGAATTTGCTTGCAAATTTCAAGGAAGATTGCAAATGGGCCAAAAACTAATGATTAGGTTTTTGTGGGAATCTGGGTTATCGTTTGCACCCAGAAAGCATCTCACTACTTTTTGCAGACCTTTTGTCCACTGCGAATGTTTAAGATTGTTTTCCGCGATTGTTCACTTTATCCAAAACAATTGTCTTTATTTTGTTTGCTGTGGCTGATCAGCGGAAGCGCTGACGCAATTGGCTACATTACCAATATCTGTTGCATGATAGAACTGTTGCACGAGCTCAAAAAGAGCGGTTGAAGCATTCAGGCATTTGATAATGTCTCAGCAAGGAGAAAGGAAAACCTTCGAACTTGCAAACCGGAGTGTGCGTCAGACAGTCCAGACGCACACTTATTATACTCGACTGCTCGCATTCGACGAGGCATTAGCGCAGTCTCATTTTGCAGTTGTAAATCGCTCTGACGCAATGATGAGTGTGTTTTACCCCTGTTTCAACACGCAGCCTGATATTTTTTGCAGTTATGAACTGCTGTGTCGTAGCGTTGAGTTTATTTTCCCTCAATATCTTAACTTGGAACGCTGATAGTTTATACTCAGGGCAACGATACGCACAATAAGGGGAGTGCGGGTAAAAGAATATGCATAATATGTCAACAAACTTCGCCAGAGCATTGATTTGAAAACATGAACAAATTATGACGTCATCAACAGCGCACAGCAAATAGTGGTAGCCACCATATGCCATTGAATGTAAACCCCCCATGAAAATTTTCTGCGTACGCCAGTGAGCGGCATTCTAAACTCGATAATCATGAAGTCCAACAACCGACCTTTTTCGAAACGTGTTGAGAATGTCCTTTGTCCTGCGTTGTCTTGTATCAATCCAGGAATGGATGATCTGTGTAAAAATCATCAAGTGCATTCTTCTCAGCAGTTTTGCTTGATTAGTTGTGCACGATGTGGAAAATGTCAGGTCATGTTCAGTTTGACTGTGTGAGCGCCGCGGCGCATACCTAACGCACCCGGAGTTTACGCCCCTACTCTTGACTGTAATCATGAGTACTATAACGAGAAACGTACCTGTAATTATTGGACTTTTGCGTTACAATTTCATAATAAAAAATTCGAGAAATCCCTTGCAGGCTGTAGCACCTTTGCGTACCCCAATTTGAGAACCACTGCTCTACGTCATGCTCTTGTATTAAATCGGTTGGTATTTATTTTTTATTTAGTAACAATTCCTTTTTGTTAATCTTCTTCTGATAGTTGCGAACGGGAGTAAAGCTGGTACGTGTCCGAAACCCGTGGGGACAAGTGGAATGGAATGGAGACTGGAGTGATAAGTACGCGTTACTGCGCAGTTGTATGTTTGTTCTGCACTGCAAACAGAACGGTATATGACTGTGTTCAACTATGAGAGCTTATCACTGTATCTTGATGCACCCACAAATCGATCGTGTTACCGAATCTTGATATATCTGTTGGTTTGCTTAAAAAATTTTTGTTCTATTGGAATAACGACTTTTCGCGTTTGGTCATAATATTTGTGACTTCAATTGTTACAATGGTCGTGCCAACGCGTCGTGATTTGCAGCTCGCCCAAATGGAACAGCGTTGTCGATGAGAAGAAACGCTTGGCCGTGGAGTTCGGCGAAGACGGCGAGTTCTGGTATGCTTGATATCGCTTGCAACTGCAAACACTTGCTTTTTGCTTAACAAGCTGCTAGTTTGTTCTTTTTTCTATGCTGCTTTGACTTGAACAAGCGGCATTTGCAATTTGTGCCCGACAAAAATACGATCGCTAAGAACGGGATGTGTTTTCCTAGTTTGTGTGCTGCATCGGCATTTCATGGGTAGCTGCAACACGTTCGTTCGAGGCGTTAATTCTCATTGAGATCAAAACTTGAAGACTTGCGTTCGCAACTTGCAATAATAACGGTTGAAATATTGTCTCGGCAGATTCTCAAAATAATAAATAAATGCCGATAAGGCACAAAGAAAAGAAAACAACAGTTTGCCCGGGATCTTGCCAAACGTGAAAAACCTGGGATCTGATCTACGTCGCCTCTACGTTTACCGCCATCTGATTGTTCATCGACGAACACGTCATGTGCATCTATGGCTTCTGCCGCTGTACGTTTGACAAATTCAGTCGCTTCTGCTGTCTTAACACCAGCAGCAGACAAAAGCTGTGTCGAGCATGAAAATTTCTTTTCAGTGAAATACTGAATTCACGTTCCTGTCTTCCCACGAACCCTAATTTATGCGCTAGTGGTTTGCGTCCCGAATCAGACTACACTGCTGTTTCTGGCTGAAAGTCTGCACTGCCTGTCCGTTTGTGCAGGATGTCGTTTTCGGACTTCTGTCGCTGCTTCACCAAACTCGAGATCTGCAACTTGGGTCCCGACGCTCTCGAAAACGACGATGCCAGTTCGCAGTGGGTCATCTCGCTGCACGAAGGCCGCTGGGTGAGGGGATCCACTGCTGGGGGATGCCGAAACTTTCCTGGTGAGTAACGTGTATGCGAATGAATGGCCTGACTGTTGCACTGTCGTTTGTGCGCCCGTCGCTTGACGTCGGTGATGTATGACGGACAAGGCGAACGCTTCGTGCGAAAACTTCCTTTCTTGCATAAATAATGGACTGCAACAATACGTGGAGCTGTCAGACTCAAAGCTTGCTGACATTTTTGCAAGTTGAACTGATGCTTGACCCGGGCTGTTGCCGTCACGAACCGGTTGACGAAACGCCGAAAGACGATCGTCCCGAATTCTCAGGGAATTATCATATCCGGATTCGCTGAATTAGTGAAAACATTATCGTAATCGTTCAGTATGCGATTATTAAAAATAGGAAAACGCCGTGATTCGAGTTGTTTTTGCAAAAGTGATCACCTGAATTGTTAACACGTAACTACTGTCTTTCTGCGGAGGTTTCAATTTCGACGTTTTGCAGACACATTCTGGATCAACCCGCAGTACCGCATTGCACTGGAGGAGGAAGACGACGATCCTGATGACGACATAAACGGATGCAGCTTCATCGTTTCGCTGATGCAAAAAAATCGCAGGAAGTTGAGGGCGAAGGGTCACCATAATTTCACCATAGGATTTTCAATTTACCGAGTAAGCATGGATTTGAGGTATAAGAGATGTTTTTGTGAAGGTGAACCCTCTGCAGGAAAACTCTTCTCCGACGCTTTGTCGTCCTCTGTTATAATGCGTGCGTCTGTCCTTGCGAGATGATGTTTCTCTGTTGGACTTCACATTTCGTGAATCTTGGGCTGCTATACAGTCAGACTTCGTTTATCTGAAATCCGAACAACCGGAAACACGGCTATCCGACACAAAACTGCTAGGAACAGATTTCTCCCAATGCATTTCACCCCCTCAATCCGGAAACCTCGCTTTCCGACTCCGACACGGAAATTCAGGAACTGATATGTCAAGTCATTAGAAAAAAGTCACTAAACCTGATTAGGCCAACTGTTATTTTTTTTATTAAATCGCAATGCAAGTATTAAAGTCAATATTCTACAAACAATGAATGTAACAGTGGCTAAACTTGCAGCACGCAGTTCAGTGGCGTGCAGAGGTCTGGTGATTCCCGGGGCGACTGCTTGACTGTATACCCCTGCCAAAACCTGTATTGAGCAGTGGCCTGCGGTCGTCATTGTTACTGTATATACGCTGTTTGTGACGTCACAATATGACCTCATATTCACGTTTGGAAACCAACGTTCTGGCGAAGTTTGTTGCCAGAAAATACGTATTATTCTTCACGCACCCTCCTTTCTCGTTGTCGTACAATGTGTCACTGTAATGAACATAATTTATCCGCTCCAAGTTAGGAGACCGGAGCAAAACACAGCACTCAACGCGAAGACAGAGAAATTCATAACTGCAAAAATATCCGGCAACACATTGAAACAGGGGAGTAGAGCACACTCAGTGCTACGTCATGGCAGTTCACAACTGCAAAAATATAAGTCTTCGCATTTAAACAGTGGCGTAAAACGCAATCAATGATACGACAAATACAGTATAATGCTGCGCGAATGTCTTGTGTAATAGAAATCAAGCAGAGAAAGTATGCTGCTGGAATGGCGGACACCGAGGGTTGACAGTTTGAAATTTGCTGAACCACACAAGAATCGAGAATGCGCATAAAGAACGGGCAAGAAAACTTGTTTTTTATTATGTGGCTGTTACATGTACAATTACTGGTGGGACAGAACAGATACACGGGCTTGTGTGAGTCGTTATGATCAATCCGTTATGATCAATGAACTGCCAGTTAAAGACAAAGGTCGAAATGATAGCCTACACAAATTGCAAGCACATGTGTGCGGCAGTGTTAGCGCACACCCAGTGTTGCCACATCACAAAAACGAAACGGGAAACTAGTGATGCGTCACAAATCAGCTAAATCAATTGAAATAAGACAGTTTTGAAGTTTGGCTCAGAAAATCAAACGTCTACAATTCCCTTTCAATCGTTTTTTGTGATCTTCCTTGATCGCACGATCTGGAAAAAGTCACATCACTATCAGTTTGAATGGGTGTGCGCCGCACACCTAGAGTGTAGGTCGCTGGTATTGAAGAATGTGAGAATAACCGACATTTGAATACTTAAAAACTGGTTGACAAAAACAAGCTTCGGTGTTGACAAAAACAAGCTTCGAAAAATTAAATCCATGCAGCGTGTGTTAGTAGCTATACAATAGGAAAAATCATCTAATTACAGCATTTTCATTTTTGTCCTTTTTACTCTTTTCATGTCCCCTGCCTTGGATACCCGCGGCGTCGCCCAGTTCGTCCACCCCCCTCTGCAACGCCACTGTTGGGGTCTCTTGCACAGTTTTTTTTTCTCGTGTTTAATATAATTCTGAATGCGTACCAGCTTACGTATATCGATCGGATCTGCTAATAAACAAAAAAATATGGTTTCATTTAGTCATGTTCCACATGCAGTATGCACGTTTGCTTAAGTTGACAGCTCGTCTAAGTCTACAGTTTTCTTCTGTCCCCCCTTTGAGCGTCCGCTAAGGTGAGTTCTACTGTACTGCACATCGTCACCTTTGTTTACATTTTTGGCGTTTGTTCTGGAATCAATTTCGTCCTTCATACTTTCGATTCCGATTATCCGGATACTTTGGTAAACCGACATTATTTGACGAAACCACGGGTCCGGATCACTCGGCGATGCGGGAGGAGGATCAGTGAAAGTGCAACATCACTCGCGCGGTGTTTTTTTCGCACTAACCCTGCAGCCGTACGTGGTTGTCAGCGACTTTACGCTGGGTACAGGGCCGCCTCGGTTAACCCACCCTTGTCCTGGGGCAATGGTTTTTAACCTTTCAACATATCTTACCCTTTTATCAAACAAAATTACCAGATTGACCCCCTATGCACTCAGTGGTGCTGATTTATTGAGAAAACGAAATTAATAAACTCTTACAGTTTAGAATGATTCATACAAATTTACATTGTCTGCAATTTGCGGCTAACTAAATTCACTCCCTTGGAAGATGAAATTTACCCCCAGGTTAAGACCCATTCTCCTAGGATCTGTTGTCGCCGACGAGATGAAAATTCTTCATCTCCATATAAAAAGGTGTTTACGCATCGATCGATAGCGGTAGTCGAGCAAACACTTTCGTGCGCACTGTTGCGTGACGTTCGAACTGCAAGTTCGTCGTGATTGGTTGCGGACACGCACGATTTGCGTTGCGCAGTTGAAGGAGAAACTGCCCGAACACCAGACCTTGAAAAAGGATTTCTTCCTTTACAACAAATCGACCGCTCGCTCCAAGAACTACGTCAACCTGAGGGAGAACTCGCAAAGGTTCACCATCCCGCCGGGGGAGTACGTCATCATTCCGACAACTTTTCAACCCAACGAGGAGGCGGACTTTGTGATGAGAATCTACTCTGAAAAGAGAGCTAGAACCAAGTACGTGAAGCTTGGTGAAACAGCGAATATCTTATTACAGCTAACTGATTGTTAAACTACCAAAGAAAACTTGCCTTGGTTTTGTTGAAAGAGCAAAGAAAATTTGTGAAATCTCGGGGGAAGTTTCCTCTCCGATAGATTTGAATATTATCCGAAAGCGGGATAGTTTGTTTTATCGAATTTTTCGTTTTGCAAACTCTTTTCCTGTATTGTTTAAAGTACTACATTGAAGTCAAAACAAACATTGCTCTGACCTGCGGGTCACCATCCGTGATTATCAGCATGTTGTGAATTCGCGATGAAACGTATTTTGGGGCGACGAAGCTGCAAGGGGGCCATTCACAACAACTTGATGCTTTTGGTGTTTCCCCTGAGAAAAATCAGCTTTGGTTTTGCATATGCGTACAGGTTCTAACGTAGCAGCTGATCTCTGTGACTCGAATTTGCTTCGACGGGTTTGGATTGTAACAGCTGGGAAGTTGATATTTAAACACAGACTTATTTCAGATTAGCTGGGTTGTGGCTTAAAATCATTGATGTTTTTGTTTTTTCAAAGAATATATGTGGTTTTGTGAAGTCGTGAACCAAAACTAAAATTTTGTTTGTCTTTTGCCAGCACTTCAACAAGTATTTCTTTTTTTTCTTGCGAGTCAATCGAGTTTGTGAAGCTGGAAAGCAAATGTATCTGATTAGTAGAAAACGCCTGTTACGAAATGTAATAAGTTCTAATCTTAAAGTTTAAGAAAAAAATGTGGGTCAACTTTGTTGGTAACTAAATACCAGCGTTGTCATGCAAATCGCAAAACACTTGATCGTGGAATGTGATTGCTATGTTTATAACACCACGTGATTCTGTCTGTCCTTTTTTTTAGTGAAATCGACGAAGACACGAAACGCATAGAAAAACCGACCCCAGTACCACTTGACGTAAGTAACATTTTTTCCACTTGCACTGATTCACACATTCGCAGCCAAAGCGCAGCACCTGAACCAGTCAGTGTGCAAAGAACATCGATTGTTTAAACAAGAAGACGAGCTCTAGCTTTTCAGCAAACTGTTTGAGGAATCTCCTGCCAGGTTTTGCTTTCATCTTCTTGCGATGATTCAAGCTTGTTCTCATCACTTAGCAGTAAGAGCTAAGTCACAGCAGTGACCCACACAAGCAACTCTTATCGCAATTTATTTGCGCAAGAAAACTAGTTTCGTGTCTAACACATCTTCAGTCCTGCGCAGTAAGTGAAGAAGTTACTAGGGAATGTTGACATTGAAACAATTTTAGAAAATTTACGTTCTGTTGCTAAGAACAGTTTGCTAAGAACAATTTTGTTCATACAGAGTATTGTCTGCTCCACGTGGCCACTTGTTTCGCTTATTGTTTGTGTTCTCAGTTCATGTCTGACTCTGTTGTGATCGTGTTTTTTTTCGGAATCGTGTCACTTCATTTCAGGGGTTTCGTGCTAAAAAAAGAGGTGTGGGAACGCCGTTACCACATGTTTCCACTCCACTACGTCCCTGGTGTAGGTTAAAACTGATCTCTAACACCAAATATCGTTCAGATGCCCTCACACGCAGAAAGATACCATAATTTTCGCAATCCACTCGGGAAAGGTGTAACCTACTCCGCAACAGCTTGAAAACTTTAAGACTAATTACTCATCTGAAACGAAGATAGCAGAGTTTCGACATTGCAAACAATGAGACGAAGTGTGGAGTACGCAGATACCATTGTTGGTGTCACAAACAGTAATTGCACAACCATGTTACGGTGCTTTACACGAGATCACCTGCCATTTATTATTTTGCGCTGCTGCAGGCGCTACACGCAAAAACTGAAATGAAAAATCTAAGTCAGTGGTTCTCAAAGTTTTAACCCAAGCACTGTCAATTTCTTCCCAACAAAAACCGCAAAAAACAATTGCAAGAAGTTCACACCACCTACTGTAAAGAAACAATAGACCAGGAGTGGCCAACCGCCCTCGCGAGCTGCATGTGGCTCTTTCATGCGGCTCTTGCGTAAATACCGCATTTGTTCGTGTATAAGTCGCAAAATTTTGTACGAATTGTTCACCTCGCAAGTCAGAGTGCAACTTACACACGCAATGCGTGGAGGCATGCTTTGTGGCTTGTGCAAGCACATACACACGCGAGCGCATTTACGCGAATCACGTGCTAGTTACCGTATGCATGGAAGCATGCTTTGTGATTTGCGCCAGAACATACACAAGCCATTACATTCACGCGGGTTTGCTCATTTATGTCATCACCATGTCGATGTGTAATATTTACAATAAATCTGGCTGAGCAAAGGTATGTGTGTGAGAAAGAGACGGCGTGATGTTCATGTGTATGATGTGATTCTTTGCAGTAGCACAGTACGAAATGTGGCTCTTTGTCTCTGACTGTTTAGCCACCCCTGCACTAGACGATTATGAATCAAACACACTCTTCTACAGTCTCAGTCACTGCAGTTAAAGCAGCTTGTCCCAGCGTGCTGTAGATATTTTTATTTTTATCTAAACCAAACTTGTTGTGCAGTTTTTATGTGTTGAAGAAGTAAATAATAAAAACTTAAGGCTTTTTTATCCACAGTTTTTCCTCTCCACTTCCTTCCTGAAACAAATGTCCTCCCACGAATTAAAAATTCCTCCCTTAGTGAGCCAAGTGGAACCCGTTTGAGAACCACTGATCTGTCATTCAGTAATTTTACTAATGCAAAAAGGTGTGGGAACGCCGTCCCACGCGTTCCCACCGCACTAGAGCCCTGCTTGATTCACAAAGAAACTGATCATCAATAGGTTAAATATGTTGCACCTTGCTGTGAGCCCTTGCCGCGAAAACATTTTTTTTTAAATCCACCAGTCGCTCCAATTAAGCGCAGCTGATCTTTGTGAGTTTTTGCAGAATGCAAAAACGTCGTCGTCACTAAAGTAACAAACGCGGCTCGATCGTTTCGAACAGCTTTAATCGCGGCAAATTGCTGTTCATCTGCCAGTTGGTTGGCAGGAAAGTTAGAAGCTTCACCTCCTGAATTGCGAAGTATGCATCAGAAATGATGCACTTCGTGATTAAGAGATTTTGCCGTCTTGTTTTGAAAGAGCACAACACTTCTTTTAAGAGTTCTTCAAACCACTGCTTGGCCGCATTAGATCTCGAGCAGGTGTTGAGCAGCCATTCGATTGTCTCATCGTCCAGAACCGTCAGGCCGTTCGGTCTATGAGGACGTCG
>JGI24021J15306_10004338_pt1 | contig 16448 bp, 12 predicted proteins | sample Ectturendosymbi1_FD_15306 | JGI IMG/M metagenome (IMG submission 15306) | reverse complement strand
CGGGACGGGGTTTGTGCGCTGGGGCGGTGAACGGGGATAAGTTCACGAGTTTTCAACGCTGGAGTCGGTTTCTTTTTTCTGCCAGTGGCATCAACATTAACTTCCACCTGTTATTTGCCAACAACACAGCTTACGATGCTGCCTGCCTTACAGAAGGATAGGCCTGTTTGATGATACAGGGTCGTCCTGGTTAGTGGTGCGATACTACAACGCTGCCCATTGAACATGCGGAGAAGCTTTGGAAAACGCTGTTCTTAACATTTACCCCTCCCCCCCATGCCAATCTATCTTCAGTTTAGATGTTCCTTGGAGTTTAAAGAATATGGAAGTATGTCTTAGGTTAAACTACTGTATATTCTAGACGAAAACCATGATTTTTTACCCGTTTCATGCACGTTTTTGCAGTAACTTGTCTCGCAAAGCTTTACAAGGGCGGCATGGATACTCGGGCGAGCCCCGTGCTTTCTAGATGTTTCCAGTGACCAAAACGGTTTCTCAAATTTTTCCAACTGTCTCTCAAAATACAGCAGGAACTCGCTTTTTGACTATCTCGGTATTCAGATAATAGTTGTGGTCGCTTGAAATGTCTTAGCGGTCGCCGCCAAGGCCAAACCTCAAAAAAACCTGCTTGCCCCAGCAAAGAGCAGACACCAAGGGTTTTGGCAACTACGCAAACACAACATCAAAACCTTTGCTAATGAACTCGTAAATGTGCTAATCACGGAAGGAAATCACGCAATGACACATGAACGCAAGCACTAATTACCGTTTAACGTCCAACCATCTAAGTTTGATATTAATCTCCTCCGCCGCCGCCAGTGGGCGCTGCGGCACCCGTCCCTTCCTTCCCCTCAGCTTTCTTGCTTCCAGAGACGATGTCATCGATCCGCAGCAGCAGCATTGCGGTCTGCGGACAAAGGAAAGGCACGATTTGCAAATATACACGAATACAACCCGACCATCTCTGCGCGGCTGTCCTAAGCACTACATCCCGGGTAGCAGTGGCACGAGAATGTTTCTCTCTTGTGACAAATTTCAAAGGGCAACACTACGAAAGGACACCTGGCGCAGAAGTTGCTTTCAGCTTTTATTATAACAAACAACTATCCTCACGTCGTTACTAACAATACGACCCTCGTCACGTCGTCAGGAAAATTGATTTGTGCTTCAAACCAAAAAATCCAGTCTGCGGAGCTGAATTTGTTTCGTATTTCGGTCATTTGTTCCACAAAAGCGTGAAAACTCGCCGTAACAATATTCGCTGGTCTGTGTTTTCGGACATTATGACCGAAGTGACCCGATCTTTTTCGGTCATCTCAAAAACTCGGTCTATCGCCGAAGAAAAGCGTATCTATGTAGAGCCCCTCCGCTAGAGGCGCCTGCACCCCGTCAGGCACCGGAAGTTCACCCCACAGTATCTTCGTCGCACCCTTACCCACTCCCCCTTTACAACGTCATAGAACCTCGACATTTCCTGCAATGAACGATCGCCCGGCGCATAAACGGTCACGTGTGACGCACGTGAACGGTCACGTGTGAACCACGTGACAAGACTTTTTCTTGACGTACGTGTTTTCCAAATTGGCAGAGGGCTTTGAAGGCATCGCTTTGAAGCGCAATACTCCCCCCCTACTCGGGCGCTGCCAGCCCTTGTATCAAAGGCCTCCTTTGCAATGGGTGCCGTAGACAAAAAGCAGGACAGCCAGCCTGGAAAACCTTGTCGCTACTGGCAACCAATTCGGCGGTCGCCTTTGATAATCGAGAGTCGATAAAACATCGCGCGAACGAAATGAGAACGTCGCCAAGTTCAAAGGTCAGAGGATGGAGACGGCAGAACCCCACAACGAACCTCCATCGCTGTCTTGTAGGTCTGAACTTTGACCGAGAGAGGCTCCCAGATGTCCAGCTCCTTCATGTCCACGATGTGGCCCGATTCGCCGTTTACCCCCCAAGACTCGTTGCCGGGGGTGGCGTGCTTGGCCTGAATGCAAATCAGAAGGGTTCGATATTTTGCACGAGATCAAAAGAATATACCTTTCAAATAATAACAATAGCAACAACACCATAGCAACCAGCATTCTAAACAAATGAACAAATGCGATAACAACGATAATAATCAAATAAAATTTACGACACTTGCAGCGTTGACCACAAAGACACAACTTGTTACACTCAGCGTTCGCGCACACTTTCCATACTTTTTCAATACCTCTCCAATACTAAATGAAAGAACTGTAATACCATCAATTATATTCATTTTTTCGCAAAATTTTACTCATGGAACATAATGCAACAAACATCTGTAGAACTCTCATCAGCAATAAAGAACAAAAGTTGAATAAACAAGTGGCTGAATTAAGAATTTCCAAACTTTTAATACTTTATGTAGATTTTGGCCAAATTCAATACTTTTTCAAGGTCTTGAAAACCGATTTCACAATCCAATATTTTTTCGATAACCTGTCCACTTACGCTCAAATATTCGAGAGAAAAACTATACGGAACTGGCTTTTCACAGCACTTAGGCATCCAACGACGTCTAAGTTCTTAAATGCGCTGATTACATTTCGAGGTCACAGCAAAACGAACGGTTTCTACGATCGTCGCACTCACTCGCAAAGCGGTGATGGTTCGGATGGTGCTCGCCCCGCAGTTCTGTATCAGGGTACGCGGGATCACTTCCAGGGCCTCGGCCACGGCCCGATATGGCCATTGTTCCACGCCAGTCATCGGCTTGGACTTCTCTTTCAGTTTCTACACACAAAAAAACAAGTTAGCCTTACAGTGACATCACTTTGAAGCATACGCAAACTTTAAACTGGCCAAACAATGACTGCAGGCATTCCACATGGTCCTTTTTATTTGATTTTGTCGGCGACAATTTGCGGCAGGCACGAAGCCTGAAATTTGCTTCTTGCCGTAGCGGTTGGGATGTGCGCTCCTGTCCAAGGAGCGTGACGGCGATTCACTTGGTGGCCGTGGTTCGATCAACTCTGAACTTTCGATTGAGAGCCGGCCACTCTTCCACTGACCTATCCAATCCAACCACTGAGCACTCGCCGCCCGACCAACGATAACTGCAGGGCCATGTTACGCATATAATGCATGCGTCTGTTACAGATGCATCTTATATAATTCCTGTCAGTGGCCGCGATTGGGATGGTTTGCCGGCCACAGGAGATGGTTTGCCGGCCACAGGAGCCCTCTGATCAATAGCATGATTAGATTCGTTGAAATTAGAGCTTGGCGATGCTCATCACAATGATGATGTCAAATAAATCAGTCCCTCCCCACTCTGTCCGCTCGCAACGTACGCAATTTCTGCAGCGATCTGTTGAAGCGTCTTGACGACCGGAATATTCGCGTGTGTGAGTCTAGTTTTTTGTCGCTGAACCATTTCGGTCATTTGCCTCGTAATGACATTAAACTGGCCGAAACAGCGATCACTAGCCTGGGCAAAGAACTCATCCTCTGTTCCCAGCCTACCTTTTCGGACAATATGATCGAATTGTCTTTATTTTTTCGATCAATTCAAAAAACTTTCGGTCTATGCAGCGCCGGGTTAAGGTTGTGCGGGGGCCCGTAGCATATAAACAGTAGCATATAAAGAGTAAACAGTGCGGCCCCAAGTTTAAAAACACACGAACAAGCGAACAACTGTTAAACCATAAAATCTCTGGACATCCATGTGAGTACGATTGTGCATATTGAACTTCATAAATACGAAAAACCTGGCCCTAAATAGCAACTGGTGGAGATTTAAGAGTATGGACTGGTATCTCCGTCGCTTGAACTCATTGCACCTAGGTAATATTTACTGCTTCTACAGTGTCAGTTGCTTGTTCATACGTTACTGCTGAAGACCAAAGTACCTTGATGAAACAAGATGAAGACAGATGAGACTATAAAGTTCAATCAATCGTACCCTATCGTAAATCATCGCTATACGCAGTTAAGTCCTAAAAACACCAGATCTTCAGAAGAAAGACCCAGAAAAGCATCAAAACCCCAGATCTGGGGGAAAAAAACAGGTTTGATACAATTGTCCGAATCATTTTGAAAGTACGAAAAAAGTAAAGCAACTTACAGAACAGGTCAATGTGATTTAATCATCTATTTTTTAAATGCTATTCAAAACAATGCAAGCAAGCAATATCAGGATATCGGTGTAATTTGGCTTCATTGCTTGAGTGGTCCCGTGATCTTGCAAATAAATGTAAAATATTTTAACTTTCAAACCACAGTAGTCTAATGTAAAAGCATTCATTTGAAAACATTCGCTTACCATATTTATTCGATTGTTAGCCGCCCTTGATTGCGGTAGTAGCTTATGGCAAATTTAGCAAAATAGTGATTTTTTGGACTGAAAAAATTCTATACCTGTAATCAGGGGTAGATATTAGGGGAGGCGAACGAGGCGGTCACGTCGGGCTCCCCTCTTTCAGATGCCGTGCGGGTCCTCGTTTGAGAGTTCCGCACTTTGTTTTTGTTTGTTTTGTTAATTAGCTTATTAATAACAACAGAGCCACATTCACGCTCTGAAGCAAGTCATATGTTTTGACAAAATAAAGCAAAAAATGTTTGCATACGTGTCAAAAGGAGCCCTCAGCTGTTTTGTAGACGAAGAACATTTGAAATCAAATGACTTCAAACAATTTACAATGTGAGGTTAACTTTTACGCAGAAGCAAATTCCCCGACAAAACAAAAATTTAACTTACTCTCAGTGAATAAAGTTTTTGTATGGCATGTGTAAAATATAGGTTCTCCATTCTGAGATTTTGCCTAAATTCTAATATCCACCCTTGCATATAATAAAGATCACACTTCACACAGGGGACCGCGGGGCCCCCAAAAGCGCGGGACCCGTAGCAATTGCTACATTTGCTACTATTGTTAATCCGGCACTGGGTCTATGACTTAAAAAAACGACGCGAGTGAATAATGGTGCCATCGACATTTATATTGTTTGCCGAGATGCAGAATCGCTGTCCTTTGTTTTGCCTGTGACGTACGTGAAGTTTTGTTTTATAACAATAGCCGCTAAACGACTTAAATTGCACCACACGGATAAAAGTCGTAACCGCCTCCGGGTCCCACCGCCATTAGCCCCAAGTGGATTTTCGACTGCATGCTCACACCCACCCAACAGCGGCGTCGAACCCATAACCGTCGAACTTGAAAATCTCAGAACCGGATTGTAAACAAATATTTCGCCTCGTCGCCTGACCAGTCTCTGACAGCTGCCCCCCTCACAAGGGTTGTCAACGCTGTTGATGACGCGACGGTGCATGACGTCACCAGCACCCACCTGAGCAACGGCCATCTCGACAGCGCCACCTCCCGGCAGGAGACTCGGGTTCAACATCACGTTCCGCGTGACTTGCATCGCGTCCTGGAGGTTACGCTCCACTTCCATCAAGATGTCCTTGCTCGCCCCACGCAGGAGGATCGTGCACGCCTGCGGGGGAGGAGGAGATCGGTAAAGTTTGTTCTGAACCGTGCGCCGGGGCCAGTGACCAGGACGGACCATCGTGCTAGCGTAAGACATGGGTCACAAACGACCTCTGGCCCCAATGCAGATTACGAGTTTACGTGCGCCACCAAGTGACGAGAAAACATCAGAACAATTTTTTTTTAATTGCAAAGATTTCTGGTCCCAGTGACCAGAACCTAACGCAAAACCTTACTGTTACTATCAACGAACATCTATTTTTACAAACAGTATACGACTGAGAGACAAGCAAACGCTGTGAGCAGACCAGGCCCACTTTGCTTGTAAACAAATTTTTAGTGTTTTAAGAGATTGCTAAGTGAGCCACTCACAAATAATTTATTTTCATTTACACTGAGAAGAAAGGACGTGCCTGTCAAGTTGTTGTAGGCAATTCTGGTAAAGAACTGCAAACTTTGAAAACTAAGTGGATTCCGCAAATCCAGCCCGTTGTTATGGTGCATTCAACGAATGGTGAAGGGTAAAAGGCAATATATGGGGAAGGTCTTGGCTTCACTACTTTATTAGTAACTAATGTCTGGGGTACGCACGACCTCGAAGTAGATTGTATTTCTTGCTTTTCTGGTCCTTCTGGCTCCAACCACGGGAAAGAGGCCCACCCAGAGGCCGACCAGGGACCAGGCGGGACATCACCGACCTTGCTTGGCCCCGTCTAGGTGTGGGGCAAGCAGAAGTATCAGAGGCTACTAAAAACCGTGAGGTATTCCGAGTCATTCTAGGGGTGGCTGCCCCCCTCGACCCCACAGAGGAAAATTCGTTTTGGGAGATGATAAAATGGGACACACATGCATTGAAACCAAAGCGCCTCTGCGGGCGAGCGGACATCGCGTCACCATCCCCCCCACCTTCGGGTCCTTGCACTCGGTAATGAAGGTGAAGTACTCGTCGCCGAACTTCTTGACTTCGAATAATCCGGCACCGGTGCCGATGTCCTCCTCGCGGATCTCGTCCGTGCGCGAGCATATCGTGCCACCGCACGCGCGCGCGATTCGATTGTTGTCCGACTTTCGAACGCGTCGGATCGCGGTGATGTTCGCTTTCGACAAGAAGTACTGCGCCAAATCTGAACAGACGTATTAATAAAATGTATGTCACACCTCCTCAAAAAACGGGGGGGTGAAAAACGGGGGGTGGATTGCCAGGATGTAACTACAAGCGAACTTACGGTCAAGGAAGTTTCGCTATTTCGATTAATTTTTCAATTACTATTGCGTAGATTTCAATTATTATTATGCAACAATGAAACTATAGCTTTTGGTAATTTTAAAGCAATGTGTGGCAAAGTGGTTGATAACGACAGCACGTCGCAAAGAACGTTGCCGCTGCATGTACTGTTTACGGCAAATAAATATCAATTGATGTTCCGTTTATTACGAATAAATATTAATTCATGTACCGTTTATCACGCATGAATAGCAATTACGTACCATCTATTACGAATAAATACCAAAGAAACACCGACTACATTTTCTCCACACGTGGAAGTAACAAGCAGAGGAGAAAGTAAGCGGGAAAGCGATTTACTGAAATGAAGCAGGGTTAATGTCGAACGTCAACTGCGAGGAGAGGTTTACACTTACGAAAACAGAGACTGACAATGTATAGAAAATAAATGACCTGAAATGCCCTTTTCAGTGAAGACGAGGTCTGGTTTGAAGCTGATTATTTCGCTGGTTATGCGGCGAATGTATTCCTCCTCGATCTGCAGGACTCTTTCAAAATCAATGTCTTTGCTCAACTCCATATCCGTCTGTAAACATCCAAACCATCCTCGTGGAAAAGCATATTTAGAGGATCATACAAGCAGCAAGGCGCTTTAAAGGCTTGAATGCAATGAAGTTGTGTGCGTTCTCACAAAATCACGAGCACAAAATTTTGTTATTTTTCCAGTAATGCATAATTTCCATCAGCTTTCTTTGAACGGCTAGCTTTTGACGGATAACCAAAGGGCTTTTGTGCATCCGTTGATTGAACTTAACAGAAGTTCTGACAACACGGAATGATATCGTGACGTCAATCAAACTGGGCGAGACCCAGCGAGTTACCCCAAAAGAGGCTCCGCAACCCCCACGGTGTCAAAGAGAAAGATTCTGGCGTTTTGCGAAACATCGTCTTGCCAAACATGTTTACATATCTGACGAAGACGTTCTGCAGATGTCTGAGTGTCGCTACCAGGTGAAGTAGTGGCCAGGACAAAAACGCCATAGTTCACAGCTTAATACAGTATCAGATGGGTCTTCAATCTGTTGCTTTTCAAGGGATATTTTGTTTGAAAACGAAGACTTCTTTGACAGAAAACCAAACAAAAGTGTTTGTGACGTCCACATTGCGTAATAACTAGTAAATGAGATTAAAACTGCTGCAACCGCGAGCAGACGGATCAGACCTTCCACCACCATATCGTGCAACATCCAGCACAAAAGCAACACAAAAATTTAAGGTGATCCGCAATTAACAAATGGTACCAAACGGTTTTTAATACCAACTTGGGTTGAAAATAGCAAAGACTGCAACGATAAACACGCCGCAGAAACAACAACGCGTCTTCTATGTATAGCGACTGATGCACTAGTATTGGCAGAACGTAAATAGCAGTGTTCTTCGGAGTGACCTGGCCCTACCTGACTTTCCCCTTTCTGATATTCGAGGGAGCAGTCGAGTAGGAGGATGCGGGGATTTTCGATTTTTCTTCGCATCGCGGGATGAGTGACGTCCTTGTTGAGCATCACGCCGTTCAGGACTCTCGAGTCTTCCAGCGTTCCGCCAGGAACCTGCGACGATTGGGGGGAGAAGTTTGATGGGGGGAGGATTTTGACGCGACAGCTGTCAATCCGCTAAAGATCGCTATTACCAACTGAACAAAGTCATTACGGTCCTCGTGCCTCGTCGGAAGAGCGTTCGCTCTTTGAACCAAAGGGTGAGAGTTCGATTCCAAGTTGGCATTACGCGATGCTGCCACTTCTTTACAAATGCCTATGCCAGTGGTTCTTAACTTTTTTTTCTGCCACGTCTCCCTCAAGTAATCGTCCTTTGTTTCAAGTCCCCTGACTTTAAATAAGCTGTTAAAACAAATGCATTAATTTGCAAATGTGTTGATCAAACTTTCCATGTTGTAGAGCGCGTAAGGCCTCCCGCCCCCCTGGAAATTTATTGACACCCCCTGGGGAGGCGTGCCCCCCGATTAAGAACCACTGGTCTATACGATCGCGAGGTTTCACAAATAAGAGGTTAAACCGCCATAGACAGTACATACAGTGCAACAGGAAGCAGGACGTAACTCAGCCAATCAGCGGAGACAAAAAAACACGTGACCGCCGGGCACACTCATGCATGTCCGAGCGCGTTCAGGCGTGCAGCAAACCTTTTCGACTTTGGCGTAACGCTTGATGTCTATTTCTCGACGACCGGTGGCGGCGTTTTCCATGGCGACCGTGGCGACAGACTTGATGGCGATGTCGCAGGCGAGGTCCGCCCACTTGTTGATGAACTTGGTGCCGATGGTGCTTTTGACAATCTTCCTCATTTCCTCGCTCTTCTGCACGTCTACGTCGACGCTGTCATGGCCAGCACAAGACGCTGATCATTTGTGAATTTTAGATAGAAACACATTTGCCGTTTGGCGTACGGCATAGAGTCGTATCACACAGTAACGTCTACAACTGAACGTAAATTCAGTAGTTACAGTTTTGCTTGCACTCAAAAGTACTTTAACAGTCTAAAAGTTTTTGCTCAATTCCACGCCGTCCAAGCTCGTTTGCAGAAACTACAATTGCTACCAAATTTGCGTGAGAGCCATTTTTCGACAGAAAATCACTACAAACAACAATGCTGAACTTCAATCGAAAGAAGTAAAAGACAGGAATCTGAATGATGAGCAAAAATGAACCGTAAGCCTCTCATGCCGCAGTCTTACCCTAAATCCTTCAGCACAACCTGCATATCGTCAAGGGCCTTCCTGTAGGCGCCAATAATAACCGTAGGATGCATTTTCTGCTCGAGGAACTGCTGAGCGGCCGACATCATTTCTCCAGCTGTGTCGCAAAACAAATGAGAATGAAGTTGCGATACTTGCACTTGAACAGAAACACAGCAAACAACAATATAACGTCATTTCCAGGTTGTGGTGGATCCAGTGGGACGCGGTTTGGTGCGATTGTCCCACCACCAAACGACCACAGCGGCCCCTAAAGTGTCACCACTTTTCCGAAATGCCGCTTCTAAATAATCGATAACTTTTTCGCTCTTACTTTGTTTCCTCTGTTTTGGTGTCTAGATCCGTCTCTGCCTCTATCACCCTAAAGTGCACAGACAACTTTTTCACTATAGCCGGCCGCATTACATTTATTTTTATGAGTTGTGGCCGCCTGTGACTTGCAGANATTTTTATTTGCAANGCTTCTGTTCTGCTTCCACACGACTGTCTGGCCATCTTTCTACTACTGTAAGTATCCTCATGCACTAGACAAAGAGTTTTATCCATGCACGGCCCCCATAATTCAGTGCGCCGGGAAAGATTTTAACTCGAAACAACAACATACCCAGAATAATGACAGACGTCGTTCCGTCGCCGACCTCTTCGTCCTGTGTGCGACTGATCTCAATCATTGTCTTGGCGGCCGGATGCTGCACTGTGATCTCGCGCAAGATGGCGTTGCCGTCGTTTGTCATGACGATACCACCCATGGGATCCATGAGCATCTGCGACAGAAAAAAACGTTAAGTGCAGCTGAGCCTGGGGTAGCAAAAGGAATAAGGGGCCAAAACTGAACTTAGCATCAGTAAAAACCAAAGAAAAAAAAACAATTATCAAGCAAGCTACAACACGTTTTTTCAAATGCACTTAAAACTCGTCTTTGGGTATAGATGAAAGCAAATAATATCAATTTGAGGATCACACAACATACATGAACACCAAAAAAGGTTTACCAAAGTGGCATACAAAATTCCATAGCTTATTATGCAGAGAACGACAATATAACTCGTAACTGTTAAACTACCTTCAACATTGCTCTTGGTCCAAGGCAGGTACGGATGACATCAGCAATTGTCTGCAATGCAAGCAAACTACTCTATGAATACTGGTTTTCCCAGCAATAAAGCTACCACATCAGTTATATTTTTTAACTAAAAAAAATAACTGATGAACTTTAGTACGACTGCTCTGCTTGTCAAAAATGAAGCTGCAACTTGCCTTGTCATCACAATTTAGAAATAATCACAGAATCAAGTAGTAAGTACGTGGGCAATAACAGCCCTATTATAGAAAAGTTATTGTTAAACACAAAACTTTCGTATGGCATTGCAAATGGCTCACTATACAAACATAAAAACATTACCAGTAAACCAAATCTATAAGGTAGGTTACAATATGCAAATTTAGATTTAACATTTGGACAAGTTCAAGTTTTCATTTACTCTCTAGCCCTAGTCACAACTAACCACTTCTGTAAATTAAAGCCAAGAAATAATAATTAGACACCTGTCTGATTTACTTTATGCCAGCTTTTGCTAAACAATATGTAACGCATGACCAGTATTCTGTAAGACATTAATCTTTTCTTCATCGTGTAACAAAAAACAAGGCAATTGTAAGCATTTGATCTAAAAATGAGTAATCAATTTATAGGCCTTTTAATGGCAAGAAGCTTTTGAAAAACACGTTAGTTTTAAAAAAACGCATATATCAATATAATTTTCATAGCACATGTAAGTCAAGAAAAGCAGCAGATAGAACTTTGTCAAAAACAGTGTGAAATGCTTTCATCAGAACTATATAATGTGACAACTTTAAGCAGTGGAAATATTATATTTAACAGCTGTGGTCAAAAGCTTTCACATTTTTCTGAAGCATGTTACTGTCAATAAACATATTTTCACAACAAGCAATAATGCTCAAAACAAAAATTATATTATGCGCCATGACTTTGCAAAATAAGGTATGAAATTGATTTGCACATTATTGGAAACACAACATTTACGCCAAAACACGTTGTGAATTAACACAAAAGGAAACCATGTTGCTTTGAAACTTAATTGAGGCAGCATGGTTGTACCTTCTCACAACAAATACATACCTTTGCTGCATTCACATTGCCTAGCTGAACTTTTCTACCAGATTCTCTTGTTGACTTTTGATCTATGCATAAAACCACAGAAATATTCAAAACCAACACTTAACCTGCAGGCTGCTGTTTTAGGCAACTACAAACTCCTTTTCTGATCAGTACTTGATTTTTTTCAAAACAAGAAAAATAGTAACAAAACGAAATTGTAGTATTAAGTATACAATTAGCACAAAAATTAGTTACAATAACACTGACAAGGTTAAGTATTTTTTTCAAGCTATAAACAATCAGGAAAGCCTTCCGCCTTTAAAAGGGCGTTTGTGCAAAACTATTTGAAACTCAGCACTACACCTCATGTCAAAGTGTTAACTTCCATCACCCTGACCAAATGGCATAAAATCATTATCTACATTATCAATCATTATCAATTGCAGTCAAATATATTCTGTCATTGATCAACTGTTTCAAGGTAAAAGTAGGTCCCACAAAATAATCTAAACTTTATTTGCCATCTTGCTCAAACATCATGACCATAAGCTAACAAGGTCTGTGAGATTGCAGAGCAACTACTTTTGCATAACATACGTGAACCAAACAAAACAAAGCATGAACTAATCAATGTTTTGTGGCTAACAAAGTGATAAAATGTCAGTGAAGACATTAGAAGAACCAAAAAATTCAGTTAACTACATCAAAACAATATACGTGCTACAGGGTTCCCACACAGTTTTAAACATCATTTTCCATCTTTTCCAATACCTTTTCAATACTAAATTTAAGAAGTTCAATACCATTACTTCTCTTCATTTTTCAAAAATCTTAATTACGAAACTCAATTTCACACATTGCACAACACTGCATGAATAATGAAGTGCTTTGCCTTCAGCAAAATTCTGCTCGGATACTTGAGATTTCTTTTCCATTCAGAATTTCCATGCTTTTTCAATACCTAATGTAAATTTTGGAAAAATTCAATACTTTTTCAAGGTCTTGAAAACCAATTTTGAAATTCAATACCTTTTTGATACTTTCAATACCGTGTGGGAACTCTGTAATATAATATCTCAGCTTATCATTTGGGATTTGTCACCAAGTGCTGACAACACAGGTAACACAAAATATGTTTAAATTCAATGCCTTATCATTGCAGGCCAGATGTTTAGCACCATAAGACTATATATATAATCTATGGTTTGTTTTTGAACAACCCCAAACAGTATTTATGTCAACAGCTGTGTTCACATCACAAAGTCAGGCAAATCTAGCTACAACAACAAATATGCAAATGCACCATGGTGCCACTATCAATCTATTTTCAACTTACTCATCTTATTTTGAAAAGTTGAATGTACACACTATCAAAATTTAGTCTCCAACAAAGTCTAAAAAAAGAAAATGTGTTTAAACTGCCAAGATAAAACCTGGTGACAGCTGCAAAAATTAATATCCATGATTAAAAACCACCAACATTCCTCTGAGACACGTAACACCTGACATTTATTGCACAAACATTATGAACCTGACAAGCAGTTGAAAGCGAAAATTTCTAGTATATGTTTCAATTTTATATTGACACAAGCTGAATTCATTAGACATTTTTTACCACTACTGTTATTTCACTTTATACTGTACTCTGTAGTTGACCTTATGTAAGCTATACGCACCTTGGGTGCCAAATGCCAGGTGATTTTATAGCCACAAGATGTTCAGTGCCAGGAGCTTTTTGGGCTATAATGGTTTGGTTTTCACAATATAATAAAGCAAGCTAAAAATACAATGCAAACAATATTTTTTATTGAATTAACTTATTTTATTGAATTGATGAAAACTGCCTGACTTCAGTGATTTTTGTAAAAACAGTTGTGCCAGAAAAAAACGCAGTTGTAAACTGCACATGAACATGCAGAAAACAGTAAAATGTTCAGGCCATTATGTGACATTCATTGAAAATGTACATGAAATATATCAAAATATTGCTTGTGCAACGAAGTACTACCACTATTTCATGAATTAATCGCCATTCCTGCTGATAACTGCCCAACACACTGCAAAGTGTCTTGCACCAAGACCTGCTCAGAGCAATGTAACATGACTGATTCCTTGCCAAGTTGTAAAGACCATGGCGGCAATAGCTGGGGGCTGCAATAGTTCAGTAGGAAAGTGTCTGCCTCCCAATTGGAAGGTTGGGTGTTCGATCCACAGCCACTGAGTGAATTGCCGTAGCGCTCCTTGGTCAAGGGAATTCACCTCAACCGCCCTGGCAAGAAGCACAATTCAAACTTCGGCATGCTGCCAATTGCCGTCACCAAAATTAACAAAAAAGACCATGTTGGACAAACCTTGTTCCAAGCTCAAAAACAGTGACCTTGTTCCCAAAAAACAATGAGACACTTACATCTTGCTCTATCAGATATATATCTATGTGGTTGCACTGCGAAAGATCAAGCATGGCATCACACATCTAGGCCTGAAGTGAATTACACAGATCTATGTACATTAGCACCCAAGGTGTTGACACATTTTTCCTGAACAGGACTTTTCAGTCTGGCCATTTCGGTCTGAGCCGTTTCGGTCTGAGCGGTTTTGGTCTGGGTGGTTTTGGGCTGGCCGTTTCAGTCTGGGGGGCATTTGACCACGACATTTCTGTGCATAAACAACTGAGTGCATTTGTTTGTTTAAATCCTCTATGTCCAAACCACGGGCCACATGCAGCCCAGTTGAAGGTTTTGTGTGGCCCAGTTTAGATTTTAGCTGCAGTGAAAGTATCCTACATGCTGACAACCAGTTCTTATTTTGATAATCTCGAATTTGACATTTTTGATACAGGCAGTCCTCACTGCCACTTTAACACGTCTGTTACCATTGCAGTTAGGATTCAAATGCATTTATATAGTACATTAGCTTAAGCTAAATTCAGTTTACTAAGATCAAAGTAAGCCATTCAATGTGCAGCCCTCACTAATATGTCACTCATTATGCAGCCCTGGTGAAGATAGTAACATAATTTTTGGCTCAGTAAGCCATTTGGGTTGAACAGAGCTGATTTAAATGATTATATAAGCAAGTGAAATGTCACGCTAGCTGGTGTTATACCAACTCCCTGATGAAGAGTCATGATTGCGATTTAATTTGAATTGTAATTATGAGTTTGAAGTATTTGTATATAATTGAAAATGTCAATAATGATTTAATTTGCTTGCTGATGATAACAAAAATCGTAATACGTTCATGCTGATTAACTATTGGATCTTGGAACATGTTCGCAGTGTTTTCAAATAAAACCTTTCGTTGATTTAAGTACGTTTGCATTAAAAAGTGAACATAAGATTTCTGCAAGATTTCGTAGCCTGACTGAAACATCTCGCGATCGGAACAACCAAGACCGAAAAGTCCCGTGACCGAAACGGCTCAGACCAAATCGGCCAAACCGAAAAGTCGCGCACCGTATTTTTCAGTATCATGGGTATTCCCTAAAAAAATAGGCTGGATACCAAGACGTTTTCAAGCATTTAACATATGTGCCAGTTCTATAAAACAACTTGTTACTGAAGTCTAAACAAGTGCTTCAATAGTTAAATCCAGTATTTCTCTTCATAATTTTGTAAATGTACAACTTTCAAAAAAAATACAACAGGTATTCAATAAGAGCCAGATCTGTATTTGTACATAACCCTACCTCTGTTCTGTAAAAGGAATGTATGCTGATACCGAAAGTGATGTTTCTTATAGCCAAATAAAGTGGAGACATATCTTACATACAGTAATTGCAAACTTTGTTTCACATGTTTACATTTTACATGTAAAATTAATATTTTACATGTATTTACGTACAGTATATTTTCTTGGTTCGACTTTGGTGATCGTTAAAACATTGAGAGACCCCATCTACTTGATCTGAATACCGAGATGGTCATAAAGTGAAGTTTTAGTGTATTTTGGTGGTGGTTATGAAAGAGGTTCTACTGTATTTTGAGAGAACATTACAAAATTTTAGAAACTGTTTTGGTCCCTAAAGATGCATTACAAAAACACTGCACAAGTACCTTAGATTGAGTACAACGAAATCAAAAAAGTGTTAATTTATCTGAAATTCCATTATAATGCATTGATATCTTACTAATAATGTTGTTGAGACATAAGGTCCAACATAAGCAAAAGCATGCACATCCGAATCAAGGTAATTTTGATATACAGCTTATTGTGTTGCAACCATCACCTGACAAGATCACTCCATTGTTGCTTGCTGCCATAGTTGAGCTTTCCTGTTGGGCACAAACAACTCACACAATGTTTGTGTTAATCATCATCATCATGTGACATATTGACTACATCTTTGCACTATGTGTTTTTCTATTTGCATCATTGTTGTTACCCTAAATTAGGGTCATAGAGCGCTACCTTAATGATTACAGTGGAAACCGCTTAATACATCCTCGGTTAATGCAACCAACCGCTTATTACATCCAAATTGCTTAGCACGGACTTTTCCTAATCCTTTCCCATTATAAAAACCCTGGTTAATACATCCAGTCTCCGCTTAATACATCCAATTTCAATTGTCTGTACAAGAAAATTGTTCTTTACTTTGTACTAATAATGGCATATTATAAACGAAATAATTGAAATAAACGAAGACTACGACAATAAACCAGAGGAAAAAACGCCATCAGTTGCAGAGATGAAGGAGTGCCTTCGCCGTTTAGTCTTGGGACTTGATAGAACAGCATTTCAGAAGATGGACATGCTTTATGCTATGAAAGGAGAAGTGGATGAGCATCTCAGAAAGACTTTTCCACCAAAACAAACCTCGTTGCGCAAGTTTTTCTGTGCTGAATAAATACAGTACAATACATTGATGTATTTTTACCC
>JGI24021J15306_10004335_pt1 | contig 16451 bp, 12 predicted proteins | sample Ectturendosymbi1_FD_15306 | JGI IMG/M metagenome (IMG submission 15306) | reverse complement strand
GAAGATGTGTAACACACGAAACTAGTTTCCTTACGCAATAAATTGCGATCGATTCGCTTGGTGTGGGTCACTGTTGTGGCTTTACAAATATTGCAGATCTGTAGTCATAACAACCAGGGGTATGCAGATGGATCTGCTGGTGATTTCCGGGGCAACTACTTTGCTTGATTGTATGCCCTCGCCAAATTCTAGTCTTGAGGAATTTGAAATACAGGCATTTGGAATAAGTGAAAACTAGTTTCGACTAATAAACAAGTTTTGAAAAGTTGAATTAAAATGAATTCAAAGAGTATTTTTTATTGTTAATGTGTCCGGTTTTCAGTAATTTTTTTTATTCTGTGTGTTTGAGACATCTGTTTATAATCACATTTCTTTCACTCGTGAGTAAGCTATGCTCTGAGGAATTAGATATTGCATTTATTCATGCAAGTACGTATCAGATATGCCCACCAAAAAAAGATAGAACTACGGCATGTTTCGAGATAGAATTGTCTATTGTTTCTCTTAGATATAGTATGTAAAGAAAGTAGTGCAACCATGCAATTTGATGCACTGCTGCCCTTTATATTTTTCTGAACTATAAACAAATTGCTAAGATGTTTTGTTCAGCAAAAACAGATGAAGGTAACTATGCGGTGCTTCATCTCTCTCTCAGACTACTTAACATACATTTGCATTCCCCCTCAGGCAAGTTCCCATCAGATCCATGCAGTACGTTTCAGCAGCCAATAAGAAGCATCTAGTTCAGGGGTGAAAAAATGCGGTCGAGCACTCTTGCCGCGCGTCCAAAAATGTGGAGAGCGCAAAAGTTTTTTTTACCTTTTATACTTCATGCATATGAATGCTGCATGCCAAAGCTTATATGTGTGCGCTGTTAAAAATTTGCTGCGCGTTACTAACATTCACACCGAATTTCGCACCCCTGGTCGAGTTACAAGATTTTGATAAAATGCCGTTTTTTATAATTTCACTTTTTGGATGACCCACTGCCATGGATGTCCGGGTCCGTCGCCTCGTTCATTCCCTCTCTGCACATCCCTGGAAACAACATTTTGAAAGTTTTATCGCTGCTCTGAAAGCATGCCCAATATAGCACTCTGCGGTCTGCATGCACTGCGAAAGCTGGATTCCGTCCCATTGTGACGCAACTATAAAATGATAAGAAAGGCTTTCTGAAAACACTATGACGCAGCCACGAGTCCAACTGCAAGCGGGCGCTTATTGCTGGCTACAGAAACACCGCCTTGAAACGTGACTAAGGTTAATAACTGCTCGCTTTGCGAACCGTCATGATCTCGATGAGATTTCGCAGTGACTTGCGATATTTGGTAAAGTGCAATTATTAGCATCCGCTGTCGTTTGGCGTTTCGTAATTAGTACGTAACATTCCGACCTCAATTTGGCGCCCCCAAAGTGCTGCGCCCGGGGGCAGATGTCCCCCTTTGCACCCCCCTCGTTACGCCACTGCCTCTGGGGTGATACAACGAAATTGCATTGTGGCAGATGGGAAGTAAAGTTAGGCGGTGTTATGACGGAATCACACTGCGGCAAAATCGACCAGATTCTGCGGCACTGGATTACGGTAGAATTGGTGAAGTACAGAAGTGCTATGTCGCTGTGTCAAATATATGCCTAAAGTAGTACAGTGATGTACGAATATCCTATTTAGCTGTTCGAGTGACAAGTTCCAAGTTCTCCGCATCGATGGAACAACTCTCAGGAGAAGAACTGGTACAACCAGACGCACTTGCGGACATAACTGTGAAATACTCTAAGTTTGTTGGTGTGGTTCTAAGTGTGCAAAACTCAAAGCTTACACGCTGTGCAAGAGCTCCTCGCTTGTAATACTTCAGTGCAGTGGTTTTCAACCTTTAGAAAAGCGGTTCGCACTCTTTTATTCAACGAAAAATTTCATCCTCACCACCAACACCAGTGTTACTGAACAATAGACGTTAAGTCGGCTTAGACTCTAAACAACGATAAAGAAATTTTGTTTACATAACCAAAATAACGAATACCTACTGCAAAGCAATAAACACAAAAACGTACACAGAACAATATCATTTATATATCCAAAGTATTCAATTATATTAATGGCTAGGTGTTGCTGAGTAATTCTTGCAATTGTAGACCTTTGCCCCGACGCTCCTCACATTAGGTCATTTAGTGTCCCACTAAGAGGACAACTCCTCTTTCCTGTTTTGATACCAATCAATTACTAGAGAACCAAACGTTTTTGGCCAAGTAGGTGGTTGGAGTTTGTACAAGACTTCGAGCGATTGAATTTCCGTTGCCAGAAAGTCTTCAATAGGGGTCTTTGCGTTTGTGCGTGGGGCTTGAAACCCTGAAATTTGGCAAAAACATTAATTCATAGGGTTTCATGTTTCAATTTTGGAGGCTTTGAGTTTCGTTTGAGGTCTAAGCCCAGCAAAGCCCTCGTGGCAACGGGACTGTTTCGAGGTCGTTGGGAAGGCCATCGAGAGCTCTTACCCAGCATTCAGCGTGTTTTGTACGGTTGATAAAAGGTTGATGGCAAAGGTCTCCTTTTAGATTTGAACCCAAAATGCTCCAGTGGATTCTGTTAGCCGAAAATATTCAAAATCCATAGCTTTGATAGTGAATGTTTAGCCCGCTGTCTGGGATAGTTTAGTAAGCTTCAAAATGATCAATCAGACTGTGTATATGTGAGCTGGCTGTTTCGGTGATACTCTGCTCCAAATCCTTGTTGTTCCAATTTGCACGTGGACATGAACGAAAATCTGTAGGGTCTTCAAACCGTCAGGTTGTTATTGTAGATTTCTTCTTCGACATTTGAATTACATGCTTGGGAAATGTGATTTTGGAGGTCACTTCGAATATGTCAGTTCCATAACTTTGCGATTGAGTTTCAGCTGGTTAAATATGTTACCAGAATGACTAGCCCAGCAAACCAAAACAAATAGCGAAGGAAAAGAATTTTATGATCTTTTTCTTGGTCAAATCACACAAGAAATTCCTGTCGACACACTCTCTCCGTCACTTCTTTCACGAGAGATCCACCACACTTCAGAATGATAAAGATGCCCATCGCCTTTCATTTTCATGACTAGTTCATCAAACTCACGACTTTTTTAGCGCTGTTCAGTATTGCATTCACAATTTCGATGACATCGGCTATAGTTGGTAGTTTTTTTCATTTTCTAGCTTCTTGTCCTCCAATGCTTCACGACACATTGGATACTCGCAATATCTGGTGCGACTTGCTTCATGAGCGCAACAACGCCATTTCGAATGCCGACTATAGCCCTTGCACCGCCTATGGACTCAGTTTAGCATTTCAACCACGTCACACCGTATTCTGAAAAGTTATCGGCTAATTTTTTTGAAACGTTGTGGACCCCTGTGGTATCGGACAATGGCAGTTTTTGCACTTGGGTTACAGACAATTGTTCATGAATTTCTCGTGCTGCTATTTCCATGCACGGTTTCAAAACACTTTCTGCCAGAGTAAGTGACTTCCTTGCGGACATATGGTCATGAGCTATTAATGCTGAAAATAGGAGGCACTGATCAGAAGGTGGCGCCATCAATTGCTAAAATTATCGCTATTTGTCGTGTTTCAAGAATGAAGCCGACTTGTTTTTGAGTTCTGGATATTTAGGAATGGTGCAGTTGCTATTTACCATACTAAGCCTGACTGGGATTACGGAGTTAAAACTAAGGCGATTTAAATAATATTCGCCTAAAAATAGTAGATAATGATTTACTGATTCCTGATGATTGGATGCTCATCGTCGTGTCACAGTGTCCTCCAGCACTAGCAGTGGCGTAACTGACAGCCGTGACGGGGCCGGTTACGAGTTCCCCCCTGGCAAGATAAATGTAAAAACCAGCCTCCCATTAGCAGACATTTTGATATTTAGTATTATTTTAGTTCTCAGCAGGTTGTTGCTTTTTGCATTTTTCTGGGTTTTTCGTTTTTGTTATATCTTGTATCCACATCCACGACATCTAGTTTAACTTTGAATATGATCCAAGAACTGACGATGTGTAGTGTTATGTGTAATCGATTTCCTATCACAAATTTGCGATAGATTCCTTGCTTGCTTCACCTGTGGAGTAAAGTTATTTGACGCCGGATTCACTGTCATTTCTCAATTGTTTTTCACAGTGTTCGCTAGTAGCCCCCCTAAGGTGACCAGTAGGCTCCTTTCTGCTAAATTTCCCCCCCCCTAGTCTCAAACCTCCGGTTACGCTACTGAGAAGCAAGATCGGAACCAGCTTGGGACTCCAGGAGGGGCGAAGGGTTTTCTGAGAAGGGCTCCAATTTTTGAACTATGTCCAACAAATTTAAAATATGTCCAACACATTTTTCCAGGGGCGGAAAATAATTTTTCGCCTCCCTGGTTGCGGACTTGCTGAGCAGTAGACATCGCTGCTGAAATCAGCAGCGTACTCGTGGCTCATCACACAGAGTCAATAGCTGCGCTTGTCTTGTGCAACTGGAGGAGCAACAAAAATTGATATCAGCTCAGTTTTGCCTTGCAGTTGCACATCTTTTGTTTCCATCATGAAGTAACAATAGATAAGCAGATAAAACACCTATGTCCAATCCAAACGGCTTACTGAGCCAAAAGGTATGTCACTACTTAACCAGGGCCGCACATTGAATGGCTTACTTTGATCTTAGCAAACTAAATTCAACTAAAGTTAAAGTCCTGAAGCGTTCGAATCCTAACTGCAATGGTAACAGAGTGATAAAGTGGCACTGAGGACCACCTGCATTGAAATGTCAAATTAAAGATTATCAAAATAAGGACAAGTTGNCATGTAGTGTACTTTTACTACATCGAAAACCTAAACTGGGCCGCACAAAACCTTCGATCGGGCTGCATGCGGACCGCGAGTCGCGGATTGGACATAGCGAAAGCTGCGTCTAATGCATTTCTCTGTTGAGATGTTCAAACAATCAAAATATGAGCGCAATGTCTGCCAGCCTTTCGTTGTGCGCGGCACCATGTTTTGCAAAAACGCATGACGGTGATTAAACAAAGAGAGGATTGTTTAAAAACAAAGAGAGGATTGTTTAAAAACAAACAGAGGATTGTTTAAACTACGTTTACAACAACAAAACAGGGTTTTGTCACCCGCACGCGTCCGCACCGTGTTTGTCATCCGAACCGCACGATTTTCTCATCCGCACCAGTGCGTACCGTCGCGCAGGTTGAAAAGTACTGCTGTAGCGAATTGTGTTAATAATGTCGTTGTAATCGGAGAATATTAAAACGCTGATTCAACCCTTAAAACAAATGAAAGAGTCCACAAGGTGCTGCTTAAAGCAGTAGTTTGTGTTACTTGGTCACTGAGTGATTGTTGTCTGCCATAGTTTAGCAAGATAAACCACGGGGAAACGAATTCATGGTTGGATACTTTTTTCCAAGTCCCAAAAAAATCCATAACGGATACTTAACAGGGCAAAGGCTTTGACTACTTTTGTGTCTCGTGTTGAGCTAGTCGATAATAAAGCGTTAATGGTGAGAGGGGCATAAAAGGAGCCAAAATCCACAGTCCTGTCCGAAGCACCGTCAACTTTGCATTTTTGGACAATCCTTCCTGAATGTGAGAAAAACATTTCATTTTCACGGTCTTGTTGTTGACGGAAATTCAGCAAATCGAAAATGTTATGTTTTTTTGAGTACTATGCAATCAGTTCCTCTGGGCAAACGGTATGTAGCACCAAACCCATTTGACGAACATCGCCCAACATTCTTGTGTTCTGGCCCGTCGCATCGGCTTAAAGGCAACTTTATCAGTACTACGTAGGGGTGTAGTGGGGCGGGAACGCGTTCCCGCACTTTGTTCTCAGTAACCTGTCTTGAAGATATGTAATTTACTCAGATTGTCTGTGTGTAGCTCCAGACGTCGCGTAAATGATCAAATGACAAGGTGTCCATTTTGCCATTTTTTATGTTTTTGTGTTGTTCGGTATATGCTTCGCACCTTAGCATAACTATGCAATTACTGATACCGGCTAGTATTTGGGTGCGTTCCCACACTTCTTGTTTCGCTTACCCACACTCTTTCATTTGAAAATAGCTAGAGTTTTAGCAACGTTGCTATACTTTTTTTAGCACTACATCCCTGATACTACGTTACCATAAGTTACAGAGCAGTTTTAAGTTACGTTTTAGGTAATTCCAACAGACTGCCAGAATTCAACGTATGCGTCAAAACCTGGGGGTTCAAAGTGCATGTTTATGCACGAAGAGGATGTTTCATGGACGCACAGTTTGGAACTTTACAAGGAATAACAGTGTTCCGTTGTATTGAGTAGAACACGCTTGACCGAAGCTCATATTTGGTTCACACCATACAGCAAAGTAAGATGAACAGAATCACTAAATTTATCGACTATCCGCAGTACTGTTTTGTAAATTTGTAGTTGGGGCGCTGTGTAAGTGTTTTGCTTCTCTCTCAGTGTTGATTGTGTTTATCAACTAACACCTACTCCGTCATCAGTGCAGGCGCTACCATCAGGCGAACTAGGCGGCTGCCTAGGGAGCTGGGCCAAAGGGAACGCCAAAATGGACCAAAATACAACTGTGTGGTTAAGAAAGTTACGAACGTGAACCAAGGAAAAGAAAATGAAGAGAATAAAAGCGAATGGATCTCACGTTCACGCAGTTTATGAGAAGATAGAGGTACTACCAGGTTTGCTGCAGAAGGGGTAATGTTTTATTTTCGTGTTAATTTCAGTTTCCCAAATGCAAGGTTGACTGCAACGCAGTTTGGTATAAAATTTTAACTCATTTAATGTACTTTTCAAATGTACAACAAACCCACTTCTTATTTTCGTAATGAGCTAAGTGATGATATGTACAATAAGGATCTTTGTATACATGGGGTGGGCGCTGGAATGTTTTTTAGGTTGCTGACAAGCCGGCGTGCTGTCAGGGCCAGCAAAGCATGCCCTGCAAGACATACTTTATCAAGTCCACTGCAAAATTTGGGGCAACCATCTCTCTTCTTTTCATTTATTGATTTTTGTGACTGTTCCGTTTTTACCGGAGTAGGTTTATGTCAAAGCCTTCACTATATCATGTTTCAACCATCAAGTGTAATCAAGTTGGGGGACGCCAGTCAGTATTATTGGCGTTAGTATCCTAGTTAACCAGTGAAATTTCGATCATTGGACGCACCACCTTGACTTATTTAAACCAAACAGATTCCAACATGGTACGCACCATAACCAATTTGGTGGCGTTTGCGAACGTCAATTATTTTGCATATGAAGCTTCGTTGATTGTTACAAAACCAGATTGAAACAACGGGTCTTAACAAAGTTTTGACGCACATGCTAGACTTTTTTATATGATTGTTGTAACGCCTGTAACATGTGTAGATAATATTTCGATGAGCTTTGTGTTCAACTGAACTAATCCTTTCAGACGCAGTTTCGAAATGATTCCATCTTTCTACCGGAAAGTTGGCAGAACTATAACGTTACTGTGTCCTGGCCATCGTCTGCGTCTAATATACGTATCTTCAAAATACGCTAAAAGCTCTGGCATCTTCTCGTGACCTGGCATCCTGTCAGCTAGTATAAAAAAAAGCTTCGGTGACTTTGGAGAAAAGAAACAAAGCTAAAGCAAGTAAGTAGCGAATGGCCAATCCTAAACCGTCATCAAAGAAGTTTGCATGGCCTAAAGCAGGGGTCTCAAACACGCGGCCCACGGGCCGCATGTGGCCCGCGAGGGCATTTTGTGCGACCCGCGATGCTTTTTGGGAATCTTCAAATTATTAGCAAGCACGTTGCCAAGTGCCTTGAAAAAATATGCTGCAAAACAATTGAATCAAAGCTGAATGATACCCAGTGCGGTTTTCGTTCCGGCCGTAGCACTATAGACCGCATTTCGCTCTCCAGCAGAATTTTGAGAAATCTTGGGAGTATGCTAAAGACGTCTTCACATCTTTGTCGACCTCGAGAAAGCATACGACCTGGTTCCTTGTGAAAAACTTTCAGTAGTGTTGAGAGACTACGGTGTTGACGGCCGCCTGTTACTGGCCGCCAAGTCACTGCATTCCTGCTCAGACGTTTGCGTCCGTGTCGGGGGAGTTAAATCACGATCTTTCACCGTTGGTGTTGGACTCCGACAAGGATGTGTGCTGTCACCGCTCCTTTTCATAGTCTACATCAGTGGTTCCAAGCCTTTCGTCTGAAGGGAGCCAAAACCAGACCTACGATTTGGTGAGCCTCACTAAAATTTTTTAACACAATTCAATTTACACATTTTGTTTCGCAGCAGAACGAAGTATGTTACACCATATATTAAACGTTTTATTGAAAGAATGCTGAGGGCCGCACAAAGGGTGCCTGGGAGCCGAATGTGGCCCTCAGAACCGGAGTTGAGAACCACTGGTCTACATGAATTGGATAGACAGTCGCAGCCGAGTCGACGAGGATGTCATAGTCAGGAGCTGAAGTATCAACCGTTTACTTTTGGCAGACGATTTGATACTGCTAGCACAAGGGTTCCGAAACTGTCATAACATAGGCATTTGCCTATCGGAAGGGGTACATGTAAACTTGGCAATTGAAGGGAAAAATATGTTAATACACTATTCATTCCCAATTATTTATATCAGTGAATGTAATGAGCATAAGCAGAAATTTTTCAAAAGGGGACAACGTTGCCATTTGCTTTACCTATTTAGGATGCTATCGATGCAATGCAAATGGATGTTCACAAACCACTTTATCCTTTTTACAGCACAAAGAAAATGCCCCATGTTATGGCAACAGTGGCGAAAAATGCGCTTCGTTGGCAGCCATAGCCAGGTATATTACGATAATTTTCACCATAGGCTATGTGCAGATTTTCACAACAGGGCACTTTTTTTCACATAAGTATTGCTATTACGACTAACGAAACCACAAATTACAACTTCATTTCACCTAGGAAAACTTGTCAGCGCCATTTAGACACAAGAGCTGCAAACGTCTTGACATCTTGTCCAAAGCGATAAATCACTTTATAAAACCTTGATTGTCCTTGTTTTTTTATTTTTTCATGGGGATCACTCATCATACATAAACCGGACAAGTAGACTGGTATGTTGACACGACTATCGGACAACTTACTAAAGTTAGAATACAATGCAGGCCTACAAAAATTTAGCAGATGAATTATGAAAAGTCGCCACAGCAAATATAGCTTTGCACTCAGTACTCACTCAGAAGTCAGAAATGAGCCTTAACAATTAATACATATTGCCACAAGCCTGCATAGACGGATTCTCACACGTCACGTAGTTTCATACCGTGTGAAAAGAAGCCTGCATAAGCGTAGTTTGATTAAGGTATTCACTTAAGGCAAGTTGTTCACACCTGTTTTTTTCGCTGAGACATTTCGGTCATTTGTCCCATAGTGGTATTAAAACTCGCTGTAACAGTATTCACTAACCTATCTTTTCAGGCTTCGTGACTGAATGGACATAATTTTTTTGGTTATTAAAAAAACTCGGTCTATGTCTGAAAAACAAACCCAGATTCGCACTCAAAGTCTCCCACTAACAATGGATTTTTCAAAATTGCGGAAGCATTGCTACAGATTCACGCATGCTTTGTTTCACACAGTGTAAAACTACGTGCCTTTCGGCTATCAGGAGTCACTGTCGCGCTGCCTTACATGCCACAGATGTCTGCAATCAATGGTTTCATGCGGCTAAACACCTACAATTACTTAAACTCAATTTTTGAAGACTTGTTGCCAAATTATTGTTGCATAATAGAGACCAACGATAGAACAATCCGTCGCAAGTTTTGCAACCTGCCTCTGCAGGCAAAGGAGCGGCCATGAGTCATCACCGTAAGCTCATCACTGCATGACACCAGAACAGTGAACCTGGCTCTTGTGCAGTGTGAGTTTCATACCGGAAAAAAACTGTCAATGCAAGAATTAAATCAATTCATCGGAATTAAGCTGCTGACTTCATATTTTCTAGAAACTTTTGATTCTTAGTTCCAATTTCCAGGGGAGAAAATTTTCGTTTTTCCCTTCCGTAGATGCCCATGGTGAAGATTATTTTTAAAAATTATTATATGTTTATTGGTAAATATATTTTTGTTATTTTCCTCAGCCTTTTTGTCATAAAAATGTTAGGGGTACATGCTCATCTATCGAAATGCTGAGGCGGAGTGAAAATCAGCACTAAAATACCGAGGTACTACTGTATGTTTCTCTGCAAACCCAAGGTAGGGTATGCGGCAAGTGAGCGGCAATACACTGCAGCAGTTGGAGACGTTCAAATACCTGGAGGTGGTATTTGCGAGTGACGGAAGGCGGAACGAGGAGATTGATACACGGATTGGTAAAGCTAACGCATTTCTGCGTGAGCTTAACTGCTCTGTGGCAACAAAACGGGAGCTTCAAAAACCGCAAAGCTGTCAGTTTTGAAATGGGTCTTTGTTCCGATCCTTACCTAGGGTCATGAATCTTGTTAATGACCAAAATAATTTTTCAGATATTCTCAGGTGCAAGCACCAAAGATGGGGTTTTTGCGAAGAGTCCACGGTGTGGCAAAGTGATGTACTGAGGTTAGATTGGGCCCGGGCAAGAAACAAGTTTGGCGTCTCCATATTTGAACCTGTAGTAAGGTATTTTGGGAGTAAATATACGCATTGAAGAAAAAACTTGAGACATTGTTGGGACTTTTAGCGCACTTAAGTAATTCGGCGTCCGGGGCATTGTGTCCCCCTCGTTACGCCCCTGGTGTGACGCTTCGCGACAAAGTGCACAGCTGTGAATTTCGCAGAGCCCTGAATGTCGATCCACTTCTCCTAATTGAGAATACACAACTACGTTTGTTCGACCACGTATCCAGAATGCTCACCGGAAGACTGGCGAGGCAAGACCTGCTGGCTAAACCCACGGGAAAGCGACCCAGATGTCGTTCAAGGCCTAGGCGGAGCAACCGCATCTCCAACCTTGGTTGGTCCCGTCTTGTTGTGGAACCAGCAGAACTGTCTGAAATTGCTGTTGACCGTGCGGTATTCCAAGTTCTCCTATGAATGTTGCCCCCGCAACCCTCCCTGGAGGAAAAGCGGACATGAAAATGAATGAAATGAATAACATTTACGTTATTTTATTCACCTGTGTGTAAATGTGCTCAACTAGCGAGTGAACAAGCGAGTAAGATGTAAAATTATGTTTGGATACCGCTATTGTTGCGTCAGCGTCATAATGCGACCCGCAGGTTACTTGTAATTCCTCATGTGGCCCACGGAGCAATTTGAGTTTGAGACCCTGGCCTAAAGGAATAAATGCAACGAGCTATGTGGATTGTGTGTTTGAGTACTTAAGTGTGTTCGTGTTTGTCTGTCTAGTGATAAAGAGTCTTAAGGGACTAAATGTCTGGGTGTTTCAATGTCTGCGTGATTAACTATCTAGTGATTAAATGTCAGTGATTAATTGACGCGTGGTTAAATATCTGTGGCCCGTTCAAATACCGAAAAATGTCGGAGAACATGTTGGCATTCACGTCTTGCAACAACCTGCCAATGTTTAAGTAAAAACAAATAGAGGAAATAAGTCATGGCAATTTAAAATCTAAAACACTGACAAATTTGTCGCAATAAGTTTTCCAAACTTTTATTAAAAAGAATGACATTTTTAAGGATTTTTCGCGTTCTTGCGAATAGCACATACTAAAAAACGCTATTGCCTAACAGTGGTGTAGGAGACGGGGGTGCATGGGATGCAATGGCATCCCCAAAAGTTTGCCTGCTCCTATATACGGCTATGTTCTGGGAGGGATTTTGGGAGCACTGGGCCCTATGCCATCGCAGTATTAAGGGCCCAACGCAGGTGTGACCTACTTGGTCGCTTGTCGTAAAAGCGTGACAGTATGTCCCTGTTATGTGTAGTGCCCTCAAACGTCTATCTTTTTGTTGCCCACTTTGGTTTCACGACCGCCTTAGACTTCAACAGATATTAAAGCTTTTGCTAGAAGCTCCTCAACAACAAATGGCAATTCGATCTTTTCTTGGACTTCATAGCTCTTTCGTGTAATTCAGAAGTTCTCTTCGTTAAATTTCCGTGATTTCAAGCGTTTTTTGTAGGTTTAATTTTCGGGTATATACATTTTCATGCGGAACCGTGTTTCCGCTCTTGAAAATATCGTCTACTCGTCGATCTGATTAGCTGTACGTTAACCCCTTTTTTATAGTAACCACATGTTTTATGAACCAAACAAGAGAAATCTATTCAGTGGACACAGGGTTTGCTTATGCCATTTTTAAGTTGTCCATTTCCAAGCAATGCAAAATATAGTGTTTGATTCTTCTCTGTTATAGGTTGGTGGGAAGCAGCATGAAGAGAACTTCGTTCACAGCAAAGTGTTTCCGCAATACCCTCAGCTACCCAAATAAAGTAAACCTACTGTAGATACATTTTTCCAAGTAAACCTCACCAGAAACCGTTCTAGCTGATTTAACTAACATCTAGTAGACCTTCAACCAGCCAGCTCTGTAAATTGGCTATTTATTTGAGAAAAACCAAACGTAGATCCGCTACAAACACGCTATAAATTGGCCTACTAAGGTTCATACATTTCAGAAACTGTACAAATGAAAAACCGTTTGCTACTAGAGACTCCTGTGCTGTAGGGACAAGGGCTCTAGTTTGAGACCTTAATATTTTTGCTCGTTTCTAAGCAAATTGTTAAATTATGCCCCTGCACACTTTCGCATAATTTAAGTTAGTAATGAGTTGCCATAGTAAGGATTTGCGGAGGGCCCTAGGCCATGGCCTATTTGGCCATGGCCTATTTGGCCTATACGTAAATCCGTCACTGCATGTGCTGCCAAAGGTTGTGGCGTAACAACTAAAATATCGTGTTCTCTCAGGTTTTGAAAAACGGCATTTTTTCGCCCAAACATTGCTCCCCGCAAAACATGCGTGAGGAATGTTTCAGTGTTTGTGGTAAGTTGTGGTCCTAGCAAGAAATGCAAGCCAAAAACTGCTCCGAAAATGCTAGCAGGTGAGCGTGAAGCCGATTTTTTTTAAATAATCGAAAATTGCTAAATTTTGCTTGAGAGGAAAAAATAATTGCATTTTTCTTAAATATTTCATATGCAACATACCTCTTTGGAGGCTCATCACAAAGATCGCTCGAAAACCTTTTTAACAATGTTTCGTTGTCGACGTTGCTAATAACCATGGTTCGCGAGTTATCGTAAAAAACGTCGCCAAAAAGCCGATATATCGTCTTCTCCAGTCCTTAAAATAACAGGATGACGTTTTCACAAGCAAACACAAGGGGCGTTGAAAATGAATCTTGCCTAGGGCGCTGGAATGGCTTGTTCCGGCCCTGTCCGTAATGCGTCATGACTAACCACTTTTGTGTTCTTGTGTTATTAAATTACACTTTTGATGTTCACCATGAGTCTACAACGAATAAATGAAAAAAGAAAACATGAAAGGCAATCTTGCAAGAGTTGTCGTGAGTTCAAAAGTTGGGCAATCCCTCAAGGAACGTCAACTATCTTCTGCTTTTTGCTCAGTATTTAAAGTTTTGTTACGACGCACCTATGAAGGGTTCATATCAAAAATCGTAGCCATACAATTTTCTTTTGTACAGTTGGTTTGACGTCATGAATTGCGGTGTCAAAAACCCAAACTGAAGTGAAAGTCACCCAAGACTTTCAAGTGTTGATCGATTGGAAAGTGGGTGTGCAATATTAGCGTGAGCTAAAAATTTTGAAATGCAAATATTTGTTACCAAACAATACACAGGATGATGTCACCAAAAATCACAAAGGAGTCTGAACACAGTGAAAGCTGATCCTACATTTCAAAATCTACTCGTACTCCTTGAAACAAAAAACTACATCGCATTGTGTCAAACTGCTGCAACTTCCATCTCTGTCCTATGCTGTTCGCATTCCTTCACTCAAGATTTGCTAGAAGCGTTTTTTGAAAATCTTGTGAGCGCTGCCATTACACAAATTCGTTGTTGAATTTTCTTTCGAGAAAATAATTTTTATCAGCATATCACGAAATTTTGTTGTCCATGTTTGTTTATGCCACATGTAATATTTAGTGACGATTTGTAAGAACATCTTACAATCAGGATGCGGCACAAGAGGCGGACGCTACTCAGAAGGTCATGCAACGGTGGATCGTAAAGAAAGTTAATCGCATCACATATGTAGTCTGACATGTTCATGTTGTAAGTGGACTGATATATTTTACTTGATTTGGGTGACGGCAAGGCCGAAGCCTGTAATTTACTAATTGCCAGGACCCCTGTGGTGCTCACGCTAAGAAGCCACCAAACCGAATTCCTCAATAATCGAAAATCGTTGACAAAACGAAGGTGTCCGCAGTGGCTTTAGGTGCAGTGAAAAGGACCTCAGCGAAAAAATTTTAAGAATAACTGGTGTTTGAGGAACATAACTTAATGTTTCCTGCTTTGTCTATGAATAGTAGGTTTCCTGGTTACTTCAGTGAACAGCAGATTGCAGCGCACAATGAATAAACCAACAGCAGTTTGGATTTTAGCTTACGTATTTGAGCTTAGGACCTGGCGGTGGCAATTTCTAAAGGAGTTTAGAAAAACAACGGATTTGTTGTTGTAAACACGGCACGGATGCTTACCTGGACAACGCATGAACTTATGTATCAGTATCTTAAATGAAAAAGCACATTTTAAAAGATCTACATATGGTGTATGCTGTAACTAGAACAGAGATTAAACTGTTGAAAAACTTGTGCTTCTCTTCACAAAGTGACGCCACAGTAACGTGCAATTTATATCAAAAGATTTTGTGGAAAAGCGTCCAATCCTATAATTAAACCTGTTCAGGATGTAAAAATTTAAAGAGGGCAGTTTTGAGTGTGAAATCAAGCATTGGCTCAGGTCCTATTTTTACACAGAGCTCCGGTTCTTGCTCCTTCTGATTATTAATTTGAGCTCCGGCTCCAGGCAAAATGCCCCGCTTCGGCTCTGCAGCCCTGGTTTACACCACTGCTTCTTAACCTTTGTTGGTTTCATTCACCCCTGCGATCGATTGTTGCATTCCCCTTCACCCTGTTATGAATGCACTGCAGATGTGACAACAATCATAGTTCATTGAATGCTCAGTATTAGACCACGGTCAGCGCCGCGGCAAAGCAACCCCGGGGGGCCCAACCATTCATAGAGGGCCCACAATATATATTGTATTACTAAGTTAGAGCCGTCTCTCTACCCTTTGACTTTTACTCTTTTGGTTTTTGCCCTCACTGCAGAGCCGGTAGATTAAAGATGTAATCAGGGCCGGTTCTAAACCTATTTGACCGATTTCTTCAAATTGGGCCCCGCGCCAGCAGCGATAGAGTTGCGGTTTGAAACCTGTTTTTCTAGTATTGTAAGAGATGTATATATACTAGGCGGCGAGGCCACAACTTAAAATGTGCATTGATTTGTTTCTATCCCGGTGGGTGCAGCGGAAATGGATGGATTTAAGTTTTTCAAATCCAAATCCGATCCAACAATTTTATTTCAAAATCCAGTCCAGATTGAAGATGATCTCAATGCATCAAAAGATAGTGCCAAAGCAGAAAGCTTACTTATGACCAAAAAACAATCATAAATACAATGATAAATCATCCGTGAGTATAGTTGTAATTAATATGTACGATAAGATGACCCATTTAGCTGACCAGCATATATATGTACAAATGTAAGAGATTATTTAACAATTACCTACCCCCTAAATATGCAGTAAACACAGAGGTGAAAGTAAGCCGGAACGGCCCGGAACGCCGTTCCGGTAAAGAATTATCGCCGGTACGGCGTTCCGGTCAGAATTTCTAATAGCTTGGTGTTATGACGCTGACGCAACAATGGCGGTCCTTGAACTTTACTAGAAACAGCTTTTACATCTTATTTCCTGAGAAAGGTGTCATATGAGTTCAAGGCAAATCATTTCTAGCCGTCTCTTCGTTCGTTTCAAAGGAACTTGTTCACTCCCTAGCCGAGCACTTTTAAATACCGGTGAATAACCTAAACAAAGTAAATTTTAATTATTTGAAAATTCCCAAAAAGCATTGCGGCCCGCACAAAATGCCCTCACGGGCTACATGCGACCCGCGTCTTTGAGTCTCTGATCTAGACCTTTCGATAAGCTCAAGACAAAATGTAAGCCGCCCTCGATTGTCTTTGATTGAAAGCTGCGGTTTACACTCGAATAAATACAGCATACACTTTTCCAGTTTTTTTTGCCGAATTTTAGCTGTGCAACATGCTCAGAAAGCGTTCTATTTCTGCCAAAAATTGATAGTGATTTTTGGTGTTACTGCGCAGTGGCGCACCTTAGAGGGAATATTACGCACCGCTGCCTTTTTCATAAGTTTCATTGTGACTGTTTTTGTTCGGATATCGAGGGAGTTCAGAATAAAGTAATATGTTTACGAATTGAAACAACT
>JGI24021J15306_10004330_pt1 | contig 16455 bp, 11 predicted proteins | sample Ectturendosymbi1_FD_15306 | JGI IMG/M metagenome (IMG submission 15306) | reverse complement strand
GATACGTACAAGCTGAATCATTGCAAGGAGATGGGAGCAAAACTAGGCAGGAGATTCCTCAAACAGCCGGCTGAAAAGCTCAAGGCGGTTTTTGTTACATAACCTCTAAGTGTCACTTACTTTGCTCACCTATTTGCATGCCTGACCTGTTCATCTGTACATACCTCAACTCTTCACCCATTGGTTTCCCACCATTGTCTGTGTTATGTAAATGATTGTTATGCATACCAGTGGTTGTCAACCTTTTTTGTATTGGTACACACTTTAAGATTTGCTGAAAAACCTGTACACCCTTGCTATGCACAAATCTTGTGCTGTAAAAGTGTTAAACTTAAGTGATGTTTACGCTGTAAATGCCGCTTAGCCAATTTCAAATGGTCATCCTTGAAAAAAAGTGTGTGATAGTGTCTGTAATATCTAAACTGCAATACAGGAAGTTGGTTTTCTAGATCATCATCCATGATTGAGTTTCTCTTTTTTGATTTAATTTTGACAAGAGCAGAAAAACCTTGCTCATAAAGATAATTTGTTAACATGTGGACAAGAACCGAAATCTTTTTCATCGAGACTTCGGTATTCAGAAATTCTGAGAAGTGATTTCACCCAAAAATCAGGATGGTTTATAAAAGTTCTAAATTCTGCTTTTTGTACCAAGTCTGACCACAACTCACCATGTTCAAGTTGCTCAACTCAAGTTGAATTTCTCATATGTAAAGCGCTGCACAAACCATAGCGGAGAAATCAAATTAAAATAAACGTCTTTTGGAAGACAAAGTTGGAAATTTTGTAGTAGAGCAATGAGATGTTTGTGAATAATTGATTTTATTTTTGATTCCAGGTTTGTGTCTTGTCTCCCAAGTCATAGTTTGGAAAATATTGTGAGCATTCAAAATCTGAAAAACCGTCTTTGGTACTTTGGTGTGAACGCCTGAATCTTGAACTGGCAGCTGCATAAACATCACATCCCTTGCCTTGCAACAACAATTTGAAACTATTTACATTCTGAAATATTGCCGACAAGTAGGACGGTTCTGCAAGCCAAAAGCTGTTCTTGAAAATTGAGGTACATTGGGTGTCCTTGTTGAGCAAGGAAAACACGCAACTCTTGCCGCAGTTGAAACACCCCCTTTAAAACTTCCTCTAGGTAATCATCGTACCTCAGAATGATGTAGTAACCTCATTTCGCCTGCTTCCATATCTTTGCACATTTCTGAAAACATTTGGTCCTTTTTTGAAAATGAGCGGATGAAATTCACAATTTTTATGACATCTATGAAGATCAATCTCGAAACCTGACTGTGTAGTGTTTTCTTGCATCAATCTCTTAACCACAAGTGCTTCTCGATGAATCATGTAATGAGTTGAAATTATATTCAAGGATAACGTTTTTGCGTTTTCAGTCAACTCCTTAGTAGAACCTTGCATGACTGCTCCTCCATCAGTAGTAACTGCCTGTTACTTCGTTCAATCCAAGCCATGGTCCCTAATGAACTGAATCAATTTAGCGAAGATGGCTTGAGCAGTTGTGAAAACCCCAAGTTTCAGACAGTACAAGTAATGCTCGACAGCTGTTTTTGCTTCCTCATCGGCAACCCTACAATACACAATCAACTGCACCTCGTCTGAAATGTCTGTTGTTTCATCGAGATGAATACGAAACGAGTGAGCTTTCTTTAGCTTGTCAAGAAGTTGTTTCGACAAATCTTCTGAAATATGAAGATATTTACATTTAGTTGTATTGTCTGATAGTGGAATTTGTCTTACTTTGTCAACAGCTTTTTTTCTTCCAACCAGGATATCGGCAGTAATTTGTAATTTGAAGACAGGGAAGAATTGCAGATTCCAACTCGGCATAAGGACGCTTTTTTGCATAAGGATATGAAGCAATTTCTTGGAAGCAAGTACTAAATCGTTATTTCCTTCTTTTACCATACTATTCTCAAAAGATGAAAGTTGCCTCCAATGACTTTTAGTTTTTCAAGGTGTCTCAAAGAATACCATTGACTTATTTTGATGAGAATGGTGCTGTGGTTTCAAATTTTTTGAGATGTCCTGGAGCCAAACTACTATCACCAAAAACAGTTGTAAAAAACAGGCAATGTGCTGAAGGATACGGGGTCAGCATTCTTTCTTTTTGTGATAAAACCCATACGTGATGTAGTCATCTTTCCATTTGGGCTTCTTTGAAATGCAAGCCTTTTTTCTTTTGAATAGCTTTTTTAAAACAGTTCATCGATGATTCTCGACGTTACGCCAGGAAAAGTGGGCTATGTTACACCCAGCATGCGATTTGCTGTCATCCTTATTCTCCCTGACATCTCTACTTTGACAGTTACTATGCTCTTTTTCACAACTATCTTTCACTACTAAGGTGTTCCTAAAAAATTAAAAAAAATTGCATATGTCCATTTTCTTTGAGGTAAATAACTTCGTGCAAAAAGTTTCTAAATATTAGATGATAAAAGCTTGAAATGTGAACTGAGAAATTGTGAAGTTAAAATTAACATACAGATAGCTCAGTTCACTGTTGGTATAATTTATCACATACCTTTAGCCAACTGCTTGAAAATTGATGTGGAAAAAGTACGTTACCTTGTCGTGGCTTACAACAAAAGAACACAGTAATTATTGCTGAGAAAAGAATGATTGTTACATTAGCTTACAGAAAAGTCAAGCTAGAGCAATGGTTCCCAACGTTTCCCTCCCTGCAGACCCCCGACTGCTGCATTGAGGGTAAAAATAAAATATGTGATCATGCGATAGTCACCTGACCAACATTACAAACAAACCGTCGAGAAAAGACAGACAATTCATGAATTCACACTCTCCGATAGATACAGTTTTAAAACCTGTGAAGAGTCAACACACTGAGTTGGAGCTAAGAACATATGTGAGACATTGTGCTTGTCCTTCAAGTGCACAAATCTGGTACACCCCTGGAAAATTCAGGTACACCCAGGGGTGTACGATACATCTGGTTGACAAGCACTGATGTATACAATTTAACGTTTGTGTTTCTTCATCTTTTGAGCAAGTTGTTACTGTCCACTGCTAGGCCCTACTAGATCTCAGGGCAGGTGTTGAGCATCCATTTGATTGTCTCATTGTCCGGAACCATCAGGCTGTGGTGAAGTCCATGTCGGGTCTGGATTGGACATTGGAGGACAACATGGTTGACAATTTTTTCTTCTGCACCACGCTCACAGGCCGTGTTTCTGTTGTGCAGTCAGACCTTGTTTATCTGAACTCCGAACAACTGGAATCCCCACTATCCAACGCAAAAGCTACTAGGAATGGATTTCTCCCAATGCATTTTACCCCTTTAATCTGCAAACCTCGCTGTCTGACTCCAACACTGGAATTTAGGAATGGATATATCAAATCAATAAAAAAATGCCCAACCAGATTATGCCAACTGTTATTTAGTTGTTTATTAAATCACAATGAAAGTGTGAAAGTCAACTTTCTACACACAATGGATGCAACTGTGGCAGAACTTGCAGGACACAGTTAGGTCTCTTGTACAGTTCTTTTTCACGTTTAATCTCATTCTGAATGCAAAGTTAGCAAACGTGTATCAATAGGATCTGCTAGTAAACAAAAAACTGAGTGTTTCATTTAGTCATGTTCCACATGCAGTCTACATATTTGCTTAAGTTGACAGTTTGTCTAAGTCTACAGTTTTTTTTCTGTTCCACTTCGAGGGTCCGCTTTGGTGAATTCTACTGTATGGCACATCACCTTTGTTTGCATCAGGGGTCGTGAACCTCGCAAGCCACATGTGGCTCTTGATGACGGCATCTGGCTCGCTTGATATTTTCTTAACACAATTGTTGCAGATGAAACTTTTTTTGTAATTTTCCTACAAACCCATCAGCAACACCATGCAACCCGAGAAGTCGCATTAACAGTAAGAAGCATGTTATTAAGAGAAAATTCAGACATTTACCATTGTTTAAAATCATTGATTTTGTTTAAAAATGCACATGTTAGTTAGTAAGTTAGTTGCATTAAGTGTTGAAAAATATTATATGGCTCTCAAGGAAATACAATTAAAAATATGTAGGCTTGATGGCTCCCTTAGCCAAAAAGGTTCCTGACCCCTGGTTTACATTGTTGGCGTTTGCTCTGGAAAGAAACTCGCTCTTTATATTTTCGATTCCGATTATCCAGATACCTCACTAAACTGACATTTTTTGACAAAACAAAGTAGTTTGGATAAACAAGGTCTGACTGTAAATGTTGTTCACCTTTTCTTATCTGGTTTTGGTGTCTCTTTTTTCCAATGAGCCACCCATTTCTTGACTCATGGTTGTTATTGCTGTGTGGATTTCATCTGTTTTACCCAGTTGGAAATGATCATGGCCTTTGCATTTTAATTTTTTTGTCTGTTAATTTACTAAATAGGAGTAGAGAACAAAGGAGGCACGTAACAAAGGTAGCAACATGGTTACCCATGGCCCATTATGAGGTATCACAGCATATAATATATATGCCACATGGCACACAGCATGCCAGAAAGAGGTTAAAGAGACAAGGGTGGAAGCCCATCAGACATTTAAGATATAGCAACAAATTACAAAAGGTTTAATAATGAAAAGTAATCTAAATGTATAGTAATCATTACATGAAAAACAGAAGATGTGAGTGAAGTAACTACGTCTAGAAACTGTTCATTCATATTGTCATACATCCACCTATCACACATCTACATGAGTCGTGACATTGGAATAAAATTCTCCATGCTACCTAGCCACTTCCTTTATTAATGGCATCATTGTTTGGCACTTACTTCATTTAGTGTTCAATCAACAAGACTTTTCTCATGTAGAAACTTCACTGCTTTTGTTCATATTGTGTTGAAAAATATTTTGATTGTGGTAAAAAATTAAGTTAAAAGTTATGGTAACTAGTAACAATTGGTTCTGGTTAAAAACTATTTGTTTACATTTTTTTGGTCAAAAATTATTCCTTTGAATTTTTTTACCATTCAGCATTGCCATGCGGAGGCATACTCAGGCAATAATCGTTAAATTGACATTGTTTTTTAAAGGGTCATGGTGAAAATGCTGTGACGGTCAATACTTTCGAATGTAAAATTTCAGTGATTATTATTGGTCTATCTATGTCATTATGAGATTTAGTAGAATATGAGTTTGTAGAGTGGTTATACACCTTTTGGTGATCATCACTTACAAATCCATCTTTATTCATTTATCTTAAAAGTTTCAGTTCAAATGCAACAGGCTTATTAAGTATATATGTGTTGAATCAGTCTTCATATAAGATTAAAATTCTTGTCAACCATGTGTGACAAGCAGTTAAGCGATAATTTTCCCACTGATTTTTAAAATGAAGTTTTTAGGAACCTACATTTTTCTCTAATTTCTTCAAGTTTGAAATATACTGTTAGGCACATGGTTCATTTTAATTGCTTATATGATGTTACATTTGAGTTTTAGCCTTATGGTCAGGGTTGTAAAGTCAGAAGTCACAACGTCCGACTCCAGGCAATTTCAATTATCCAACTTCGGAATGACTCTCACCTTCAGCTGTATTAGTTACTTGAAGTGATAATTCTTTTCAGATGAGTACATAAACCCTACTTGCACTTTCCAAGAATACAGAAACTTATTTTGAAAAATATGATCAAGCAGAGCTTAGTCTTAATTATTTTTACAGAAAAAAAAAATACTCTTCTAAAATAGCCACAATTCAAATTATTAGAGAATGCTGATAATTGATTAAAGCAGATACCTTGTAATTGATATCAATAGCCTAAACAAGCAAAATCGAAAAATGTATGTATCCTACAGGTATGCATGTGCACATATTGCACAACGCAGTTGAAAAACATGCTCAGGTTTTCATGATACCATCTCAAATGATTTCATTGACACAATTTTTTTATGGTTTTACTACAATTGTTTGAAAGCAATAAGTGGATTTTGTTGTGCTAACATAATGCTGTACTATTAATCTGCTTAACCAAATGACATTGCGCTAGCTAGCATGATATGAATTGGTTAGGCACACGTGGTGGCAATAGTGTACAGTCATATTGTTAACTGCAATCATGTTATGATCTTTAGTTTGTGAAGTAGTGCAGAATTCAAGAGTTTACCATAAATTCCAAGACCAAGTGCTCATAAAGCTACAATGATGGCCTTGCCTAAAGAATGTGTTGTGGGCAAGGGCGTAACAAGGTTAGATGGTGCTCGGGGCAAAAAGCAAGTTAGGTGCCCCCATGTTCGAACCTGAGATCTTTCAGAAGCAAATGTGCTGTATTGAAAAAAGTACTTTTGGCATTGTTGGGACTTTTCGGCACCCCTCAGTAATAGATGCTCCCATAGTGATTCGGCACCTGGGGTATTGTGCCCTCCTTGTCTCCCTCATTATGTCCCTGGTTGCGGAAAACATGCCATAACATTTGCTTTAATAGAAACCAGTCAATAAAATATGAGAAATGTCTCTGTTGCTGTAGAATGGCATCATTACAATGCTGTTTCAGTTGAGGAAATGTGAATAGGCATTTTTGTGAACAGCATTTACTGTTTCTATTAATTCTGGATATTTGCATATTCTGGTTTAATTACGTAGAAATGCTTGGCAAATAGGAAAATAACCAGATTTGTTTACATTATTAGCAAAAACAATGAATTGTTGTATTTGAGTAAGAATACAAATAGCATATAATTGCATTAACATTGTCTCAATGCGACTGTTGTAGTGACGTTCATCATGATCTGCATTTCCTTGGATTCAAAGATGTGGCAAAAAATGTCTATTGACCTTTTTTACCAGACTAATAGCATTTAGCAGCAATTTATAAATCACTGTTTTCATGCACCGCTATGTTATGGTTAGAAAATATTGTTTTTTGAAATTTTTGTGAAATCCATTACTTTCAGGAAAGAAAACAAGTTTTTCTACAATAACAGCTTGTGTTTTGTAAGTGTTTTCTAGGCTGTGGCATATATAAATGCTTGCATCACTCATTGAGTACTCCTGGCTTAGGTTGTGCGAACTTACAGGCTGCGCATGAAATCATTTACTTTTGGTTTGTATTTGTAAATCAAAACTTTGCATTGCATATTGTTATATGTACTTGGGAAAATGTAGAAAAAATGATGGTATAAAAGTTAAAAAATCTATCATTTTAAACTAGACAATCTTTTCGATTGCTTCATGCTTGTCATGAATTATGTCAAAATTTTGAAGCAAGATTAAACAGAGGTTAACATCTGACACCTTACAAGTAATTATTTAGCATTAATTTTAAAGATGGATGAGCACTGCATGTTCAAAAAAGTGAAATGCAAGCATAATATTGAGAAGAATGGGTACCATACTAAACTAGAATTGTTTTTGACATTACCATAGATTTGATAATGTTTCCCTTTGGGGCTTAAGCTGTGTAGACTCTTCTATTGTTTACATGGTCAGCTTTTAGAGTGTTTCATTTCTGTGTTGATTATGGGCAGCCTAAATGCTTATGAAGTGATCAAAGCTATAGGTAAAGGAAGTTATGGCGAAGTTCATCTTATACAGCACAAGCAAGAAAAAAAACAGGTTGAGTATACTGCAGTGTAAAGTACAGTTCTGGAATTAGTTTCTTGTAATCAACTTTTAGTACTAGCTAGTTAGTATGTACATTTGTGAACATATTTAAATATTGTTGTGCAGTATTTGCTAGTTGTTTCAGCCTATACAATTTAACCAAGCACTGGGTATTAATGAAGTGTTTGATAATATCAATATTAAAATATAATCAATGAAAGACCATTACTGTGACACCTCTGACTGCTGCTGATGTGAGCACTGTTTTAACATGGAACAAGATGTTTTGAAATCACCAAGTGCCTTAAAGTCATTTTTCAGTTTCAATCCAGTTAACATTTGGTCTATCTAAAAGCTGTTTGAAACTGATATTTTTTAAACTTCGCACTTTTTCCTACCACACCAGAAAAAACGTTGGTTAGTTTTAAAAGGTGAATAAGTGCAAGGAATAGATCTTGGTGCACAAATGTGCAGTTTTTCAAACTGGACTATTTTTTAAAATCCTTTGCAGTATGTCGTCAAGAAATTGATTTTACGAAAAGCATCACGTCGAGAACGAAAAGCTGCTGAATTAGAAGCAAAACTGCTGTCAAAGCTGAAGCACCCTAACATAATTTCTTATAAGGACTCATTTGAGAGTGATGATGGATTTCTGTATATTGTTATGGGGTAAATGTGCTTTAACTATTTTCTGTCACTGTTCTGTTTTTATCAGCTTCGCAGCTGTGATATCAATGTTGAGGAAATATGTTCAGGATTACAGTCTGCTTTTATCCATTTGCACTTAAGTATTTGTCATTGCACATGTAATGGCTTTGAAGGAGCAATATCTGTGGTCAACAGAAAATTGAACTTACTCTAGAATACACTGCGCTGTTTTATAAACCATTAACAAAAGCGCCAATTGAATTTCTTTGATACTACAACAATATTGAAAGCTCACCAGACACCTTTCAGGAGTGTTGTTTTTTTGCTGATTTAATCCATCTGTTCATTGCGCTGATAAGTTCTTGCAGAGTAAGATGGCATCTGAATCATGTATGTAAATGTGACATAATACCTGAAGTAAATTTTTTTGTGTCAGTCCTTAGAGTACATCATCTATGTGTTACACATGCATTTTCTGCAGATATGCAGAAGGAGGTGATTTATATACTGAGTTGCGACACTACAGAGAACGAAATGAATTTCTCACTGAAGTTCAAGTTGTGAGATGGTTTATTCAGATCTGCATGGCACTTCAGTACCTACATCAACAACATATTCTTCATAGAGATCTGAAAACTCAAAATATATTTCTGACTAAAACAAAAATGATCAAAGTAGGTCATGTAATGTAAAATTATTGTATTAGTGGTAAACTTGAGGTACAGTAAGTGTAAGTGTCTTGTCTTAATATTGGTTTCTGAAACAAAACAATGGACTCAGTCTACTTCCAGTTCAGAAAATAGTGCTGTGGATAAAAGCATCATGCATTGGTAAGAGCTTGGTAGATGAGTACCAAATTCAAATATTGTCTCCTTGCCCTATAACTACTGGTGGAAAGGCACAACAAATTGTTTTAAAAAAACTTTGCAATTCCATGTCATGGCCTGTTGAAAACATTCTTGGTGTTATCCCTCATAAGGGTTTGATTAAATTATCTGTTTCAGTTATTAACAGTCCTTGTCTAGCAACTCAGACTTCCAAGGCAAAATTTGACCTGTCTAGAGAAACCACCCTTGCCATAAAGTGTGCATGATCCTTTGGTGATCTGGTGGCCTAAGATCAACTAATGCACCCACTGAAAATTGTTGTGCTAGAATTACTGAACTTACTTAGTGTTTACTGGCAGATATTAACTGCTTTTTGTTTCTGGCAAGCAGAAGGTGTGTAATGATGTTCCATATTATTTAGTCCTTTAAATGAACACTTGTACATAAAATTGTTGTAGTGTGATATAAGAAGTTATCGCTGTTAATAAGTTCAAGTGCTCAGTCAGTGGTGCTCGATGCTGGTCAGCCTCCACTATCTTGTCATTTTAGAACATAGAGAAAAACCTGGCAATTCCTCGTTTTGTGAGAGATGTGAAATCATAAGCAAAGATCAAATCTGAAATTAGGTACCTATTTTTGAGGAATTCTTATTATCATGATTTAATCTTTAGTTGTAAAGATAAGTGACCACTCCACTGTTTGCACACCTTTGTGGACTTGGTAGAAAATTATTTCATTCTGGTTTTAGAGTGAACAACAAATGCATCAGTTCTTTTCATACCTGGTAAAAATGTTTCAGAATCTTTTTATGAGCTACAGAGAAATCACAAATGCTTGCCTTGCATATCACACCACACTGGAGGCTTGTGAACCAGAGAAGGTAGCTTGAACTGGTGTGCAATAGGTTGATTGGCAAAAAATATTTGTGATCAAGATTTATTTAACACTGATGTATATTTTCGCAGGTCGGTGATTTGGGGATTGCTAGAGTGCTGGAGGGTGCTAGTGACATGGCAACCACTCTCATTGGCACCCCGTACTACATGAGCCCTGAACTTTTTTCCAACAAACCGTACAATTATAAGTCTGATGTATGGGCTCTTGGGTGCTGTGTATATGAAATGGCAACTCTAAGACATGCTTTTAATGCAAAGGACATGAATTCCTTGGTGTACAAAATCCTAAAAAGGAAGGTATTGTTTTCTGTTGTTCTTTTTGCAGTGCTTCGTTTGTTATGGTCATTGGTGGTGAGATATATGTTTTGAATGAAATTATCTACAAACGATGTTGCATAGATTTAACAAAACTAATAAAAGTAAAAAAGTGTGTTAATTTTTCTAATTAGTTCCTCACCAGATTTTGTTGCTACAGATGCCAAAAATGCCTGACATGTACAGTGATGATTTGTGCGACTTGATCAAGAACATGCTGCATCAGAATGCTGATAAAAGACCTAGTGTTAATAAAATTCTCAGAAACGCTTTCATAAAAAAACACATTCAATTGTTTCTCGATGAAAGCAGCAAATCCAGGTAAGTTTCTTTCCATGAAAACAACTTGAAAGAAAAATTGCCAACATGCAGTTGGTGAGCAGTTGTAGTTAGGTGCCGAAATTAATCTCAATAGATGAAACCCTGTGTTACTAACATGTGTGGTTTTTCACGGTTTATGTGCAAAACTTTCTGGTATTTACTGTCAATTGATTTTTGGACGCCTTTGCACTAAGACGTTTAGCGATGTGAAAGTGGGATATCGAAAGCATGGAAGCTGTGACTCTACTCAAAACTGTTGACTTAGTTCAGCTGTTGAACCAACAGTTTAAATCAAGCCGCAATTACTACGGCTTGTAGATAGCAGCATTTTATGTCAAAAGATTTTCTTACTGACTGTGTTCTTGATGTATACATTTTTAGTATTTCTTAGGCTTTGTTTAAATTACCCAACCAGGTTTTTAACGCACATTTCTCAGGCTTTTTTTAAATCACCTTGCCCTAACCCTAGCAGGTTTTTAACGCACATTTAACAACCTATGGCTTATTCTGCACCTTACGAGTTCCTTGCATCTGAAGATCCGAACCTCGAATTCCCGAAATAACTTGATTATGGAAACGCGAAGGTAATCAGCGCGGATGCTGGTTGTCATCAATCAGACAAACTTCAAATCGCGATTCAATCGACCAGCCACGATTTCTGAAACAATGGATACAAGACTGAGACACACAACCCGTGCCGCTAAACTGAATAAGCGTGACTATTTCAACAAGTCGAACGAGAAACTGAACTACTTGTGCTATACCAAAACACGTAACTGCGGTTCTGATTACAACGTCAACATTAACGGACTGCAGCTGGGCACTAACCCTCTTGGCTGCAAGCAACAATAATGAATCAGTTATGGACCAAAAGATAGCATTTCCTCATCTCAGATGTTCGGTCTTATCAGGGCCGGATGTAGACATGCGGAGGCCCCAGGGCAGCCTTTGTGTGGAGGCCCTCAGTACATCAAGGAAATATTATGCAAGATCAAGGAAATACTATCATCAGTTAGATGCAAATATGTAATCATAAGTAGTCGTACGTTAACCTTAGTTAAATGATTGTACAGTTTGATGAATGTAAAATTCTAGAAAAAGTTAAAAAAGTATATTGTTTGTTCAATTTCAACAAGATTAAGATTCTATCAAAAGTATTATACTGTACATGAATAAGTAAACGAAACAATCCTCAACTGTTGATCCAAAAAGAATCTTTGTTTCCTAATAATGTTGTCATTAACTATTTTTATGATTATTCACATTAATTACGTTAAACTATCCTTAACCAAGGGGTTCACTGCTCATGACTGTGGAGGCCCCTATAGGCAGGTGCCCACTTTGCGTTCCCCTAAATATAGCCCAGGGTCTTACGTTTCTTTATTAGAATTACTTGCTATTTCGAATAGCTGAATTTACACTTCAAAATCCGACAAACCTGACTAGCGATTAATAGACACAACAGTAAAAGGATCTTCGCAAAAAGAACAAGCCAAACATTGCCTTGAGTCTGAGGATGTTAAGTCGTATAACCGTTCAACTGCTGTAATGCACACAAGGGGAGGATAAAACCCTTTGACAAGGGTTTAATTGGGTTTCGCACCTCAGTCTATTGTGCCTGACGGCGTTTATGACAATGTCAAGTCAATGCGCGCCTGTAACATACTAAAGTTTCAATATTTCATTAGAGACACTAAACGAACTTTTAATCGAAAAACAATTTTACCTAGGAATTCGCTTATAAAATTCGACACGTGACTGAGGTGTACATATTTTTGCCAAAGCGAAATAGGATGCACCGCTACAACAAGCACTGCTTTATTTTGTTGATTTTTTCAGGCGACCCACATCCGGAAAGGCGAAACGCACCAGGTCTGAGCAGAGTTCACGTAAAACTTCGGTATCTTCAAGCAGGTGCAGTTCTCGTGAATCGAACAGCTCCGTTTTCGAACATGGGCCACCACAGCAGCACGTAAGCGACAACCGCGCTGTCGAAACCGTTCGATGAAAGATAAAAAAAACGTAATATTTTATTCGATTTTCCAGGTGGCAGATAAAGAAAGCGACTTAATGGGCGGCCAAGCTGTTCCTCCCTCCGACCGAACGAGCTTCGTCGTCAATAAGCGCGACGACCGTCCTGCGAAGTCATCAAGTGACAGCGATGTCAGGGCTGCTGGCGAACCGATGAAAAGTCCGCGAGCAGTTAACAGCCCTGTCCCGAAGTTACGCGAAGAAAGGGTGAGGAGATGAAAGCTGCACGCATCGTTGCCAAGCTTTGGCGCGCAGGTTTTACAAAAAGCAAAAGATGTTGTTTCTGGCGTGTATTCTTCGAATCAGGTGTTGCGCATTTTCTGTTCGGCTTCGTGAGAAATCATCAACTTGAAAAAGGGGCTTTGTAAAGAGCGGCATCTGCGCATCTACATTGTGTGAGTGTTTACACTTTGCAGTAACTTCGTATTGCTCTAGATTTCGCGCTCGCTTGCCGCAATCCCTTTAGGAAAATATGTCTTGTTGCATAGTTTTATGTGGGTGGACAGATGTCATAACCTCCCAGGTATTCTGAACCAAGCAGGAGTAGTATGTCGCAGGATCAATTTGTCCTCCATCAACGTTTTTTACTTGGTGCCTCTAAAGTTTTTGTTTCATTCCAAGTTGGCGTTATAACTTCCTGCACGCCACGCGCACTCCGCGCAGGGCCGGATTAAGCATTGGGCAAACCGGGCAAATGTCCGGGGCCTCGCGCTTGAATATCAAAACACTCCTTTACTGGTTTTTCATGTTTCTTAGGTTGGTTACTCCGTTTAGTATATGCCAGGAGTGGCCAAACCTGCTCTATGTATGAGCTGCATATCGCAAAACCCAAGTTGCAAAGAGCCGCAACATAAAAATCTAAAAACACGAATTTATTTGCAATCTAAGCTTCTGTGACATCGTAATTCGTTTTGAACGACTTGCAAAAGTAATACTGTACGGCACGCTAGCTACCACAGTACCATTTTACAATATTTCTATACTTTGCAATAGAAATAAAAATAAAGAACAAATATATAATTTTTCGGAATGCTCGAAGAGCCGCATTCCGCAGTTTAACCACCCCTAGTATGTAGGTTAGGGAAACTGACAACTTTGGCATTTATCGTTTTTCAGTGAATTAGAAGAATTGAACCAAACAGCACCACGCTTTACGACCCAAGAATTAGATCAAAATAAGTGCAACCATGGGCGTCGGCAGAAATTTTTCCAGGGGTGAACCATGGGCGTCGGCAGAAATTTTTCCAGGGGAGGCCACGTCCAAATTTGCTGTCCTTTTCAGGTTGCTCACGGTGCAATGCAAATGGACGTTCACAAAACTCTACTCGTTCCACCCCATTAGTCTGTGCTGGTTGAACCTCCATTCTAAATCTTTTGTCTGAAATGTTTTCTACGCTTAGGTTATCAGAAATGCTTTTTCTTTTCATAAACTGCCTAATATTCATTTCTTCGAGCACTTTGTAGAAATGAGTCATATCTAAGAATAATCAACCACCAGAACAACGTGAGCCCAGCCGCGAAAAAACAAGGAAGTTAGACACTTTCGCAAAACTGTTTCAAGCAGTGAGAAGTACAACTATATGTTGACAAGGCTATCGGACAACTTTCTAAAATTAGAACGCCACGCAGGCTTAAAAAAAAACTGAGCAGATGAATTACGAAAACTCGCCACACCAAATATAGGTTTGCACTTAGTGCTCACTAAGAAGTCAGAACTAAACCTTAAGGATAAAGACGTATTCCCACAAGTCTGGCTAGACGTAATGTAACAAGCCACCTATTTTTACACTGTGTGAAAAGAAGCCTGCATATGACTCGTTTGATTAAGCTATTCACTTGGTCACGTTGATCACAGTCTCACACATATTCCTACAATAAAAACCCAGAAAGCTTGTGTTACGAACAAAAATATATGAGTGTGCTTATTTGAATTGAAACGATAATTCGAATATTGATTTAATTATAGTTCCTCTTCCAAATTTTCTTCTGCAGCGCAAATATTAACATTTGGATGACTTTTTTGTTGCTCAAGACGTTTTCATAACGCTGGTAACGTACTCCATTGATGATATCTCTCACTAATTGTGGCAGTTGGCCTACATTTGTTAGTAAAAGAGGAAATTTTGTTCTATCTTGAACTGCAGCGTGTCAGGTTTTCTAGAAATGTTTGGTTCTTAGTCCCAATTTCCAGGGGAAATGCTGGTTTTGTCCCCCGCGGACACCCATGAGTGCATCCAGTTAGCAAGGACCAAGTACAAACAGTTGTAGAATCTGTGCCACTGACATCAACGTAGGGATTTGTGCAGTGAAGATGGCCAGAGAGTCTATGACAAAAAAGATTATTGTGCAGTGTCACGGTAGCAAAAAGATAGTTTTTTTGTGATTCAACTTCATGTTTGAACAAATTAACCACATACGAACCGCCGTACATGGTCACGCCCAATTGTTTCTGAAGTGTAGGCTGCCAAATTGTATCAATTTTGACATTTTTGACTGGTGCTTTTGCGAAGTTGAAACGAGGGCATGTGAAACGCTACGCAGTTGCGCTTAGCGTTGAGGGGGCCTCGCGGTCACGACTTTGCCCATGGCCTCACCTTCATTTAATCAGGCCCTGGCCACGCGTGTGGTGCAACCGTCTCATCCTCCGAGAAAAGTCGATGAGCCTAAATTTGAATCTCTTGGCATTTTGTACGTGAACTGGACAAGGTTTTGAACAGAAACTGCGTTCCACGCATGTCTTGGATCATTGCTTTTCTAGCTGACTGTAATGACCGATGAGATCATCGAATAGAAGTGAAATCGCGTTTGATGCTTCGACTCATACCTCACAATGTTCACGATTGGAACGTTTGTGTTGACGCATTTTCACGATATTCAACCCGTTGTTTGCAGAAACCAACTCCTGAAACACGCGTTGAAAAAGCGGATGATGGCCGTGCGCGATCTGCGGGCTCTTCAGGATCGGATTCGGGCGAGAGACAGGTGAGTGTGAGCCATACGCATATGTGCTTAGCAGGGCTGTGGAACCAGAGCCCAAGCAATTTTGGATTGCTGGAGCCGGAGCCAAAAATTTTCAGATGGTGGAGCCGGAGCCTGAATTTGGATTTCCGTTCAACGAACAGTTTGTTGGGCAAGCGAGTTGTACAAATAATACAGTGGTTTTTAGTTTTCCATGGACCAAATCGTTCTGGAGCCGGAGCCAAAAACTTTTGATGTCTGGAGCCGGAACCCGAAATTTGAGTTCCGTCTCCACAGCCCTGGTGTTTAGAACAACAGTAATCCAGCTGCAGCAGTACCGTTGTATGTTAGTTGACTCGCTGCAACATGTTGAGCATTTGACTGCAACTTGTTCAAGTTTGCGTTGAACTAACGCGAACTCGCAACTCGCTTCCACGTAAAGTAACTGCTTTCTTTCTGACACAGTGGTGTGATGAATAATGTCAGTTGACGCTATCCACAAATCTCCGTGTTTCTGCAGCAAACAGGGAGGCGGCTTCCTGATCCTCTGTTGGGAAACCGTCGTTCATCGCCCAACGACAGGTAGTTGCATGTGCTTGTCAGCCGCGTTCATTTATACTGTAATTTACGCAACAACCCCTGCTTGTACGAGTGGCAGCCGTGATATGGTGGCAATCATATTTTGTTGACTACCGTATTTATTCGATTGTAAGCCGCACTTGATACTTTTGCGCACGAGCACATTTCGCGTTTAATTGGCAATCCTGGTAATGATATTCACACCACTACAGCTGCTTTCTGTTCATCATAGTCCCTCCTGTGATGGAATGTACACATGATGCCGAAGAGAAGAGAATGCGAAAAGAGAGTTTGGTTGACAAAAAGTAGCCAAGGACAGA
>JGI24021J15306_10004327_pt1 | contig 16456 bp, 17 predicted proteins | sample Ectturendosymbi1_FD_15306 | JGI IMG/M metagenome (IMG submission 15306) | reverse complement strand
TACGCATCCTCAGTCCTGAAAATTGCAAGCAAAGCTTACAGGTGAAAAGTTGAAAGGCTGAAGTAACAGCAGAGAAAAAACAAACTCAAGACTTGATTGTAGTCTTGAGTTGGATAAAGTTGGATAGTTGGATAAAGGTAGAATTTTAGGATAAAATTAATTGATTTTGTGGCATTGATTTTGTGGCCCGCCAGTGAAAACACACAATTCATGCGACCTTGATAGTAAATAGGTTCCCCACACCTGATTTAGAATGTCGTTATATACTGTACAGTTCCGCGATAAGGCTCTTTGGTCTTGTAAACACTCATGTGTGATTTGTTCCAAGCACCACAGTGCGATGAATATCTCTTGGAAAATTGGTTTACCGTTTGGTCAGCATACTGCTGATTTCATATCACACAAGTCGCCACATATATACCGTAGTTTACACGTGTCAGGTTTTGTTTCAGCGAGAAAGCTTCATAATTTGCCTGGACATGTAAAACAGTTGAGACCATGGATTTGTTGTGTTTTCCATGGCAACCGCACAGTGCACAGTACTTGCAAAGACCTGATCTTCGTTTTTTGTAATGCAATAGGTTAATTTAGCCCAGTTGTGGTGGGTCTTTTGTAGATATAATCATTGCCTTTGCATTTAAGATTTGTTTCTTTCTCTGATAGAGTTAGCAGGTGGGAAAATGATGTAGCCCAAACCAGCCGGTCAACTACCTTGTCACGCTTTGGGGGACGCAGTTTTTCTTCCAATTTTGATGCCTTTGCTATCGTGTTATTTGTCGGGTCCAAAAAAGCTCTGAACGGATTGCTTTTTTGTTACGTCGGTTTAGACCGGTGAAATAATTTTCTTTTGTTTGGTTGAGTCGCCTCAATTTTAGTGCTTCTTCGAATATTTTTTAAAAATTTTATATGATGTTTTGATGGCGCTTTAGAACTGCTTCTGCGAATAAGATTGACTTAAATGTCGCGTTTGGGTGATGTGATGTTTTCAACCGTTAATTGATTCGACTGGGTCATATCCGTGGAGACTATTTGGAATTGCGTGCATGTGTCACTCCATTTTCCGCAATTGCGTGAAAAACTAGTTCGTTTTGCCATAGAGCTACCCATTTCGCTCATTGGTTCGTGAACTTGATTTTGCAACATTTGTGGCTGACCTCAAACGACGGAAATCAGAGGTTTTGTACTGCGCCAACAGACGAAGAGTAAAGTACGCGCTGCGCTGGGTTTGCTGCAATGCAGCTGGTTGCAATCAACGATTCTACTGATCATTAGGTTTTTGCATTCTCCTCCGCTTGCTACACACCATGTGTAATAGGGCATGTTCTGCCCTAAATTTAAAAGAATTCGCGTTACCCTGCGCTGAGCCTGCTGAATTTTCGACCAACGCTGAAACCACAAGTTCAAATAAAATTAACGTTGCCAGCTTTCGGTCGAACATGACAGAAGTGCGTGTGTGTAAAAACCTCGTCCAAACAAAACATTCCGCCAGAACAACGTCCTTGTATGCAGAACGGCGAATTAGAACGTAAATTGCAGCTAAAGCAACGTTTACTTCATCACTTGATACCTGCGAGGTGACAATTCCAACGCACGCTGATCGGTTGACCAGAAATCATTGTTGCATGAATAACAATGAATGAACATTGCAATATAAGCGAAGGAGCTGATCGTACATAGCTTTGAAATATACTTTTGTGATTCTGATTTGGTGACGGGAATGGCGTTGGCCTCTTATGCCAGCCTTGACAGGTGTTCACCAGAGATGTTCACAAGATCAGGATCTGGTAAAAGCATCCGGATCAGGGCCAGATCTCAAATTTCACTGAATACAGGATCAGGACCGGACTCTCTTTTTTGCTTTATTCTAAGTGCTGGGTTTCAAACAAGAAATTAACAACTACTAAAATTGGAAATAATCATGCTGGCATTAAAATATTTCCACCCCAATGTGAATCATCAATTGAGCTTCAATTTCAGTCTGCACAGAGACCAAATTTTGGGAATACCCACTGCCCACTTTCTGCTGTGATTATTCATACTTCTACGTTAGGTCATTCTGACTAGTAGTGCTTGTGAGTGACTACTGGCTAGACATTGACCGCACACGGTAGCGAAATAGCATTGCTCTGCGCAGGTGTAAACTATAGAATGCACATCTGCGCGTTGTAATACATAAATTGTGAATACGCAAATAAAGGGTAGCCTAATAGACGTGGAATCAGAATTACCGTTGAATAGATTTGAAGTTCTTTGCAGAATGAACTTTGGCCGTAGTGTATTAGGCTAGCAGAAAACTTTTTGATATATCATCATCATGAGTGGTTAGAAAGAGGAGATAAAGTCTGCTTTGAAACAGAGCAGGTACAGAGAAGTTTTGTATACGAAAAGGCGACATGGAAACTTTTTGTGCAAATTTATGATAAGCGAACAGGACAGTAAGTTGGGTTTATTAGATGCATGAAATGCCATTTTATACTGAAGCATAACAGACATACAAGTGGAATATTGTGTGTTCAATGCGATTGGGAAACTAGCACGTGATGTTCTGACGTGTTCGTTTCTGTCTCATCAGCAGAGTGGTCAAGTTCGTATTGAAGTATATTAGTAATGTACCTAATTGGTGTACACGGTTAGAACACTGTGGCAGCAAATAATGTATGTATTTATGCTACGTGTATTTATCAAGGTGTAAAAAACGAACATGGTGTTAGTTTATGTAATGTAACTTGTCTGCAGATCACAATCGGATTCAAAAAATCTGAAATCTTTTCGGATCAGGATTTCAAAAAATGCAGATCCGCACATCTCTAGTATTTTCCCCTGAACATGAGGCGTATGCTGTTCAATGTCAACGACAGTGGTTCTTCCGAGACATCACGTTTTTCTTCGTAAAAATTACCGCAACAAGAATCGGTAATTTATACTTTGGTTGAAATACAAGTTGGGGTTTAGGATTGAAAAAGTTGCAACGCCCGTTTTGATAAGCCACGCAATAATGGTCGTATACTTCATCATTTCCGCAAACGACAAAAATATAGCAGTGGGGGCCAAAAATGGGAAGGCAACCGGTTGTTTATTGAACACTACCATGCGAGAACTGATTCAAAACCTGCGTTGAGTTGAACAACAGCACTTTCGAAGTTGAACAATATCGGTAAACGCAAATTACACACAGCACGCGTTACTGCTTGCTGGATCTCGCTGTAATAATGCTGCAGCTCACATGTTACCCTACAAGCATCTATGCTCAGCATTGTATGGCGCTGTTACGTGGAAGTATGCACAAGAATGTGCACGTGACTTAAACCCCGAGAGGCTTCGGTCCAAGCCGTAAGAGTCGTATATGGTCTGAAACGCACGAGTAACTTTGCAAAGCTGTAGTCACGAGTAGAGATTTTTTCTTGGCACAGTTCATTCGCTCATTTGAAGTTTTTTGACGTGTAGTAAGTAAAAACAACAAAACAAAAATAAAATAAAGAAAGAGTGATAATGAGGGAGTCCGCAAATATCGTGCAATGCTGGCAATTATTTTCAAAAGACGCGAGGCCATACTTCAAGCCGGATGATTCACAGAGAATCTCTTCGGTTACATTAAAAATCAAATAGCCGCACGACAGGTGATCAAATTTATTTCCAAAGCAGTCACATCAGCATTGCCCACGTTACAACGTGGACCAATAATTTTCATAAATTTTTCACAACCATATAACAAACTTGAAGCACTAAAACAATATCACCTCAACCGACATATTAAGATACTTGCTTAGTCATTTGAAAATCAGATCAATCTTACGAAAAAACTACATAGCCCTATCGAACGGCACCTCGGCTTTTAACTACTGCTCTGTAAAGTAAGTCGCAAACAAACATTTAACAGGGATAATTAAGCGAATCCAATCTTCCTAAAATCACCCTCTCGTCTCGGTACAACATGTTAATGATCCACATTCTCAAAGGCAGCAATCAGGGTTACGGAATCGGAGGTAAAATGTCCGACTCCGACCTTTCCAAAATTTCCGACAGCCACTCCGACTCCTTTACAAACCGTTAACGAATTTTGGCTTGGCTGTCAACAATTTTGTAGCAACTAGCAGTCAATGGAAATCGTTGTACACAGCAAGAATTCTCTGTTTCAATAAGAGTTTCTAAAGAAATTGTGCCATTTCAACAGGCAAGAGTTAGGATTCCTAACATAAGAGTGCGATGTAAAAAATGATTCAATTATAAAAAATCCGACTCCTAGTATTGTTAAGAATCTTATTCCAACTCCACCCAAAAACCTCCGACTCCGTGCGACTCCTACTCCGCAACCCTGTGCAGCAGTGGTGCTCAAACTTTTTGGCTCGTGGGCCACATTTGTCTTTCAGAAACCCTTTGCGGGCCACAAGAATTAATAATCTCAATCAAAATTCTCTAAAAAATTATCTTAAATGATTAAAGTGTGAAGTTTGCTTTCCAATGAAAATTGCTTCGCGGGCCACTCCAGAGGGCTTTGTGGCCCGCGGGCCACGGTTTGAGCACCACTGCTGTGCAGCAACGCAACATTTAATGGCTGCTCTAAACGAAGAGGGTATAAGACTGATCGCGCGTACGCAAGAAGCAAACCAATTTCAGTTCCAGAACGTTACCTCAGTACTGTCTTATCTTAAAGTGCATGTCAAATTAGGTCTTTAACCCCCAATTACCAAATGAAAACCATACGATACAAAACAATTTCGTCTTCATGCTTCAGAAAAATTTTACTAAGATTCTCACAAAATGTCTTTCCTCTTTAATATCGCGTATCAAACCTATCCCCTACAAAAATGACCAGAACCAAATCGTTTTTTATGCTAACTGCGGGAAGGTTGTACAACGGATGATTAGAACAGGAACAATCGCCGGTTCATTTACTTAAAAACAGCAATCATACTGCAGTTGGAAAAGGTTTTCTCAGCTACCCATTATTTTGAGTAAGTCTACGCCAAGGTAAAAGCAGTACTCGACTGTTTGACACCGAAATGTGTGGTGAGCTTCTGCTGCTGTCCGTAGCGTGGGCGTTAATTAAAAACAACGAATTTTCAGCAGGAATACGTTTCTAAGCTCGGATAATCATCTCACCATGCACGCTTTTTATTCCCATGGCGTTTCAAAATGTTTTGGACTTCAGTTGCGACGGTAAATTCGAATATAAACGCAGNCGCTCAACCACCTATCCTAATTTTAAATACAAATACAGGCATATAGATAATCAACAGGCCTGTCTCGCAAGCGGAAACCGGAATAAAAACTTAAAAAACGCATCTGACAGCAGGTGTGTGAAACTAGATAGCATTACAAGTAAAAAATGATTTCAAAGGCTTCCCGTCGTGTGTCACAAAGAACAGTTCAAACACATGAGTTCCGCCATCATGTCACGAGGTCGCTGGTGGTGCGTACTTAAATTTAGAAAAAAATCCCTACCATTCATAGTCAGTCAACACTATTTTAGTACGTCTAAAGTTGAATCACATGCCTTATGTTGTCTAAAGCAGTGGCGCTTTCTCCCTACAAAGTCTGCCGCCAACGAAAATGAATGACCGTAGAACGACCGCGTTGAATGACCAGCAAGTAAACAACGAGGTAATTGTGCACAGTATCGAATGAAGGAATGAAGAAAATTCGCACTATGCGGATCAACGTCACACCCATTTCGCACACAACTGGTTCAAGCCAGTTGATACATATACGCTTAGCTGCACTGTTTATAGAAGTCCAGTAAACACAACGCCATCTACAAATCGCGAACTGCTTTCAAATCAGAGATCCCAATTGCCAACATTTTATAGCGAAGTTGCCATCAGTTATATTACTATAAATCGAAACCACTACCAGTGGAATTTCTACGGAGAGTATTGCAAGGCAAGAGGTTCTTAAAATAGGGATCAGATACCAAGAGGTCCACAATTATCTTTATGCAGGTTCACAACACACCCATTTACTCAGCATAAGTTATTAAATAATTGCATGAAGTTGCTTTCTCAAAATATCTCACATGCACAAGCCTGACGATCGTTCTAAAGAGTCAGCAGTGCATGGAACCTAAGTCCCACGGGTTTACTCTAAAAAAAGTTTGATAACACTGCCATAGATACATGCTAGAGATGGAACAGCCCGCTAATGGTCCGGTTTCGAGCGGCCCGCTAAGGTAGAATGGACGGGTGACTAAACATTTTAACGGTTTGAGTTTACTGGGTCGTTACGGCCTATTAACACAAAGCAGATTTGTTATAAATTGCGAGTTATTTTCACATCCACGACTTTTTACAACGTTTTTCTTTACAGCGAGATTAAAACCAACTGCATGACCCACAGATAACATGGTGATATGGCTGTAGTAATAACAAGATTACAGCGCAACTGGTTCATTTGTACTAGGCTATATAATATAAATAATTGGGTGAGAGTTGGTTATGATGGTTAGTTCATACACGTAGGCCTACTCTGCTTTACAAGTAATTTGACGAATGTTGGTCTTCATTGTTCTGTTAAAACAAGGCCTCCTGGCTAAATGCTTATCTAGGAGGCATTGGTTAAAACTTGTTATTTTGAAGTTGATCCATAACATTGGCAGGGCAAACAGTAAAGGAGTTAAATCTTGTTAAAGTGTGGTCCTGCATCTGCTAAATTAATATGTGATGGAGGAAAAAAAATTATATAAAATTTAAATTTTTAAATAAATGACAAATTATGTTATTTATGTATTACATAGCTTTTTATTTTGTTTATGATGCAGTTTTTGGTAAGGGTAGGCTGGTCCTTAAAATTAATTTCAAATCAATTGCGGTATGAAACAGCTCAAAGAACTGATTTAAACTGAAGATGCTCTGTGGATGAGGTTAGTTTTTTTTTTTTAATAAAAACGAGAACTTTGTTTAAACGCGAAGCCTTTCACAATTATTAGTGACGTATGGCCAATAGTATTTGTTGGTTTTGAACTTAAACATTAAGAGACAATTTGCTAAGTTTCTTTAAAGAATGTTGTCCATTGGAAATGCTGTTGCAAGTTTGTGGTTAATATACAGCCATTATGTAGCTCAGTGGTTCCGAAAGTGGGGCTAATATACGATTCTTCGGTGGGTAACGCGGAACCAAAACCGCAATGTTGTTCTGGTTTATTCTTTTTACGACGCAAAATACTGAAGGTAATAAGACAATCGCTACCTTGATTTGGGTAACGGCTCAAACAAGTTTGAGGACCACTGATGTTGCTGTTCATCATTGCAGTGTTTTTGCCTATAAATAGTTAATGATCTGGTTATGAATATTTGTTTTGGCAATGATATCCTTGTCACGCATATGTTTTTGTGTTGAACATTAGCAAGTACCTATAGCCATTTTAAGCTAATTATTCTGCATCCATTAAACTATTCTGCAACCGTTTTTGAATTCAGGTAAAACCTGAATGTTACATAGCTAGGGACTGAAAAAAACAGAGGTCTATCACTTGCTCAAAAAGCAAAGTTTGTTTTTGTGAAATTGGTTTCGTAATAACATCAAACAGTTTCCTTGAAACAACGCATGTGCTATAACGTTTGAGGTTAAATGTGTTCTGGCATTGACATACTTCCAATGAAAAACAAACAGAGTTATCTTTGCAACTTTTTCATTCAATCAATTCTCGTTTTGTACTCAAGGTTCATCCATATTTTGTGTTAATAACTAACTACAACTAGATACCTGCGTAAAATTTACAATGCAAACTGATGCCCGCCGTAGCCCGCCCAACCAGGATGGCAAATTCGCACTATAATGTTTTCATACTTTTCACGAATCTTTTTGTAAGGGCGAGGAAATGCGCATAAACTTTGTATACGCCGGCCATGGGCGGTACGGCCAGATAATGTTAAACTTGGTCTGAGTGATAATATTAAACTTGGTCACGGTCTGAGTGTAGTGGATTGTGGGCGGTCCGGGCAAAAAAATGTTGGACTGTGCCATTACTAGTACCTGGCTCCATTCAACCGCGCGTGTGAAAGCCGCGACACACGTCGAAAACACCTTTTGAAAACCTCAATTGCTTGACACCACCAATCATGGGGAAGAGTGATTTTTAAGTCAAGCCAAATTATTGGTTTTGTAACAGTTTATGCTTGTTTATCACACCGTCACCACATCTTTGTACGCTTGCCAACGATACTATTTGCTGGTATCGAAGATGATCGTGACCCACCATTAGCAATGTCTTCATGCTTGACGGCAAGTTAATTTTTTTAAATGCAATTCAGTTGTGGCGGAAAGTAAAGCCGAATCAAATGAAAAGTCCATTACGATTTGATAAAAAAGGTGGTTGTTAATGGCCAAATTTCGTTAAAATCAGTTATTTGTGTCGACAAGTTACCACACCTCAGCGGATTTGGCACAAGTCTAACGAGAAATCAAACGAACAGGCTAATCACTGTAGCAAAGATGAAATTAAAAGTTTCTTTTCAAAATTTTTATATAAAGGCCACAAAGGAATGTTCTACTATGGCAAAAACGATTTCAGTGCGTGACAAAAAGTTAATAAAAGTGAAAAATTAGAGATCAACAAAAAATTAAGTGAAAACATCCGATACCACTGATTCTAACTTAAAAATATCTATTCTAGCAGCCGTGTTTATGGCACCAATGAAAGCAGTGAAGATGGACAATGATTTTGACAGCGTATATAAATTTCATGGCTTCGGGAAACGCATGTGTTTTCACTCACACCTAATTCTACGGCTGTGGTACGTACACTCGAAAACACCAACCATCACACGTGGAGTCAGCATAAGCTTATGTTGTGCCAACGGCGAATAGTTTTCGCGAGCCTCCATGAGTAGTTGATAAACATAGCACCTAACATGGACCGCATCGTCGTTTCGTTTAACTCGCCGATCTTTTTTCTGAACTATCGAGCAGCGCACACATGCCCTTATTTGGGAAAAGCTACTAGCCAGAGCGGTTTGCGCGACGCAAATGACGCAACAATGCGCAGCGTCAATACTGGAAGAACGGGCGATAGACAGATAGCGGCATGCAGGGGCAGTTATTCTAGCCAGCCAGCTTCGAAGCCTGAGACCAACCAAAAGTTTTCAAGGTTAAAAGATATGCAAACGGAAGAGTGAATGTAAGTTAAGCCTAGGCAGTGACAAGGTCATTTTACAATGCTACGTGGATAATTAACCACTAAAACTAGGTTACATACTCAGGAAATGTCCGGAATGAGCACAGGTCATCCTTTTCGAATTATGGTTTAGTAGAAGACTGCACAATATCAAGTCTCCAAGTGACAGCGTACCAGTAACTTGTCAACGGCGCGGGTCACTGTTCTCAAGTGCACCTAAGGGCAGCTGTAAAAATGGATAGCTTGCTGACGAACGACAGGCCACATATGTCACTACGTTTGATGAAAGGTCTCTCACCGCGATGGCGTTCAAGCTTTATTTGCGATTTATCGTCAAGCGTGACAACCAAGAGGCTAGTGTACTTAGTTCATCAAAGTAAACAATTTTACTGACTTTTGATTTCGCGAATAAAAGCGTCATNNAATGTAAACAGAAATTATTTNATAGAGGCTGAGAAGTAAATGCAACTTTTTAACCCAGGAAAAAGAGCTAAAAGTAACGATTTTCATCAGANTTCTTTTCTAACTTTTGAAATTCCGAAAGATCGATGCTTGTGGAATAAATTCTAAGGCGAGCGTGGTTTTGAGTTTGGGGTTGCGAAAAGTGGTAGGGAAAACAATTCGCCAGTACAGCCGAACCGTATGTGTCTACAAGATGAATAAAGATCTTCAAACAGCATGTTGCTTTAGGCATTGCTTTCCAGAATATTATTTCGTGTTGACCGGCTGTCGGTTGCTTTGAGTAAAGGAGTAGCTTCGTTTGGGCACAAAGTAGTGATTTCAAACGAAGCGCGAGCTCATCTGCGTACAAGTGAAGTACTACAGCACAAAACATATGGTCAACGATTCAGCAGCTGCACTACAGTAATGTGAAAGAACCCAGCAAAGCCTCAACGGAAGTGGTAGAGGCGTGCAAATGCAACAGTTCTGGCCATTCGACGCACGGAATCGGAAACGATCGAAAGCAATGAGGAGACGAGCATTTGGTGAAATACAGAACCCATGGCAACGCAAATGTGCATTTAGGTCCACTCGTCTGCACGTAATAAATGACGTGTAACTATCACTTTTTAAGCAGCAATAAATGGTGTATTGTGTTTCACCAGGTTCTAGTGTTGTTGTAGAGGTTAAACAGCTGTGTTTTACATAGTTTTAATAAAACAGTGCTAAGTGTCGCAGCATGACGACGATTGAACAACGGAACTACAGTCAAGTTATACCCAGACCCACGGACTTAAGTTTGAAAAGCAGCCTCAACTCGAAATATTGTGCGCAAAGGAGGTTGGCCCAATACGACAACCAACGACATGTGATGGTACGCACGCCACCTGGACCAACGGACCTGTTCAACGAGCAACCTTGCGCAACTGATAACGTGAACTGGTCAAAACACAGTGCTGCGTCCCCAATCGCGCTTGTATTTGGAGGTACAAGCCTTAGCACTGTGACAACCACCATGGCAACGACGCCTATGCTTGACTCAGCCGCTCGCTTGGTGGTTCTGGACAGCATATTGTCCCGACAAAGCGACACACGAAGCACCTCAAGAGCGATTTATGACCTTCCATCGAAGCGATGTCGAGGTGAAAGTGAGAGTAGCAGTGACGGTATGCCTCCAAGTTCAACATCACCCAGCGGTAGGTCATACACCATCAGTTTACAATATTTCACAACTGAAATTGTCANTGCGATGTATAATCATCAAAATCTCTCGTGTTTACTGCAGTGCAATATTTTTTTTCAAGAGTTAGAATTGATGCTTGTCAATGAATGCATTGCGTTGAAGACAAGTATTTTTAAGACGGATTCCGTGTTGAAAGCAGGGAGTCCATAGCTGATCACCGTCAACGAAATGCAAATTAATAATCGTCCCGAAAATTTGCGCTAATTTACATTGTAACATTTCTAATTAAGCGCTTGGGTAATATGCATCAAAAGCATAAACGAACCAATAACAATGGCCGCAAACGCATATACGTAAGGGTTTACCAAGATTGAACCGTTTCATCATTTACTACACTCTCTACTGCGTTGCGTTTACAGATTTACAGAATTCTAATGAATATGCATTTCCGTGCAGCCACTCATGTAATGACGTCGATAGAGAAGCCTTCCTCACCAAAAAGTCGTTCACCGAATGCCACAACGCCGGTTACCCCAACAGCTCCACGAGGGCGAGGCACAAAGCGGAAAGGTGGTTGGAAATTTCATGATCTTTCGGACGAGAGCGATGGTCTTGGACGAAGGAAGCGCGCCTACGCCAACAGCAAGCTCGAAAACGAAATACTGCTGGTTGGTATTTTGCGTTTTGCTGACAATCATGCCAGGAATACAACCGAAATATGAGATCCAAAACTGATTTTTTTTCGGTCATAGACCGAAACGTTTTTGAAATGACCGAAAAAAAATTAGTCATTTCGGTCAGATTGTTTGAAAATATAGGCTAAAAAACACTGTTATGGCGTGTTTTAATACAACTGTGAGACAAATGACCGAAATGTTTCAGTGACCAAAATGTCTCAGCAAAAATTTACCGAAAGTTTAAGCGAAAAAAAACCCGGATGCAAAAGGCGATGCAGCACACAAAATATTTGGTAGCAGGACTTTTGGTAACACGCTAGCCCACGGGATCGGAACTTCTGTGAAACAGAATTTACCAGACTGCGTTGAAATTAACGTAAAAAACTAGAAAAAAGCATATTTAGCGAAATAACCTTTGGTTCTCTTCGATTTCGTTTAGTCTCAATTAAAATGTATTAGGACTATGCGCAGCTGTACATTTTCGAGCACTTGATTACCCTGCGCTAAACGTGACGACCAAGGAACGTCAATGTTATCATGATGCTGTGGCATCAATTTTGTGATTATTTCGTACTCCACATAAGAAACAGATGTACATATACGGTCAGGGTTTTTTTGAAGGTTGATCTTGCTGACGGCAAAGAAATTTTCAGAGACCGCAACTATATTACCTGAATACCGAGATGGTCTTAAAGCAAGGTTTTAGTGTATTTTCAATGGTGGTAGTTTCTACTGCATTTCGAGAGACCGCTGGAAAAATTGGAGAGATCATTTCGTTCTTTCAAAACACCTCAGAAAAATACTGCATGCCGTCACCACGGAGTTGATTCAACGTAGCGACACATTAGCGCCCACCAGTGTTGAAAACTGCGATCTATTTCAGCGAGCTAACTACTTGGCAGGCAAACGTGGCAAAGGTGTCCGCAACGCCAACATGATATGAACGTGAAGTTTAACCACTTCATCCAACGATCGTCGGTTTTACCATGAACAGCCTAAAAAACAGAAGACATCGCGATCACAGCATTCACAAAGCAGCTTAACGATAAAATGCCTATAAAATGCTTATGATAAAATGCCTAACGATAAAATGCTTAACGATAAAAACAGCCTATGAGCTGTTCGGATCTATAGACAGCTACACTTGGTTCAGCAAGTCACGCAGAACAAACTGACGTGATCACTATACTTTTCAATGATGTCCCCCACAGACCGATATATAGTGCTGTTCCCATATCCAGAAAAGCCAGTGTATCGGTATGCGCGGCATAAGCCGAAAATCGACAAACAAGCAGTTGACGTCACCATCTTTGAACACAATATCTCGTTACGGCTGTTACTATATGATAAGCATTTAACTTCTTTTTCGCAGCTTTACCAGGATCGAATATGCATCAAAGATATGCCAAGTTCAGCATCGGGAAAAAACACAGACCGTTTGGTGGTGATCGAGCCAAACTTCATTAGCGATCCCGATTTGGTCAAATATAGCACCGGACTGCGCCTTGTTCTCAACAAAAAACGAGGATCTTTTCAACTTCAGGTAGCTTTTGTTGCTTAAATGAAATCGTGTATGAAGTTCAAAATAACCCTACTGTTTGTATGTTAACGCAGAGTTTCAAGTCTGTTCAGCGATATTTCAACACAATTACTTTACTCCCAGGTGCTGCCATATACCATCGAGCAAGGTTCACTGTCAAATAAATCTGCCGTCATGAGCGCCGTTGAAAAAATGTTGGGAGACAACGGGTCGGTGTTATGTCCAGGCATAGCACGGGCAATCCTCACACCGCAAACTTACCTTCCTCGCCAAGCTCAAGAAATACGCTTCAATGAGCAATTAAGATTCAATCCGAACGCTTCCGGTCAAATAAAAGCGAAGAAAGACTTGGAAAGCTTAAAAGACGGCCAACAAGATATGGAACACTCTGGCGGCGATCGCTACTGGGGTCGATGGAAAGTGTTCAACCAGTTCGCGGCAAAGTTTGACCAAAATTATAAACCCAGTGCAAAGGAATCGTTCCACGATGATAAAATGACAACTCCTATTACGCCAACAGATCGACTGCTACTGAGCCTTAACAAGGAACTATCCCAAAATCAACACAGACAAACGGCACAAGCAAGCATGGAGAACGGCGTTACTGCTAACCGTTGTCTTCTGTGGCACGTTCCCACAACTGGCGGCAAAGGAAACAAAGCCTTGTGGCCAACAGACGCCAAGTGGTGTGCGAACTGTTGGCGCAAAATGAATGGCTCCAAATAATGCTTGTCCGCGTTTCTTTATAGTATTTATTTCTGCGTTCGTTTTGATGGTGGTGATTTTCTTTGAACGGGGTTTTATCCCGTTGTGTTGTTCTGCCGCTTTTCAGTCAACAAATAATGCCAAGAACATGATAAAAACCCGTATGATTTCTCGCATTTGCAGTAAGATCCTTTTCGACGAAAACGCAGTGAAGCAAAAGACAATGTATTAAAAGTGCCATGTTGCCTCCATTCAAATGCAGCATCAATGCATGGCAACTGCACTGAGACCAAATTAAAAAGTATGGTATCTCGTGCATATGAACGGAAAGGAATGACTTCTGCGTCTCGCCAATGAACAGCAAGATATGTTATGTCCTCAGGAAAGATTGGAAGTCGTTCAAACGAAGCAACGTTTATCTGTAACTTTTTACCTAAAAATTAAAAATTTTAACGTCTGTAATTCTGCATACAACTGAAGCCAACCTTCCACAGCATAGCTACTTCAGGCAAGTTTTCACTAGTATAACACATGACCTCGCACACCGAGAGCAGTAGCAAAGAAAACACTAACCCGGATGTACCGCTTCCTCCGCATTCTCGACACTTAAAGCAAACAACTTAGCAATCTTTTTGAAAACATGGATGTGAAAAGATTCAGGTTCAGTTTCATTATACTCGCTTTGGATTCTCTTCGGAGTGTTACGAGTGGTCTGCGGCGCCCATCTCCACTTCCTTGCGCCGTGGGTCATGCGGCTACTTTCGTAGTGAATGCTGCACTGGTAGCGAGTCAATGGCAGTTCCGTGCGTGGACCGTTACCTTGCACCCTCCCATCAACGCCGAATACGANGCTGGGCAGCATAGGCGTAGCAAGGGGGGGGGCAAAGGGGCCATGNCCCCCCAAATTTTTAGAAAATATAGTCATTTTGTACTTTGGCGTTTTTCTAAACAAAATTGTGTGATTCGCCTAAAATCAAACATTTTGCCCCCCTCCCAATTTTTGGCTCCCCCCAAATTTTTGGGCTGGCTGCGTTGCTGCTGGACAGGCCCTTAGTGGCGTATTTCAAAGCTTCGGTAAGATCCGACCAGAAATTGAAATCCGTCTATCAGCTTAGCGGCGCGTGCTCAACCAAATGCACAAAAACCGGCTTCACGCTGGTACAGTTGGTTGAGCTCACGCCACCGAAGCGGGTGCGCCGGGTTCGATTCCCGGCCGGGTCATACCGCAGACTTGAAAAACGGTACTTACGGCCTGCCCAGCCTTGTGGTTGTGCTCAGCGTTGATGAGTGGGTGCAAGGGGACTAATGGTTCGCGCACGGTGCTGCCGTTGATTCGCCACCAACGCAGCATTCACTGGTAAAGCAGCCGTGTGAACCCCCGGAGCAAGCAGCGGAGATGGGCTTCGCACTTCGTAGACCGCTAAAATCGAGTACTGCATAACGAAACTGTACTGAAGATCGCGCATTTGGCAAACAGGCTTTAGAAACCAAGGTAGCGCTCAAGCGTCACGCTCCGTTCAAGATCAGCCAGTTACAGAAGCGAGCATTCTCTTACACTTGCAAAACAACTGTTTCGTATTTATTTGGCCACAGCAGTGGTGTATACAAGGTGGGACAATTGCTTCTCCCCCAGACGATCGCCACACCCTTTGAAGCTATACGCCTTGTTGCAAATCTCTAAATACTAAGTGCAGACCTAAAGTTTAATGTTTACAACAAGATACTTCGGAGCTATCAAAGTTTATGTGAGCTGAATTTGCGGTTAAATGTGTCGGTATATATTCTTTGGGTCACCGCCTAACGATGGCATGTAGCATCAACACGTTCTGAATTCCCGATGACTTAAGGGTGTTCCTAAAATAACTTCTTTCAACATAGTTACCAAGTTCGGTTTTTCATCTAATGGAGAAACTCATAATCTTTATCCACGCTTTTCATACGTAAAAGCAATAAAACGCGCGGAATGGTGACTATGACTAATTTACAGCAAAGTTACAGAATTTGTTAAATTATTGAAAATTCAGAAGTTGGTTGTTGTTTCTTTCACCTTAGTATGAAATAGAAAGCCCACACAGGACCTAAAATCTATTTAAGATTTGAACGGAGCATTTATTGGTTGTTCTTCAATTAGGTGAAGTTTTATTGTCAGTGCAGTATTTCAACTGCGAAGAAGCGGTAATACAAAGCATGCCTTCGTTGTGGTTAATTCGCCAAATAAACACATGATGACAAACATCAGCGTAAAATCGTAGAACTGGTTGCTAAATAGTGGCTCCGAGTGTTTCGAGAATTTGAAACCCCACAAACCGAAACTACGCCTGAAACGAACTCCCTATTTCTGTTTACTAGACTTTTGAAACTCCAACAAATCAGTTGAGAGTTGAAACTAACACTAAAATCTCAAAAACTTTATACTACATGCTTTGCTTCATTAGCTAAAAAGGAATCATTTTCTCCTAACTTGCTGCAAGCGTTTTAGGCTTTCCATCAATGGGAGTGGTGGAAAAACCACACCGCTCTGCTGTTTTTTACGGTCGTAGACAGAAACGTTTTTGAAATGACCGAAAAAAAATTAAGTCATTTCGGTCAGAATGTTTGAAAATATAGGCTAAAAACACTTTCAGGGCTAGTGTTAACCAGGGCTGTGGAGTCGGAAGTCCCGTCATCCGACTCCGACTCCTGGAAATTTCGATTATCCGACTCCGGGCAATTTCGATTATCCGACTCCGGGCAATTTCGATTATCCGACTCCGACCTTCAGCTGTATTAGTTACTTAAAGTGATAATTCTTTTCAGATGAA
>JGI24021J15306_10004326_pt1 | contig 16457 bp, 6 predicted proteins | sample Ectturendosymbi1_FD_15306 | JGI IMG/M metagenome (IMG submission 15306) | reverse complement strand
CCCGAATTTAAATATGAAGCACTATAAAACAGTGATGTTTGTTCAAATTTCAGAATGTCAAGCCCCACTGCACAAATGTAAAGCCCCCCTAGCCTATCGAAGACTTTCTGGTGACGGTTCTGTTGCCACACCAAGCTTTGCATTAGCCGTTTCTCTGTTAAGAATGGTTAGATTTTAATACCATCAATGAGTTCACATTCATAATTTCATTTATTAATCCTATTCATTGTTGCACTTTAACCAAACCTAACTACATAGAAATGCTTGTGTACAAACCAAAACAAAACAGCATTCAACCCAACACACTGGCTTAAAATATGTCATTTATATTGAAATGATTGACTAAAAATTCAGTCTAAGAAGTCAATGTCACAAAAGAACAATTTTGCATATCATGTTTAAGAAAGAAAAAAGCTATCTGGCCTGGTATCATCCAATAACCAGTCAATGCACTTGCAGGCTCACGTAGAATAGGCGTGAAGACTGCAAGGTCTGGTGTAGACTACAGTTCATATTAAAAGAACTAGGGTGCTCTAGCTAGTTGGGACTAGAAATCACAGACCTACACTAGCTGTAGTTAGTGCAGGTATGGGTACGCAGAAGACAACGTCCTTAATGTATTGGCTACTGGATGAGCCCTATCTTGCCACATCAGTAACAGATTAATGCTGACAAACTTGGCGTGCCCAATTAGCAGATTAACAGGGGAAATGGGATTACATTACAGCACAGAGATTACACCATAGACAGACTCTGAGTCATGGCACAGTAGCCTGACTTACTCTAAGCCACAAATTATACGTCTTATGTCACATATCCCTCAAAGACATTTCCCCAAGGATAGTTTATCACAACAAGGAAAAAGTCAGACTAGTCTACACGTAAGCGCAACACGATCGCGAGATACTGGAGCCAGACATCGACATACGATAATTTGCAAATCAAGCCTTCTCAAGTGGAAACACTGGCCCTCAACGGAGGGTGGCGCGCATGGGCCACGACCAGAAAAGCTGATGAGATTTGTTTTCGATTTGCTTTTGATTTACTTTTTTTGCAAAATGAAAGTGTTTCCGAAATGAAAATACACTTGTTTTTGAAAGGATAATGCTTTTTTATAAAACATTTGCAAAGCGAAATGTTTTTGAAACGATAGTAAAAAACAAAATTGTTTTTAAAACGAAAATGTTTTTATTTATAAACCCACTGCGAAGCGAAAGTGTTTTTGAAACGTAAGTAAAATTGTTTTCTAAAAGAAAATGTTTTTATTTAGAAACCATTTGCGGAGCGAAAGTGTTTTCGAAATGAAAGTAAATTGTTTTTGAAACGAAAAGATTTTAATTTGGGATTACATTTGAAATATTTTTTGTTATTTTTTTTATGCTGGAAAGAAAAAATTTTTACGGTGGCACGCATGGGTCACCATACACCTGTCCGAAAGGTAGTAAAAATTCATAAAGCCTGGCGACAAATCTAACAAGCAGCAAAATCATGCTACTCATTCTTTTCATTGGCAACCAAAACTTTCCACAGATCTGATCTTCCGAAGTCAACAGATCTAAGGTGATGAAAACCACGTTTCAGTCGAGTTGTGACCACCTGTGCGTTAACCGCTGTCTTATCCATTTAGAACAGAGGTGGGTAACCAGCGGCCTGCAGGCCAAATGCGGCCCGCGTGAACATTTGATATGGCCCGCCTCAGAATTTTCGTTAGCCAAGGTAGAGTACAACATCGCGTCAAAACGAAGCTCCATGATAAGCAGGTACTAAGGAAGTTAAGAGAAGTCGCTCTTCCTTATATTTATAGATAAAGGTAGAATTTTAAAATAAAGTTAATTGATTTTGCGGCCCGCCAACGATAATGCAGAATGCATGCGGCCCGTGATAGTAAGTATAGGTTTCGCATCCCTGATTTAGAAGGTCTGTTAGACTGAATTACTCCTCACCAAGTACGACAGTAGCACTGGAAAATGGAAATGGTCACTTGCCTACCACATGGCAAGAGTCTGAACTGATGCGTCACAGCATTGGGTTGTTACATCTTAATGTAGTAATTGCTGTAAGTCTACTGTCCTGAGCGCAATGCTGGCAAACAACTTCAGTCAGGGGTGCAGCGCTTAAACAAGGTGTGGGAACGCCGTTCCCACGCATTCCCGCCCCATACTACACCCCTGATTTAGGCTAAAGCCGAACTCTAACACCAACTGTCTCTCAGATGCCCTCACATGCAGAAAGCTCCTTTATTCTCGCAATCCCTTCAGACAAAATGTAACCGCAATGAATTACTCCTCTGAAACGAAGTAAATAGCATTTATGATGTCACAAACAGTAATTACACAACCATGCTACGGTGCTATACACGAGGTAACTTGTCATTCAATGGTGCCACTCCTAGGATTTTCCACTATAGATCTAGTGTCTTTTCAATTCATCTAGTGCTCTAGTGTTTTTTTATGGCTATCTGGTGTTTTTTTTATGAGTGAGCTGAATTTAATTAAATGCACCATTTTGTGTAATTGTAACAGTAATTGAGACCTTTTGATTTCGAGCAATTGTAATTTGCTAAAAATTCTACCTAAGTAAATCTTTAATTACACAAGACAATATAATATGTTTTGAGCTGCGACCGCTGCGAAGTCACTTGGTCATCTATTAAAAGTTTCAATGAACTGTACAAACAAACACAAACGTTGCTGCTATCTCCCGTTTTCTTTCTCTCTGGTTTACAAATGAGTTGCACATGTCTATGGTTGGCATTGCAGTGCATTTTCTGGGCATTTTCACTGTGTGTAAGTCTGATTTTGTAATCTAGTGCTTTTTTTCTTAATTCCACCCCACTACACCCCTGACTTTAGCACAAGCATGTGTTTTGCGATTTTTGATCTGATTAGTTCATATGCTTTAGCTGATAAGTTGATGTGCTTTAGCTCATCATTCAGTTACCCGCACAAAGAATTTCTCATCCAGCGCCCAGCCCGTACTCGCAGTAAGTACAACCCGCTCACGCCCCGCGGCAAGTGCAGCCCGACTCGCACCCGCACGCACAGCAGTGCGGATTCCCGTACCCGCCCCGCAAATGCGGGTACCCGCAACCCGCGCCGGTCAACCCGCCCCGCGCAGGACTCTACTACAAACGTAGTGTCGGCAGTCTTCCATCTCAACAACAAGAAAGCTAAACATGAGGTAAAATTCAACCACAACAACAAACCCCTGCCCTTCTGCTCCAAGCTCAAGTACCTCGGAGTAACGCTGAACAGGCGAAATTCCTGACTTGAGAAATTTTTGACTTCACGCCATGTGGGCAGGACAGTCATATTCTACACATCAAATGCGCTGAGAAAACTTAGGATTTGGAATGAGGATTTGGTGTTTAGTTAAGTGCGTCGAGTTAGGGTTTGGGTTAGAAAGGGAAAAATAAATGAGGTCTAAGACTAAGTCCCATATATATTTAAGTGATTGCACTTATTCCCGTACTATAGCATGTTGTGGGTATCTGATATCTAACCTGAATCTTTTTATTTGCGCAACACACATCAAAAGAGTAATCGATAAACTTTATTCCCTTTCTCAGAGAAGCAAAATAACTGACTAAAAATAAAAGGTCAGAAATTTCGCAGAGGTCCGAAATTTCGCTTGACTCGGGGTCCGCCAAATTTTTTGTGTCCCCCAAATTTTGTTGTTCCCGTGAAAACTGTGTTTTAAATTTATATTAAAAGCGAAAATCTTGCCTCCTAAAATGTATTCCCCTGCAAACCTTAAATGAGGGACACGGGCCTGCTTACGTTATCGCCGACACCTCGAGCCACTTCTCAAAAAGTTGATATCACGCGTCGCACTCTTGAGGGAGCTTTATTGCTGAGGTGTTAGTACAACAACGTTGCGAACAACCATCTTGATGTAGCGGCATGTAACTTGATTTCAAAGATGAACGAGTTGTTCCGGCAAGTTTGCGGATTCGCTTGGAAATTGCAATTTATCTTATTAATACCAAGCTGTTTATTTTCCTAAACATTCATTCGTAGTGTTATTGTTTTCCTGTGAATATTAGCAACCGATTGCTTGTCTTAACCAACATTAGAATCAACAGTGAGTTTCATTGCGAATTTCGATTAAACGTCGAGCAAAGAAAATTAAAAAAATACCTAAACAACAGCTTCGACTTCGCTGAGAAAGATTCGCAAACCTGAGTTTGATATACTATATTACTAGCAAATGGTCGCCTGTAACTTCGACAAGATCTTAACCATAGGCGTAGCCAAGGGGGCCAAAGCAGCCGGGTCCCCCCCTAAATTTTTAGAAGATATAGTTATTTTTTTGTTTGAGAGGCGTTTTTTCAAACAAAATAGTGTTATTCGCCTAAAATCAAACATTTTGCCCCCCCAAATTTTCTTGCCCCCCAAAAAATTATGGTCTAGCTGCGCCACTGATCTTAACTAAATTTAGTTCATTAACCGTATTGACTGTATTGAGCAGCGTTAATGCTTTTGTTTTTCTAAGTGCTTTTTAGTAGGCTTAGTAATTAGCTGCAAGTACGGAATGCATTGAAAACACTTTGGGCGCTATATGCAAAAACTAAAACAAACGAAAAACTAACGAAAAACAGTCCCAAGCAAAAAGTTTTATCAGACTATGAAATTCTTTTCATAAAATTTCACAATATGCAACCACAACTCAGAGCTAGGCCAAACATTAAATACCGCGTTTAAAAAAACGCGCTTGCGACACGCTTGCTTTTCATCACAAAAGGTTGAGAACTTGCGGTGTATTTGTCTGGTTACCTGTTCTTATTCTTTAAAGTGTCAAATATACAGTAAAAAAGTGTTTAAAAGAGAACAAAAGATTCGCTTCAAAGGTATTTTACGAGTAAGACAATCTCTGAAATTGAAGCAGCTTTTATCTGTTGCTTTATAATTTCATTACATCTTCATTCCTGCTATCATCATTCATCTATTCATTCATAAAGTTCAACACAAAGTGTATTTTTCGTGAAATACTTTGACATACACTATTTAAAAATCCAGGAACAAGATGGGAGCAAATGAAAACAGAGTAAGCTATTTGAAACCAAGTTGTACGAGTAAGAAGTTAATTCACGGTAGTATACCGCATTGCTACCCTAGTTTCACTGGAAATTTATTGTTGATTTCTGCTTTGTCCAACTCTGACACTTTGGTGCCTAAAACTGCTCGGTTGTTTCTGTGCAGAACGTTGACCAGATGCTTTACGTCCCTGTTCAAAGTTTGCCGTGAAGTTAAGAATTTTTAGGCCAAAATTTAACTCTTTCAGTTTTTTTCATACCAACGCAGGTAAGTGCATAATCCGGTTGTTAAGAATATATAAATATGAGATCCGAAATTGGTTTACTTAACATTCCCCGGCACAGTGTTACGAAATATGCTATATATTTTAAACTAGTATTTATTATGGATAGAATACAGGAAATTTTAAAAGTTGGGCGAATTGGTGTATCCATTCCAGTATTTGGCCAAAATCGACTTTTCTACTTCTATTGTTTACTGCCCGTACTCTGGGTTGCGATACTTGTATATGTGAAACATGGAGTCTAAAAGGCTTGGACTGTTATGTACTTGAATGTAAACCTCCATTATGTTCAAGAGGTGATAAGTCCAACTCTTTCCACTTCCTCCTGTGCCATTTAGCAAAGCGTTTTGAACCGAAGAGTTTCGACGGGAAGCGTTGGGTTTACACCATATACTTAAACATTTGCAAATAAAATGCCCTCCATGCGAAACTTAAAACGAATACCACAATTGTTAATACTCTGCAAAGACAATATAGTTGACAGACAGAAAACTCTCTTGTCAGTTCTTTTTTAAGTTGGACAAAGGTTTCCTTTGTGATTTAATAGTAATAACTATTTTATATTCATAAAATGTGTGGCGACTATTATGATTTCACTCACTTTCTCGCACATAACAAAATTGGTACGCCTGAAACATCATATTTATTAAAAGTAGTATGCCAAACATAGTTTACCATCTTTCTGTTTTGAGAGATTTCGTAAAGTGTTTTCGCACAAACATAATTAGTAAACTGAGCAAAAATGTTTCAATCTGAGTCATAGAATATAGGGTGAACACAGGTTCATAGGAATAAATTAACCACCTTTTTATTTTCACAGCATTTGTACTACTGTTAGAACAAAAGTTCTGCTTGTTTGCGCAGATGCTGTGCACGCTCTGTGTCGCATACGATTTGTTTGACTAAGCAGGTTTCAAACGCAGCCAAGAAATCGAGTGTAGCAACGCAGCAGCAAAAATGGCTACTATATTTTCTTTCGAAGAGATGTTCTTTGGCACAGTGGATCTGATTGTGTTTGCAGGTGAGATGGACATTCCATGTATGTTAAGAAAAAGATAAGTCCTCTGCCAATTAGCACTATAACACCGGCCAGGCCCATGAAATACTGGCCACCTGAAAATGCATAGAGGCATCGATGGGATGTTTGCATTCAGCTCTGGCTTGTATTCTTGAACCAACAAAGATTGAAGAATCTGCAGCCCCCGCCTATTGTTGTCACTGCCAATGACCTCGGAGTTACGAAAATCAACCAACTGATCTGGGTTGTCTTGCATATGCCTGCACACCGACGAGCGTAGTGAGGTTCGATGCTCCTCTACACGATATCTTAATTTGCGTTGCGTTTGTCAAGTGTAGGAGGCACCGCGCATGAGCAAAACAACGTTGTATTGGTTGAGTGAAGCTTGACGGTCCTTGACCGAGAACCAGCTTTGAAGCTTACGGGTATTTTGAAAATAACACAGCTTCACGTTTACTACGTACAGCTTTGCGTCTTATAAGCATTTACCCACAGTGGCTTGTTGAAACTAAAGTTTCGCCAAGTCTGCACAGCTGACCAGACGGGCGAAGTAGAACTCCCTGACTTGAATCATTACACAACAACTGAAGATCATTTGGATTTGTCAGTAAAGACTTTGTAAATACAGAGCAGATGGAAGACAATTCATTCATGGTAAACCACCCAAATGTAACATTCAAGTCAATCGTATTCGGAGAGGCAATGAGAAACAGATGACGCAACCAAAGGAAAGAAGACTACTTCATAAGCCTAAACTATAGTGTTTCATAAATCCAGACAAAAAAACTTTCAGCTCATTTCAAATCTGACATGTGCACACATCCATGCTCTTTATGTGGCGTATGTGTGATGTGCTATCTGGCAAAAAAGTGAANAACCTTTCCAAGAGATGGTCAGCGCACCGCGGTACTTGGAATGGAATAAACCAAATAATGCGAATGTCAGCAAACAAATGGCCTTATCGTTGCATTGTGCAGTGTTGCGTGACAATGACACCATTATAAAGTATAAACCACATTTTTTTCACTATTACACTGCTACTTTTGTGGATGAACCAGGTTTTGACTCTTTGGATCCCCTTAAAGAGAAATATGGCCTAACAAAATAACCGCACAAATTAATATTCAATTAATGATCCTCCCTCGCTTGAAATAATTCTTGAAAGCCATTGCGATATTCACTAATTTGCTGCATATTGCTTTGCCCATTTTTGCTTCCCTTTTACCACACCTGCAATCTTCATTTAGCGATCCTTCCTCCTCACTTTATTACGTTTAACATTTAATTATTAAGGTTCTCCCAAGAGTATGTCTGTCAACTTTACGACCCACATTCTCACTACTCCTTCGCTGTACTGTATGTTGGTCATCGGGACCTGATTCAGTTGCTATGGTTTGGTTGCTCCTTCATTGACCACAGATAATTTTTCACTTTTAAAACCCTGCTCAGGTAACCAGGGCTGCGGCTGACACCTCCTTTCGTTTTTTGTTGATTTTATTTTATACTTAAATGTTAGAAACCTGTGCTTCCATGACTTTTCCTGATTTTCAGAGACTAATGGAATGGTGCNAGAATTATTTTGCAAAAATGTCCCTGAAAGCCTATANAGGGGTACCATACCACCCATGGTTGCCTGACACTGTATATATCAAATTTCGGACACCTTACTAAGTCAACATTTCAATGCAAGTGCAAAACCTATTTGGCCAGTTATGACAACCGATACGTTATATGTAAAGAATCTTCCTACACCATGACTTTATATGAAAAAAAAACGGATCCAACACCTACATGCCGTTTTCTACGCACAACAAAAAATCTCCTCTAAAAAATCCCTTTATTGGTGGTACCCTGCATAAAATTTGTATGATATGTGTGTGTTCGCTGCGCAGATAAATTTTGTTGCGAATGTGATTAACAATGGACATANGGAAGTAAAAAAATAGTTTGGTATGGNAATACCGGATGTCACGTGTCCCGAGACCACATTANGANAATGGGGCCGCAATGCACCCTCCGTTACCTGACGTATTAAGTATTTTCAAGGTTACATGAGCAGGTTTACAGAATAAATTTTCGAGAAAGGCTTATTTTTCAGGTTTTTCTTGGAGCAGCTTGTGTTTTGATTTGTTCATTTCAGTCTTGAGTTTGCTTGTTTTTCTCTGCAGCCCTTGCTTTAGTTTTTCAATATTTTACCCGTAAGCATCGCTTGTAGACTTCAGGACTGAGGATGTGAAGTGTTACTTGAAATCGATTTCCAATTTTTTAAAATTTTTTGAAATATTCGACTGCGTCGCCTTCGTGGAGACTTTATTTCAAAACGGATATGTGCATCATAGCACGGTCATAAACGCAGAGCCCAGTCAGTTGATTTCTCTAAAGCCTGCTGCAGGTCTAAACCTATAAATTTATTTTTTCAGGACTTCTTTTACTTGCACTACTAATTGGAACCTACCATGCTGTTAAAGATCGAAGGAAAAGTGATGCGGATACTTATTACTTTGGTGGAAAATCAATGTCGCCAGTAAATGCGTAGTTTTTATCTCGCAGAATNAAATTTAATCAAAGTCGCTCTGTTGCCANTTATGAACAATTTCTACTATTTTAAGAGNACAGAAANTCGGTACTGCCCAAACCAAATTGAGAAATAAAATCGTCATGAATCGGAATTTTTTGCTATTATAATTGATGCTCTGAGATTTCTCAATTATTTTTACTAGATTCCAGTTGGTTTATCTATTGCGGTTACGTTTTCTTCCGCCATAACTGTCATTGGTTTTCCAACTGAGGCATATGGCTATGGTTCTGTCACTTTCTGGTATGCTTTTGGAGGTTTCATTCCTAAAGCAGTGGCAAGCATTTATTACGTTCCTCTGATCCACAGGCTTCGTCTTTCAACTATTTATGAGGTAACTGTTTGTTTGTCACACAACGTTTGTTTGAGTTTCTTTTCTTCGTGGTTTTGGTCCTAAATTTCTAATATCTTATTGTGCATTCCAAGTTTTTCCTGTGAATAAGAAAAACATCTAACTTACCAATTTTAATTTTTTAGCATAGAAATAAATTATCGTGTCAGGACAAGTTCATAGTCATGCAATGTTTAACCATATTGCTGGCAGAAATATTCTANAAAAACGTATCAAAAGCACTTTTCAGATTGTCGGATGTGCAGCTAAAATATGCTTTTCTAATCATATTCCAATCTATTAGACAGCTGCATATTTTTATCAGTTTTGCAGTAAACTCGATTTTGCTTTACCGTGACAAAAGAAGAACCAGTTATAAGCAAGGCCGTCCCGAGACAGTTCTGCCCCATAGGCAAGCTTCTATGGTTACGCCAGCATTACACGTCACACTAAAACTTGCACTAGAAGCTGCAGTAATATTTCTCGAAGACCACCACAGTTACTGCTTTGAACAAGCAATACAAGACTGATTNCAACCATTCGGGATATGGAAACAAAGAAACAAGCGAATATTGCGCCCCCTGAAAGCTGCGCTCCAGGTGGCAGCCTAGTTGGCTTAGTGCAAGGGTCTCAAATACGGACAATTTCTGCGGCCCGTGATGCCATATCAAATAATTCGCATTTAAGTTATTTAGTTTATTCACCAGCGTTTAGAAGAGCTCTGACAGCGAGTGAACAAGTTCCGTTTAAAAACCAAGGTAGAGAAGGCCACAAATGATTTGCATATAACTTACCATACCTTTTGAAAGAATTAATATGTAAAAGCTGTTTCTAGTAAGCTTCAGGTATCGCCGTTGTTGCGTCAGCGTCATAATGCGGCCGTCGGGTTACTTTATAACCCTCATTTAGCACTCAGAGCATTTTGAGTTTGAGACCTCTGGCCTTGTGGAAGGGCCAGCCCTGCTTATGAGGCTAAAACACATTGGTTTTCTTACTGGTAAGTTTTTCATGTAACCGATTTTATTGATTGTCTTACGGTTTGTACAAAACAAGTTTCCTGAGCTGTGCAATTATTGCGATGAAATTTAGCGTTGTGCAGTAGTAACGTTTTCCTGTCTTTTATCTTGTCGGCACTGTTTCAGCAAATTTTCTGCACAAACAAATTTATTTTTGTGGCGTGGGTGTCTTTTGATATGTTTTTATATTGATAAATTTTTCTTTAGTTGTACTCTGCTGCCTGCAATCACCTTGATTAACCTTTTGCGTATTTGGATGTATCTCGGTTAGGATTTATCTCATCGAAAGCTCGACTGGGTGTTTCAATATTTAGACATACTATAGTAATATACATGCTTAGAGTAAGATACAGGCTTGTCGATGGAACGTATTTTCTGTCCTATCCCATGGCATATTGTGACATCCCATTTGATTCTCACGAAACTTGTAGCACAAAGTACATTATATCATGTTCATGTTTAATGTCTAATATACAGAGACATAGAAACTGACCCGAAACAACACAATCAGGAACGGCCAATGACTAGTGGGTGGTCCTTTGTTAGTTGTTCCTTTGAAAAAGCTGCCCTATTGCTTTAGACAAATCCCATGAAAATCGCATACCCACCAACAAGCCTGTTAGTATGAATATTAATATACGCTTTAGAAAGTGAGTACACGCCTAACACATATTTTATCCTCTGCTTACAGTATTTAGAACTTCGATTTCACAAAAGTATTCGGCGTCTTCATTCTGCGATATCATTGCTTGCACTGGTAAGGCTATCTTGGTTAAAACTGGCAATTGCTTTAACATAGCAGTTCACAAAAAATGATAAACCACGTAAATGACGTGCAGGAATTCCTAGTTTCGAAAAATTTTTTGTTGATTGTCATCCACCGATAATAATTTGACATTGGCTACTGATCAAAGAGACACACTTAAATGCTCACAACAGAAAGAGTTGTTTAAATTAATTATGTGTGCGTGCATTTCAAATAATAGCTTTCAGTAATGTGGTTATACGTCGCTTTATTCGCGTTCGAGTGTACTTTAAGTTACCAAAAATTATCTTATTCAATTCCGGTTCCTAAGTAACTAGTCTGCTTTTTGGAGACTAGTTACTTGACTACAGTTATGTGCAAGTTTGAATTTACGCAAAAAGAAAAAGAAGTGCGCTGTGGACTGATTCTTTGAAAGCTTGCAGCCCACCCAGAGCTCGTCAATTTCAGTTTTAGTCGCAAAATGTTTCCAGTCATCGTTTCAATGCTTTACAGGATTTTTGGAATATATTGAGGATAGACACGGGCTGGCGTGTGGGTCGAAAACTTCTTGATATAATTCGAGTTATACAAAACAGATATTTCCATAAGTAGGCCTACACCTGGGGCCGAGATTACTTTGGTGGAAAATTAATGTCGCCAGTAAGATCGTAGTNTTAATCTCGCAGAATAAAATTTCATGGAAGCAGCTCTGTTGCAAATTATGAACGANTTCCACTATTCAAAGATAATAGAAAGCCAGTAAGGGATAGAGCAAATTGTGAAATAAAAACTTCTTGAATGAGACATTCGTGTCGTTATTATTGATGCTTTTGAGATTTCTCAATTATTTTTACTAGATTCCAGTTGGTTTATCTATTGCGGTTATGTTTGCTTTCGCCATAACTGTCATTCGTTTTCTCACTAGTCATCGTTTTAATGCTTTGTTAAATAGGAGTTGTGGAATATAATAACACCATGACTCTGGCTGACGTGTGGGTCAAAACGGTGTTGATGTGATTCGAGTTGGTCACAGTCAGAAACTATTTAGACTCACTACCCATCAAACGTTCATGCAAAGAGTAGAGACACCACATCAATTTTGCAATGAAGTCTCGATTAAACAGAAAAAGATTTTGACTTTGTGACTGTGACTAAGTCGCTCAAAAATTGATAAGAGCAAGGTAAAAACTTTTAGGAAAAATTTATATTCTTTATTCTTAAAAAGTTTTGAATGACAGCATCGCGTTGAAAAGGCATGATTTTCGTTGAAATTGTTACAGATTTTTTCTTACTTTGTTTAATGTTTTTTGCTGGTTTCGCTTAGACGTCCTACCTTGGAAATGCTACATACCTTCCTGCTTTGGCGTTGAATGCGTTGACCCCATTGAGCCTAACTTGGACAATTGTCCTCACAAGTGGAATATGCGTTCTCTACACAACAATGGTATGACTGCGTTAAAATAAATTTCAGTTATAATAAGCTCGGAAGTTTACACTGCAATGATATATTGAAACGGCGTGTTTTCAAAAGTAATACTAAATCAAAAAACAACATTTTTTTACAGCCACCGCACGATGTCCTATTTTTTCCACAATTAATTTGCAGAGGGCGATTGAAATAGTAGGTTCCTGTTCAGAACGAGTTTTGGGCAACTTTTTTTTTCAATTTGGTTGAAACCATAATGTCTTGAAGTTTTTCAATGTATCAGACAATTTTAGTACATTTCATGATGCGTAATAGACTCTCGGACATTTTACTGTTTTTCCAGCAAAGTTACGAATTACCTTTACTGGCTGAGTGGTAGTTGTTAACCGCCAGGTATGTACCATACATTCCACCAAGGTAATCACTCTTCAAGATAATGGTTTGTGTGTGTTGCGCCTTCAAACAGCCAAATTTTAAAACATTGTATAAGAGAAATGAAAACAACTGTTCCCCAACTTACCATCTAACTTGAAACGAGGTTCTTTAAATGAAAGCACGTGTACATTTTGTTAAGTTTGTTCTTGGAAACGAGAATCTCTGTACATTAAAAAATAATCCACGTTTATAATTGTGGTATTTTCTGGAACCTGTGGCCAGAAATTCAATGCAGAGTGGCATTTACTGAAGATTTTTTAGAGCCAGTCAGTTTCGTCTCTACAGCGCCGACAAGTTTGTGAGAAATGGTTGTCAAACTGGACAACCATGACTGACTACATTAATGATGAATGGATTTTCAAGGCATGAAAATCATGGTTTTAACTCTTGGAAATGGTGAAATCTGGCTTGGAACTCCTTCAGTACTCTAGTGTTACAATTTATTTTTGTACTCTTCCCCTTTGTGGTCCTACAATTTCCTCTTAGCGAAAAGCATTCGTTCTCATTCTGACATTGGGAAATGACAGAATGCTTTTGACAATATGTGTCTTTGAAAAAATTGAATTTTCTTCTGTGAACTTAAGTAGCCTAACGTGAGCTTTAGGCTCACTATCTTTGTTATCAAATCGTGTAGACTCCATGTTAACTAACCTTACGACAGGAGCGGATCGAGAGGGAGCGATCGTTCTCCTAAAACTTGCGGAAGTAACTTTATTCACCATAATTTTGTACAATCAGGAACACAACATTCGCGATATAAGGCCATTTTGCCGTTCATTGCTTTGTCACAGCATTGTTGTGAAGTATGCTTTATCTCTCTTACAGTAGCGAAGCCGGTATGAGACTTGACTAGCGAATATTACTGAAATCGCCCCACCTAAGTTTACTGACTGGATGCGACCCTGACTTATGAGCTCGCGTAAACACATTGACAAATTAAACAAACGTGAAATATGAGGTAACAACTCTCTTTCAAGCTGAGATATTGCTCTTTATCTAGAAGAGCCACGCAAAATATGTCGGCGAGTCGCACTTCGCCCACCATTGGTATAAACCTACGTGGCCTCCCGCTATTAGCAGTCGCTCATTAGTCGTCTCGCTGCATTACCTGCCAAGGTGTCTGCATTCACAAGTTGCATGCGGCAAAACGGCTACCACGGTAACTTGAAGTAAAGATGTGTTTACATGTTATTGTGACGCAACAAAGGCTAATAGCAGAACAAGTATCGCTCCCGAGTTTTGCAACCTGCGTTTGCAGCCGAAGGAGCTGATTAAGTGAACTGCAATTTCAATGACTGCATTATGCCAGAACAGTGAACTGACTCTTGTGCAGTGTGAGGGTCATATTGGCAAACAAACTGCCACTGCAAGAATCAACCCAACTTATCGGAATTAAACTGCTGATTTTACGTTTTCTACAAACTTTTGCTTCTTAGTCCCAATATCCGGGGGGGAAATGCCCGTTTTGCCCCACTGCGGACGCCCATGATGATCGCGTTATTGAGGATTTGTCTCGCACAAACAATCCCTTGGAGGGTTGGCATAATCATATTAAAGCAAACATTGCTTCCTTCCATCCTAATATCTGGAAGTTTGTGAAAATAGTTATAATGTAGCAGGCACTAAATGAAGTAGCCATTTACCAAATGCATGCTGGATATCTGGCACCACCGAAAAAAAACGTTATATGGATTCGGCAAGCAGGATAAGAACCATCGTACAGGATTACGAGAACCGTGGCATCTTGGACTACTTGAGAGGAATTTCACATAATTTGCAATTTTAGAATGAAGCGGTCATGGCTGCGAATGTTGCCGGATCTGCGGGACACTGTGGGCAGCTCGTTTCTCTGCCAACGCGACCAACCATGTTCCTGTATCTTAAATAAGTGATGTTAAGTGTCGCGTTGTGTTTTAGTGAAATGTGTGTAGTATACATACTCACAAAGGTTTTGGGACTTCAAAGCGGTTTCTTGAGAAGTCCACACAGTAAAAAGTACAGTATAGTAAGCATTCTTTAGTTCGGTGTTTGCTACTTCGTATCTTGTTTAAATGGCATGTGTTGTGGGATTACATGTTTAAATCTATGCCCTTTCTGCTAGTAGTTGTCACATAACGAGACATGTAACCGGGTTCGATACCATCTCTTCTGCCCTGCTGTCATTGCGTATATTTCTTGGCTGTCTTTCATATTTCATTGATAAAGGTCATATTTGGAGAATTGCACAGATACTTCTTAATTAGGTCTAATTTATTTATCAGCATTTTATTTGCAGCTTTACAGCGCAGCTACCGACGCCACAGACTGCGATGGAATGTAAGTGGCAAATGCGTTTTAGACTCTATTCCAGTGGTTCCCAAAGTATGGATCGCCTCCCAAAAAAGGGTCACGAAGGGTAAAAAAATGGGTCGCGCCGAGGCCATCCAAAACTGAATTGTGTATTTTCAACATCACCTGCTTGCCTGTGCCTCCCTGTAACGTATAGGCACTTGAGAAAAGAGTAAATCTCTGACTTTGAAATCGACTGAGCAAGTTACTGCCAAAAGTCACCCATACAATTAGTATTTTTCATGCCATGTTTGAGTCTTGGGTCGCGGGGTTTCCACCAAAGTCAGATTTGGGTTGCTCTAAAAAAGTTTAGGAATCGCTGCTTTATGCCGAATATTTACGGCTAGTGCGAAACGAACGCGAAGAGAGAGGCGAAGCGGCTGCAGCAAAGCGAATGCAAACTAGAAGAGAAGCGAAAGCAAGAAACGCTGCGCATGGCCTATGTGTGGCAGTATACAGGCAATGTGCGCAGAGATAGCTAAATATTCGCAGAGATAGCTAAATACGACAGAGATAGCTATCTCTGCCCAGAGATAACTAAACATGCGCAGAGATAGCAGTTTTTGTGCTAAATCTGTCAAATATAATATTTTTATGAACGGCGCTCCATAATCACTTATGCTGTCGTTAATGAATTACGTATTACGAAATAAAAAGGTCCAATCATCGAATCTGGTAAGACAATATAGCACAGTCAACAATTAAAAAGTTTTGTACTGACCTTCTCCATTGCAAAATCATCCAAGAATTCATCAAATTTTGTTTGCCCATGTTGGAACTTTTAGTACACAGAACGCACAGCGGGAACAATCATTCCCGGGTTATTGTGACCCATTACTTCATTTTCAATTCTTTTGAATCTTGAAAAAGACCGATCTCCTGAGCAGTTACTCACCATCAAGGTAAGAGATAGGTGTCCCTGGGGTGGAAAAATTATGAACCACTATTTTAAAGCATCAGATCAAAACGCGCTAAAGTGGCAATGGCCCACCCCAAATTTCTAGCATATCTTGTCGTTTTCCGCTTCGAGAGATGGTGTTCCAAACCAAATACTATTTCTCGCTCAAAGTCAGAATATTTGGCCCCTCCCAAAGGTTTCAGCTGGATACGCCACTGGGACGAAGAAACTTGTGTGAAACTGCCACCTAGGGTACATGTGCGACACACCTTTGGTGATTTAAAAATTTTTGATACGATAACGGCTTGTATTTCAAATGGTTTTGAAGCAGTGGTCCATAACCGGGGGGCACGCCTCAGCGGGGGG